>Ga0075430_100000449_pt1 | contig 30760 bp, 33 predicted proteins | sample RhiMetdeltSRZDD4_FD_75294 | JGI IMG/M metagenome (GOLD analysis project Ga0075430, IMG submission 75294) | Populus rhizosphere microbial communities from Tennessee, USA - Rhizosphere MetaG P. deltoides SRZDD4 | ecosystem: Host-associated > Plants > Roots > Rhizosphere > Soil | place: USA... | reverse complement strand
TCTGGCTGGGGAGAATATTTTTGGCAGATGGACAGATTCAAAAAAACAGAGGATACTAGAGAGTCGTGTAAAGAGTACACGATTACTATGCGATTCCTTAATCAAGCTTGCAAATCCGCCGTCGACCTTCATTTGTGCTTCTGCGACTGGGTATTACGGTAACCAAGGAAATGAAGTTCTTACTGAAGAGAGCAAACCAGGTTCCGGATTTCTTTCAGAGGTATGTCGGAAATGGGAAGAATCAACACAAATTGCAAAGGATGTTGGCATAAGGGTCGTAAATACCAGGTTTGGAGCAGTTTTGACTCCAAAGGGGGGCATGTTACAGAGACTACTTGCACTATCAAGATTTGGCTTGGGGTTGCGCTTTGGACATGACAACCAGTATATTAGCTGGCTATCAATAGAGGATGTGATAGGAAGCATCTTTTATTCCATTATCAATTCTTCAATCAGAGGCCCTGTTAACGTAGTATCCCCAAACCCTGTAACAAATCTGGAGTTTTCAAATACACTTGCAAGAATCATAAAGAGTAAGATTATGCTCCCAATAAGCCAGAAACTTGCTAGATTGATGCTTGGAGAGCTTGCAGATTCCATGGTAGCATCAAGTACTTTGGTCGTACCTAAAAAATTGTCTTTGGCGGGTTACAGATTCATAAATCCAGACTTGGAAGACGCATTAAGACTACTTCTGGGACGACAGCAAATTATTTCTCAGGAATGAATTGTATTGCCGCATATAGTTTTGTCTGGTAGCATCTTGCTAGGTAATACTTTCAAGCAAATGAATAAGATCCTATTCAAGGATCAGAAATCTAATGTGATTGTACGAATAGAAAATTTCTTTATCAACCAGCGTTGCGACATTATGCTGAGTAAGGCCATTGCAATTGACCAGAAAACACAAACATTCTATATCGTGGTGATGAATAGAGAAATAAGATTACCATTAGGCTGGACCCAATAACCGATCCAGAAAAAACAGACGGCGTAAAAATAGCCCTTGCATTAATGGCAAAAAGGATACAGGATATAGAAAAAATATCTGATCTCTATGTTTCAAAAACAAACATTCAAGAATTCATAGACAGACTGAAACAGTTTACGTAAGATAGGGAATTCATAAAGGAGATTTTTCGCAGAATTGAGATAAATAGAGTCATAATGCGGTGAGGAGATAATATGTATAAGAAGATTGAAAGTTGCTGCCTCAAAGGCGAAGAGCTTAATCAAGAGGGCGAATGAATAATCGGCTGGTATGCCAGCAGCAACACCAACTGTGTTCTTGGTATTTTACAGATTTAAGGCGATGAGCGATAAAGAAGCACAGAAATCTAGCGCGAATGGAATGATCTAAAAAAGAGCTTACCCTCTGATGTACGATTATCAGAAGAATACAACCATGCATGGGGTTCTGAATATAATGGATTCTTACTATTTGAAGCAGACAATACCAATTCATTTTTGGACTGGTGGTCTAGCTTCAAAGACAAGATCAGATGGTATGTAGACCAAACTCATACAATAGTGGCAAGAAGACGAACCTGAACGTTTCGACGAACTCTTTTTACATCTTCTTCTCTTTTTTGTCATGATTGTTCTTGCTAAAGGAAAAATAAACTAAAAAATCAGATGTAAGAAAACGGGTTATGCCTATTTTAAATCTGCAAAATATCGTCTACTGAAGAAATAACTATTACTCCAGCGCTTGATGAGCCACTACTTCCTGCTACGGCAGATCTTATGGTAGTTATAACATCTTCGACCCTGTGTTGGTCTACTATTGTAACAATTGTCTTCCTATCAGAATAAGCCATTTTAGAGCTGCCAACACCTCGTCCATAGGAGATTGTATATTTTTGACCCTTGCCCTTGCCTTTCGAATCATAGTATGTTGCTGCCAACTTTAATGATCCTAGGGCAGTTAACACTGCATCAAGTTTTTCTGAGCTGATAATTGCTTCAATTCTCCTCTTACTAGGTACAATATGTTCTTCTTTCCCTTGGCCTCTGGCTGAAGATGGAGATGATAGTGTGGTTGCTCCCTCCCTAATTTCAAATGGTAACGATGATGACTCACCATTATTTTTTTTATTTTCTTTATTATTATTCTTGGAATCTTTGACTGTCATGTTGCTATTCTCACTGCCTAACTTATTTCCTTAACTAAAACAAATTCAATGACGCATGTATTAAAGATTTGGCAGAAATAGAGAATACTCGAAGTTCATCTTATTACTAGATTTTATACCATTTGATATTCCGGTTCATATCATTACATCAAACTGGTCTAGGTGTTAATCATCTGTAAGGATCTCTGTGAATTTCCTAAAGACTAATATTCTCAGTCGGTGCAAATTGTTAAAGGGGATCCTTCCTATTCCTTGATTCTTCGTGTCCTGTTAACAGTAACAATACCAATAGTTTTAATTTTACTTGCCTTGTCGACTACTATGATACTTTTGTTGCGGCAACCAGTACTTGCTTTGGATCTTTATGATAACTTCGAAGGTCTGCCATACACGATAACAGATAATCAAACATCTCCAAATGGCAAGTGGTTTAACAAATACAATGGCTTTGGCGCAACTGGCACTGTCATTGTAACACCCACAACCGCAACCAATACTGATAATAATAATAATACAATCTTTTATGAGGAGCCAAAAACCTCGACAAGTCCTAATGAAACTCATGCCGCACTGACTCTAACAACTCAGATCTACGAAGATGTAGAAATGCAACTAAAAGTCAAAACGAGCGAGCAATTGAGGCAAAACTCTACTCCAAACCCTTGGGAGGTGGCTTGGATCATGTGGCGCTTTCAAGATGATTGGCACCATTATTACTTTATCTTCAAACCCAATGGAGTTGAACTTGGTAAGAAACAAAACGAAAATCAGGCAGAAGAACAGATATTCTTGTATACTGCAAATGAGCCCCAACTGAAAATAAACGAGTGGAACACTTGGCATATCAAAATGTCCGACAACCACATAGAAATATGGTTGAAAATGACAGACGGATCATGGAAAAGCGTTGTTGATTATCATGACAACACACCAATACTAGGTCCGGGTAACATTGGATTGTATACAGAGGATGCATATGTACAGTTTGATGATGTCTATATATCTTCGATAAGTTCATGAACTATTGATATTTTGGATCCTGCAGCAGGCCCTGTAATGCCAGAATCAAATTGAAGGCCAAGACAAGAAGACAAGATTTTCGAAAGTCGATGTGCTCCTAAAGATGACCCTTCTATAGCGATTCTATCGTTTATCTGCCGCCCTGATAATAGCGTATAGTCTGGGTCGTTTTTGAATGTAATAAACAAATATAGTTGCCCGGAGACCTAACCCACCTCTATAGAAGAGGGATAGAATCTGAGATAGAAGACACCCAAACCCTGCAGAGAATTGTGAAGTTTGTGTTATTGTCTATTGATCCCTACTATAGCCTGGATTGTTTTCATCTCGTCTTGCTAGGGTAGCTTTTTGAAGCGAGCAACCATTTTCATTTTTGTTCTTGATTTTCTTTTTCTTTTTCATTTTTTCTCAATATTATATTGGTGGTCACCATTGACGAATTGGATGCTAACAGCTCATCTCCATTATCGAGCAAAAGTCTAGTATAAAGAAGCCCAATATCGCTAACCCTTCCATCCCCGTTAAACACTTTGATTCTATCGCCAATTCTAAATGGTCGAGTTATTGCTAGATATATCCCTGCAATAACATTTCCAATCAAATTTGAAGCAGCAAAGCCAATCACAAGCCCGGATATTGTACTAATTGATGCCGCAATGACAGGATCTTGGCTCAGATAGGAAATTGAAACGGCAATCACAATTATTGCACCAGCAATCCTAATGAGACTTCTAATAGATTTAGCTGTTTGTTCAGAATAAGCTATGGACAAACTATAGGAAATCTCGCTGATTGTATATATCGCAAAGAAGCCAACGAGAGCCACTTCGCTGACTTGGATGTATCTCAGATATAATTCCGGAACAACAGGATTTAGTATATAGGTGGTCAATGCCAAAATGATGGTAAGAGATGCAGCAAAAATGACTGACCATCCTATCGCTGACTTCTTGGCTCTTTTTTCTATGTTAACTTCCTCTCCTCTTGCCGCCGGCTTTTGTTTTCCTCATTATTATAATTGTTAGAATCCTGTGTTCTCTAGAAGAAGGCATTTTCAGTATTCATATGCTTTTCAATCTGAGTAATATTGCTTCGTGTATTAAATTTATAACAAATATAAGAAAAATCAAAGTCCAGATTCTGGAAAAGATGCCGATGCGTAGCTACAAGGAATAGTTGAGAGATACAACTCAGGAAATATGCTGCACCTATTATCAATTATCGTACTACGAGCTTTTAATGTCTTAGTACTTCTCTTTAGGAAAGCCAGGTATCACTCCTATATTCAAGGTACCTAGGTTGTAGAAGAATTTTTAATACTCTTTTAGTTATTCGCTGTGATTCCCTGTTGCCTCACTCGCATAATTTACTTGACGAATTCAATAAGTCGTCTAAGCTCAAATCCTACGAGGTCTATCGTGCTTACACGACTTCCAACTTTCTTTACTCGCCGACTATGATCTCTCTGATAGAGGTGGTGACATTGTCAAATACGTCAACAGCTTCTTCTGCAAATGTTCCCCCTACTTCTGTAGCTCTCATTTCAATTGCAGACTGTGCCTGCGTAGCATTTATGCCAAGTTCTGCTAACTCGTGTTCAATTTTTTCCTGTATACTACGTGGCGTTGGAAGGGATATCGTAAAGCCATCACCCTTTGAGAGCATATTTATTGTGCCGTATATTGGCTGGTCATGAAAATGGTGATCTATATCTTCAGAATCGATATCGATCATCAGAACAGTCCCGTTCATAATTGATAGTGTTGTATCAGCTTGTGGCCATGCAAGTTCATCATTAAAGTATACATCTGCCTTGCCTATTACGGTCGTAGCATTTGTGTTTGAATTAAATGCCCCTACTATGTCACTAGTGTTTGTTAAAGGCATAAAATTAGTTATTCTATGAGTATGAAGCATTGTGCCATATGTAGTGACCTTGATAAATTCTACCTCAAATGAGGTGGTGTCGTTCTTGTTGCCGCTGCCGTAGGCGGGGTTAGATACCAAAACCCAGTCTCCGCTCAAAATCCATGCCACATCTCTAGCCATGGAGTATCGCATCGCCTGAGAGGCAACAGAATCATTTTCAGCAGGTGAGGTATTGTCATTGCTCATCATCTGCGACATTCCGGTAAAATTGTTCATAGCATTGTCACTCATATCGGCCATTGTAGGCATCAGCATACTGTCTATCCTTCCAGATAATACAAGAGTAGTGTCATCATCATTGTTTTCTTCTTGTCCAAAGGACGGTATACTTGAGCCTGATGCAAAAGCCAACAATGCTAGAAGTACAATTGAGATGGTGCTTGTAACCGTTGTACAGAATGGTGTTCTCTGCTCCATATTGGACATGAAAAAAGACGGTCAGTTATATTATTTAGAGGATTTGAGTTCTGTAAATTGTGGGAAAACCATGACTTGGATACAAAGATGCCACTTACTCGAACCTCCTTATGGAAGCTCCTCTTATATCGTGTTTTAAAGAAACCAAGTCTCTCTTTGCAGTCTCATATTATCGTCGGGACAGGTCATAACCCGATTTACTTATCAGACATCTACAAAGCATCAATATATCTGCTATCAAAGATTGCATAGATGGTGTAAACTTTTTAACTGACAACTAGGCTCGATGCATTTGCATTCAATGCATGGCCCCATTTGGCTTGAAAATCCAATAATCTCTTTTGTACTATTAGCTATGGGATTTTACTTGCTTTATCGCGCATTAATTATCGAGAAACATCATCGTGAGCCTCAACATAGTAACAGTAGTTACAGCGTAGAAAAGAGTCTTTTTGGGCATAAGATAATCGATACGAGCAGAGGATGGCTATTTTTTACGTCTTTTTTAGCATTAGTTGCACTCGGTGCTCACTTTCTTGCAGAGTATACCTTTCATCTGTATGACATAACGCCTATTGACCGTTTCACACATGGACTTTCAGGAATGGCGCTGACTGCAATTGTTCTAAACCTCTACTTGACAAGAAATAAAAAATACTATTATAGTGTTAGCATAGCTGCCTCTTGGATTGCATTTGTTCTATGGGAGGTATACGAATGGATTTATGCAACGTATAGCGGCCCAAGTGGTTTTATACAAACTGAGCCATGGGATATGGCCATAGACCTATGGGTAGATTCGCTTGGAGCCCTGGCAATATGCTTTCTCTGTGATGAATTTACAGAGGGCTAAAAAGCAATCATATATCAATTCTGTGAGACACGTATGGGTTGTTGAGGTATTAAGTGATACGCATGCACATCCAGTCCATATCCAAGTATTGCTAAGCGTATTTTTGGCATTGGATATATTTTGTCATCTTTCCTATAATTCTTCCAGCAATCTTCATGAAAGAACTTTAGAATATCTAGCCATGGAATATCTATATTTATACCGTAGTAATCACAAATCCTGCCTTTATCCGGATTCCATAATAGATCCTCTATACGCTCCTCTTGATTGTCCATTGTCTCTTTTTTGACTCTACTATTATTATTACGCTGAAGGTGCAATTTGTCAGGCTTGAATAATAATAAGAGCAACCAGGAAAAGAAGGGTCTAAACGAGGAAGAAGATGAGATGGGAGGTAATGAGGCTACATCTTGGCATGGATAGAATTAACAAAAGAAGCACAAAGTAAGCTCACGACCCTTGTAGAATGTCTCAATTTAGACAATGAGTCCGCAGTAATTAATGAGCTATTTTACAAATTTGTGCTAGACCAAGAGCCCGATAAAAGGAGAATGATAATGGCAGTTTATCAGATGAATGTTAATAATAATAATAATAATAATACTGCAACTCCTACTGGCTAGCATTAGATAGTAATAGAGACGCTAAAAAATTCCTTCTAGTATATTGCTCTGTTAATCAAGATTATTAGAACTAGCACCGCTAGACTCATCCAACAGTAACAGTCGATTTCGCTTCTTCTTTATAGGCATCCCCTTGTTCGCTATAAGCCACCTTATAATCTTGGAACATGGCCTGTTTGATGTTATCGGAAAGACTTTGGAGTTCTTCTTTATCATTTAGTTGGTTCTTTCTTTTGGGTTCAACTCCAAGTGATTCTAATTCATTTTTTAAATATTCTTTGTTCTCTGTATGCTCCTTTTCAAAAATTTCAGTGGATCGAGATGTCTTACCCATTGTAACGAGTCCTTGTTCTTAATTTAATTTAAGAGCTATTAAACTGACTTCTAGATCTAAATTCATGTTCTTGGTTTTATGTTCTAGAAGATGCGATAGAACCAATGTCAAATACGTTAGGTTAAATCTAAATTGTATACCCTCTAATGTTTTGCAAGAACTATAGTTTTTACTGCCTTCTTGGCTTCTTTATTTCAGCTTCTAGACACCCACCCTGTCGTCTATGCTGAATTTGAACTGTCTTAGCTTCGCTCATCGTGGCACAAAATTGGCTCAAGCTGTGACGCTCACAAATTACTTTGTAGCCCATATGTAATCATGTGGTAGTATATTGGCAATTGCTGTCTTTTTAGAATTTGGATCAACAACTTCTGAAAGATTCCTCTGCTGATGTTATATTTGATATAGCATACGGCTTCATCATAGATGATGAAGCCTGCTGACAACATAATAATATGTCCTAACTGTGGCGATGGCCAGAAGATAATTATTGTTGAATCCGGCGAGCTAATCTGTACAAAATGTGGCTATGTCATCCATGATAGAGTGGGTGATGTACATGAAGACTGGAGCACTCTTGCTACCGAACCCAGCAGCAAACTGCGGACAAGCCCGACCTCTTTGGCTCGCTCTGGTATGGGTCTTTCAACAATCATTGGCAGGCCGGATAGGAGCGCTGGCAGTGGACTTAATGCGGCAATGCGTTCAACCTTTGATAGGCTGCGCGCTTGGGATTTTAGAGTAAAGGGACAAGATGAGCGAAGTCTCCGGCGTGCATTTGTTGAGCTGGACAGGCTGCGAGGTATCATACAATTATCAGACGCAATAGTTGAAAAGACCGCTTACATATACAGGCGAGCGCAGGAGCGAGGTCTTGTTCGCGGCAGGACAATGCGAGCAATACTAGGTGCAGCTATCTATATAGTCCAGAGGGAGATGGGGATTTCAGGAACTATGGACGACATTATCAAAGTAACAAACACAAAAGAAAAAGACTTGGCTAGAGCCTACAGGATATTGCTGCGCGAGCTTGACCTCAAGGTTCCGATGCTTGACCCAGTCAAGTGCGTTTCCCGCGTAGCAAACAATGCAAACATAGGTGAACGCACAAAGCGCCGAGCAATGGATATGATTCATGATGTCATAAAAAGTGGCCAGGCAGCAGGCAAGGATCCCATGGGGCTTGCTGCGTCAGTACTATACCTTGCCTGTCTTGACAGTAATGAGCCAAAAAGCCAAGCAACGATAGCAGAAGCAGCCGGTGTGTCAGAAGTGACATTGAGGAAAAATCAGAGGATGATAGTGGGTATAAGGCAGCAACCTACCGAGACTATATTATAAATGACTATATCATCTTTTTCATAATCACTGTAAGTAATTGATATGTGCCTGTTTACGTTTATCTTACGAAAAGTGTTACTAGTTGTTCACGTATTGTTTCATTTGCCATTGCAGCATAGGAAAACCTCGTCTTAACGTCTAGGTTAGATTCAAGAATTGAACCGTTGTCTGAATAAATCTGGGCACCTGCCTCTTTAGCTATCAGGTAGCCGGCTGCGACATCTGTAGGCCTGATCTTGCATCTTAGGTCAATGTATGCATCTAAGAACCCTCGTGCTACAAAGCACATTTCCAGTGCGTTTGCACCAAATTGTCTGATATGAGTAGCCTGTGCAATGATTGGAGCAAGGCGCTCAACCAATTCAGATTTGACTCCTGATACATTTATGCCAATTGTAGAATCTGAAGTGGATTCTTGCTTGACGAAGATCCTCTCCCCATTTAAAAATGCCCCTTTATTTTTTGAAGCATAATAAAGATCACCTCTTGTAAGATCAATTATGGCTGCATCAACAACCGCGCTCAAATAAAAGTCGGTTGCATAGGCGACTGAGCAACAATAGAAAGGTATCCCACTAATAGCATTTGTTGTTCCATCAATTGCATCTATGATGACGTAGCCTTCTTTGCCTTGGATTTTCCCACACTCTTCGCCAATTATCGTGGCTTCAATCCCTCGTTTTCTTATAACACCGATCGCAGTCTCTTCAGCTATCAAGTCGATTCTGCGAGATATATCGCCTCCTGCGCCTCTACCCATCTGCCTGCTACCTCCAGTAGTTCCTGCAAGGCCCTTCGTCTTCTCATGAACCTGTTGGCATGCCTCCTTTAGAATATCAACTATCGTTATCATCATTGCAGCATCCTTAAGATAAACTCAATAAAAGATTATGTCTTCGCAAAATTGAAGATATATACTGCAGGACTAGGTTGTAATTCTCAATGTTGCAATATTGAAAAGAGATCTTCCATATACCTATTTACTACTTGTAGCAATACTACCTCTGAAAATTTTGGATATTTTTTTGCGGAAGACGTTCGTCTAATGTCTAAGGTTATATCATAGAGACGACAATTATCTATTATGCTAGTTAAACCTGCTCCCTATTCTCACAACTATAATGACAATTTAATAGAGCGATTGTTATACAGAGTGGCAAAAAGATGGGTTGCAGGCTATAGTGCCAACGAGGCCATGAAGACTGCGCTTTACGCAAACCGTAATAAAATGTCTGCAATTCTAAACTTTCTTGGCGAGGACATCACGGACTCCAAACTGGTTGACATGACAGTTACCGAATATCTGTTGTTGATGGAATTGATGGATGAAAAAAAGGTGGATGGGTGTGTGACTGTAAAACCTACACAGCTTGGACTTACAATTGACTATGACATTTGTTTGCAGAATTTTCGCAGGCTTGCCGCAAGAGCTAGAGACCTTGGCCAGTTCATATGGCTAGATATGGAGTCAGTCAAGTATACAGAAGACACCGTTGCAATCTATCTAGAATTATACAAGCATTACAATATGATAGGTATAGCAATACAATCATATCTGCGCCGAAGCGTCAGCGACCTTTTACACATTATTGAATGCGGTGGTAAGGTAAGACTTGTCAAGGGCGCGTACCGGGAATCAGAAGAGCATATTTTTGTTACCAATGAAGAAGTAAATGCTAATTATTTGAAGTTAATGAACATACTCTTTGAAAGCGACAATAATTATTTCGCAATTGCGACTCACAACTCAGCCCTGATTGCGGAAGCGACCCGGATTGGCGAGGGCAAGGGTACCAAGTTTGAATTCCAGATGCTGAAGGGTATACGAGACGAACTAAAACTCGAGCTTGTAACAAAAGGCTTTACCGTGGCTGAATACATCCCTTACGGTAACCAATGGCTTCCCTATTCTGTGAGAAGAATAATGGAACGAAAGCGTAACTTGTTGCTACTGGCAAGGTCGCTCATTCAACACTAGCTGAAATAACCTTACCCTGAAAATTGATAAAATTTATTCTAGTTTGAACTGCATTGTACACTTGAATTTTTTCTCCTAATCTTCGTAGCGTCAGCTGATGTGTTGAAGAGAAGCATTAGAAGAAGAGGAAGAAGAAGCCGTAATAGCGTCATCGCCCGGAAGGTTTGGAGAATTCGCTATTCTGTTAACCGACTTCTTCTTAATCTTATTCAATGCAGTTTCAAAGTGCTTCATTGAGATCCTTAGTTTGCTGCCACTTTTTCGTCTGACGTGTTCTTTTATTGCACTCATCGCAGCTCCATTTACTAGCGCTGCAATGTCTGCACCTGTCATGCCCTCTGTAGTTTCTACCAGCTTGTCAAGGTTTACATCCGAATCGAGAGGTTTTTTCTTTGTATGGATGGAAAATATTTGCTTCCTTGCCTCCTTGTCAGGGGCAGGCACTTCAAGTATCCTGTCAAACCTTCCAGGACGCAAGAGTGCTTCGTCGATAATGTCTGGCCTATTTGTTGCGCCAATGACTACAACACCCTTTAGGTCTTCCAATCCATCTAGCTCTGTCAGCATTTGACTGATGACGCGCTCTGTGACGTGTGCATCTCCTTCAGAACCACCCCTCCTTGGTGCTATGGCATCGAGCTCGTCAAAGAATATAACACAAGGAGCTGCTTGTCTTGCCTTTCTAAAGACTTCTCTAACACCTTTCTCTGATTCACCAACCCATTTGCTTATCAGCTCAGGCCCTTTGATACTGATGAAGTTAGCTTCAGATGTGGCTGCTACTGCCTTGGCTATCATGGTCTTGCCAGTTCCTGGAGGACCATGCAGGAGAATTCCTTTAGGTGGTTCCACGTTTGCTTCCACAAATAGATCCGCATGTTTGAGAGGCCATTCTATCGCTTCGGTCAATTCTTCCTTCACCTGCTGGAGTCCGCCGATATCCTCCCATCCTACATTTGGTCTCTGTACTAGCACTTCCCGCATAGCAGAAGGTTGTACATCCCTTAGCGCTTCATCAAAGTCTTGCTTTGTAATTTTAATTCTATTCAATATCTCAGCTGGAATCTTGGGTTGCTCTAGGTTAATTTCAGGCAGTATCCTCCTCAATGATCGCATAGCTGCTTCTTTGCTCAAAGCTTCAAGGTCCGCACCTACAAATCCATGTGCGACCTTTGCGATTGACTCAAGGTTGACATCTTCCGTTAGAGGCATGCCTCTGCTATGAATCAGCAGAATATCCAGCCGACTCTGTTCGTCTGGTATTCCTATATCTATTTCCCTATCAAACCTGCCAGGCCGCCTAAGTGCAGGGTCAATTGCGTTTGGTCTATTTGTAGCACCGATGACTACGAGTTTGCCCCTCGACTTGATACCATCCATCAATGTAAGAAGCTGTGAAACAACGCGCTTTTCCACGTCTCCTGAAACTTCTTCTCTTTTCGGAGCAATGGAGTCAATCTCATCGATGAAGATAATTGAAGGCGCATTTTCCTCAGCTTCTTTGAAGACTTCCCTTAGGCGTTCTTCACTTTCCCCATAGAATTTGCTCATAATCTCTGGCCCACTGATAGAGTAAAAATTAGCGTTCGTTTCGTTAGCTACAGCCTTTGCAAGGAGCGTTTTTCCTGTTCCTGGTGGACCATGAAGCAGCACGCCTTTTGGAGCCTCAATTCCGATCCTATCGAATATCTCCGGATGCCGCAATGGCAGTTCAATCATTTCTCTGACCTTCTGAACTTCATTCTTCAATCCGCCAATATCCTCGTAAGACACCCTAGGAACACCCTTCGCAGCAGCCTTAGGAACGGAGCCGATAATGAATTCGGTATTGTTGTCTATCAATGATGCCGTGTCAGCAGGCGAAGTGCTGGTAACGGCAAAGCCTATTCTTCTACCCATAATGTTTAGGGGGATTATATCTCCACGAGTTACGACTCGTCCTTCGAGCAGTTCGGGAAGATAGTCTTCAAGTCCTACTATGTTTAGCTCCTCAGTGGGTGTCAAAATTACCTGCTCGGCCTTTTTCACATTGACTTTGCTTACGCTCACTGTATCATCGATTCCTACGCCAATATTATTCCGAGTGTATCCATCAATTCTGATCAGTTTTTTACCGTGGTCGTCTCGCTGACTTGACCATAAAAGCACATAGCTTTTCTTTTTACCTGCTACTTCTATTACATCTCCTGTTGATAGATCCATCTCTTCCATTACTTTTGGATCTACCAGCGCCATCCCCCTCCCCACAAATTTTGGGTTAGTCTCAGCTACTTTTAACGATCCTTTTTTATCATTTTTATTATCATTATCATTATTGAAATTTTTCATTTTATTTTTTCACCTCTCAATAAAAAATGGAGTGGGTCTTGATAATTTTACTCCACTCTGACCTCTCGTGCCTTTGGTTTTGGAGGAGCTTTCAGTTTGATCTTCAGCTCCAAAATCCCGTTTGCATAAGTGGCTTTTGCTGATGTGTCATCTAGGTCGAAATTGACTGGAATGTCTGTATGATATTTCTTCTCTCCTTTTTCTGCATGTATAGAGACATACTCTTCTCCAATATTGACCTTGATGTCCTGTTTTGTGACTCCCGGCATCTCTGCAGTGATTGTCAGCGCATTCTCTTTCTCATCTACGACGGTGTCAACTAGTGGTTCTCTAACACCACTTTGTTCCACGAGTCCTCTTGACGATGGTTTAACATTGCCAAATTCCCTTACGTGGGGCTTGCCATCTGGGCCTACAGTTATCTGGTATCCGTAGTAATAGGGGCCTTGGACAACCGTGTCAGAGAGGCTGCTTTCTCTAATCGTTCGGAACATTCTGTTCAACATCTCCTCCGCGTCTGCAAACTCTCTATCGATGCTCTCAAACATTCTCTTTCCGAAACCGATATCCCATTCTCTTGACATTTAGTTCACTTATCACATGTAATAGATATTACACTATATAATTTTTTCGTTATACAGCAATCTTTTTATTACACATGTGTAAGAATGATGATCAGAGAAGGACATGTACTCCGAGGCAATATCGGTTCCAGAAGCTATTCGAAAAGTTCTCGTAAATGACCATGTTTATATGCAAGCATTGGTGCTAGGTATCGCAAATTATACCGCGCTAGCTGAAAGGATCAAACCTGAGATTGAAAGGTTAATTGGTTCCAAAGTAAACTTGAACACCATTGTAGTTGCTATCAAAAGATTTGCAGATGCACTAGAAAAGAAGAACCAACAACAACACCAGAACGGCAATACGCATTTGGTTGCAGCAAAAGCAAGGATGTCATTAACAGATAGCATCATAGACATTGATTTTCAGAAAGAAAATAATGACGATGACAATGATGCCTTGGCCCGTATTTTAGATGAATTCTTTGAACAGGACAGCAGATATAATCTGTTCCAAACTGATAGTCACTTTTCTCTGCTTACAGAGGATGCAGATGAAATCAGGAAAATGGTAGCTGATACAATGCAAAAATTTGACGGTAGAATAAGAGAAGGTCTTTCCAAAATAACTGTATCATTGACCCCTGATGATCCAAGCCGATATCATATATTGTCGCTTGTTTCAAATATATTGTACAATCATCAAATTCCACTCCATAGCGCTTTCTTTGCTACAAATGAAATAGTGTTGATATTGAGCAATAGGGATGCAGCAAAGGCATATGACTTAATCAGAATGAAATTAGGATAGTAATTTTGAATTGAGGATATCGTTCACTTGTACAATAAACAGGCTAGCCTTCTTTGTTTGATCTACGTTGATAGTGGTGCTCATGATCAAGGAAGGAAGAAACTTCTGTGGTATAATGTTCGCTCGCCGAGAATATAGCTGTCACTTCAAATCTCCAAACAATAGTTGTGCACCTTCATGGTCAATCTTTCTTTTCATGCATGCCTGTGATGATATCACCCAAGCTAGATTCTTTTTCATCTACCAAATTGGATAGTTCAGCAAATGAAACTGATGATGAATCCATTACTACCTTGTAGAGTACTTTTCTCTCTCTTCATCCACAAAGCTATCTCTACCAACAAGATGCTAAACCTGAGAAGAAAAAGACAGTTAATAACATTTCACTGCATTTTACGAGACAACATGTGGGTTCTGAAAACAAAACTGTGACTTGGGATTGCAATCCTAAATGCAGAGGTCGATTCCACTCGGATAAAGCCCATTTTGCTCATGTAGCAGCCTATAGTGCATGGTAGTTAAGCACCTCGAACCGATGAGTTGTTACAATCAGAAGGTTTAGCTCAATCCGACGTTTACGCTACATACCCCGTTTAATTTGGCTTAGATATAATTCGCAGACAGATTCACATCAAATATAGCCGTGTTCGTCCCGAAAACAACTGGAAGCATCACATCTTTTATAAAACCTATTTGTGCATTATATGATAAGTGGAGAAATTGCAGGGATTGAATAAGGGAACTGACATTGATATCTCTCTGTTGGAGCATTTTGAGCGAGAAATATGGAGCAAAGTTCCTCATATAGAGGAAAAATCCGATGCTGCTAAGATTGTTAACCCAACGCCTCTGATCGACATTACAGAGGATTTGAAGGAATGCGCAAGAGTTGAGTACGGCTTGGATCTTGCCGATAGAGATCTGCAAGTTTTCGGTAAGTTCGATTCAAACTTGCTTGCAGGCTCAATCAAAGTGAGGCCCGCTATACGCATAATCTACGACGCTATTTCGTCAGGCAAGCTTAAGCGTGGACAGACAATAATTGAAGCGACCTCTGGGAACTTTGGCATCGCTTTGGGGCAGATTGCTAGGTTAGGTCTTGATGTCGTTACCCTTGTATCTAGAAAGCTTCAGGAAGGGGTATTCGAGGAGTTAAGAAACGAGAAAACCCGTATCATAAATCTAGACATGGACATCTGCCCTGCCCCCGGCATGAAGGTCAATCCAAATCTTTTGGCTGCAAAAGCAACTGCTTCAAATATACGCTCGCAGCTCACCGAAATCGGGTTAGACCCTGCCATTTTTGATAAATCCCGCTCTGAAATAGAAGAACTTCTCGCAAAGCAGGACATAATAAACTTGGCAAAGCATCTTGCCAGGATCTATGATTGTTTCTGTCCAGAACAGTACGACAACGAGCTGAATATTGACGTGCACAAAACTGTGACAGCTCCGGAGATAGACCAGCAGTTGATTGAACAAGGTCATTCTCTGGCTGACTTCAAGGTTGTATGCACCTTCGGTACAGGTGGCACCTCCGGTGGCTTGAGTAGATACTTGATTGAGAAACATGGAAAGAAGTCAGTACATGTAGTTTTTCCACTTAGTAACCAAGATGTTGCAGGAATAAGGACTAAGGGGAAAGCAGCGGGTTTGAAATTCTACGAGCCGGAACGATATTCAGGACAACACGAGGTGGACTTTGAACAGGCAAGACGTCTGTTGCGATTTTTCGTAAGCAAGGGGTATGATATAGGAGAAAGCAGCGCCCTTGCACTTTACGCAGTAATGCAAATGGCTAATTTTGGTGGAGATGCAGGAACAAAATTTGTAGTAATAATTGCGGATGGAATACAAAAGTACAGAAAGAGCATTGAAATGGTGCCAGAGACACAAGAGGACCGTCTAGAGATTCCTCTAGAGGAAGCTGTATCAAATATTAGAAACTATGACAGAGTTATTTGGATTCATACCATGTATACTCCTCGCAAAGAAGGAATCGAATTAATTGCGAATTCCCTAGGCGTTGATCAAAACAAGATCTCTGTTCCAAAAGCCAGTGAAGTGGAGCGTCTATTAACAACCCAAAAAATTCCAGAGGAACTAGATAATGCATTGGGTGGTGAAAATGATGGGAATACATTACTCGTCTGTATGATGGGCAATACTTCACTCCGAGTAGCTGAAGTACTTGCAGAAAAAGGTATTGCAGCTAAAAGCTTGACCGGCGGAATTTCAGCACTTTCCCAAGATAAAGGTAAGGAACTTTCTGAATTGGTGCGAATAGCTACAGAATAATAATAATAATAATAATAGCCCTATTGACCTTGCGTTCTGCATCCTCCAAATCCTTCATAAAGACTTTTTTTGAAGTGTAGTATATGCTCTGTCCAGTCCTTTTTTGAATACTCTGCTTCTGTAGTGAGCACAGTAGTATCCAAATCGACCCTGTCTCTTTCTTTTACTCATTGGGCTAAGTTTATTATTTTTCTTTGAATGGTTTGAACACAGAGAATTGGTGCTGTGACAATGAAATATTTATTGAGCTAGTCAACAACGATAGTCTGACTCTGCTCTCGCATGAATTCCGTCAGGTAATGAGGCCCTCCAGTTCCTTTGCCTGTGGTACCTGAGTCCTTCCATCCTCCAAATGGTTGACATCCAACCATTGCGCCAGTTGTTGCGCTTGCATGTCTGTTAATATAAACAACCCCTGCCTCGATGCAGTCCAAGAACTTTTTGACCTCTTCATCCTTTTTTGTAAATATTCCTGCAGTCAACCCATATTCGCTGTCGTTAGCGAGTTTGATGGCGTCATCAAACTTTTCGTAATCTGCAGTACATAGGATGGGAACAAACATCTCGTCTTTAAAGAGACGGTGTCTTTTTGGCAAACCGTCAATAATCGTAGGCTCCACATAGTAGCCGTACTTTAGGTTATCATCCTTCCTGATCATGCCTCCAGCAAGCACCTTGCCATCCTTCTCTGCTACTTTTATGTATTTTTGATATTTCTTGTAGGCTTCCTCATTGGCAAGCGGGCCAACAAAGGTATTGGAGTCAAGCGGATTTCCTATAGGCAGGTTATTTGTCTTTTCTACAAGCCGGCTGAGAAACTCATTTCTCACCTTTTTGTGAATATAAACACGAGAACATGCGCTGCACTTCTGCCCCGAATACCCAAACGTTGCTTTGAGGACACCATCCACTGCCTTATCAATATCCGCTGTTTCAGTCACTATAACTGGGTTCTTGCCTCCAAGCTCCGCAATTAGCAATTTGGGTCTTGTGTTGGCGAATTCCTTTGCCATGTGAAAGCCAATATCTCGAGAACCAGTAAATACAATGCCCGCAGCATCTTTGTTTCTGACAAGCTCGTTGCCTATCTTGTAACCTGCCCCAATTACTAGGTTGAACACACCATCAGGCAGTCCTGCCTGCTTGAATATTTGTGCAAACTTCCATGCAATAATTGGAGTATTGCTCGACGGCTTGGCTACAACAGTATTCCCTGTGATTATTGCCCCAATGCTCATTCCTGCAAAAATGGCAGCTGGAAAGTTAAAGGGTGCAATTACAGCCCATACTCCATAGGGTTTCATGACGCTCCTGCTCTTTTCGTTTGGGTAGGCGCTTTTCGTTATTGCTTCAAATCCACTATTTTTTTCCATCTCTACAGAATAATAACGCAAAAAGTCAATAGCTTCATCGATGTCTGCTATGGCCTCGTAACGATTCTTACCATTCTCATATGAAACCCATGCAGCCAACTCAAACTTACGCTCGGCGATGATGTCTGCCGCAATCCTACATAGGCGTACACGCTCCTTGTAGTCTGTTACGCCCCAGCGCTCAAATGCCTTTTTTGCAGCTGCAATAGCTTTCCTGACGTGGTTTGCACTCCCAATTGGGATGTTTCCAAGCACTACTCTCGTATCAATAGGCGAGGAATGCAACATAGTAGTTGCAGTCGTTACCTCGCTTCCGCCAATTATCATTGTGTAGGTTCTACCAAACTCGGATCTCACCTGGTCAAGTGCTTTCTCGTAGTTGTCATGAAATTGTCCTTCTGCCTTTTCCATCATGAATTTCTGCAGCGTATGTTCGTTTGAGAACATTTACAGATAGATATGGTCAAAAGAACCTTAAAAATCATGGGCGAGTGAAAAGAATACTCTTCTGCTGCTGCTTATTTTTTGTCCATATGTGAAAGGATGAAGTATGGGTATTGATCCTTCTATGGTGCTATAGTTTGTAGTGCATCACAAGCTCGCCGCCTTTTTTTCGCTCTATTTTCTTGAGCTGCAGTCTAATGCTTTGGGCTATTTCGTCAAATCCATCTCCCTCTACTAGCGTCGTTGCCAGCCTTCCACCTGCTATCTTTGGAGCAATTGTTATTGTGAGCTCGTCAACAAGCCCAAGGTGTAAAAGCGACCAATTAAGCTCGCCTCCCCCTTCTACCAATATTTTTTTAAATCCTATCTTTTTCAATCTGCGAAATAACAGTTTGAGGTTAACCCCGTGTGGCACAGCGGCACTTTGTCCCTTTTTGCCTTCGCTTATCGCCAGCACCTCTGCGCCCATATTTCTTAATCTCATCAGCTTTTCCTCGGGTGCTTTATCTGTGACAGCTACAATAGTCTTGATCTTAGACGCAGTGCGCATTATCTGGGAGTCCAGAGGGATCCTACCTCTACTATCAACTATTACCCTAGCAGGATTCTTACCCTTCACTAGTCTTACTGTAAGCCTTGGATTGTCTGCCAGAATTGTAGAGATGCCTACTACTATGGCATCGACAGTAGCCCGCAGCTTGTGGACTCTCACAAGATCATCTCTTGAGGAAATTTTTGAATCTCCGCTTGATGTCGCTATCTTGCCATCAACTGTCATTGCACTGTTGATTATTACTTTCAATCCACAAATCGCCCATTGATCATGACTGCTCTGAGAGAGCTTTGACTCAGTCTATGAACAATTGCAGCATATGGATCATGCATTGGATAGAGGTCAACATGTTTCTTGTCAATAAATACTAGATCTGCAGCACGCCCAGCCTCTATGCACCCATTATTTAGTCTTAAAATTTGTGCTGCATTTATAGTTACCATCTTCAATAGATCTCGTGCTCTTAACATCTCACCCTCAGTTGCCCTCGACGCCTTCCAGATATAATCTAGCTCTCTCAGAATGTCTGGAGAGTTTAGCATAACGTTGTCCGTTCCAATGGCTATCATGCAGTCTTGCTTGAGCATTTGGCCGACCTTTGGAATCCCTGCGCCAAGCACGCCGTTTGCCCTGGGGCAAATTACAATACCGGTTCCACTTTTTGCAACTAGCGACATCTCGTCCTCCGTTGCATTTGTCATATGTACAACAAAGTTCGGCCTTAGATGTTCTATTATCCTGACTACCTCACTCCTGCCAGTGTTTAACTTGGAAAATTCAACTGTCTCTTTTGACTCAGCGGCATGTATTGCAATCAATTTTTTGCCTGCCAGTTGCCTGTATTGTGCAAGAGCTGCATCAGTGTTTTCATTTGCGCCGCTTATTCCAAGTCCATCCGCCATCTCAACAACATCTTTAGCCTGCTCTTCTTTTTCAGCCGGTAAACCAGATACATCCGTTGGGTTGCTGTAATGATTTATTCTCCCCATGGTTACGCATTTTATCGGCAAATCTTTAATAGCATCTTTTAGAAGCCTTATCCCCTCAAGTTCATCTTCACGAAAGTCAGCAAATGCAACTATTCCCTTTTTCATCATGGAAATCGCAGAATTCCTAATGAATGCCTTGAGATGTTCTGGTAAGCTCTTTTGTAGAATTTTCTTCTTAACACCGAACACAGGATGCACTCGTGCATCAAGCCTCTGCCCCGCTCCTATATCTTTTCCTATTGAATCTGCAATATGTGTATGTGCATTGATAAATCCTGGTATGACTATGAATCCCTTTGCATCCATCTTCTTGCCTGAACCTTTGTAACTACCAGCAGCGGTACTCCTTATCTTGCCATCTTCAATCTCAATGTATCCCTTATCAACATGTTCAAGCTCTCTACCCAAAAGCAGACTGACATTTGTTAATGCTAAGGACATTGTATCTCGTAAATTGTTTGTATTTTACCTGTTTCTCGCAGCTCTCTGATTGTGTCAAGCGCTTTAGTCGCAGCTTCTGCTGCCTTCCTGCCTGTCTTACCGATCCCTATGCCACAGTTAAGTTTAATATCATTGTCGGCTGTCACCTTCTTTAACACTTCGTCAGCTTGCTCTTTTGTCATGCCATTAGAAATTACCATGATATTGTCACCTCCAAGGAAGAACGCAAGCGAATTGTGCTTGAGGAAGTCTTCTGCAATCCTGCTATAGATCTTCATAACGAGTGCTGTCAGTTCATAAGGCGATAGCCAATTGCCAACCTTGGCAGAACTGTCTATATCGATATGCATTATTTGTGCTATACCTGCATGAGAATTGATACTGCCAAATATCTTGGAGTTGTTGTTGTTGTCGAGCATCTTCCTCCCCTCTTTTCTTGTGCGGTCAGCATTAAGATTCGCTTCAAATGCGGTCTTTCCAGCGCCAATTGTCATAGACATTGACATATTGTCGTACAGACTTGCAAGCTCATTCTTTATGCGTAGGTGATCGTCTGCATCAATACCGTTTGTTATTGCAAAGTATTCATCGAATCTGTTGAAGAAAACAATGCCGTCCCTTTCTGAGAATAGTCTTTGTACATCATGATAGATCCTTGCCTGAAGCATCTGAAGCTGTGCTTCTCTGTCACTTCCAAGAGTGAGAGTCCACGGCCCATATCCTTCAATTCTAATTATTGTCAGCTGTATCATTTATTATCACAATCCCTCCGCCGACTGTCTTTTGTAGCTTTCTTAATCGCAAAACCATATTTACCGCCGCTTTGACTGCTCTGGCAGGTACTAGCTTTGCTCGTGCTCTTGCTTGCTCTATTGTCATACCAGGCCCAGCTACACCAAGTGTGACTGGCTTACCATGCTTTAGGGATAGATCAGCTATCAGTCGGGCTGCATTTTCAGCTACAATGTCGTCATGTCTAGTATCTCCTTTTATCACAGCACCTAGCGTGACTACTGCATCTACATTTTTCTTTTTCAACAATCCGTCGACGGCAAGGGGCATATCGAAGGTGCCAGGCACATACATGATGTAGTTTACCTTAGCACTTACTGTGGCTGCATGATCTCTTGCACCCTCTAACATCTTGAAAGTTACTTCGCTGTTAAATTCCGAAACTACTATCGCAAGATAAATCAATTGTTGGTTATGCCACCCTGGCATTAGCTTTGAGCTCGCTTGCATCAATTAAAGGGATGCCAAATCTTGAAGCATATTTTTCTCCCGCTTCAATAGAGAGCGCCCTGTGCGTCATTGAGTCCATCATTTCACAAATGGCTACTGCGGGTCTGATGTCTGCTAGCTGTGTCAGATAGACACACAACTCTGTGTGGCCCATCCTGTCGTGTAAGAGGTGCTTTGACGCTATAAGTATCGGCACATGGCCTGGTGCCCGGAAATCCCTGGCGAATTGTTCTATGCCTCCATTGTCAATGTTCTTGCAAACTTCTGCCATCTTCATTATTGTAAGTGCTCTATCATGATCGGTGATGCCTGTATGCGTAGAGCGATGGTTTACTGCTATTGAAAATGAGGGTTTATCCCCATAGCTGGTTCTACCCTCGGTCAATTTTGAAAATATAGGGTTTACCTTGCCCATCTCTGCTATGATGTCATGCATATAGACCAGCCCGAGCTTGCTTGTGATCTCGTTTGCGACTGCAAGGCACACAAGTCCTCCAGCGTCTTTTCTCATAGTCGCAATATGATAAGGCTTGATATGCTCCGCAGCGACCACCATATCGATTTCATTTTCACGAGCTTTGTCATCATGGACAAGCACAAATCTGCCAGCTTTGAGTGCTGCTATTGCTTCTGCAAGGGACAACTAATAGTTTTTTTGACTAAGCTTATTAAAAGATTACTAAAGTTCTGGTAGCTACCAAACTTTTGGTAGTATTAAGTCAGCTAATCAAACGAGGACAAGATTCCTCCTTAAGATTACTATCAGTACGTAATGACTATCACGCCGACGCTATAAACGAACACCTGAAGCATACCAGTTCCCATGAGTTGCTTCTTGAAAGACTATTATAACATCCTTTTTCTGCACCTTCCATATTTTCATAATCTCATCGGTTATCGCTTCTGCCAATCGATCCTTTTCCGTCTGAGTTCTTCCACTATATGTCGCCACTGTTATTATAGGCATATTCAGAACATAATGCAGAGAGGAAGATTAAATATTTTTTAAGTTCTATCGCTTGGCAAGTTGGTTATTACGTATTTACCCAGAACATCTGTTTCAATGTTAACACGATCACCTATATGCTTCATGCCTAGGGTTGTTACCTTCAAGGTGTGGGGTATAAGTGAGACAGAGACCCGATTACCCTCGACGTTCACAAGAGTAAGGCTAACGCCGTCAACGGCGATCGAGCCCTTTGATACCACTGATTTTATTAACCCTCCTTCTAGCTTTATCCAAATGGTCGTTTCAGATGAAGTCTTTCTAATATCCTCAATTATGCCCGTGCCATCTACATGGCCTAAAACGAAATGACCTTCGAGCCTATCGCCTACTCTCAGAGATCTCTCGACATTAACCATTTCGCCTGGTCCTGTCCGACCAAGGTTCGTTCGTCGGATAGTTTCAGATATCATTTCAAATTCAGCTTCGCCTTTTGATATCTTTGTAGCTGTGAGGCAAGCGCCATTTATACAGACGCTGTCGCCCTTCCTCAGGCCTAGACCAAGCTTTCCCAGCCTGACTCGGATGATGGTCTCAGCCCCGCTTCTGCTCTTTGTGGTTGACGTAACCATAGCCATACCTTTGACAATCCCTGTGAACATACAGTGACAAAGAATTAACGATTGTTGAGAATATTTATTTGGAGATGCTATCATTATTGGCTCAGAGGCACAAAAATGTGTCAGACAGCTGTGTTTTATGGTGAGGCATTAGCAAGATATGGCTTTGGAGGCTCTCATCCATTTGGGACTGACCGGCTTTACGCGTTTTGGAACAAGCTGCAGAGCGAAAGCATTGACAATATCATAGTGGAAGAGCCAGTGACGGCAGGATACCAAGATGCAGCATTATTTCATGACTCCTCGTATGTTGAATTGGTTAAAGTAGCCTCCAGACACGGAGGTGTGCTTCTCGACAAGGGTGACACACCTGCATTTAAGGGTGCTTTTGAAGCCTCACTCTATGTCGTGGGATCGACGTTGGCTGCGCTTGATATGGTAGTGAACGGTAAAGACAAGAGTGAGAGAAAAGTAGATCATGCCTTCAACCCAATCGGGGGCTTGCATCATGCAAGACGTGATTCTGCAGGCGGTTTTTGTATATTCAACGACATTGGTATTGCAATCATGACTGCACGTGAAAAATATAGAATAAAGCGGATAGCATACATTGATATCGACGCACACCATGGAGACGGTGTCTTTTACGAATTTGAAGATGATCCGCTTTTGTTCTTTGCAGACATTCACGAAGATGGGCGCTATCTTTATCCAGGCACGGGATCCTCGAGTGAGATAGGAAAAGGTGCAGCAGCAAACACCAAGCTTAACATTCCTCTCGAGCCAGGGGCCAGTGATCGGGAATTCGTAGAAGCATTTGGCAAGATCGAGCAATTTGTAAATGATGTAAAGCCTGAATTGATAATACTACAATGTGGAGCAGATGGGCTTTCTGGTGATCCGATAACGCATTTGCAATATACTTCAAAAGCACATATGTTTGCTACAGACTCTATTCATGAGTTGGCCCACAAGTACTGCCAAGGCAGGATAATTGCGCTTGGTGGTGGTGGATATAATAGGGCAAACATCAGCACCGCATGGACCCAAGTAGTTAAGTCACTGGCTAACGATATAGGTTCTATACAAAAGTGAGGAATAGATGGAACTTTCTCTTTGATTAGATTTCAAAAACAAAATTGATAGAGGAGAACTAAAACAAGAAGATGGTATGGTAACATAAAAAAGAAACGTAAAATTACCTACGAGTCGGGGCTTTATCCGCAGGCTATGCTTTTACTGTACTGTTGACGCGGGTCTCAATTAGAGAATCTTTGAGATATGTATTTTCAGGCAAATAATACAAGAAAAATTAGGAGACAGAGCCTGACTTCTTTAGTGTGTGTCTTATTTTCTTCTTGCTGGGATAGACTCATCTAAGGCGGGTGGTGCAATTTCTCCGATCTGAGTGTATAATTTTAGAAATTTGTCTCCTTTTTCGGTCGTTCTAAAAACCTGTTCTGAGGAATTATAGTCAAGTAGGCCATTAATAGTGAGAACATTAAGATACTCCTTCAGTTGAGCATATGACAGGAATGCTCTGTACATAATCTTAGTTTTTGTTGCTCCTCCCGTTGCGGCTTCAAGGATTTGTGATATGATGTCAGTTCTGCTTCTGTATCGCACGCTATCTCTTATAACGTACCACACTATTAAAGATTAGATAGATAACTTATAATAAGTGATATATAAGCATTTAGGGTTTCGAACTTGCTTCCTATATATCAGTTTTAGAGCAGTAGTAGAGAGGGGCTGCATTCAAGGTCTCCGAGGAATTTCAATTAAAGGGTCTTGTGGCAATAGACTCATACTCATACTCACATATCTCAAGCTTTCAGAGAAGAAGTCGAGATATTGTAAAAATGCAAGGGCGGTCTACTACTACTACTACCTTTTTCTCCTGGACGCATTTCAATCGCTTTGCTATACGAGGTTGATTTGATATTTCGATTTATCAAATCTTTCAAGCTTGCTCACTCTTATGGCTCCATCGCAATACCACGATGCACAGATGTTCAAGATAGTTGGGCTGATAGTCCTTGGGATATTTTTGATGACCTTTGGCACCTATTTTCTTAGCATAGCAGACTTGCCTGTCCTACATCTACCGGATGTTAACTGGACGCTTGTAGGATTTGTTACATTGATTGGAAGCATCGTAACATTTGGTTCGGCATTTGCAGTCAGTAGGCTTGCGTGAGAGGATGCATATGTGTGAGATATCGTTCTTGTATATTTTACGGGTTTGAGATCAAATTCTTCCTCTCTTTGAACCTTAGTAAGAAACGCCTTACCGCAATACCGTCTAAAATTCTATAGAATATCTGGAGGCACACTAAATACTGCTATCTGGATTATATTGCTTGTATAGACGAGGTAGAAGCGTCATAGTATATGATCATCATTGGGTCAGCATAAAGATCAAGGAACTAAAAGGAAGATCTATAGATTTTTGGATCGATAACTTAAAAGAGCCAATTCGATCAATCAATTTGAAATGAGTGCTAGAAAGTCCTACGATGATGTTTTGCATTTGATGCGTGAACACCATAAATGGTTTAACACCTCAATTCCACTTATAGCAAGTGAGAATATTCCAAGTCCTGCCGTAAGGGAGGCTCTTATGTGTGATTTCGGAAACCGTTATGCAGAGGGGTGGCCAGGTGAGCGTGTGTATGCGGGCTGCATCTATATTGACCAGGTAGAGCTGATATGCAATGACCTTGCACGCAAGGTCTTTAGGGCTGAATTTGCCGACTGCCGAGCGACATCCGGAGTTGTGGCAAACCTTGCCATATATGCTGCTTTTTCAAATCCCGGCGACTGGATGATGGCTGCGTCTATACCATCAGGGGGCCACATTTCACATGGAAAGAAAGAACATTCCGGCACTGCTGGACTGGTACATGGGCTCAACATCGAGCATTATCCTTTTTCAAAGGAAGAGATGACTATAGACGTGGATGCAACAAAGAAAAAGATAGAGGAGATGGCACGTAATGGTAAGGCTCCTAAGCTAGGGATGTTTGGTGGTAGTTTGTTTTTGTTTCCACATCCTGTTAAAGAATTGGCCGAGTTTATGCATGACTGTGGCATGTACGTCAATTATGACGGGGCACATGTTGCTGGGCTGATTGCAGGGGGCGAGTTTCAAGACCCTCTAAGGGAGGGGGCTGACTCAATTACCATGAGTTCGCATAAGACACTATGGGGACCCCAAGGCGGTTGTATAGTATCATACGCAAAGCATGCTGAGAACATCAAGAAGGCGATATTTCCTGGTAACACTAGCAGTCACCATCTTCATCATGTAGCGGGTAAGGCCATTGCGCTGGCCGAATCGCTAGAATTTGGAAAAGCATATGCTAAACAGGTGATAAGGAATGCAAAGGCATTGGCAGAAGCACTAGCAAGCTATGGTTTTAGACTACTTGGAGAAAAGAATGGGTACACTGCATCACATCAGATTGCAGTAGATGTTAGTAAGTTTGGAGACGGTGGCACCATTGAAGAACAACTTGAGAAGGCTAGCATTATATTGAATCGACAGTTACTGCCCGGTGACATCAAGGCCGGCAGACACTATATGCACCCTAGTGGCGTTAGGATAGGAGTACCTGAGACCACGCGACTCGGAATGAAGGAAGGCGAGATGAAAGAGATTGCTAATTTTATCAAGCGTGTTGTGGTAGACAAGCAGGAGCCTGCTATGGTAGCCAAGGATGTATCTGAGTTTAGAAAACAGTTCCAGCAGGTACAATATGCATTTGATAACGCTGTCAAGGCATACGAATACATCAGCTTGACAGGCAGTAGATAGATAGATGAGACAAAAAAGGAGACGACGTTCTTAAGACCAGCAAATTCCCTTCTTGCTTTTAGTTAAGGCTAAGTACACTTTCTCTCAACGTTCATAGAAGATTTGTTTTATCTATGAACTGTAAATGCTATCAAGAGTATTTTATAATAAGTATCTCTTCCCTAGCGGAGGACTGGAGAAAGAAGAATAGAAGGATAAGAAGGAAGACAATAGGCGATTACTCTTGGGTGTTTATATCAACGAATCTGCCATCAACTATTACTGCCTCAATCCCCTTTGTATTGTTTATATTTTCTATGGGATTAGAAGTTAGAATGATTACGTCAGCTTCTTTTCCGGATTCTATTGTGCCTACTCTATTGTCAATACCGAGGGCCTCAGCACCATTATTTGTAGCAATCGCTATGACCTCTAATGGCTTTATACCAGCTTCTGTTAATAGCTCCAGTTCGTTATGAAGACTTGCTCCTGGAATTAGCCCAAAGTTGGGTATATCTGAACCCGATAGAATCTGTACCCCTTTGTCATGCATAATTTTTGTTAATTGCAGCACTTTAGCCCAACGCAGATGATTTTGTGGGTCCGATAAACCATATCCATCATCCTTTAGCATAGTTTCATATATGCTCAATGTAGGATCTACGGGTACATTATTTTCCACTAATGCATTTATCATTTCATTAATCTCAGTACTATCGAGTTCTAACAAATCAAGCCACAAGAAATGGTCGAAAGGACCTCCACCATTTTCGAGGAATTGCTCTCTGCTATCACCTGCTGGCAATAAGGAAGGATTGACTGGTACTCCATGAGTTAAGGCATCAATTCCCATATTTGCTGCATCAGTCCAGCTTGTCATGTACAGATGTCCTATGACTCCAATTCCTAGGCTATGAGCTTCATCTATGGCCGCTTGTACCAAATTGGGAGGTAAGCCGACATATAGCTTGACATAATCCACTCCCGCTGCAGCCTGATTACGGACCTCTTCTCGGGCTTGTTCTTCCGTACTAATCTGCTTCTCTACAAACGGTATTACTATTTGCGGACTATTAAGCAGTGTTCCCGCAGTGAACATTTCAGGGCCTTCTATAATGCCTTCAGATACATTGTGTTTTAGGGCTATTGATTGATTTGTAGGACCTGCAGGACTTCTTATTGTAGTAACTCCATAATCTATGAGCATCTTAAGTGCATTCTCTGAAAAATCCTGGTTGTATGAATTCTTTCTCACTCCAGCCACATGAGCATGCATATCAAAAAGACCTGGTATGACATATTTACCTCTCAAATTTAAGATATTTTCTCTTGTAGTTTCGTTATTGATAAGTGAATAATATTTACTATGATACTCAGTTTGATTGGTTAGTGCAACTATTTCGTTGTCACTGATAATTATGACCGCATCTTGTTTTGGGGGCTCTCCTGTGCCATCTATTAAGGTGGGTCCTACCAATACTGTTACTACTGTGTCGTTATACATTATCTCCTGGGATAAAGAAGATGACGATGAGAGTGTTGAGCTATTCTGAGACAAGGAGGATGAGATTATCTTATTACTGGATTCATGCCGCGAAGGTTCTTGTATGGAGGACACAATTCTTGGCTCAGAGTATAAGGGGAGCGGTTTTGATGCTGGTATCCATAATATATAGGCGAGAATGACTAAAAGCAGCGATATTACTGTCAATTTGAAATATCGTACAAACATATTCATCTATCGCGTATGAGAGGTGTTAGTGATCTGTCTCCATTTTATGTCCTCCTATTAAGTCATGCTTTATTGCAAAATGAGTTAGAGAAGATGAATGCTAAGAAAGGAAAAGAGATTGATAGCGAACAATGTTATTTTCGATGAGGGGGAGGTGCTTTTACAAAAAATGAACATGCTAAGAGTTTATGCACTATTTTCAGCATTTTCCCAAGTGGGTCATCGCACTTGCTAATTATTCCCTGTCGCCATCATTAATTCTGCAGCACTAGAGAATAATTTTTGCTTAAGTTCTTGTCTGTTTTTACTGGTGCTATTACTATTAAGTACATTTTCTCTTTGTTTGAGTATTTTCGCTTTTTCTTCTATATAGGCTAAAAGAGATAGCTTTTCAATTTCTTTATCATCAATATGCCTTTTATCATAATCGCTATTCAGCTCAAATGATACATAATAGAACTTTGACTTCATCTTCATTACTCGTGTATACAGCGGAAGAACATTCTTTGAGATAGCGTCCTTGTTACTGCTAATGACAGGTTCTCCATCATTAATATGAGAAATTACAAGCTTCGAATTCCCAAATACTTTAACGATATCCTTTGTATATCGATTCTTAATTAGCCATTCAAAGGCTTTTATCAAGGCGGTATAATTAGCAACGCTGTTGGTGGATGATGGAGAATTTGGGTCCGCTGCAAGACCGCAGGATTCATGTAATAAAAAACCTTCTATATTTCTAATGATGTAGGCATAACACGCTATGCCTCCTAGGTTTCTTGGCAAACATTGTCCTAGAAACCTCACAGTCACTATTTCCTTCATCTTCTTTTTTTTGCATTACGCGCATTTAATACATGGTATCATTTGCCTCAATCCTTAAGCAAGGAGGGGAAAAGAGGACTCATGTTCTCTCCGTGCAATCGCCCTTTCAGCCTTTGATTTTAAATCCTTACGTAAGAAATAATTGGACGAGATCCATTTTGGTGCAGCCAAGAGAATCTAATAACTCGAAGAGGAATTAGGTTTGTGTAGTATTATATAATGATCAGGGAAGCAATACAAAACAAGAGCTCAAAAATAAATGCGAGTCGAAACTATTGTTGCAAGTCGCTAACCCAAATATGCTCCACACTGTGTGTTGGAATTAGTTCTCTACGAATGACTATATTGTCAGACTCTTTTTTGTAAAAAGTAATTGTAACAAAGTCTGAAACAACTTGAATATTTACAGTTTCAAAACTCTGTGGAGCTTTCCTTGCATCAAAATCTTCAATCTTCACCTTATCTGGATTGTTTATCTCTCTGTGAGAAATCCTAACAATTACATTATCTACCTCTAAGCCATGAAATTTTATTGTCTTTTTAGTCTCTGCCATATTACGGATAAGGTGACATGACAATAATATATTTTACAATTCTTTATAGAATAATATACCCACGATTGAGAAGAGCTGCGAGCAAATTTTTGTAAGCATAGGTAGGTATAGGCACACCTAGGTAGCATAAAACATCGTACAATTAGATAATTCTACAAAAGATCTTTACTCTTAGGAGAAGTTTCCTTTTTGCTTCTTTGAACAAAGGTTGTTGCTTTATCGGTCAGAGACGTCCCTAGGTCTATCACTTCTGCAACCTCTTCTTTGTTGGCCGGATCTACTTGTTGCTCCAAATGGCTTTGTTTTTGCTCAGTCTTTCCTTTACTATATTCAATGTGAGTGGCTATCGATTTAATGTGAGAAGGTTCTTGAACTTTGTCTGCAGGGGTATTGGTCTTATTCATAATTCCCTTAGACCATACTGCAACGTCCGGCTCATCTAGTATATCGATTATTCCAGTTGGTGTGTTATCCGATTTTGTTAGATCAAAAGCATTAGATTTGGCTGTCTTTGTTATTGTCGTTTCATTGTTTTTTCTGTACTCTTTTTTGTGTTGTTGTTGCCTTTTAAGCCTTGAGAGTCACTTATCATTTTACTTTCCTCATTTGTAT
>Ga0075430_100000447_pt1 | contig 30766 bp, 31 predicted proteins | sample RhiMetdeltSRZDD4_FD_75294 | JGI IMG/M metagenome (GOLD analysis project Ga0075430, IMG submission 75294) | Populus rhizosphere microbial communities from Tennessee, USA - Rhizosphere MetaG P. deltoides SRZDD4 | ecosystem: Host-associated > Plants > Roots > Rhizosphere > Soil | place: USA... | reverse complement strand
GCCAGCGTGTTGACCGTGCTCGCCCTGCACGAGGTGGGCCTGCGGGAGATCTGGGCCAAGGCGACCAGCGCCAAGCACGGGCGGATCCTGCGCTCCGTGGGCGCCAACCATGTGATCTTCCCGGAGTCGGTGATGGGCGAGCGGGTGGCCCATCTGATCACCAGCCGGATGCTCGACTTTATCGAGTTCGACGACGGCTTCGCGATCGCAAAGACCAGGGCGCCCGGGGAGGGGGTGGGCCGCACTCTCGGCGAGTCGGCCCTGCGGTCCAAGTACGGCGTGACAGTCGTAGGCGTCAAGCGCACCGGGGAGGACTTCGTCTACGCCCAGCCGTCGACCACGCTGCAGGCTGATGACGTGCTGATCGTGGCCGGGCGTACCGAGCTCGTCGAGCGGTTCGCCGCGGTCACCTGAGCAGCGGGCCGGCCTGACCGTAGGTATCTACCCAGACCGATCGGCTGACGCGGCCCCGGCCTACGGGCCGTACCTTCTTGCGCCATGACGGCTCTTCGCCATGCCAGGGCCGCGCTGGCGATGCTGATGGAGACAGTGGGCGGGCCGGGCCTGGCCGCCGCCCGGGCCCGACCGGGGCTGCTGGCCGCCGTTGACCAGCACGCCGCCGAGGTCCGCGACAGCCTGCTGGGCGACCTGCGCCCGCTCACCCCGGTCACCCTCGCCGGTTACGCCGCCGGCGTGCGCGACCTCGCACAGGAACGCGGCTGGACCGCGCCCGGCACCGGCTGGCACGCACCCGACTGGGTGCTGACCCGCCTGCTCGCCGTGTGCTGGCTGCACCTGCATACCGAGCCCGGGCCGGCCCCCGCTGCCTGACCACCTGGGAGCCGCCTGACCGCCGGGGGCGGCCTGACCACCTGGGAGCGCCTGACCGCCGGGGGCCGCCTGGCCGCCTGACCGCCGCCTGGGACACGACAGCGTCACCCGGCGACGCACCGGCCACGCGGGACACAGCAGCGGCGCTGCGGCTGCGGCAGCCACGCGAGCAGATGGCTGAGCCCCGGCAGCCATTGACCGCCGGGGCTCCTCCGTACTGTGCTGTCTTCCGGATCTTTCCTGTCCTTCAGGGCCGGCTTACCGCTCTCGCGGCGATGTCGGCCAGTCTCCCTGCTGCGGTTGTGGCGGCTGCGGCTGCGGCACCACCTGGGTCGCCTCCGAGCCCGTCGCGGTCTGGCTGGCGTATGTGGTCGGGTCCGACTGCCCAGGCACCGGGATCTGCCGGGTGCGGTCGGCGTCATCCGGGTAGTCCGCGGGTACCTGCTGCGGGTACTCCGGCCGACCCGTCGGCATCGCCGCCGGCTGGGCGCCGGCGGGGTACGCCGATCCAGGCCCGCCCGCGGGGTACGCCTGCCCGGGCGCGCCGGCACCGGCCATCACCGGAGCCTGCTGGACCTGGGCCTGCTGCGCCGCCCGCTCGCTGTCGCGGCGGCCGGCCGCGTACGCGCGGGCCTGTTCCCGGATCGCCTCGGACTCGACCTCCAGCCGGCCCAGCCAGCGGTCCCACCGCTGCTGCATCGGCCGGACAAGGCCGCCGCCGACGCCCACGATGAGGATCCCGGCGATCGAGGCGAGCACCGCGATGAGGACCGGCGTGGTCACCGTGGTGGCGATGCCGACCTGGTTGAGCGCGGCGATCGCGCCGAGCCCGATGATGAACCAGGCCGCCAGGTTCGCCAGCAGGCGCCCGTAGGACAGCCCGCCGAGCGCGCCGGTCACCAGGTCGCGAACGGCACTGGCGATGGCGGCGGCCACGACGATGATGATGATCGCCACGGCGGCCTTCGGCAGCCAGGCCACCACGCCCTCGACCAGGTCGCTGATCGGGTTCGGCCCCCACACCCCGAACGCGAGCTGCAGGGTGAACAGCAGGACCGCGTAGTAGACCAGCTTGGCCAGGATGTCGCTGGCGTCGTACCTGGTACGTTGCAGCGCCCGGCCGATGCCGCCACGCTCCACGGCCCGGTCGAAGCCGACCCGCTCGAGCACCTGGTTCACCACGTTGCGCAGGCCAGTGGCGACCAGCCACCCGATGAGCAGGATGGCCAGGAAAGCGAGCAGCTTCGGTGCGACGAGCAGCACCGTACGCCACATATCGGTCAGCGGGCCATCGATGTCGACCCGTACCGCGGCCAAGGAATCGGTCATGGCACCTCCTCCAGCGGCGATGCGAACGGGTTACGCATCGCACAGTCTGGCTATGCCGTACCCCCGGGGGCTTGACTCGAATCCCGGTCGTCGATGCTCAGCCGCGACCGTTGCCCTGGCCGCCGCTGCGGTAGCTGTCGCCGCCGCCTTCGCCGCCGCGGTCGTCGTCCCCGCCAGGCCCGGAGCTGCCGGCGTCCTTCGGTGGCTTCGGCTCCCTCGGCGGCTTGACCTCGGCGCCACCACCGGCGCTGCCCCCGGCGGGGTTGGCCGGCGCGGCCCACACCAGCGTCGGCTCGCAGGCGCTGCCGTTGAGGTGGAACTGCGTCGGCAGCGGGTTCGTCCCGCGGTACGCGCCGTCAAAGCCGGTCGTCACCGACCCGCCCGCGGCCAGCGCCTCGCCCTCGACCGTGACGGTACGGCCGGACTGCCGCCACCCGCCCGTCCACGGGCGCACCACACGCTGGTCGGCGGGGAAGCTGAACTCCAGCCGCCACCCCTCGACCGTCGCCGTGTCGGCGTTGTGCACGGTCACGCCCGTGGCGAAGCTGCCCGCCGCATCCCGGCGGACCTCGTACCGCACCTGGCACTGGACCTCGCGCGCGGCAAAGCCGGCGCCCACCAGCTGGGCGCCACTGGCCGCGGTCCCGTCCGGCGCCCCCGCGCCGCGCAGGGAGCCGCCCATCAGCCCGCTGACCAGCAGCAGGCCTACCACGGCCGACACTACGGCGAGCGGTTGGCGGGCCGGGCGCAGTGTCGCCCCGTCGGTGACCACTGTCTGGCGGGACAGCGCCACGGTCCCGGCCACCGCACGGGCCAGCCGCCGCAGCGGCCCAGGCCGGCCTACACCCGCCGTGACCAGCGCGGTCAGCTCGGCGGGCAGGGCCAGCGCGGTCACCGGCAGGTCCACCGCTGCCGCCAGGGCGCGTGCCACCTCGGCGCTGTCCGGCCGGTCCTCGGGCGCCTTCGCCAGGCAGCGCTGGCACAGCGTGACAACCTCGGCGGGGAGGCCGGGGATCGCCGGCAGTGGCGCCGGCTCGGCGTACAGGTGGGCCTTGAGCATCTGGGTGGTGGTGGCGGACTGCCACGGCAGCCGCCCGGTGAGGGACTTGTAGAGCAGCAGGCCGAGGGCGTAGACGTCGGTCGCCGGTAGGACCGGGCCACCCGCCAGCCGCTCCGGCGCCAGGTATGCCGGGGTGCCCAGCACGTGTCCCGGCGGGCCGGCCTCGGCGTCGCCGGCGCTCGCCGAGATGCCGAAGTCCACCAGCTTGACCCCGTCAGAGGTGAGCATCACATTGCCCGGAGTGACGTCCCGGTGCACCACGCGCCGGGCATGCGCCACGGCCAGCGCGGTCGCCACCTGGGCGCCGACGACCACCGCCAGGCGCCACGGCAGCGGGCCGGCGGTGAGCAGGTTCGCCAGGGAACGCCCCTCCACCAGCTCCATCACGACGTACGGCAGGGGCGGCCCGCCGTTGACAGAGGCCTCGCCGTAGTCGTGGATGTCGACGATGTTGGGGTGGCGCAGCCGGGCCGCTGAGCGCGCCTCGATGCGGATCCGCTCCAGCAGGCCGGCGTCGGCCGCCAGCTTCGGCGCGAGCACCTTCACGGCGACCTCGCGCGCCAACACCTCATCCTGGGCGCACCAGACGACCGACATGCCGCCTGTGCCCAGGCGGCTGACCAGCCGGTACCGGCCGCCGAACAGCTGTCCGGCCTCCATGCCAAGTCCGGTTCCCCACCACCCGCGTCGCAAACCTCCTGCCCAGCAAGCGCCGCCACGCTGTTGATCAAGCTGGCTGGAAAGCGGCCGGGGCGTGGTACCGTCTCGGGGTCGAATGCCACGTTTCAGTGTTCTGGCACCGGGCATCCCGGGTGGCGGCCTTCCCGGAGCGAGTTTTGCGGAGGACGACACGGTGAGTCTGTCGATCACAACAAGCCGTCATGTCGACGGCGCGCTGGAGATCTGCCCCCGCGGTGAGATCGACCTCAGCAGCGCGCACGAGCTTACGGAGGCGACCAACCGGGCGCTCGTCCGTAGCGCTCCCCGCCAGATCCGGATCAACCTGTGGTTGGTCACCTTCATCGACAGCGTGGGGATCGGCAGCCTGGTCGCGAGCTACCACGCCGCGGCGGCCAGCGGCGTCGCGCTCACCGTGATCAACCCGACCGAGCAGGTGTACCGGCAGCTGTGGGTCTCCGGGCTGGTCGGGCTGTTCGGCTCGCCACAGCCGATCGCAGGCGTCGGTGGCCCCACTGCGTTCCAGGACCCGGTCACGCCCGTCCCGTAGCTCAGCCGGCGGGTTCGGGGCCCGCTCCGCCGACACCCCCGGCCGAGCCACGCGGCGGCAGCTTCACCACGCTGACGAAGAACTCGTCGATCCGCCGGACCACGCCGATGAACTGCTCAAAGTCGACCGGCTTTGTCACGTATGCGTTGGCGTGCAGCCGGTAGCTGCGCAGGACGTCCTCGTCAGCCTGGGATGTGGTGAGCACCACCACCGGGATCTGGCAGAGCTTCGGGTCGCTCTTGATCTCGGCGAGCACCTCGCGCCCGTCCCGGCGGGGCAGGTTCAGGTCGAGCAGGATCAGGTCCGGCCGTACCGCGTCGGTGAACGGCTCCTCCTTGCGCAGGTACGCCAGGGCGTCCACGCCGTCAGAGACGACCGACAACCGGTTGCGCACCTTGTGCTCCTCGAACGCCTCCTGCGTCATCAGCACGTCGCCGGGGTCGTCCTCCACCAACAGCACCTCGATGGGCTGGCCACCGGTGATGGGCTCAGTCACGGGACAGCCTCCTCGAGCTGCGCTTCGCCGGCCTGGGGGCCGGCCGGCTCAGGCACGACCGCAGGCAGGGTGAACCTGATCCGGGCCCCGTCACGGTAGCTCGTGTCCAACCAGATCCGCCCGCCGTGGTACTCGACGATTTTCTTGGCGATCGCCAGGCCGATGCCGGTCCCCGGGTACGCGTCCCTCGGGTGCAGCCGCTGGAAGATCACAAAGACCTTGTCCGCGAACTCGGGCGCGATGCCGATGCCATTGTCCGTACAGGCGAGCTCCCACTCGGTGACCTGAGGCGGATCGGTGGCCCCGGCCTCGGCGGTCTCGGCCTCAGCGCTTCTCACGGCAGGGGACACCGACAGGTGTATCCGAGCCGGCTGGTCCTGCCGGGCGAACTTCACCGAGTTACCGACGAGGTTGGTCAGCAGGCGCAGCAGCAGCTGCTCCTCGCCGCGGACCACCGGCAGCTCGTCCCAGGTAACCTCGGCGCCGCTGCCCTCCCGGGTGGCGTCGAGCTGGCTCACCGCCTCCTCGGCCAGCCGGTTCAGGTCGACGTCGGTGAAGCCGGACGTCATCCGCCCGATCCGGGAGAACGAGAGCAGGTCGTTGATGAGCCGCTGCATCCGCTGGGCGCCGGACACCGCAAACGCGATGTACTGGTCCGCCTTGTCGTCGAGCTGCCCTGCGTAGCGGCGCTGGAGCAGCTGGCAGAAGCTGGCCACCTTGCGCAGCGGCTCCTGCAGGTCGTGCGAGGCGACGTAGGCGAACTGCTCCAGGTCCCGGTTGGACCGCAGCAGCTCCTCGGCCTGCAGCTCGAGCTGCCGGTTGGCGTCCTCCAGCGCGATCCGGGCACGCCGTACCTCGGCCAGGTCCGACGCGATCCGCCTGCGTACCACGTCGATGTCCCGGCCCAGCAGCGCCACCTCCGGCGGGCCGACCAGGGCGATCCGGTGCTCGTAGTCACCCTGGCCAAGATGGCGGACCTGCTGGGCGAGTGCGGTGACCGGACCGATGACCATGCGGCTGAGCAGTATCTGAAGGGCGATGCCGGCGCCGAGGACCACGACCACGGCGGTGGCCAGCAGGGCGAGCAGGGCGTTTCCCGTACCGCGGGCGGTGCCTGCCGCCTCGGCACGCAGCTGGACGACGGACCCCTGAAGCTGGCCCAGAGCAGCACGGACCGCCTCGAACCGCTGCCGGGCGGACGGGTCGACCAGCCGCTGCCCGGGCTGCGGTCCTCCCGAACGGACCGCCTGGATCGCCGGCTCGGCGATATCGCGGCGCCAGCCTTCGGCCTCCTGCCGCAGTGCCCGCAGCCGTCCAAGCGCAGCCGGCTCATCGATGAGCAGCCGCTCCATATCCCGCACCAGGCGGGCTTCTTCGGCAACCCCCAGCCGGTACGGTTCCAGGTCGGCTTCGTCACCACTGACCACATAGCCGCGCACCGCGCTCTCCTGGTCCACCAGGGCGGCGCGCAGCCGCTCGACATCGGTGCGCAGCGGACCGGTCTCGGTCAGCAGCCGGTCGATCTGGTTCCGGTTGGTCACCGCGACGGTCAGACCGGCGACTGCGAGCAGGCCGAGCGCGAGACCCACCGCCGCGCACAGCACGGTGATCCGGGTACGCAGCGACCAGGCGCTCATCCCGGCCCTCATGCGGCGACCCCCCGCCTGGTGTGCGCCGACCGTCCGACGTGCAGCAGCAGGATCGCCACGTCGTCGGCGAGCGGCCCGCCGTTCAGCGATGTCGCCCGCTCGACCAACCAGCCGGGCAGCTCGGCCGGCCCGATCTCGTCCGCCTCCCTGGACCGGAGCAGGTCACACAGCCCTTCCACACCCAACCGCTCCCCCTCTCCCGCGTACCCCTCGATCAGCCCGTCGGTATAGATCAGCAGGGTCCATGCCCCGCTCGCCAGGGACAGCTGCGTTGCGTCGTACACGGTGCTGTCGACCGCCCCGAGCACCGCGCCCGGCCGCGCGTCGCACGGCTCGACCTGGCCTTCGGCCACGACCAGCGGCGGCGGGTGACCGGCCAGGCGGACCCAGGCGACGCCCTCGTCCAGCGCGACGGTGACCATGGCGACCGTGGCGAACTGCTCCTCCGAGCGGCGCTCGCTCTCCAGCACCTTCTGCAGCGACGGCAGGATCGCAGCGTCGGGCACCTCACCGAGCACCAGCGCCCGCCAGGCGACCCGCAGCGAGACGCCGAGCGCCGCCGCCTCCACCCCGTGCCCGGCGACGTCCCCCACCAGCAGCTGCACCCTGGCCGGGCCGACCTGGACCGCGTCGATGAAGTCGCCACCGAGCAGGGCCCGGTGGCGGCCCGGCCGGTACAGCAGCTCCAGCTCGGCCGGGGCGTCGCGCATCAGCGGCTGCGGGAGCAGTCCCCGCTCCAGCCGCGCCGACTCGGCCTGGCGCAGCTCCGCCTCGCGCAGGGCCCGCGCGCTCTCGTCGGCGCGCTTGCGCTCCACCGCGTAGCGGACCGCGCGGGTCAGCCCGACCCCGTCCACCTTGCCCTTGGTGAGGTAGTCCTGCGCCCCCTCGGAGAGCGCCGCGATGCCCAGGTGCTCGTCGTCGAGCCCGGTGAGCACGCAGACCGCGACGTGGCTGGCGATGCGCCGCAGCTCCCGCAGGCCGGACAGGCCGCTGGCGTCGGGCAGGCCCAGGTCCAGCAGGACGCAGTGGACCTCGATGCCGTCCAGCGCCTCGCGGGCCGCCCGCAGGCTCGGCACCGCGCGCAGCGCGATCCGCGCGTCCGCCTCGGCCAGCAGCTCCTGCACCAGGAACGCGTCGTCCTCGTCGTCTTCGATGAGAAGGACGTGCAGCACCTCTTCGCCCGGGCGCGCCCGCAGCGCGGCCACCGGCGGGGGCCCGCTCGCGGCGAGCGCATCGGGGTGCATGCGCAGATCTTTCCCCACCTGGCCAGGCCACGCAGCACCGGGCACGGTGTCAGCATCGCCGATCATGGGTACGACGTGGGCATGCGTAGCGACGACGCCTACCCCCGGCCGGTCTCCGACCCGGCGGCGGAGGGAATCCCCGAGTACGCCGACGACGACTCCACGGCCTTCGACGACGACTCGCCCCGGATCGCCGATGGCCGGGACCCGGCGGCGCTGCCGGCCGAGCGGGAGGACGGCCCGGTCGCGGTCGAGGACTTCGGCACCACCGCCGAGGAGCAGCGGCGCGGCGAGCCACTGGCGGCCCGGCTCATCCGGGAGGAGCCGGACGTGACCCCGGACGGCGCCTGGCCGGGCGACGCGGAGCTGCTCGACGAGGAGCCGGTGGATCCCCATCTGGGCTCGCCGGTGTCGATGTATGAGCGGATGGGCGCGGACCCGGTGACCGGAGGTCGGGTCGGGCGGTTGGTCGAGCCGGACCAGGGCGCCCACCCGGACGAGGAACGGGACGCGATCGCCACGGACATGGGCGCGTCAGGCGGCGGCGCCAGCGCCGAGGAGCTGGCCATGCACGAGGTACGCGACCCGGCGGAAGGCGTTGACCCGGACTCGCGGGGCTGACCTGATACATATAGGTCGATGAGCGGGGTGTTACGAACAGGTCGCTGCCCGTAGGCTCGCACCGGAGCTCGTACGCTGAACGGGCTGACCCTGGGAGCCCCTGCCGTGACCGCGCCCCTGAACCTCGCGGCGCCCCCGCACCCCGCCGCGCCGGCTGTCCTCGCCGCGCCCGCCGTCCTCGCCGCGCGCCCGCCCAGGCTGGACCTTGACTACGGTGCCCTGCTGGCCGGCTGGGCGACGCTGCTGGGCTGCGCCGTGGTCGTGCTCGCGATGGTGGGCCTGGTGGCGTGGGCGGTCAACCGGCGGGCAGCCGCCATACCGCGCCTGGCCCCGGGTGAGTACGCGCGCCTGCTCGCACACGTCCAGGAGCTCAGCTGGCAGGCCGCAGCGGCGGTCACCAAGTCGGCCCAGGCGCAGGCCGCCGCCGAGGCGGCGCGAGCCAGCTATGCACAGGCCCAGCAGGCGCGGGAGGCCGCCTGGCAGGTGCACGACAGCGCCCAGCAGGCACACGCTGCGGCCCGCCGGGAGGTGGCGGACCTGCCGCCGCCCGAGGCCACCGCCTCTCCGCTCACCCAGGACGTGTCCCGGGCGGCGCTGGCCGCGTTCCGCCGTGGCGACCTTTCAGTAGAGGAGCTGCGGGAGGTGTGGCGCCGGGCCGGTGGCTGGGACGCGGCGCGGGAGCGGGCCGACCACGAGCTGATGCAGGCCCGCGCCGAGGAGCACCGGACCCAGCGGGCCTACCGCCTCGCCGCAGCGGCCGAACGTACGGCGCGCCGGGAGGCGGACGTGGCAGAGGTCGCCGCGCGGGCACTCGCCGAGGAGGCGGCCACCGCGGTCGAGGAGGCGCAGACCGCTCGGGCGCTGGCCGCGGTGCACCGGCGGACTGTACGGCGATCGGCACGCCGCAGACGGGTCGCGTGACACTTGTCGCTCATGCAAGTTGCACCGTGCACTTTCGGAGAAGTGTGCCTCCTCGCCCGAATCTAGCTCGCGGCCTTGTTACCAGAGGTTGTGGATCCTATTCTCACAGTGACGAGCGCCACTCCGGCCAGGAGGAGCGCTCGTTTCGTCACCGTCGTTGATGTCGGGGAGGCGACAATGGAGAGGGATATCAATGCCGAGCGGATCGAGGACCATCGGCTGCTTCAGGAGAGCCTAGGTCTCGTCGCTCCCGTCGCGAACGAGCTGGTTGCTTCCTTCTACGACCAGCTGTTCGCCGAGTACCCCACCGTACGTGGCCTGTTCCCGGCGGTCATGGATGCGCAACGGGAGAAGCTGCTCAAGGCGATCATCGCGCTCGTCACGCACTACGATCGCCCGGAACAGCTGATGCCCGCGCTGACCACCATGGGCCGCAACCACGTGCGGTACGGCGCCGAGATGGAGCACTACTCGGCTGTCGGCAGCGTCCTGCTCTCCACGTTGAGCAGGTTCGCTGGCGACGCCTGGACTCCGGAGGTGGAGCGGGCCTGGACCCGTATGTACACCTTCGCCGCCGGGGCGATGATGCAGGGTGCCGAGCAGGCCAAGGCCGAGGACGCCGCCGTCCCGGCTAAGGAGCGGCAGGTGGCCTGACCTAGTAAACGGAGAAGGCCCCCTCCGCGCGGCCCGGGCAGTGGAGGGGGCCTAGCCAACCAGCAGCGGGCTCCAGCCGCCCGCAGGCCTCAGGCGCGCTGCTGGCAATGCGGCCAGCCGCGCCGGCGACGCACGGTGCACTCAACGTACGCGGCCGCGTGGACGCAGCCGCGTGGCGGGCATCGGCGGCGCCGGCAGCGGTTGCCCGTCGTACCCGTGGACCGTGCCGAACCGCCGCCCGGTCGCCCAGTCCTCGCGCGCACGCACGATCTCGTCGTGGTCCCGGCCGACAAAGTTCCACCACATGACGATCTGCTCCGCGAACGGCTCACCGCCCAGGAGCAGCGCCCGGGTGCCCACGGCAGCCCGCAGTGCCAGGTCGCGGCGGTGTGCGCCGAGATAAAGCAGTGGGCCAGGGTCCAGGGCCACCTCCTCGACCTCCACCCGGCCGGAGAGCACGAGCACCGCGTACTCGAAGTCGGGCCGCAGCGGCAGGCGCGCCACCGCGCCAGGCGCGAGCTGGAGCTCAGCGCCGACCAGCGGTGAAGCTGCGGGCCGGCGAGGTCGCTCCGGCCACCTCACCGACCATCACCGTGACCCGTACCCCACCGTCGGCCAGCACCGGCAGTTCGGGATGGTGGTCGAAGCCCGACGGGCCGTGCCGGGCCGGGTCCGGCATCGCCGCCCACAGCTGCACGCCGTGCAGCACCGGCGAGCGGTCCGGCGGCGACTCCTCGGAGTGGGAGATCCCGTGCCCGGCGGTCATCACGTTCAGCTGGCCGGGCCGTACCAGCTGCCGGCTGCCCAGGCTGTCCCGGTGCAGCACCTCGCCGTCGACCAGCCAGGTCACCGTCTGCAGCCCGGTGTGCGGATGCGGCGGCACCCGCATGCCCGGACCGCCGGCCACCTCCTGCGGTCCAAAGTGGTCGAGGAAGCACCACCCGCCGACCATGCGGCGGGTCCGGTTCGGCAGGGTACGCGTCACCGCCATGCCCCGCGGGCCGCCGAGGACCACCTCGCGCCCTGGCAGCAGCTCGCGCGCTGGCGCAACGGCGGTCCCCGTGGCGCCGCAGACCGCCTCCCGCGGCTCGGTCTCGGTGTTGCTCACCCAGCACCACCCACCGTCAGCTTGTCCACCTTGGACGGGTAGAACGCGACCATCCCACGAAGCTCGGCGTACCCAGGCTTCGGGTCCTCATACGACCAGGCCGCGTCGCGGACCACGGCGTCGCCGGCGTGCAGGTCCCAGTAGGACGCGACGCCCTTGTACGGGCAGGTCGTCCGGCGCGCCGAGGGCGTGAGCCGGCCGGACACGTCCTCCCGCGGGAGGTAGTACGCAGCACGGCGCGGCCACTCGCGCACCCGCCAGCCCCGGGTGGAGTCGGCCACCGTCGCACCGCCATGCCGGACCAGCACCCGCCGGCTGGTGCGCTCGGCGCGGGGCCGGCGGAGCGCGGCCAGGAAGGACACAGCCATACCCCTATTCTTCGCCCGTCTGCGCGGAACCTGCCCCTGCCCCGCGCGCCCGCCCACCCGCGTACAGCCCCCGCCGCTACATGCTGGCACCCGGGGCCAGCGGCCACTCCCAGCCGAAGTGCTGCCTGGTATAGACACGCATGTCAGCTTCTGACATGTCGCTGCTGAGCAGCCTCTCCACCGCCTTTCCGATGACGTGCCGGCTGTTCGCCGCGATCTCGACCTCTGGGGCGTTGAGCGGTCGCCGGACGACAAGGCGGATGTCGAGGAGCCGCTCGTCCCGCTCAGCGTTGATCCGCCGGTCGAACTCGACATGCAGGATGTACGTGAGCCTGCTCGCGGTCTCCTGGCTCTCCAGCGAGTACTTGATGCGCTCGATGCCGCCCGACGGGATCTCGTGGAAGGTGGAGAAGCGGGCCGCCCGTTGCGGCTCCTTGCTCGGATCTTCGATGTCGACCATCTCGGCCTGGATCTTCCGCATGAGCTCAGCCGACCCGGGGGACCTCTTGCCGATGCGGTGGGAGAGGGACGAGTAGTCGAAGACATGGGTCTCCAGCTTCTCGCCACCCCGCGGTCCGGCCTCCGGCACTTGGCGGTTCCGGCGCTCCCTGGCCGCATTGAGCCGGGTCCAGCCGTACCACACCCCACCGATGACGACCACCGGGAAGAGCAGCCAGTAGCCGACCATCAGCTGCTGGTCGCCCTGGCGGGGATCGAAACCGCCCTGGAACGCCTTGTCGCTGAGCACCAGCCCGACGCTGGTGAGAACCTCGAGCACCGCGATGACCGCGGCGGAGAAGGTGAGCAGGAGGGTGAAGCGCTTCTCCATCTCGCTGTCGAGCTTGAGCGGAGCGCCGCTCACCACCCCGGCCTCAATGTCGCTGCGCGGCGTCTCCGCGGCGATCTCGGAGAGCTTCCGGGCCTCGGTCAGCTCCAGGAGCATGAGCTCGCTACGCACCGCGTCCAGGCTCGACTGGATGGCCGCCAGATCCGCCGTGATCACGTTGACCTGCCGCTCGAACTGGGTTCTCGCCTCCTTCAGCGTCTCCTGGCTGAACCTCCACTCCACCGCGCCCCTGACACCGTTGGCTACCCGCAGCGCGCCGTCCGCTTCCACCGGTGCGCCGTTCGTCGGCCGGGAGACCTCACTCATGCCTTTGACGAGGTCCCTGACGAAGCTCAACGTCGGCACCTTGCCGGCGAGCAGGGCGTAGTAGGCCTCCATGTCGGCGAGCGTGAGCGCCTTGCTGCTCAGGGACGGCCGGCGGAGCTCACCGGAGGTCTGGTTCTTGCGCCGCTCCATGCTCTGGCTGATCAGCTCCGCCCGGATGTGGTCCAGCCCCGTCTTGTAGTAGACCAGCCCGAACGAGATCGCGACCCGCAGGAACTGCTCCATCGCGGCGAACGACAGCCGCGACAGGAAGATCTCCCTCCGGTGGAGCTCATCCTCCTGGTCCGCCGGGATGGTGCGTTCGGTGAGGCTCAGCGAGGTGTCCACATGGGCACTCTGGTCCCCGTGGGTACGCCGGAGCGTATAGCTCTTCCGCTGGTCGAAGAGGGGTGTGTACTCGTTGCCCAGCACGCAGAGCGAGAACGACCTGACGAGGTACTCGACGTCGTAGCACTCCTTCGCCTCGTCCTCGATCCGCCTCGTCTCGTCCTCGATGTGTCGCGCCTGGGAAGGCGGTCGCTCACCGAGCGCGAGATGGGGGTGCGCCGACTGGTCAAATACTCCGTTGAAGAGGAGGTCCAGCTGATAGTAGGTGAGCACTCCCGAGTAGCTGCGTAGCCCGCCGTCGGCGCTGCCCGGGTTCCATCCGAAGCTGAATATGCTGCCGATGTGGCGGCTGACGAAGTCGTCGCGAAGGAAGCTCCGGAAGATCTCCTTGAGGTGCCGGCCCGGCTCGCCGATGACCGGGTCCTTGAGCGGCATGCGGAACGACCACAGGTACACGCCGTTGGAGAGGAACAGCGCGTTGCCGTGGATCGGCCCAGTGCAGAGATAGCCGCCGAAGTCATAGTTGTGGTGGTAGGTGAAGCCGAAATGGATCTTCCGGAGCCCCAGCTCCCCGTCCATGGGCGCGAACGAGCCGGAGGTCTCCATGGAGGCGAGCACGTTGTTCGTCCGCAGCCGCTTCGCCATATGCTCGAAATGAGCGGAGATGGTGTCCTCCGACGCGACCTGCCGGCGGTACAGCGCCGTCCGGCTCAGCGGCGCATCGTCGAACAGGTCGAAGCCGAACTCGTCTTTCCCGGCCGGTAGCCACAGGCAGTAGGTGAGGTTGACGAAATGCGCCCCAGAGGCATCCTCGTCGCTGTTGTTCATCGGCGTCTGCCTCCTCATGAGGGAATCGGAGGCCGGTAACGTTATCGATCAGCAACCGCCAGCCACATCAGCTGTCCAGTCCCGGCGGGTGCGGAGCCTGCTGCCACTTCGACCAGTTCTTCATGCCGATCAAGCAGAAGATGCCAGAACAGCGGTCACCGCGTCCGGCGAGCTGCTATCGGACCAAGCGCTATCGGACTATGCGGCCGTACCCAAAAAGCCCATCCGTCGTCCTGCTCAGGTGGCCAGGCCGTGCGCGAGGGCGGCACCCAGACCGGCGGCGCCCAAGCCCACGATGACGCTAGCGGCCACGTTGATCAGGGCGGACAGTCCCGCACCGCGCTGCACCAGCTGGACCGTCTCGTAGCCGAACGTCGAGTACGTGGTCAGCGCGCCGCACAACCCGGTTCCGGCCGCGGCCAGCACCGGGGCGGGGGTGTGCAGGCTGGCGGTGGCGAGCAGCCCGAGCAGGAGCGACCCCACCATGTTGACCATGAAGGTCCCCCACGGGAGCGGCGAGCTGTGGCGCGCCTGGACGGCCCGGTCGATCAGGTAGCGCATCGGCGCTCCGACCGCTGCGCCGAGCGCGACCAGCAGCACGGTCACCGGACGTCCGCACGGCCGCGACCGGCCAGGCGGCCGCGGACAGCCAGGCGTCGGCGTCGGGCGCCGCGGACAGCCAGCCTGGTAAGGGCGGTCCCGGCGTACACCGCGGCCAGCGCACTGATCAGCGTGCCCGCGAGGTAGGCCAGCGCGGTCCTGGTGGCACCTGCGGCGACCAGGTGCTGGATCTCGACAATGTAGCTGGAGAAGGTGGTGTAACCGCCGAGCAGGCCGGTGCCGAGGAACGGGCGCAGCAGCGGATGGAGCCGCCGCGCATCGCTGACCAGCGCCATCAGTACGCCGATGAGCAGGCAACCGGAGACGTTGATCCCGAACGTGCTCCACGGGAGCCCGCCCGGCGAGTATGGGAATGCCACGCCCAGGGCGTACCGGGCGAGCGCCCCGGCGACCCCACCGGCGGAGATGACCGCCAGCACAGACCACAGAGCGGCGGCCTGAGCCGGCACCGGAGCCGGCGGAACCGCCGGAGCTGGCAGGAGCGCCGGGGCCGGCGAAAGCGCGGGGGGCGGCGCCGGACCATGGTCGGAAGCGGCCATCCGGATACTCGTACCAGAAAGCCATCAGCCTCGCGAGCTGCCCCGATCCCGTGCCGGCACGCAGGCCGTGCAATACGCTTTGCGGGTGCTGGCGAAGACGGGGCGCGTCGCCGCGGTCGCGGCCCTAGCGCTCGTCACCGCCCCGTCCGCCGCCGTCACCCCGGCGCTGGCCGGCCGCCCACTGCGGCTGGACTCCCAGGTCACCGACCAGGTCAACGCGCTCGGCAGCCGGCGGGCCGAGGTCGACGCGGCCCTCGGGCGGCTACGCGGCGAGACCTCGCTCCAGCTCTTCATCGTGTACGTGCGCTCGTTCAGCGGCACACCGGCCCGCCAGTGGGCCGACGAGACCGCCACCCGCAGCGACCTCGGGACCGGGGACGGGCTCCTCGCCTTCTGGCTGTGGCGGCGGGCCCGGCGGCGCGGCCCGGTGCACCTGGCCTCCGGTGGCGGGCCCAGCCCCGGCCGCGGACCGCCTCACCCGGCCGCCGAGGACCAGCCGACCACCGAGGACCAGCCGGCTTCGCAACGGAGGCACTTGCCCGGGCAGAGCAGGCGCTCGCCCAGGGCGACCGGGCAGCCGCGGCCGTCGCGGTGCGCGGCGCCGAGGAGGCGCTCGGCCAGGCAACGACGCTCGTTGACGCGCTGGCGAAGGTCTCCGCCGATCTCGACGAGGCACAGCGCGGCCTCGACGCTCTCCTCGCGGAGGTGGACTCCGACATCGCCGCCGGCCGCGCCGCCCTGGACACGGGCGGCACCTCAGGAGCCGAGCGGGCGAGCCTCGCCGCAGCTGTCGACCAGGCCAGGGCGGTCGCCGTCGCGGTGCGCGCGGAGCTGGCCGGAGCGAAGTCAGACCAAGCGGCCGGAGCGGAGCCGGACCAGGCGGCCGGAGCGAGGCCGGACCCGCTCAACGTGCTGCGCCGCCTCCGCGAGGCGGACGACGGCATCGACCGGGCGCTCGCCGGGGTTCGCGACGCTGCCGAGCGCGCCCGCCGCGCCCGCGCGATGCTCGACCACACGCTGCTGGCCGCCCGGGCGGAGATCTCCGCGGCCGCCGACTTCATCGCGACCCGGCGCGGCGCCGTCGGCAGCGAGGCCCGCACCCGCCTCGCCGAGGCACAGCGCCACCTGGACCAGGCGGTCGCCCTCGCCGGTGCGGACCAGTCGCGGCGCTCGCCGAGGCGCAGCAGGCCGATGCCCTCGCTGAGCAGGCGGCCCGGATGGCCTACTCCGATGTGGACCGGTGGCCGGTGGCTGCCAGCGGCTACGGCCACCACGACCCGTTCGGCGGGTTCGCCGGCGCGGTCCTGGGCGGCATCCTCCTCAGCGGCATGGGCGGCGGCTCCCGGCGCGGCGGGTGGGGCGGGTGGGGCGGCGGCTGGTCACCCGGCAGTTTCGGGGGTACGGGGACCCGTGCCCGCCGCGGGGGTGGTGGCCGGTTCTGACGCCTGGACAATGCCTACGCCGGCAAGCGGCTCCCGGTACCGGGCCAGGAAGGCAGGCAGCGCGGAGTGCAGTGGAGCAGGCAACCTCGACAAGGTGAACCACCCGACCTCGTCGAGCTTGTGCGGCTCGTTGTTGCGCACCTGCGCGCGATCCACAAGAACGGCGAAGTCCAGCGCCAGCCAATGGGTCGACCCGTCCTCTCCGGGGCGGATCACGTCCCGGAAGCTGAGAAACCGCTTCTCCGCGCAGGATGCGCCGTACTCCTGGCGCACCTCGGCGTCGAGCGCCGCCTCCACGGTCTGCCCGAGCTCCACCGCCCCTCCCCCGATGTCCCACCGCCCGCGCTCGTCTCGGGCCGCGGCACCGCGCCTGGCCATCACAAAGCTGCCCCTGCCGTCGTGGCAGATAAATACGACACAGACTCCGACGTAGTCCAGGCCTGGGCGGCGGTTGACGACCGAGACCATGCGATGTCCCTCCGGCAGATCAGACCCGTAGCGTACGCGTGCACCCCCACCTCGCCGGCTGGGCTCACGCGGGACCGCGTCCGGCAGCGGGTGGAGAGGACACCCTCGCCGAGCGATCCTGACGGGTACCGGAGGCCGCGACACGCCGCACGGCGGACGTACGCGCCGTTGCGGGCAGGAACGGGCGGGAACCGGCAGGAACCAGTCGCCGATCAGCTGTGACGATGCGACGATGCCGGTAGGGTCGGCGGACGTGGCGGTCAGCATCAACACCCAGGCGTTCCTCGACTGCATCCCGTCGGCCATGCGCGAGGCCGCTACCCAGCTGCGGCACTCCGGCAGCGTCGGCGACCTGGAGCAGGTCGGCGGCGGGGTGCAGGCAGTCGTACGCGACGGCCACGACATCGTCCAACCGTGGGTCGGGGTCGTTGACCGTGCCTTCACCAGCGAGTGCGAGTGCTCATCAGACGATGACCTGTGCGTGCACGCGGTGGCCGTCGCGTTGACCGCCTTCGACGGCGACGTCGACTGGTCCGGCGCAGCCACCCCGCCCAGCGTCGCCGAGGTCTCGGCCGAGCAGGACCGGTACGCCACCGCCGTCGAACGGCTCGCCCGCCGGCAGCTGACCGCGCTCGTGGTGGCCCAGGCGACCAAGGACGAGCTGTTCGCCACCACTCTCCTGCGCGAGGCGGGCATGCTCGACGCCGCCGACGACCACAGCCTGCGCCGGTTCGCCGAGGCTCTGGAGGAGGTGGCAGGCGTAACCAGCGGCAGCCGTTGGCAGATCCACGACATCGAGACCGCCGGTGAGCGCCTCGTCACCGAGGTCGAGATCCTCTGCGCATACCCGGCCACGCTGGACGCGCTGGACCTGGTCGAGCAGGCGATCGTCATCTGGGACGACCTCTCCGGGTACCTGGCGGACGCCCACTACATGCGCCGGACCGACCCTGAGGAGGTCGGCGAACCGCTGGTCGAGGCCCACCTCGGCCTCTGCGAGCAGCTCGACCTCGCCCCGGCGCAGCTCGCCGAGCGCCTCGCCGCCCTGATGCGCAAGTGCCAGTACGACACCCTCGACATCGACTCGTACGCCGATCTGCTCGGCGACCACATGGATGCCCTCCGCGGGCTCGACCGCGGGTAGCCGGCCTCCCGCGCCGGAGCCCGTAGGCTCCTCGCCGCAGCTGTGACGAGCCGAGCGCACGGCTGCGACGAACCGAGCGCACGGCTGTGGCGAGCCGGGCGCTCGCCCCACCGCGATCTTGACCATAACTAGGCACCGGTAACGGCCGACCAGCGGACGTCTGCCCAGCTCATGCAGGAAGCGCGACGGCGGCGTCCCCGCCGTGCGGATCACGCTGTTCTGCTCCGCTCGACTTGACAGCTGCCGTGGCCGGTTCGATGGTTGGGGTCATGTAAGCGCTTGTAGACACGGTGGCACCACTTAAAGCGCTTTCACCCGTTTCACCCTAAGCGGAAGCTGGGAGGCCGGGATGCGACACGGTCGGCACGCGGTGACGATCTACGAGGTCGCAGGCCGCGCCGGCGTGTCCATCGCCACCGTGTCCCGGGCGCTGCGCGGTTCCCGCCAGGTCGCGCCCGCGACCCGGCAGCGCGTCGAGGCGGTCGCCGCGGAGCTGCGGTTCCGCCCGAGCCGGCTGGGGCGCTCGCTGGCCGAGGGGCAGCACGCCGCGAACGGCATCGTCTTCCCCGACCTGTCCGGCCCGTACTACGCGGAGGTGGTCCTCGGGTACGAGGAGGTCGCCGCGGAGCTCGGCCGCAGCGTGCTGATCCTCGCCACGCACGACCGTCCGGACCCGGTGGCCAAGGTGCTCGACCTCGCCGGGCGCGTGGACGGCATGGCCATCCTCGGCCGGACCGTGGACGACGGCGTCGTCGCCCGGATCGCCGACTCCGGCCTGCCGCTCGTCCTGCTGGCCCGTCCACCCGTACACCCGGCCGACACGATCACCACCGACAACGACGGCAGCGCCCGGGAGCTGGTCCAGCATCTGTTGGGCCACGGCTACCGCCGGTTCGCCTTTGTAGGCAGTCCCGACGAGTCGCCGGACGTCACCGGCCGCTACAACGCGTTCCGGGACTGCCTACAGGCGGCCGGGCTGGTGCCGCCGCAGCCGGTGGAGTCCGCCTTCAACGTCGCCGCCGGCTACGCCGCGGCCCGCGATACCTTGACCGACCGGCAGCAGCGTCCCGACGCCCTGGTGTGCGCCAACGACGAGATCGCCCTTGGCGCGCTGGAGGCGGCGGCAGAGGCGGGCCTGGCCGTACCAGGTGATGTCGCGGTCACCGGGTGGGACGACGTGATGGCGGCGCGCTATGCGGGGCTCACCACAGTGCGCCAGCCAATGCGCGAGCTGGGCGCCACCGCAGCGACATGGCTTCAGGAGCGGATCACCGGCAGCCGGGTCCCGGTCCGGCGCCAGGTGCTCCGCACGCAGCTCGTCACCCGGTCGAGCTGCGGTTTCCACGAGGACGTGGAGGTGAAGGAATGAAGGTATCGAGACGGCGCGGCGTCGCCGTGCTCGCCTGCGCATGCCTGCTGGCGCTCGCCGGATGCGGGCGGGACGAGGACGAGGGCGGGGCGAGTGGCCCGGCCGTCAGCGAGGGCAAGGCGACCGGTGAGATCACCGTCTGGGCGATGGGCACCGAGGGCGAGAAGCTCTCCGTGCTCGCCGACGACTTCATGAAGGAGAACCCGGAGGCGAAGGTCAAGGTCACCCCGGTGCCCTGGGACGGCGCCCACGACAAGATCGCCACTGCGATCGCCGGGCGGCAGACCCCGGACGCGAGCCTCATCGGCAGTACGTGGATGGGCGAGTTCGCCAAGACCGGCGGGCTGGACGTGACCCCGGCCGACATAGCCAAGAAGGAGGACTTCTTCGAGGGCGCCTGGAACACCACAGTGGTCAACGGCACCTCCTACGGCGTGCCGTGGTACGTCGAGACCCGCCTGCTCTACGTCAACACCGACGTCGCCGCCAAGGCCGGTGTCACATCGGCGCCGAAGACCTGGGACGAGCTCAAGGCGGCGGTCAAGGCGTTCAAGGAGAAGGGTGGCGCCACCTGGGGCATCAACCTCCAGCCCGGCGGTACGGGCTCATGGCAGAGTGTCCTGCCGTTCGTCTGGCAGAACGGCGGCGACGTCTACAGCGGTGACAAGTTCACGCTGGACAGTCCACAGACGACTGAGGCGCTGGCGTACTACAAGTCCTTCTTTGACGAGGGCCTGGCGCCTAAGGACCTGCCGCAGGGCTCGCTCGAGCCGAGCTTCGTCAAGGGCCAGATCGGCGCTTTCATCTCCGGCCCGTGGCACATCGGCCTGCTCAAGGAGCAGGGCGGTGCGGACAAGTTCACGGTGTGGCACATGCCGGGCAAGCAGGCGGCGACCTCGTTCATCGGCGGCGGCAACTTCGCCGTGTTCAAGGACGCCAAGGACCGCGACGGCGCCTGGAAGTTCGCGGCCTACCTGTCCCGCCCGGAGGTCCAGGTCAAGTGGTACCAGACCTCGAGCGACCTGCCAGCGGTCAAGAAGAGCTGGGAGGACTCCGCGCTCAAGGCCGACCCACTGCTGTCTGCCTTCGGCGACCAGCTCAACGACGCCAAAGCACCGCCGACGATCGCCACCTGGGAGCAGGTCGCGGCGGGCCTCGACGGCGAGGTGGAGAAGCTGGTCAAGGCGGGCACCAAGCCGGAGGACGCGGCAAAGGCGATGCAGGCGAAGGCGACCTCGATCGGCACCGGGACCTGACATGGCACGGGACCTGAGACGACACGGGGCCTGAGATGACAACGGTCGAGCTGGACGCCGCCCGGGGTAGCCGCGGAGGCTCGCGGCTGCGCCGGGCGGTGGTCGGCTGGGGGTTCGCGCTGCCGTTCACCGTGCTGTTCGCCGTCTTCATGGCCGGCCCGGTGCTCGCCTCGCTGCTGATGAGCTTCACCGACATGCGCAGCGGCGACCTGCGTAACCCGCTCGCGGTGGACTTCGCGGGAGTGGACAACTACACCCGCCTGCTCAGCGACGAGCTGTTCGTGAAGGCCGCGGTCAACACCACGATCTTCGTCGCGCTCGGCGTACCGCTGACGATGGTGCTGGGGCTGGCCGCCGCGGTCGGGCTCAACTCGGCGCTGACCCGGTTCCGCACCGTGTTCCGGGTCGGCTACTACCTGCCCGTGGTCACCAGCATCGTGGCGATCTCGGTGGTCTGGCGGTTCCTGCTGCAACCCGACTCCGGCCTGGTCAACAACCTGCTGCGGCTGGTCGGCGTGGACGGGCCGAACTGGCTGGGCAGCACCAGCCTGGCGCTGCCCAGCCTGATCGTCATGGCGGCCTGGCGCAACCTCGGCTTCCAGATGGTCATCTTCCTCGCCGGGCTGCAGGCCATCCCGCAGCACCTCTACGAGGCGGCCCGGATGGACGGGGCGAGCCGCTGGGAGCAGTTCCAGCACGTGACGCTGCCCATGCTGCGCCCCACGCTGCTGTTCGTCGGGGTCATCACCACCATCGGCTACCTGCAGTTCTTCGAGGAGCCGTTCGTGATGACCCGGGGCGGGCCGCTGAGCGCCACGCTGTCGGTGTCGTACCACATCTACAACCAGTTCGGGTTCGGCAACTACGGCTACGCGTCGGCCATGAGCTACGTGCTGTTCCTGGCCATCGTGCTGCTGTCGGTCGTCTGGTTCCGGCTGCTGCACCACGAGACGTGAGGTGAGGATCCGATGACCGTGCCTGTCGCCGCTCCCACCCGCCCGCAGTCGCAGGTGACCGCCGCGACACAGGCCCGCCAGCGGGCCCGGCGGCCCCGGGACCTGGTGGCCAGCATCGTCCTGCACGTGCTGCTGGTGGCCGGGCTGCTGGCCATGGTCGGGCCGTTCCTGTGGATGCTGCTGTCCTCGTTCAAGAGCGAGGCGGAGGTCCGCCTGGTGCCGCCCACGTGGTGGCCGGAGCAGGCCACCCTGGGCAACTACAGCGAGCTCTTCGCCCGGCTGGACTTCCCGAAGTACTTCTTCAACTCGGCCCTCGTCGCCGCGCTGGTCACGCTCGGCAACCTGGTCTTCTGCTCCGCCGTTGGGCACGCGCTGGCCAAGCTGCCGTTCCCGGGCCGCCGGGCACTCTTCGGTCTGGTGCTCGGCACCGTCATGGTGCCCGGCATGGTGACGTTCGTCCCGCTGTTCGTGCTGGTGAGCAACATGCGCCTGGTCAACACGTACGCCGGGCTGGTGCTGCCGTTCCTCGCCGGGGCGTTCGGCGTGTTCTTCATGCGGCAGTTCATGCTGTCCATCCCGGACGACCTGCTCGAGTCGGCCCGTGTCGACGGCGCCGGCGAGCTGCGCATCTTCCTGCAGATCGTGCTGCCGCTGTGCCGGCCGGCGCTGGCCACCCTCGGCATCCTCACCTTCCTCGCCTCATGGAACAACTTCCTGTGGCCGCTGGTGGTGGCGACGACCGAGGACAAGTACACGCTGCCGGTCGCGCTGGCCCTCTACAGCGTCGGGCAGAACCAGACCCGCTACGGCCTGCTGCTCGCCGGCTCGGTCGTGGTGGTGCTTCCGGTGCTCATCGTCTTCATCGTGCTGCAACGCCACTTCGTACGTGGCATCGCTACCACCGGCCTGAAGTGACGACAGAGTCGAGCAGTCTCTCGGAGGTAGTTATGGTCCGAAAACCGCGCCTCGCCCTGGCCACGGCAGGGGCGCTCGCGCTGGCGCTGGCGCTGTCCAGCGCCGGTGCCGCGGCATCCGCGCCGGCTCCCGGCGCCGCCGCGGCACCAGGCAAGGCATCCGCGATACCGACCGACCTGGCGTACCAGTGGGCCGCTGACACGTGGCGCTCGTTCACCGCCATGGTCGAGCCGGAGACGGGCATGCCCAGCGACAACATCGACGGCTCGCTGAACCCGGCGACCCGGTCGAGATACACCTCGCCGACGAACATCGGCTCGTACATCTGGTCCACCATCGTGGCCCGCAAGCTCCACCTGATCGGCAAGCAGGAGGAGGTCGACCGGATCCGCGCAACCCTGACCTCGCTCGCCCAGCTGGAGCGCCACCCGGCCTCCGGCATGTACTACAACTGGTACGACCCGAGGACGCTGGAGCTGCTGCGGGTCTTCCCGCCCAGCGGCGCGCCGATCGACCCGTTCGCGTCCAGTGTGGACAACGCCTGGCTGGCCGCTGCGCTGATGGTCGTGCACGACGCCGTACCGCAGCTGCGCCACCTGTCCGACCCGCTGCTGGACGCGATGGACTTCGGCTTCTACTACGACCCGGCCGCCCGCGGCCCGGACTTCCCGGGGCTGATGCGCGGGGGCTTCTGGGTCGAGCCACTGGCCGGCTGCTCGGTCGCCGGCAACTACCGTGACCGGGGGCCGGACGTCTACTACACCTGCCACCACTACGGGGCGTTCAACAGCGAGACCCGCATGATCAGCTATGTGGCGATCGCGCTGGGCCAGGTCCCGCCGGCGCACTACTTCGCGCCCTGGCGCACCTTCCCGCCGACCTGCGACTGGTCCTGGCAGGAGATGCTCCCGGTCGGGGAGTACCGGGAGTACCTCGGCGTGAGCGTGTTCGAGGGCGCCTACCGCTACCGGGGGCTGCAGTTCGTGCCGTCCTGGGGCGGGGACATGTTCGAGGCGTACATGCCGAACCTGTTCGTCCCGGAGGAGGAGTGGGGCCCGGACAGCTGGGCCCGCAACCACCCCGTCTACGTGCGCGGCCAGATCGAGCACGGGCTGCGCGAGGCCGGCTACGGCCACTGGGGCTTCTCGCCCGCGTCCGACCCGTACGGGGACTACCGCGAGTACGGCGTGGACCCGATGGGGCTGGACGCGGCCGGTTACACCAGCGACGTGCAGCGCACCACAGTGGACTACGGCTTCGACGACTGTCCCGGTCGCGCGCCGCAGCCCCTGCCCACCTCGTACGGCGATGGGGTGGTGACACCGCACGCGGTGTTCCTGGGCCTGCGCTTCGCGCCGGAGGAGTCGGTGGCCGAGCTGGTCCGGCTGCGCAGCCAGTTCGACATCTACGGGCCCGGCGGGTACTACGACGCGGTCGCGGTGCGCAGCGGTAAGGTCGCCAAGCGGTACCTCGCCCTTGACCAGGGCATGATCATGGGCGCGCTGGGCAACCTGCTCGGTGGCGACATCCTGCGCGACACGTTCACCCGGGGCGGGGCGGAGAAGCTGCTGCGCCCGGTCATCGCCATCGAGGAGTTCTCCGTTCCGGCTCAGCAATGAGGGCTCAGCTATGAGGGCTCACCCGTGAGCTGCCTCATCACATGAGCTAGCTCGTCAGATGGGTGGCCGGTTCGGCGGCGCCGCTGCCTGGCAGGGCGCCGCCGAACCGCCGGTCTCCGGGAAGCGGGAAGGAAGGGGCTGCCGCATGCTGCCGGCGCCAACCGATGTCACAGCAACGCCCGGTCAGGCGCACACCACGCTCGACTGGGCGCCGGTCGACGGCGCGATCGGCTACCTGGTCCACCGGGCCGACGCCGGTGCCGGCGGTGCCGCCAGCGCGCCGCCGCAGCCGCTGGACCACCGCGGTGGCGACGTGCTCGCCGTGCCGCATCCGCCGTACGCCGACACGACCGGCGAGCCGGGCCGCACGTACCACTACGCGGTGGCCGCGCTCGCCGACACGGGCGACCTGGGCGCGCTGAGCAGCACCGTCGCCGCCGCCGCGGTCGCGACCGGCAACCCAACGGTCCGGGTACGGGTGGACGCCGGCCGCAGCCTCGGCCCGCTGCCCCGGCCGTGGCGGCCGATGATCGGGTCGGAGCACCTGAGCCACCTGCTGTGCCGCGACACCACCGGCGGCCGGCCGATCGGCGCGGAGCTGGGCGAGGCGCTGCGCATGGTCGGTACCGAGCTCGGTGTCCGGTCGGTGCGGGCGCACGCGATCCTCTGCGACGACCTCGGCGTGTACCAGGAGGTCGACGGCGAGCCACGGTACGACTTCAGCCGCGTCGACGAGGTCTACGACCGCGTCCTCGGACTGGGCCTGCGGCCGGTCGTCGAGCTGTCGTTCATGCCCCGCGACCTCGCCGCCGACCCGTCGAAGACGGTCTTCGCGTACGCCGCGGTCATCTCGCCGCCCAAGGACTGGGACCGCTGGGCCGACCTGGTCGGCAGCCTGGTGCGGCACCTGGTCGACCGGTACGGCCTGGACGAGGTGCGGCACTGGCCGTTCGAGGTGTGGAACGAGGCGAACCTGGACGTGTTCTGGTCCGGCACGCAGGCTGACTACCTGCGCCTCTACGACGTGACCGCCCGCGCGGTGAAGGACGTGCACCCCGACCTCACCGTCGGCGGCCCCGGGTCGGCCGCGGCCGGCTGGGTCGGTGACCTGCTGGCACACGTCAAGCAGTCCGGTGCCCCGGTCGACTTCGTGTCCACCCACACGTACGGCAGCCCGCCGCTCGACCTGCGGCCGCTCTGCGCCCGGCATGGACGCCCCGACCTGGGCATCCTGTGGACCGAGTGGGGAGCCACGCCCACCCACTTCGGCTCGGTCAACGACGACGTGTTCGCCGCGGCGTTCCTACTGCGCGGGATGCGTTCGGCCGCGGGCCGGATGGACGCGCTGTCGCACTGGGTGGCCTCCGACCACTTCGAGGAGCTCGGCCGGCCGCCACGCCTGTTCCACGGCGGCTTCGGCCTGCTCACCATCGGCAACCTGCGCAAGCCGCGGTACTGGGCGCTCCACCTGCTGGAGCAGCTCGGCCGGGAGCAGGTGGCGCTGAGCCTGGACGGTGACGGCGCCGGCAGCCTGGTGGAGGCCATGGCCGCCCGCGACGACGGCGGCCGGGTGGGTGTCCTGGTCTGGAACGGGACCCTGGACCAGTCCAAGGTGGCCGGCCACGCACCGCTCGCCCGGCGGGTCCGGCTGGAGCTCACCGGGCTGGCGGAGAGCGGATACCGGCTGCGCCACTGGCGGGTCGACGGCGAGCACTCGAACGTCCGGGCTGTGTGGGAGGAGCTGGGTGGCGGCGACTGGCCCGAGGAGGAGCAGTGGCGGGTGCTGCACTCCCGCAACACCCTCGATGCGTACGAGCCGGAGCGGCAGCTCACCGCCGGGGACGGCGCCGTCCCGGTGGAGCTCACCCTGCCCATGCCGGCCATCTCCTACCTGGAGCTGGCGCCCGAGTAGGCGGCTAGCACCCCTTCGCCGGCTCCCCCGCCGGGGCCTCGGTCCGTTGCAGCCAGTACCAGATGTTGGTCGGCTCGAACGTGAACGGGGCCGTGGCGGGTGGCCCCGGGGCGCCTGCGGTGGCGAGCGTCTGAAGCGCCTCCTGCGCGTCGCTGGCCTTCACGCTGGGGCGCGCCGTGCGCACCCACGCGGCGAGGGCGGCCAGCTCCGCGGGCGGGAGCCCCGCGCGCTCACCCGCGGCGCACAGGCTCCCCCAGTGCCGGTCGGGATAGAAAAGCCCTTTGGCGTACGCGCACAGCCACTCCTCGGTCGCGTGGGAGACCAGCCCCTGGGTCGCCGCGGTGCGCAGGGCGAACCTGATGTCGACCATCGCCTCCGAGGTGCGCCGGTACACCGAGTCGGCCGCCAGGTGGCTGACGGCGACCTCGTCATCGTCCTCGATCTCACCGGCGAGGTAGGCGCGGAACACCGCACCGACCCCGACCATCCCGTACCGGTGCAGCTCGACCGCGCGCAGGGCGCCGATGCTGGAGCAGCCGTACACAGCGACGCCGCGCGACAGCGCGTACAGGATCTCCTTGTGCCACACGGCCGGGACGCGCTGGAAGTAGCCATCCACGATGAGGACCACTCCGGCACCGGCGCAGACCGCGCGGTAGACGTCCCCGACCGCCGCCGGGGCGCGGTACTCCGCGTCGAGGATCGCCCGGGCCGCGTCGTGCCCGAGGGTAGGGCCGAGGAAGACGTACGGCTTCACGGCCCGGTCCCGCCGAGGCCGGGCACGAGTGCCTTCACCACCGGCACGCCAAGCGCTGGCCGGCTCAGGTCCACCACGACAGCCTGCTCGCAGCCGGCCGCGGCCAGGGCGGCGAGCACGGCATCGAGATCCTCGCGGAGGTCCACGCCGCTAATGTCGGTGGTACGGAACGCCACAGTGGACGGCGCCTCGTCCAGCTCGCGCCAGACCCTCGTCATGACGCCGAGGTCCGCGGCGGCGGCGAGCTCCGCGCGCCCGATATCCTCCCGAACCCCGCAGATGTACGCCATCCGCGTCTGCACCGCCTCGGTGACCGCCCTGGCCATCGCCACGGCCGGGGACAGGTGGCAGCCGAACCCGTCATGGACGCCGGCGTTGTACCACAGCGCCGCGGCCGGGTGCTGCAGGAGCACACAGCCGTAGGCGGGGATGCCGACGTGCGAGGTGACGTCCCAGACCGCGGCGCGGAGCCCGGCGCCGGCGAGCCGGTCGAGGAGGTACCGGCAGGACGGGTCGGTGACCGTGGCCAGGTCGACGCGGCGCAGGTCGGGACCTGCCCGCCAGCGTGCGGTGGCATCCCGTTCCACGATCTCGCACAGCGCGTGGACGGCCGCCTCCACCGGGTGGTTGCCGGACGCCAGGCCGTTGCTGTCGCGCAGCAGGCCGGGGGCGGCGTCCGGCCTTACCTCTACGAAGTCCATCGACACCGCGTCGAGGGGCACCCAGACCGGGCTGTCCCGCAGGAGGTCGTAGCCCTCGACCCAGGTGTCCGGCCGCACCTGCTCGGGCCGGGCCCCGGCGGCGAGCGGCAGGCTCAGCGGTTCGACGACCGGTACGCCGAGGCGCCGCAGGGCCTCCGCCGAGCCGTGGCGCAGGGGCAGGTCGATGTGCTCGGCGTGCCACGTCTCGAGGCTCTCCATCAGGGCCGAGGCCCGGGCGGACGCGGCATCGAGGCCCTTGCCCATGCTGGTCACCACCGACCGGGCCAGCGGCCGTACCGCGACGAACACCGGAACGCCGATGCAGTCCAGGCCGGTCACGTTGGCCAGCCGGGTGATCCCGCAGGGCTCCATGGCGGCGGCGTACCGGAGCAGGGTCTCGGCCGGCGGGCGGGTCCGGTGGGTGCCCGACCGGAACGCCTTGCTCAGGCGTCGACCGCCTGCCGCCTGCCAGACCAACTGCCGTCCCCGGGTCCCGTGGCAGGCGCGTTCAGGCGCTCGTGCCTCGCCGCTCGATGTGCCGCAGCCAGGGTTGTGCCGCAGCCAGGGTTGTGCCGCAGTCAGGGTGACGTGGACGCCGCGCCGCCGAGGTCCTGCTTGGCCGCGAACCGCGCGCCCTCACTACTCACCTCGTGCTGGACCGCGAAGCTCGCGCCGTTACTGCTCACGTCGTGCTGGACCGCGAAGCTCATGCCGTTGCTGCTCACGTCATGCTGGACCGCGAACATCGCGCCATGGCTGCCCACGTCATGCTGGGCTGCGAACTTCGCGCCATGGCTGCCCACATCGTGCTGGGCCGCGAACTTCCCACCGTGGCTGCCCACGTCGTGCTTGACCGCGAAGTTCGCGCCCGCGCTGGCGACCCCACCCTGAACACTGCCCGCGGCCTGCTGCTCCGGCATGGCCACCTCCCACGACGACCGTACGCTCGGTAGGCACGAACGGTACGGACGACAAAGCTCTGAGTCAATGCGTGTTCCAGAACGCGCCATTACCGTGCCGGCAAGGAACCGCCGGGTACGCCATCTGCGCAGCCGGTTCGATCTGGCTCAGATGGTGCGCTCGTAGCTGTCGAACTCGTACGAGGCGGTCATGCCCACGGCGCCGTAGAGCCGGTACGCGTGGGTCGGGTTGGTCAGGTCCACACCCAGCCCCGCATGCTTGCGCCCCTTCCCTGCGTAGACGGCGAACGCCCTGGCCAGCAGCGCCGCGCCCACGCCACGCTTGCGGTACTCCCGCAGCACGGCCAGGCTCCTCACCCAGCCCTCGTCCTCCTCGGGCGGCTGGTACGTCGACCGCAGCGCCCCCGCGGCGACGCCGTCCACCTCGGCCACGAACCACTCGTCCCACTCGACCGCCGGCAGCGCGTCGACCCGCTCCCGCCACATCTCGTACGTCGAGGGCGCGTGGTCGGGTGTATCGGCGAACGCGGTGTCAAGGATGTAGTGGAAGCGCCGCATGTCGGCCTCGTCGGTGTGCCGGAGCAGGCGGATGGTGACGCCGTCCGGCGGCGCCGGCGGGGTGGGCGACACGCCGTCCAGCGAACGGCTCATCCGGGCGTACCGCTTGACGAACGCGAACCCGGCGTCCTTCAGCGTCTCGATCCGCGTCCGCTCGGTGAGGATCGCCCCGGCGCGCAGGGTCATCTGTTCGAGACCGAAGGCGACCGCCCGCTCGGCGGCCCGGGGCAGCGCCAGGGCCAGCAGCGGGCGCTGCGCCGGCACACCGCGCTCCGGGTGGACGTACACCTCGACGAGCTCCCGCTCGCCGCGGTTGGGGTTGTCCAGGTAGGACCAGCCGACGATCTCGCCGGCCGGGTCGAGGGCGACCCAGCAGTCCTGCTCCAGGTCGGTGGTGGGCGCGGTCAGCACCTCCCGCACATCGTCCACGGTGAAGTCGGGGTAGCCGATCGCCGCGATGTCGCTGGCGTGCACCACCGCCAGGATATCGGGTACGTCGTCCAGCGTCGGCCGGCGCACCCGCTACCCGGCCGGAAGGTTCGCCCCCGAGAGCTCCATGCCCGTATTGAACCCACCGCCGTGCCGGAGCGCTCCCGAACTAAGCCGGGGCGGTGGCCCGCATCGACCGGTAGCTGGCCGGGCCGCGTGTCGGGATCAGGGGTCGGCGGCAGGAGGCTGGTCCACGGTTGGCAGCGGGCCGCCGCCGTCGGGGATGCGCCGGCCGGAGTCGCGGTACTCGACCGCGGCGTGGAAGCCGTACTCCTCGGCGAGCTCCTTGAACCAGCGCCCTTCGGGCGAGTGGCGGGTGATCCCGTCGAACAGCGTCGCGAGCAGCTGCGTGCCCTGCAGCCCCATATTGTCGTACGCCTGGTTGATCATGAGTTTCTGCATGACCAGCTGGTTGACCGGGACGCCGGCGATGCGGTCGGCCAGGCGCTCCACGGCCGCGTCGAGGTCGGCCGCCGGTACGGACTCCACGGCCAGCCCCCACGCCGCGGCGGTCGCGCCGTCGATCGTGTCGCCGGTGAGCAGCATCCGCTTCGCGCGCTCCGCGCCGAGCCGGTAGACCCACATCGCGGTCGTCGGGCAGCCCCACACCCGGGCTGGCGGGTACCCTATCCGCGCGTCGTCGGCCATCACGACCAGGTCGCAGGAGAGCGCGATGTCGCTGCCGCCGGCGACCGCGTGGCCGTGGACCTTCGCGACCGTGGGCTTCAGCGACCGCCACAGCGTGAAGAAGTCGTCGGTGTTGCGCCGCATCTCGCGGTAGTCGCGTACCGGGTCCCATACCGGGCCCTGGCTCCACCGGGCACCGGCGTCCGACTCCGCGTACAGCTTGAGGTCGTACCCGGCGCAGAATGCCCGCCCAGCGCCCTGCACGATGATCACGCGGACCGCGTCGTCGGCGTTGGCCATCTCCACGGCGGTACGGATCTCGCCGGGCATCGCGTCGTCGATCGCGTTGAGCCGTTCCGGCCGGTTGAGCGTCAGGTACGCCTTCGCGTCCTTGACGTCGTACCGAAGTGCCGTGAGCTCCGGCACGTCACCACCTCCGTGTGTCGTCGGCCGTTGCTACCCGCTCCTGCTCGGCAGCGCCCACGGCGGTCCCTACCCGAAACGGTAGGTGTCGGTCCGAAAGAGGCGACGCGGCAACGAGCACCCCGACCTCGGCAGCGGCGGCCGGTCACGTCGGCGCTCGGTACGGCCTACCGGCTAGCTCCGCGTACGGCCAGCTCCGCCTACCGGCTAGCTCT
>Ga0075430_100000440_pt1 | contig 30913 bp, 24 predicted proteins | sample RhiMetdeltSRZDD4_FD_75294 | JGI IMG/M metagenome (GOLD analysis project Ga0075430, IMG submission 75294) | Populus rhizosphere microbial communities from Tennessee, USA - Rhizosphere MetaG P. deltoides SRZDD4 | ecosystem: Host-associated > Plants > Roots > Rhizosphere > Soil | place: USA... | reverse complement strand
AGCAGGTCCCAAGGGTTCGGCTGTTCGCCGATTAAAGTGGTACGTGAGCTGGGTTCAGAACGTCGTGAGACAGTTCGGTCCCTATCTGCCGTGGGTGTCGGAGAATTGAGAGGATTTGTCCCTAGTACGAGAGGACCGGGATGAACGCACCTCTGGTGGACCTGTTGTGGCGCCAGCCGCAGTGCAGGGTAGCTACGTGCGGACGGGATAATCGCTGAAGGCATCTAAGCGAGAAACCCACCTCGAAACGAGTTCTCCCTTAAGAGCCGTAGTAGACCACTACGTTGATAGGCCGGATGTGTAAGCGCAGTAATGCGTTGAGCTTACCGGTACTAATCGCTCGTGTGAGCTTGATCGTCTCTCATCTTCAATACTCATTCGGTTCGTCACCGAACGAGAAGAACGACCAAATAGCTTGTCTTCATCCGTCTTTCGCTGGCCTGGTGGTAACAGCGGGGAGCCTGTACCCGATCCCATTCCGAACTCGGCCGTTAAACTCCCCTGCGCCGATGGTACTAAGTCTCAAGGCTTGGAAGAGTAGGTCGCTGCCAGGCCTGCGAAGGACGGATCAATTACCTCATCACGATGATCGAAACCGAACGGCCGCCCCTTGGGGCGGCCGTTTGCGTTTGTGCGGTTGCATTTCACCGCCATTTTCGCGTCACGCAACAGCCGCACTCGTCGCCGCACAATCCGTCCGCTCGTCGTGGCCGGTTGTTGGAGGGCGATGCATGCGAGGCCGACTGGTTGGGCCAGGTATCTGGCGCAAGACCGCGCTGGCAGTTGTCGCATCGGTATGCGGCCTGCATTCTTTCGCCGGCGCGCAGGAGGCAACGAACGTCCCGGCAGTTATCGAGCCCGCCCAAGACCTCCGACAAGGATCGAATGCGCTGCTGCTTGCTGTCCGAGCAACGATCCTGGCCGAGGCGCTTGCCGACGAGCAGCGATCGAAAGAGACCGGGAGCTATACGTCCGTCTCGTTCCCGCTGCCGACCTGCGTCTTCGCGGGCGGCGCCTGTGGTGCGATCAATCGCGATGGGAGCATTGCGGTCGCGCCGCAATTCGATTGGGTCGACAAATTTTATGAAGGGCGGACGCGCGTTCGGTTGGCTGGTCGCTACGGCTATGTCGATGAGACGGGCCGGCTCGTTGTCCCACCGAGATACGAGATCGCAGGATCGTTCTGGCGCGGCGTCGCGGAAGTCGACGTCGGCGGCAAGTCGGCATTGATCGATCCGGAAGGCCGCGAGGTGCTGGCACCGCGATTTGCGCGCGCGCACCCGTTTACGCGCGACGTGTTCTGGGTGCTGGAGGGAACGCGCCGCTATGACGGCCGGCCCGGCATGGCGGAATTCGCGAATTACGTCGACTGGGACGTCACGTATGACGTCAGCGGGGCGGGCCGCTGGGGCTTGGTCGACCGCACCGGCGCCTGGATTCGACAGCCTGACCTTACGAGCATCCGGGTCTTCGACCGCAACGACGACAGCTTGGTGCTGGCCAAGGCCGAGACCGGATGGGGCGTCATCAAGCCTGACGGCAGCTGGCACATCGAGCCAAAATTCGAGCGTCTTGGGCCAATCGGCTCGGACGGATTCGTGCCCGCAAAAATCCGCGGGAAGGCCGGTTTCATCGATCGCGCGGGGACATTCGTCATTGAACCCACGTTCGACGACGCAGGCTATTTCGCTGAGGACGGACTCGCCAGGGCGGCGATCGGCAAACTTTACGGACTGATTGATCGCAGCGGCAATTGGGTGATCGAGCCGAAATATGAGTGGCTCGCCCACGGGCGGGCATCCGACCGTGGCCTGATCTGGTTCAGAGCCGACAAAAGGTGGGGCGCCATCGATCGCTCCGGCCGACGCCTCGTGGACCCGATCCACAGCCAGATCGGCGCGACCGTCTGCGAGGATGGGTGGGTCCTCGGTTATGTCGACGGGAAACAGCGCGCCGTGAGGCGTGCCGACGCGCCGCTCCCGATGCCGGACGGCAATCTGTTTGGGAGGAATTGCGACGGGCCGCTGCGAATTCAAGTCGGTGACAAATTCGGATATGTGGACCGGGCCTTGACGCCGATCACGGCGGTGGAATTCGAGAGCGCATCAGATTTTTTTCGCGACACGGCTGTCGTCAAAATCAACGGCAAGTTCGGATATATCCGACAGAACGGATCGTGGCTGATCGAGCCGCGATTTGAGGAAGCCCAGCCGATGGGCGATATCGCTATCGTCAAACTTGACGGCAAGTTCGGCTGCATCAGGCCGAATGGAACATGGCTGATCGAGCCGCACTTTGCGGAACGCCCTTGGCTATGTGGCAATCGGATCGCGCAAATCGCCGGGAAATTCGGCCACGAAAAGCCGGACGGAAGCTGGCACATCGAGCCGCAACTCGAGAAGACCGTTTCGTTCACCACGGGATATGTGGCGGTCAAGATCGACGGCAAGTTTGGCGTCATCGACGCTAGCGGAGCGTGGGTCATCCACCCGCGATGGCGAACCTACGGGATGAACCTGCGGGCGGGTGCAGTTGCGGCCCGGTTTGACGACAAGTGGGGCTTCATCGACGCCAGCGGTGCAATGATCATCGAACCGAAGTACGACGGGTTCAGCATTTTCGAGCGTGGCATTGCGTGGGTGAAGACCGGCAGCACGTGGTGCGCCATCGATCGTCGCGGACAAAGCGTGCTGGGCCAGATCTGCCAGGATATCGATCCGAATCCGCGGCCCGGCACGAGCTCGATGCGAACGCGGTGGTAGGTCCGCTGACTGAGCCAACGCTTGGCGCGTCGCAAAATACGGACGTGCTGCGTCAGCGGCGCTGTCAGCGCCGGTATTCGGGCAGCCGGTTCAAAATGTCCGCGATCGGATTGTCGGTCCACGCCTTGGTGACGTAGCTCGTGTGGTTCTCGCCGTTGCGGCCGGGCAGGAAGGTGATGCTGCCGGGGCGAACACGATCGTCGAGCTCCATCCGGTATTTGATGTTGCGGTGCTCCAGCATGTTCTGGAGTTGCAGGTTGCGCGCGCGGGTCGAGCCGAGATAGCCGCTGATGAAGAAGCGGCGGTAGCGATCGGCGGTGATCCACTTCTCGAACTTGTCGAGCTCGCCGTAGAGCGCATCGAGCAGGATCACGCCGCGCATGCGCTCGCTCGAGCCGCCGTGGTGGATCGCCCATGCCACCGGCGCGTAACCGCCGGAATAGCCGACGATGATCACGTTGAGCTTGTCGAAGTCGCGCGCCATGCCGAGGAAGCCGTGCAGGATCGCGAGTTGCTCCGACGCCTCGTTGAGGAATAGCGTGAACAGTCCCGGCGTCCAGAAATTGCCGGCGCTCGAATCCGATGCGTTGACCGCGAACTGCGGCGCCACCAGCACCGCGTTCGCTTTCGACAGCGAGATCTGTTCGGCGACGCGTTGCCGCGCGAGCACGTCACGCGAAAGATTGGCGCGGTGGCCGTGGAAGAAGATCACGATCACGCCCGGCTTGCGGATGTCGAAACCTTGCGGGATGTGCAGCAGCACGCGCGGGTCGTTGTAGCGTTCGTTGTCGAGCGAGGCAGTCCGGCGCCCGCGGGTTTCGCCGCCGCCGCTGTCGAACGGGAACGGTGCGTTTTCGAATTCGACCAGCTTGGTCTTGGCTTCCGTTGCGACCGGCGACGGGTTCGGCCGGCTGGGTCGTTTCGGCTGGGTTTGCTGCTGGGCGGGGCGCTGCGCTTCGGCCGTCAGTTGGGCCACGAGTTGGGCCGAGAGCCGGGTCTCATCCTGCGCCAGGTTTTGCCCACTGGCGCTGCCCAAGGGCGCGACGGCCAACGCGCCCGCGACCGCGAGCACCACGGCCTTCGAGACGGGGCGCGAATCAGGCTGCAGCCGCTTGTCTCCCACTTCGGCTCCGTGAGGCTTCCCGCCGGCAGCCGGCAGGGCCCTCCGACGTTACTAAAGTATGAATCAGACCATGATGAACATTCGGTAAATGCGGAACATGGTCGGAACGTGGTAGTCGGGCATTAAAGCTAATGCCGCCAAAACGGAGCCATGGTATGTGTCGAGCGCCGTCAGGTTTAACCGCCCGGGGCCTGTAGGCCCGGAATTCCTCGAAAATGTGGCACCAGGCAGGGGTCTAATGTCGCTATTCAAGAAGGTTTCAGCGCTCATTGCAGGCGCGGTCATGGTCGCGAGCGTACACGGCTACGCGCTGGCCCAGAACGCCAGTCCCGACGATGTCGCCAAGTTCCTCGCGGGGATGCAGCCGTCGGCCGGTTCTCCGCTCACGCCGTTGACGCGCAGCCAAGGCTGGCAGCGGCACGCGAAGTGGTTCGACTCGAACTGGGACGTGCTCGAGAAGCGTCAGCTCTCGAAGGTCCGCGCCTGGTCCGAGCGGAACCTGAAGGACTATCGGCAGAACACGCTGTACTACATGTTCAGCGGTCCGGACTTCATGTACGCCAACGCGTTCTATCCGCAGGCCAACACTTATCTGATGGCCGGCCTGGAGCCGGTCGGCGCGATCCCGGTCGCCACCGAGCGCACCGCCGCTTCGCTGGCGCGGATTCAACAGTCGATCGGTACATCGCTGCGGCTGAGCTTCTTCATCACCAATCACATGCGCAGCCAACTCACCGGCGGCGATCTCGCCGGCACGTTGCCGATCCTCTACGTCTACATCGCGCGTTCGGGCAAGACGATCCGCGAGGTCACGCTCGTCAATCTCGACCGCGACGGCACGCTTCATCCTGCCAAGGGTGAAGCGCGCAACATGATCCCCGGCGTGAAGATCGTGCTGGGTAGCGGCAGCGGTCCGACGCAGACGGTTTATTATTTCCGCAGTGACGTCTCGAACTCCGGCCTGCAGGCCTCAGGATTCCTGAAGTTCGCGGCGACGCTCGGCAACGGCAACGGGCTGATCAAGAGCGCGTCGTACCTGATGCACAGCGGAAACTTCACGCAGATCCGCGATTTCATCCTCGGGCACTCGCAATACATCGTCGAGGACGACTCCGGCATTCCGCTGGCGGCGTTCACTCCGGCGACCTGGGACTTCCGGCCGTTCGGCGCCTATCTCGGCCCGATCGCCATCTTCCCGGGACGCGGACAGCCGCGGCTCGGCGAGCTGTTTAAGAAAGCGAAGGCGCCGCCGCTCGAATTCGGCATCGGCTACCGCCATCGTGGCCACGACTCGAACCTGCTACTGGCCATTCGCAAGGATCAGTTGAAGCTGGGCTCGCCGTGGACGACGCAGGCCGCGCCGTCGGCGGCGACGTCGTCGGCGGAGCCGCGTCCGATGCCGCCCGCTGCCATACCGGACCCGCCCCCGGCGGCTCCGCCACTTGAGCGTGAACTGGCCGTGCCCGCGCCGCCGCTGCGCGGGATGGCGGCCGAGGAACGTGCTCCGGCGCCTGCCGAAAGGCAGGAATAGGCGCCGTCGTTATCTAGGTGAAATGCGAAATGGCCGGAGCTTGCTCCGGCCATTTTCGTTTGGGGACGTTACGAACGCGTGGCGCTCCACTCGGAGCCGCCGCTGCTGCGTCCTTGCATGCGCTCGCCATTGACGACGCCGCGCAGTGTCGTGGCCTGGCCGTCGAGATCGAATGTGAACTCGATGGTTCCCCCGCGTAGCCGGGTGTTGCGCATCGGCAGCGTGCGGCCGTCCGCGCTCACCGTGCCGCGAAACTCCTGATAAGTCTGCTCGATCGCCAGATCGAGATTGCGGTTTCCTCCTCGCAGCTGCCACTTGCCGGCGACGCGCGCCGGCACGATCCACATATGGATGCGCCAGTTGGTGGTCTCGGTGAGATCGGACTTCCAGTCGCCCATGGTGAAGTCGTGCGACACCACCCGCGTGCCCGGGCGCAGCGCCAGGATCTTCGGCCGCAGCTTCACATTGATGCTCGGCAGCAGGTACATGGTCAGCACCGTCGCCGGCGAGAGATCGGTCTCGAACAGGTTCTCCTGCCGGAACGAAACCCGGTCGGCGACGCCGGCGCGCTGGGCGCTGAGCTTGGCATCGTTGAACCGGCCCGGATCGAGTTCGACCCCAAGCGCCCGTGCGCCGAGCCGCCCGGCGGCGATGGCGATGCGGCCGTCGCCCGATCCGAGGTCGATCACGTAGTCGGCGGAGCTGACTTCGGTGACCTGCAACATGCGATCGACGGTTTCCCGCGGGGTCGGCACGTAGACAACGTCGAGGCCTTCGGCGTTGAGGTAGCCGAGCGTGAGCACGCCGACGCAAACCAGGAACGTGCCCGCGAGCATTCGCCCGGCGATGGTCGAAGCAGCAGACTTGCGCATGCGATCCTCGTGACGGTTACGGTCCGTATCTAAAGCAATCAGGTTTTAACAGATTTTGGGAACGTGTTGGCGGTGGAGGTCCGGATCAGCCCGTCTTCCACATCACCACCAGGCGGCGCTGGAAGGCACCGGGCTTGTCCACGAACAGGCGCGTGGCGACCTTTCTGGCGGCAGCGACATGGCGCCGCTGACGTGCGGCAATCGGCGGCTCGAGCCGGGCGCGCCAGGCGGCGAGCGGCTGGCCAGCTTCCGTGAGCCTCTCCAGCACCTCAAGGTCCTGATGCTGGCCGAGGCGCTCGCGCAGCCGTTGCGCCTCCGAAATCCACATCTTCGTGATCCGCTTCCACAGCGGCTGCACCACCTGGATCTGGTAGCGATGGATGACGACCAGCTTGCGCAACTCGTGCAGGGCGTCGGGGCTGGCTTTCGGCCAGCTCTCCGGCACGGCGCGCCGCGCCGCGCGATAGCTCGCTGCCAGTTGCTTGGCGACGTCGGCGAACTTGAGCTGCTGGATCGGCCAGCGGTTCACGGCGACGTCGGCATCGCCGAGCGCTTGCGCGATCCGCAGCCGCATGTCCGCGGTCAGTGCGGTGAGTTCGCCGGCCTTGCGCAGTTCGTCGATGCGCTTGCGCATGTTTTTGACGGACCGCTCCGACAACGGCAGGTCGTGTTGTTTGAGGTCGTCGAGCGCATCGAGTGCGGTCTGCAGGTCGCGCGCGCCGCCGAGATCGCGTGCGATGTCGCGCGCCGTGATATGCAAGCCTTCGGATTCCGCTCCCAGGAACGGGTCGAGCAATCGCAACAGCGCGCGCCAATGCTTCATCTCGCGGCGGAACTGATGCACCGCGACGGCGTCGGAATTGTCGGGACTTTCGATCGCCGTGCGCGCATCCGTGAGGATGGCGCGCGCAACCTCGCGTAGGGCTTCGCCGACCGCCAAATCCGGACGCAGGGCAGGCTTATCGCTCATGTGACAGTTTTATGACAACGCGCCTTGTGACAACGCAACGGCTGTGGAACTCGACCGCGCGGACCAAAGCCCGCGCCGGGGAGGTTTGCAAGGCCCTCCCGGCCCGGCCGCGGCTTGTGCTTTAGGCGTAGACGGCGCGGAGCCTGGGCCGACTACTTCTTTCGCAGCGCCTGCGTCAGCAGCGCGACCGTTTCGGGAGGTTGCTTGAGCGCGGCGATGATGGCGTTGCGCACGTCATCGCCATAGCCCGGCTCGACCGGCCGCTCGAGCTTCGCTGCCTTTTCCTGCAACTCCTTGTCCTCGAGCGCCTTGCGGTAGGCCTCGCGCAATGCATCCAGGACGTCTTGAGGAATGCCGGGCGGCCCGGCCGTCAACCGCGCGATATCGCCTTGCGATTGCACCAGCGCGATCAGCGCCAGCGCCGCCGGATCGGTGACGAGGTCGCGGAGCTGCGGCGCGTCGGAGTCTTTGCCGCCGATCTGCGCGATGAAGCGTGCGTAGCCGTTCTTCACGAACTGCTCGAACGAGGAGCGCGAGCCGATCGAGCCGACGATCTCGCCGCGGCGCATCGCAAGCTGATCGTCGTTGCCATTGTAGCCGGTGAGGATCTTGGCCGGCAGCTTGAGCGCCGATGTCAGCATCGTGCTCTCGACATAGTTCGCGCTGCCGAGGCCCGAGGTCGCGAAATTGAGCGGCTCCTTGTTGGCCTGCAACGCGGCGAAGGTCTTGATCGGCGATTGCTGCGCGATCACGATCGCGCGCGGCTCGGTGGTGGCCTTGCCGATCCACGACATCTTGGTGAGATCGAGCTTGATGCCTGGCAATCCCACGAGCTGGTTGTAGATGAGGCCGGTATTGAAGGTGCCGAGGGTCAGCCCGTCGGCGCGCGATGCGAAGATCGTGTTGGCGCCGACCAGGTGGCCCGCGCCGGGCAGGTTACGCACCACGAAGGTCGAGCCGGGCAGATAGCGCTGCATGTACTCCGCGACCAGCCGGCCGTAGAGGTCGTAGCCGCCGCCCGCGGCGGTCGCGACGATGTAGGTGACGGTCTTGCCCTTGAAGTAGTCCGCGCCGCCCTGTGCCAGCGCCGGCATCGCGATCGACGCCGCCATCAGTCCCCCGGCCAGCGACAGGCACGCCGCCGCCTTCGACACACGTTTCGACATGGTTTCCTCCCGGACGAGCGCCGGCCCCCGAGCAACTAGGTAGTTTACCTCAAATAGGGGTGCAAGGTACGTGCAAGCTCGGTTCAGAAGGCGAGCCGTCCGAGGACAAGGTCGACAAGGAACCCGGGATGCAGCGACACCCGCAGCACCTTCTCGAACAGCAGATACATGGTGAGCGCGCCCAGGCCGCCATAGAGCAGGGCGTTGCGCCAGCTTGCGCCGGCCTGGAAGCGCAGGAAGGTCACCAGGAAGATCGGTATCGCGATCCGGAAGCCGAGCAGCAGGATGCCGGCGATCAGCCCGAGAAAGTAGCCCCAGACGATGATTTCGCGGCGCACGTGTTCCGGCCCGTCCTGCGCGCCCGCGGTGAACATCGCGTTCTCCGACGGCATCTCGAACTGCACGCGGCGGCCGGCGATGCGCGCGACCTGGTCCTCCGCCTGCTTGAGCGGGTCGTCGTCGGCGGCCGCCGGCGCGCTGCGGCGATAGAGGTCGAGCGCAAGCTGGAGCAGGCACAGCGCGATGGCAGGGATACCCACGATGAACGGCATGAAGCGCGCTTCGGCCGGATAGGTGCTCGCGACACCGACCATCACGGTGAAGATAACCAGCATCGTCAGCGTCATGGGCGCGGGGATCGATTTCATGACGCCACCGGCTGCTGTGTTTTGGCGGTGCGCGGCCGCAGGTTGCGATAGACGGCGTAGGCGATGGTGAGAACGATCAGGCCGATCAGCACCAGCGACAGCGGCCGCGTGAAGAAGCGCAGTCCCCACAATTCCAGCGCCTTGTGCAGCGACTCTTCCGCGATCTTGCCGAGCACGATGCCGATCACGAACGGCGCCCGCGGCCAGTTGAAGCGCAGCAGCCCGTAGCCGATCGCGCTCAGCACCACCAGCACCACGAGGTTCTGCCACTGGCCTTCGCTCACATAGGAGCCGACCACCGCCATCACCATGATGAACGGCACCAGCAGCGCACCGTTGACGAAGGTGAGCAGCGCCACCCAGCGCATGATGAACAGCAGGAACGTCACCGCGATCAGGTTGCCGATCACCAGCGCCCAGATCAGCGTCCAGACCAGGTCGAGCCGCTCGGTGAGCATGGTCGGGCCGGGCTGGATGCCGAGGATCAGGAACGCGCCCATCAGCACCGCCATGCCGGACGACGCCGGAATGCCGAAGAACAACGTCGGCAGCAGCGCGCCGCCTTCGCGCGCATTGCTGCCGGTCTCCGGCGCGATCACGCCCTCGACTGCGCCGTGGCCGAAACGCTCCGGCGTCTTCGAGGTCTGCACCGCGTGGCCGTAGCAGAACCAGGCGGCGGCCGACGAGCCGAGCCCCGGGATCATGCCGACGATGGCGCCGATGATCGAGGTGCGCAGCGCGAGCCACCAGTGCCGCGGCACCTCCATCACGCCCTCGAACAATTGGCGGTAGGAATATTTCGCGGTGTCGAGCGACACCGTCGAGATCGAGCCGCCCTTCACTGCCAGCGCGATCATCTCCGGGATCGCGAACAGCGCCAGCACCGCGGTGATCAGGCTCAGGCCGTCCCACAGGAACAGGAAGTCGCCGGCGAACCGCGGCGTGCCGGTGTAGGGGTCCATGCCGACGGTCGCCAGCATCATGCCGAACAGGCCGACGATCAGCCCCTTGAAGATCTGCTCGCGGCCGGCGAGGAAGGCGATGAAGGTGATGCCGAGCAGCGCCAGCAGGAAGAACTCGGCCGGGCTGAACGCCATCACGACCGGCTCGAGCACCGGGATCATCACCGCGAACACCACCGCGCCGATGATGCCGCCGACGCCGGAGGCGGTGACGCTGGCGCCGAGCGCGCGGCCGGCCTCGCCCTTCTTGGCCATGGGGTAGCCGTCGATGGTGGTGGCGGCGTCGTCGCCGTCGCCCGGCACCCCGAACATGATCGAGGAGATCTGGCCGCTGGTGCCGTTCACCGCATGCATGGTGAGCAGGAACACCGCGCCCGGGATCATCTCCATGCCGAACACGAACGGGATCGCGAGCGCGATGGAAAGGCGTCCGCCGATGCCGGGCGTCACGCCGACGACGAGGCCGATGGCCACCGCAAGCAGCATCAGCCCCATCATGTGTGGGGACGTCAGCATCGCGGTGAGCGAGCTGAACATGATTTCGATCATGCGAATGCCCGATCCCCTGGCACGATTCCTTGGGCCGGGCGCATGCCCGGACCCCTCCCGGACCCACGTCTGTATTGAGCCCGGCTCCGTCCCCGGCAAAACTCAAAGCAATGGCCGGTGGGCGGGTCAAGCCCGGCCCGGCCGGCTCGCGGCCGGAACTGCGGCCAAGCGCATGAAAAATACAGGGAAAAAGGCTCGCTTGCGCTCTTTCAATTGTGTGACGCTGTTGCTACATAAGCCCCCGCACGGGACGGACGATCGCTTCCGCGCAACCAATCGCCGGCTTGAATCAAGAGTTTAAGCGCGATCAAGCAATTGACGCGGGGTGGAGCAGCCCGGTAGCTCGTCAGGCTCATAACCTGAAGGTCGCAGGTTCAAATCCTGCCCCCGCAACCAAATTTGAAAGCCCGGCCATCATGCGCATTGCGCGATGGCCGGGCTTTTTCATTGCGCAACGCCTCCGTGCGTCTTGCCCTCAGCTCTGACCCTGCACGTGTGCGGAGCCGGTCAGATCGGGCTGATAGTATTTGGGGCGGCACCTGCCGGCAGGTAGCCTGTCGGACTTGCGGAGCAGCCCGCCATATTGCATTGCGCCGAATATCTCAGAGGACCGTTGACATGAATTTGCCGCCCAATGTCGTTGCCGAACTTCAGCAGGCAATGACGCACCAGCAGCGGGGAAATCTGACCGAGGCGCGGTCGCTGTACAAGAAAGTCCTCAGTGCCGTGCCTGAGCAATTTGAAGCCCTGCATTTTTGCGGATTGCTGGAAAGTCAAAATGGCAATCTAGCCGAGGCGGAGATGCTGGTGCGGCGCTCGCTCGACGTAAATTCGAGCAGGCCTGAGGCTTTCACGAATTATGCTCTTGTCCTGCGCTCAATGGGCCGAGACGAAGACGCCATCATTGCCTGCGACAAGGCGTTGCGATTGAACCCACGCCACGTCGACGCGCTTGTGCTTCGTGCGAACGCCTTGGTGGAAATCGGCCGCGGCACGGACGCGATGGCCGAGCTCGACAAGGCGCTTGCCATGCAGCCGAATAGTCCGGAAGTGCATAACAGCCGCGGCCACGTTCTGCACGAGCTCAACCGCTTTGCAGAGTCTCGTGCGAGCTATGTAGCGGCACTCAGGCTCAGGCCTGATCCCACGGTTCATTCAAACCTGATCTTCGCGTTGAATTTTGATCCGGCGCTGACCGCGGCCGACCACCAGGCCGAACGCGGCCGTTGGAACGCAATGTACGGAAGCCAGTTCTCCCGGTTTATCCAGCCTCATCGAAACGATCCTGAGCCGAACCGTCGACTCCGTATCGGATATGTTAGCAGCCACTTTCGTCACCAAGCTGCAACCTATGCCTTTGCCAGCGCCATCCTTGGCCGTGATCCGGAAAAATTCGAGGTCGTCTGCTATTCCGATACGTCGTATGGCGACGAGGTCACCGAGAAATTGCGTGCCGGCGCCGACAGGTGGTGTTCAATCGTTGGACAGCCGGACAATGAGGTCGCTCAGAAAATCCGGATGGATGGCATCGACATTCTGGTCGATTGTGTCGGCCACATGCGCGGGCACCGGCTTCTGGTTTTCGCTCAAAAGCCCGCGCCCATTCAGGTCACCGCGTGGGGCGAGCCGACCGGTACCGGCCTCTCTGCAATCGACTTTCTATTCGCGGATCCGGTCCTGGTGCCGGCGAACGAACGACACCTGCTGGCGGAGAAAGTCTACGACCTTCCCAACTTCCTGGGTTATTGGACGCCGGAGCCGCTGCCTGAACCTGGCGCGCTGCCGGCGCACGCGAACGGGTATGTCACATTCGGCTCGTTCAACCGGTCAAACAAGATCCAGGACGCAGTGTTGCGCTGCTGGGCGGCAATTCTTCGCGCGGTGCCCACCGCGCGCCTTGTGCTCAAAGGACATCAGGCGCAGTCCAGCCAGCATGCCCGCGTTGAAGCCGTGATGCGGGAAGAGGGCGTCGATCCGAGCCGGCTTACATTGCTCAGTCGCGTGGACCGAATGGGTCATTTCATGGCGTATCGAGACATCGACATTGCGCTCGACCCGTTCCCCCACGCGGGCGGCATGACAACGCTGGATGCATTGTGGATGGGCGTCCCCGTGGTCGCTGCGAGCGGTGGCACGATATCGTCGCGACTCGCAGCCGCCAGCCTTACGGCGCTCGGTCTTGCAGACTTCGTCGCAGCCGATAGCGACGCATATATCAAACTTGCCGTCGCAAAAGCGCACGACCTCCAGGGACTCGCGGATCTTCGTGGCAGCCTGCGGCAGCGCATTTCAAGTTCCGCCATCGGCGACCCACGGCTCTATGCGGCTGCCGTCGAATCTGCCTACCGGGAGATGTGGCGACAGTGGTGTTCCGGCAGGCGATCGTCGTGACGGATATCGGAGGATCATCAATGTCGTTCGCATCGAGTATCACCTTGCGCTAAGCGTTCGCCATTGCAGCGGTCATCGCGCCGGCAGGCATTCTCGCCGTCGCTCCGGCCGCCGCCCAAACAGGCTCCGCGGCGAAGGGGCGCCCCACAAACCTCAATGCCTATTCGTTGCAGTTCTGGCCGAAGAATGCCCTGCTGCGCGGTCAAACCGTGCGCGCGAATACGCCTTATGGAATCCTGACCTGCACGAGCATTGGCACCAGCCATCCCCGTCAGTGTTCTTTGCGATAGGTGGGCTGGTCGGGCGGGTCATGCACGAGCACGGCTGACGAGATCCTTCTCGGTGCTGCGAAACCGATGCTGCATCGACGCGCCACGTATGGCCGCGGCCCCATGGTTGGCGATTCAGCGCCTGAGTTAGCAAAAAGTTTAAGCAACACGGCAGTGGCCAAGAACCGGCGTAGGCGATAGCTTGCGATTTGCCATCATGATCGGGTTTTGGCTCCAAGTGCTCGGCGGGTGGAGCCCCACGCGTGTGAGGGTTTGATGACACGGGCCGCTTCGCTTTTTGTCTTGCTGCCGGCGATCCTGTTGGGCAGTTGTGACCGCCCGCCTGCATCCAAGGCTCCGCCGCCGCCGGCCGTCACGGTCGCGCTGCCGCTGCAGAAGCAGATCACCGAGTGGGATGAATACACCGGGCGGTTCGTGGCGGTGGACACGGTCGAAGTCCGCGCCCGGGTCTCGGGATTTATCGATTCCATTCATTTCAAGGACGGCCAGCTGGTCAATCGCGGCGACCTGCTGTTCGTCATCGACCCGCGGCCTTACCGGATCGCGGTCGAGCAGGCCAAGGCCGAGGTCGAACGTGCGCAGGCGCGGCTTCAGATCGCGACCGCCGACGTGGAGCGGGCGTTGCCTTTGGCGAAGAGCCAGACGCTGACCCAGCGCGAGATCGAGACGCGGCAGTCCACGCAACGGGAGGCTGCCGGCGCGGTGTCTTCGCTCGAAGCGGCGCTCAAGCAGGCCGAGCTCAATCTCGAATGGACCGACGTGCGGGCGCCGATCGCGGGTCGCATCTCCGACCGTCGCGTCGACGCCGGAAACCTCGTCACCGGCGGCCCGACCGGCGCGACGCTGTTGACGAACATCGTGTCGATCGCGCCCATCCATTTCGTCTTCGACGGCAGCGAAGCGGACTTCCTGCGCTACCAGCGCCTCGCCGCCGCGGGCGGCCGCAAGTCGTCGCGCGACGCGCAGAACCCGGTGTCGGTCCGGCTCGCGGACGAGACCGAATACAAACACGTCGGCCGAATGGATTTCGTCGACAATGCATTGAACCCGAAGACCGGCACGATCCGGGGACGCGCGATCTTCGACAATAAGGACGGTTGGTTGACGCCCGGCTATTTCGGGCGGCTCCGGCTGTACGGCGGCGAGAGTGACGCGCTGCTGGTGCCGGACAGTGCGATCGCCTCCGATCAGGCCAGCAAGATCGTGTTCACCGTCGCCGACGACGGCACGGTCGGCGTCAAGCGTGTCGAGCTCGGTCCCATCATCGACGGGCTCAGGGTCGTCCGCGCCGGCCTTGCGCCGACCGACCGCATCGTCATCGACGGTCTGCAGCGCGCGCGTCCCGGACAGAAGGTGACGCCCGAGCAGGGCAAGATCGAAGCCGTTGCCGCCAAGCCGCCCGCTGCAAACTAAAGTGCGGCATTTGATCTGAGGGGCGTTGTTCATGCGATTTTCGCACTTCTTCATTGATCGGCCGATTTTCGCCGGCGTCATCTCGATCCTGCTCACGCTGGTCGGCGCGATCTCGTTTCGCTCGCTTCCCATCACCGAATATCCGGAAATCGCTCCGCCCACCGTCGTCGTGAATGCGACCTTTGCCGGCGCGTCCGCCGAAGTGATCGCGCAAACTGTCGCGGCGCCGATCGAGCAGGAGATCAACGGCGTCGACAACATGATCTACGTGGTGTCGCAATCGACCGGCAACGGCGCGGTTGCGATCAACGTCGTGTTCCGGCCGGGGACCAATATCGACCAGGCACAGGTGCTGGTGCAGAACCGCGTCTCGATCGCGCTGCCGCGGCTACCCGAGGAGGTGCAACGCATCGGCGTCACCGTGCGCAAGAGCTCGCCGGACCTGATGCTGGTGGTGCATCTGATCTCGCCGGACGGGAGCCTCGACCAGCAATACATCTCCAATTACGCCAGCATCAACATCAAGGACGTCATCACCCGCATCGACGGCGTCGGCGATACGATCGTATTCGGCGCGCGCGACTATGCCATGCGGGTTTGGCTCGATCCCGCCAGAGTCCAGTCGCGGGGTCTCACCGCTAGCGATGTCGTGACGGCGCTGCGCGCCGCCAACGTCCAGGTTGCGGCCGGATCGATCAATCAGCCGCCGGCAACGTCACCGGGCGGTTTCGAGATCGCCGTGCAGACGCTCGGCCGGCTGTCGAGCCCGGAGCAATTCAGCGAGATCATCGTCGCGACTGACGCGGACGGGCGGGTGACCCGCGTCCGCGACGTGGGACGCGTGGAGCTTGGTTCGCAGGACTATACGACCAACGCCTATCTCGACAACAAAGTGGCGACCGCGATCGGCATTTTCCAGCGGCCTGGTTCGAACGCGCTCGCCACCGCCGCGACGGTGCTTTCCACGATGGATGAGCTCTCGAAGAGCTTTCCGGCCGGGATGGCCTACCGCGTGGTCTACAACACCACCGAATTCATCCAGCAGTCGGTTGACGAGGTCATCAAGACCATCCTGGAAGCCATCGTGCTGGTCGTCATCGTCATCATCCTGTTCCTGCAATCGTGGCGCGCCGCGATCATCCCGATCGTCGCCATCCCGGTCTCGCTGGTCGGCACCTTTTTCATCATGGCGGCGTTCGGGTTTTCGCTGAACAACCTGACCCTGTTCGGCCTCGTCCTCGCCATTGGCATCGTCGTGGACGACGCGATCGTGGTGGTGGAGAACGTCGAGCGGTATCTGCGGCAGGGCCTGGCGCCACGAGACGCCGCCTACAAGACGATGGAAGAGGTCGGTGGCGCGCTGATCGCGATCGCGCTCGTGCTCTGCGCCGTCTTCATTCCGACCGCGTTCATCACCGGCATCTCCGGTGCGTTCTACCGCCAGTTCGCGCTGACGATCGCGACGTCGACGGTCATCTCCTGCGTCGTGTCACTGACGCTGTCGCCGGCGCTGGCGTCCCTGCTGTTGCGCCCGCACGATCATGCGGAACGCCCGGGCTTCTGGCGCATCGTGAGCCGGCCGTTCAACCTGTTCTTTGCCGGCTTCAACCGGATGTTCGACCGGCTGGCGCTCGGATATGCCGGGCTGACTCGGCGCGTGCTGCGCGTATCCACGCTCATGCTGGTGATTTACGTGGGCCTGATCGGCCTGACCGCCTTCAGCTTCAGCCGGACACCGTCAGGCTTTATCCCGCCGCTCGATCGCGCTTACTTCATCGCGGCGATTGCATTGCCGCCGGGGTCGAGCCTGGAACGCACCGACCGCACGGTGCGCAAGGCATCCGAGGTTCTGCTGTCGCGGCCCGGCGTTGCCAACGCTGTCGCCTTCGCCGGGTTCGACGGCGCGACCTTCACCAATGCACCCAATTCCGGCGTCGTGTTCGTGACGCTGAAGCCGTTCGAGGAGCGTGTGAAGGCCGGACTTACCTCGGCCGGGATCCTCGACGACCTGCGCGGCCAGATGATGGCGCTGCGCGAAGCCTTCGTGCTTGTGATCCCGCCGCCCTCGGTTCCCGGCATCGGCACCGGCGGCGGATTCAAATTGTATGTCCAGGACCGCGCCGGCCGCGGACCGCGCGCACTCGAACAAGCGGTCGGAGGCATCCTCGGGCCGGCCAACCAGACGCCCGGCCTGACGCAGGTCTTCACGCTGTTCAACACCAGCACGCCGCAGATTTTTGCCGATATCGACCGGACCAAGGCGGAAATGCTCGGCGTGCCGATCACCCGCTTCTTCGACACGCTGTCGATCTTCATGGGTTCAGTGTTCGTCAACGACTTCAACATCCTGGGCAGGACCTACCGGGTCACCGCGCAGGCGGACAATCCGTTCCGGCTGTCGGTGCGGGATGTCGAGAACCTGCGCACGCGCTCGGTGACCGGGGACATGGTGCCGCTCGGCGCGGTCGCCACATTCCGGGAGATCACCGGGCCCTACCGCGTGCCGCGCTACAACCTGTTCCCGGCCGCGGAAGTGCAGGGCGCCACGACGCCGGGTTTCTCGACCGGACAGGCGATCGCGGCGATGGAGCGTATCCTTGCCGCCAACCTGCCGTCGGGCTTCGGCTTTGAATGGACCGAGATCGCGCTGCAGGAGAAGGTCGCGGGCAATACGGCGGTGATCGCTTTCAGCCTTGCCGTCGTGTTCGTCTTTCTGCTGCTGGCCGCCCAGTATGAAAGCGTGCTGCTGCCGCTCGCCGTGATCCTGATCGTCCCGATGTGCCTGCTGGCCGCGGTCAGCGGCTTGTTGCTGCGCGGCATGGACAACAACATCCTGAGCCAGATCGGCTTCGTGGTGTTGATCGGCCTGGCGGCGAAGAACGCAATCCTGATCGTCGAATTTGCCAAGCAGGCCGAAGAGCAGGGCGCCAATCGATGGGACGCCGCGGTGCAGGCGGCGCAGACTCGCCTGCGTCCGATCCTGATGACGTCGTTCGCGTTTGTCCTTGGTGTCGTGCCGCTCGTGATTGCGACCGGCGCGGGCGCGGAGATGCGGCAGGCGTTGGGCACCGCCGTCTTCTTCGGCATGCTCGGGGTGACGTTCTTCGGGCTGATCTTCACACCGGTGTTCTACGTGCTGGTGCGCTGGATCGCTTCGCTGCGGACGCGGGAGAAGCCGGTTCACACGCCGCCTTTGCCACCTCAGGAATCGGGTAGCCCGACGCAGCCCTGACGGCCACGGCCGCTAACCAATCAGGTAACGCGCCTCCTGAGCGGCTTGCTTTCCGGGGCGCGCCCCGGAAACATACGCCCACCAACCGGTGAGGAGGGAACTCCATGACTCTGGCATTGAACGCCGTCGCGCGCGGCGCGTTCGCGCTCGCAGGCATCGCCGTCCTGACGGCGCTGCTGCCGTCCGATACGTCCGCGCAAACGGGGATGCGGAAGAGTGAGCCCACGCTGATCTATGTGCCGACGCCGCAGAGCATCGTCGACAAAATGCTCGAGGTCGCCAAGGTCACCAAGGACGACTACGTGTTCGACCTCGGCTCCGGCGACGGCCGCATCCCGATCACGGCAGCAAAGCGTTACGGCGCCCGCGGCTTCGGCGTTGATATCAATGACAAGCTGATCGCGCAGGCGCGCGATAACGCCAAGGTGGCGGGCGTTTCCGACCGGGTCGAGTTCCGCCGCCAGGATCTGTTCCAGACCTCGGTGCGCGAGGCGACGGTGGTCGGGCTCTATCTGTTCGTGTGGGCCAACGTGAAGCTGATGCCGCGCCTGATCAGCGAGCTGCGCCCGGGCAGCCGCATCGTCGCGCATGATTTCCCGGTCGGCGACGACTGGAAACCAGACGTCGAAGAGGAACTCGAGAACCGCACCGTCTATCTCTGGTACGTGCCGGCGCAGGTCACCGGCACCTGGACCATCGAGGGCGGCCCGCAGCCGCTCACCGTGCAGCTCCAGCAGAAATTCCAGGTGATCGACGGCACCGCCACGCTCAACGGCCGCAGCGTGCCGCTCGAGAACGCGAGCCTGCGCGGCGACGCCATCGCCTTCACGGTGGCGGGCGAGGGTGGCAAGCCGATGCGGTTCCTCGGCCGCGTGAACGGCAATACGATCAAGCCGCAGGCGGAGGCCGGCGGTGTGACGGGCTGGATGGCGGTGCGGAAAACAGCGGTACCGTCGTCGCCGGCCGTCATCCGCAGCCGCGGGTGATCGACCAGCCAAGCCGCGCACCTCAGCCGCGCCCAAGCTCGGCCTGGCAGCGCGCCGGCACGTCCTTATTGCTGTTCCAGTAGAACACGCCGCAGGGCGCATAGAGATAGAGCCAGATCAGCATGCCGACGAGTGCGACGGCGGCGACGATCGTCGGGGCGTGCTTCACTCGAAACGTACTTTACTTGGGCTTGAACAGCTTCTGGAACTCGCTCTGCCAGCGCTTCTGCTCCGCGGCCGAGAGCACGGCGGTGACGACCTTCTGCTTCAAGAGCGTCTCGCTCACCTCCGGCGGATTGCTCGGTGTGTCGGTACGCGTCGGGATGCGGCCGCGCTTGGTGAGCTGCGCCTGGGATTCGCGGCTGAGCGCGTAGTTCGCGAGCAGCCGCGCCGCGTTCGGGTTCGGCGCATTCGCGGCGACGCCGATCGAGCCGAAGATCAGCGCCACCGGGTCCATCGCCCAGTAGTCGGTGGGCGCGCCGGCGAGCTTCACGTTCACCGCGAGGTTGGTGTAGTTGTTCAGCGCGACCCAGTACTCGCCCGAACCGATCGCGCGCGCCAGCGCCAGATGGCCTTCGGTCACCACCGGCGCCAGCGCGGTAATGATGTCCTGCACCAGCTTGCGGCCCTTGTCCTCGCCGAAATGCGTGTACATCGCCATCAGCCATTCGGTGTCGCCGTTGTCGATCGCGATCTTGCCGCGCCACTCCTTCATCTTGATGAAGTCTTCGTAGGTCTTCGGCAGCTGCTCGCGCTTGACGAACTTGGTGTTGTAGGCCGGCGAGTTGTAATTCGCGTAGACCCCATACCAGCGCCGGTTCGGATCGCGCGCCTGCGGCATCAGCGCCTTGGCTTCGGGCGGATCGAACTGCGCCAGCGCCGCGTCGGGCAGCCGGTTCACCGGCGTCGTCATCACGACGTCCCAGGAATTCTGCTTGGCGCGGAATTCGACGGCGATGCGGCCGAGCACGCCGGTGTCGGAGGTGCGCACATAGGCGACCTTGATGCCGGTCGTGTCGGTGAAGATCTTGTAGTAGGGCAGCGCCTCTTCCTCGTTCATCGAGCCGTAGACCACCGGCGCGCCTTCTCTCTTGGCGGCTTCCAGCAGCTTCTGGTCGACCCAGGACGGGCTTTGCGCGGCGGCAGGCGTTGCCAGCGTTGCCGCCAGCATCGTTGCCGTCAGCGCCAGCAGCGCGGACCGCGTCGCCCCATTGAGTGCGTGGTGCAAGGCATCCTCCCTCGGAGATTGTTGCCGCAAGGATAGTCGAGCACGCTGTGCCGGGCGAGCGGGTTGATGTCGCAGAGCCTAATCCGCCCTCATCCTGAGGAGGGCCGAAGGCCCGTCTCGAAGGATAGGGCGGCCATGGTTCGAGACGGCGCTTCGCGCCTCCTCACCATGAGGCCGGGAGAGGTTTGTGCGGTACCGCTAAAGCTTCCGCGCCGGCTCGATCCCCAGCAGCGACTGCCCGAGCGCCTCGAAATTCTCGGCGTGCGCTTGGCTCTGTTGCGTCACCGTATGCAGGTCGCGGAAGCGCCGTTCAAACGGGTTTTTGTCGAAGATCGCGCCGGCGCCGGCAGCGTGGTAGGCGTAGTCGACCACCTCGCGCGCTTGCTGGATCGCGAAGCAGGTCATGCCCCGGCTGGCGAGCCGCTGCGCGAAGCTGACCTTCTCGCCGCGCTCCGCCTGCTCATAGAGCTCGGCGTAGCCTTCGAGCACATAAGCGCGGGCGGCGCCGAGCCGGGCCTGGCACAATCCGACCTGAGTCTGCACCAGGTTGTTATCGGCCAAAAGCTTGCCGGACGAGTGCGCCTTCTTGCTCTTGGCGACCGCGATGAAGTCGGTCAGCACGGTGCGCGCGATGCCGAGCGCGACCGCGCAAAATCCCATCCCGAACAGGTTGAAGATCGAGAATTTGTAGAGCGGCCCGCCCTCTCGCCGGTCGGCGTCGGACTCGCGGGTGAAGCTGTAGGCCGCCGGCACGAACAGGTCATTGACCGCGTAGTCGTCGCTGCCGGTGCCGCGCAAGCCGATCACCTGCCAGGTGTCGGTGATGGTCGCCTGCGATTTCGGGAACAGCATCGTGCGCTGTTCGAGCGGCTTGCCGTTGGGCCCGAGCCGCGGGCTGCCGTCCGGCTCGCATATGGTCGCGTGGCCGCCGATCCATTGCGAATGGCGGCTGCCGCTCGCGAAATGCCAGAGGCCGGTGACGCGGTAGCCGCCGTCGGTGACGATCGCCCTGGCCTGCGGCGAGGGTGCACCGGTGGCGACCGCCGCGCGGGCATCGCCGAACAATTCGTGCGCGACTTTCGGGTCGAGATAGGCGGCCCCCATCGACACGCCGGAGTTCTGGCACAGGCACCAGGCGACGCTGGCGTCAGCCATCGCCACCGCCTCGATCACATGGAAGAACGTCGCGGGCTCGACCTCTTCGCCGTCGATGCTGGCGGGGATGAGTGTGCGGAATAGCCGCGCCGCGTGCATGGCGTCGAGCACGTCGGCGGGAATGACGCGGTCCCGATCGATGCGGTCGGTCGCACCTGCGATCAGCGGCACAAGGCCGCGTGCCCGTTCGATCAGCCCGGCGCCGCGCTGCGCCTTGTCGGTGGCGCTTGATGCGGTCGATACGCGGTTCAACATTCTTCTCGTTTCCAGTCCCTACGCCACAAGCATAGCCGAAGCCGCGGCCGCTTGTCTCCGGGTGGGATTTCGGCACATTCTAGCGCCCATAAAAACCGGAGCTAGGAATGGCCGAACTTGTTGCCGCCGTGGGTGTCCCTCATTCGCCGCACTATCCGTCGCAATATCCGAAGGACGGGCCGCAGGATATTCCGCGTCTGTTTCGGGAGGTGAAGGCGGAGTTCGATGCCGCCAAGGCCGATGCCATCGTCGTCATCGCCAACGACCATTTCAACACGTTCTTCCTGAACAATTTCCCGACCTTCGCGATCGGGGTGGCCGACGCTGCCTATGGCCCCAACGACCAGACCAAGATGCCGCGCTACGATTTCACGGTGCAGACGGCGCTCGCCTCGCACATGCTCAAGACCGCGATGAACGAGGGCTTCGACTTGTCGGTGACGCAGGAATTCGGCGTCGACCACGCCATGCTGGTGCCGCTGCACTACCTGACCGATGGCGTGAAGGCGCCGGTGGTGCCGATCTGGGTCAACACGTTCTCCGCCCCGCTGCCGACGGCGCGCCGCTGCTACGCGTTGGGCAAGATGTTGCGAAGCGCGATCGATAGTCTGCCGCAGGCGATGCGGGTCGGGGTCATCGCGACCGGCAGCTTCTCGCTCGAGATCGGCGGGCCGAAGATCGATCCCGGCAAGCGCAACGCCGTGCCGGATATCGAATGGTCGAAGCACCTGCACCGCCGGATCGGCAACGCCGAGTTCGACGCGATCGTCGCCGAGGCGACGCCGGAGCGGATGTGGCAGGCCGGCAATATCGGCGGTGAGCTGCTCAACTGGATCGTGCTGCTCGGCATGGTCGGCGAGGACAAGCCGCGGTATCTCGCCGACCACGACGAGAAGGACGCCCACGCCTATGCGGTATGGCGGTGGAATTGAATTTGATGCATGGCGCCGTTCCCAGACCCGTCATCCTGAGGAGGCGCCATCGGCGCGCTGGCGCGCGTCTTCGACGCGCTATGGCGCCGTCTCGAAGGATGCACGGCCCGGGCCGTCGCCCTTCGAGGCTCACTTCGTTCGCACCTCAGGGTGACGGTCGGAGATTGTGCCGCGGTAGAAAAAGAAGAACCGGATGGGAAACATGAGCGCATATCAAATCAACAAGATCTGCCACCGCGCCTATCACGACATTCCGTTCCGTGAGGCGCTGATGGCCGACCCGGCCAAGGCGATCAAGGACTGGCCGCTGACCGACGAACAACGCAAGGCGCTGCTCGAAGGCGACGTGAAGCGGCTCTACGAATGGGGCACGCATCCGTTCCTGCTGGCGCACACGACCCGCTGGGGTCTGTTCGGTCTCACGCCCGCGCTCTACGCCGAGCGCATCCAGGGCGCCAAAGATCCGGTAATGTGAGGCACAATGCTAAGGAAGCCGTCATGCCCGCGCTTGTCGTGGGCATCCACGTCTTTCTTCTAGACAATCAAGACGTGGATGCCCGGCACAAGGCCGGGCATGACGAGTGGAGGGGACCTGCCAAATGACATCAACGACCGTTGAGAAGACATCGGCAACAGGTAATTCGATCAATCAGCTTTTCGTTGCCGCCGACCACGTCTGCCGCTTTCCCGCCATGCGGCAGGAGGTGTTGAAGGTCTATCCGACCGCGAAATTCAACGAGACCGGCACCCGCATCGGTGAGGACGAGACGATCGCGCTGTTGAAGGATTGCGATGCGGCGATCATCGGTTTCGAGCCGATCAACGAGCGTACGCTGTCGGCGCTGCCGAAGCTCAAGGTCATCGGCAAGTACGGCAACGGCTGCGAGACCATCGATTTTCCTGCGTTGAAGCGCCACGGCGTGAAGTTCGGCTACACCTGGGGCGTCAACAAGCTCGCGGTCGCGGAGCTCACCCTCGGCTTCATGATCATGGGGCTGCGCTACGTGATGCCGCTCAACCTGGCGATGCGCGCCGGGGAGCGGCCGCGCATCCGCAACGGCCTGTTCCTGACCGGCCGTACCGTCGGCATCCATGGTTGCGGCAATATCGGCAAGGAGGTCGTGCGGCTGTTGCAGCCGTTCAACTGCAAGATCATCGCCTGCGACGTCAAGGACTACTCGGATTTCTACAAGCAATGGAATGTCACGCCGGTTTCGTTCGACGAGTTGCTGGCGCGCTCGGAGGTATTGACGTTGCACCTGCCGAAGACCAAGCAGACGATCGGGCTCTATTCGGATGCGGTGCTCAAGAAGATGCGGCCGGGCGCGGTGCTGGTGAATGCCTGCCGCGGCGGCATCGTCGACGAGGACGCGCTGCTGGCGCAACTCGAAAGCAACGCGCTGATGGCAGCCTGCTTCGACGTGTTCGGGATCGAGCCGGCGCAATGCGACAAGCTGCTCAATCATCCGAACATGCTGGCGGCGCCGCATATCGGCGCCTCGACCGACGAGACGCGGCTGATCATGGTGCACGCCGCCATGCGTGGCCTCGAAACCGCCCGCGTGGTGGAACCGGAGGAGTTTTACGGGGTGTGATGCTCGCGGCACAGGCTACAACTGCATCGAGACGCGCAGCACGCTCCGACCCTCATGGTGAGGAGCGTCGCGCTAGCGACGCGTCTCGAACCATGGGCCGCAAGTATGGGGCCGCCCCGTCCTTCGAGACGCGGGCTCCGCCCGCTCTTCAGGATGAGGCGGAGAAGTATCGTAGTGCGTGGCTATTTCTTCTGCGCCGGCGGCGTGAGCAGTTCGCCGGCTTCCGCGACGATGTCCTTCGGCGTCGCGAAGGCGTCCGCCAGCATCGTCTGAATCTCCGCGCCGGTCATCGGCTCGATTTCGAGCTGGAGTTTCTCGGCCTCGGCGATGAACGCGGGGTCTTTCATCGTGGCGTCGAAGGCGCGGCGCAGCGCGGCGAGGCGATCCTCCGGCGCGCCGGGTGGCGCCGCCATCGGGCGGCCGGTCTCCTGCCGCAGCAGGATCAAGGTCAGCACGCGCTTCTTGTGCGGATCCTTGACGATGTCGAGCGCGGCCGGCGTGTTCGCCAGTTCGGGCAACTTCTGCAACGCAAGCTGCACGATGACGTTGAGCAGCTTGTCCTTGATCCAATGCGGCCGCGACGCTTTCATCGTTGACCACGACAACCCGCAGATGCCCTCGACCTCGCGGCGTTCGATCGACAGCGTCAGGCCGGCGGCGGGATCGTAGCCGGCGATCACGCGGAATTTGGTGTCGAGCAGCGCGTTGAGCACCTTCGGCATCAGCGCGGTGTTCGACGTCGCGCCGGCGGCGCCAACGATCACCTCGCGCTCCTGCGCCTGTTCGATCCGCTTGATCGGGCTCTCATGCCAGGTCGCGCAAACGCTCTGCTGCTTGCCGATCGAGCCGATCCAGTTGAGTTTGAGCGGGTCGTAGCGCGCGCCGACCGCGCCGAACAGCGGGTCCATGGTGACGTTGTTGGCGAAGCCGCCGATGGTGCCGCCGTCCTTTTCAGCCGTGGTGTAGATCGCCGACGCGGCGGCGAGGCCGCCCGCCGCCGGCTGGTTCTTGGCGATGAACGTCGGATTCCCCGGGATGTGCTTGCCCATGTGGCGCGCGAGGGTGCGGTAGTAGGCGTCGTAGCCGCCGCCCGCGCCGCCGCCGATGATCAGGTTGATCTGCCGGCCTTTGTAGAAATCCTCGACGGGGTCCGCGAATGCCGGCATGCTCGCGGCGGCGACAGTCAACGAAGCGGCGACAAGGCCGATTGCAGCACGCTTGCTCATGGAGCCTCCAGCAGCCGTCGTTGATCCAACCTTACAACTTCCCGTATGTCTTCTGCAGCGTCGGGAAGAAATCGCTCTTGCGCAGCTCATCCAGCACGCCGCCGTCGACATAGTCGGAAGGATTGCGGCTGCCGCTGCCGGCGCTGATCTTGAGCACGTTCGCGACCCCGGGCATCGAGATGTCCATGTCGGGCGGCGACTGGGCGCGGAAATCTTCGTAGCTGATGTCGATGATCGCCGGGTTCTTGACATTGAGCTCCCGGGTCAGCACCGCCTTGGCGCGCGCGGCGGCTGTCAGCGCCAGGTAATTGCCTTCGATCACGGCGCGCATGAAGCGCAGGACGAGATCGCGGCGCCCGGTGAGGTCGCCCCGCCGCACCACCACGCCGCTGAACAGCCACGGGATTTGCTCGGCCGCGAGATCGATCAGGATGTTGACGCCCTGCGCACGCGCCTGGCTGGTGGTCGGCTCGTTGATCGCGGTCGCCTTGATCTCGCCGACGCGCACCGCGGCGAGCCGCTTGGCGCCGCCACCGTATTCCTTCACCGTCACGTCGTTGCGCGTCATGCCGAAACGCTCCAGCGCCAGCGTCACGGTGGAATCGCTTTCCGATCCGATGCTCGACACGCCGATCACGCCGCCCTTGAGGTCGGCTGCGGTCTTCACGTCCGGCGCGGTCGCGATCACGAAGCGGATCACATTGCTCATCGAGCCGATCAGCCGCAGGTCGCCGCCGGACGTGTTGGCCTGCACCACTGACGACATGCCGACGCGCATCAAGTCGATGTTGCCGGCCTGCAATTCCTTGGCGCCGCGGGTGCCGCCGCCCATGTTGATGATCTCGACCTTGAGGCCGTTCTTGGCATAGAAGCCGCCCTCCTGCGCCATCCACACCGGCAGCACGGTGTTGACGGCATCGGTGATACCGACGCGGAACGGCGTTAGCTCTTGGGCGGAGGCGGGGAGGTGAGTGCAGATCAGTGCGAGCGCGGCAGTGAGAAGCCGAATTGCAAAGAGCATTGCGTTTCCTCCACCGCGTTTTTGTTGTCGCCTAGCTTAGCAACTTGCCGCAGCATGTTCCCTCTCCCCAACGGGGAGAGGGAGCAGACCGTGCGCGCGGCCCGCTTCGCATACAAACTAAAACTCCCAAGCTAAAACTCCCGAAACAGTCTCCCGAATCCCTGGATCTTGTCGTCGATGCCGCAACGGCGCAGCGCATCCCATACGATCGCCTGATGCGCGGTCATGACGTTGACGCCGAATTCCTGCTCCAGCACGTCGATCGCGCCGGCGGTCGGCCAGTGGGGCGACGGCAGCAGGATCGAGTCGGCGTCCGGGTGTTCCTTCATCAGCTTGCGGCCCATCTCGACCGCGGCATGCTGCGGGATCGCGCCGATGCGGTTGAACGCGCTGCCCCAACCGGTCGCGCCGAGCAGCTCGCAGCCGAAGTGCTCGGAATAGCCGGCGATGCGGGCGGTATCGGAATGGGCATAGGGCTGCGCCACCACGACCTTCTTGCAGCCGAGCGCCTTCGCGGCCTTGGCCTGCGCCGCCGCGCTCGACGACACCTTGATGCCGAGTTCGGCTTCGAGATCGGCGATCATCTGTTCGGCGTTCTTGGTGCCGCGCGAGAGATTGATCGGCACGCCGCCGAGCACGACGATGTCGCAACCCGCCGCCGCCATTTCGCGCGTCGCGCGCATGCTGATGTCATAGGACTGGTCGACCTCGTCCTTCGAGCGCACCACGATCGCCAGCGAGGTGACCACCAGCGACACCCCGTCCGGCACGATCTTGTAGAATTCGTAGGGAAAAACCTCGGTGGTCAGCGGCGGCGAGGTGTAGCCGATCCGCGCGCGGTGGCCATACATCTTGCCGGTCTCGATGGTCACGGGCGTCGTCATTTTGCTCACACTGTTGGGGAAGGGTCGAGGCAAAGGCTACTGACGCATCAATGCCTTGTCCATCTCATGTCATCGATCCGTCATGCGGCTGTCATCGGTCGGTTATCTGCGCCCGCCTATCGTCCGGCGCCATTCAATCCGACGAGGTATCGATGTTGACCCTGCGCGCTTGCGGCCTGACCGCACTCATTCTTGGATCGTTGATCGCCGGCCCCGTGGCCGCGGACGACGTCCAGACCAAATTCTACACCAGCGACGACACGCTGCTGCGCATCGGCCCGTTCACCTTCGAAGGCGGCAAGACCCTCAACCTCACGGTCGGTATCGGCAGCGGCGCTTGGCGCGGCCCCAAGGACCCCGCGAACGTGATCTGGACGGTCGGCGACCGCGGGCCCAACATCGCCTGCAGCGAGTTCAAGGAAATCGTCGGCATGGAGTTCGCGCCCTGCAAGGGCGTGCAGAACGGCCGCGTCTATCCGACGCCTTCCTACAGCCCGTCGATCTATCGCGTCATGCTGCTCGACAACGGCACCTTCCGCGTCACTGACGTCATCACGCTGAAGGATCGCGACGGCAACCCGCTCTCCGGCATGCTCAACCCACTGAAGACGGCAGCCACCGAAAACGCCATGGACGGCGCCGGCAAGCCGCTGCCGCGTGAGCTCAACGGTTTCGACGCTGAAGGCATCGTGCGCCTCGCCGACGGCACGTTCTGGATCGGCGACGAGAACGGCCCGTCGATCGCGCATTTCGCCGCCGACGGACGCATGATCGCGCGCCATGTGCCGCAGGGCACCGAAGGCGAATTCGCCGGCGCGAAATACGACGTCAAGGGCACGCTGCCGGCGATCCTCGCCAAGCGGGCGATCAACCGCGGCATCGAGTCGATGGCGATCTCGCCGGACGAGAATTTCCTCTATTTCATCATGCAGAACGCGCTCGCCAATCCGGACGTGAAGACCTACCAGGCGGCGAAGAACATCCGGCTGTTCAAGATCGAGCGCGCGTCGATGAAGGTCGTCGGCGAATACGTCTATACGCTCGACGATCCCACGAGCTTCCGCCGCGACCCGTCGAAGCGGCAGAACGATCCGCGCATCAGCGAATTGATGGCGATCGGCCTCGACCGGCTGGTGGTGCTGGAGCGCACCGAACAGACCACGAAGCTCTACGAGGTCCAACTCGACGGCGCGACCAACATCGTCGGCACGCGATGGGACGACGTGGCGACGTCGCCGTCGCTGGAGGCGACCACCGTCGAGGATGCGAAGATCACGGCGCTGCAGAAGACCCTGCGGCTCGACACCGCGAACCACACCGACATCGTCGGCAAGACCGAGGGCATGGCGCTGCTGGGTGACGGCTCGCTCCTCCTCATCAACGACGACGACTACGGCATCGCCGGCGGCCGCACCCAGATCGTGGTGCTGCGCGGGACCGGCATCGCCCGTCGCTGAGCGCGCTCTAAGACTATCTGACTACGGTCGATCGCGCCGTGCACGAAATTCGTGCACGGCGTTGTCGTGCGCGCGCGTGCACCGCGGCATGCGGGATTCAATCGCGTTTGCGCGTCTAGTCGATCGTCGGCCAAAACTATTTGGTGCGTTGCAGCACGCGCGTCTGCGTCAGAACGCGCGGCAGGGAACACTTTTCAATTGGAAACCATCTGGCATTATGGATTACAGTTTGTGTACATTCCGCTTAGCAAATGCGGGGGCTGCACAAGCCGAAAAGAAAACGTGAGGAAACGGTCCGCGCGATCTCGCGGTTCTACCGACAAGAGATCGCAGGCCGCAGAACAATAAAGTCGCGGGGCAAAGGAGCAGGCATCATGATGTCACCGACAATGCGCATTGCATTCGGCGCGCTTACCGGGCTGGGGCTCGCCGGTGCGTTGATACCGAACGCCGCACAAGCCCAATGGCAGCCGACCCGACCGGTCGAGTTCATCATTCCGGCCGGCACCGGCGGCGGCGCCGACCTGATGGCGCGCACGATCCAGGGGATCGTGACCAAGTACAATCTGATGAAGACGCCGATGGTGGTGATCAACAAGGCCGGCGGCGCCGGCGGCGAGGGCTTCCTCGACGTCAAGAACTCGCGCAACAACCCGCACAAGATCATCATCACGCTGTCGAACCTGTTCACCACTCCGCTCGCCACCGGCATTCCCTTCAGCTGGAAGGATCTGACCCCGGTCGCGATGCTGGCGCTCGACGAGTTCGTGCTCTGGGTGAACGCGGAGACGCCGTACAAGTCGGTCGAGGACTATATCGATGCGGTCAAGAAAGCCCCGGCCGGCCAGTTCAAGATGGGCGGCACCGGCTCGCGGCAGGAAGACCAGATCATCACCGTCGCGATCGAGCAGTCGGCGAAGGTGAAGTTCACCTACATTCCGTTCCGCGGCGGCGGCGAGGTCGCCGTTCAGCTCGTCGGCAATCACGTCAACTCGACCGTCAACAACCCGATCGAGGCGGCGGCGCAGTGGCGCGGCGGCAAGGTGCGCCCGCTGTGCGTGTTCGACAGCAAGACTCTGCCGTACACCGAGGTCGTCGTCGACAAGCAGTCGTGGGCGAGCATCCCGACCTGCAAGTCGCAGGGCCTCAACATGGAATACCTGATGTTGCGCGGCATCTTCATGTCGCCCGGTGCGACGCCGGACCAGGTCAACTTCTATGTCGAGCTGTTCAAGAAGGTACGCGAGACGCCGGAGTGGCAGAAGATGATGGCCGACGGCGCCTTCAACACGACCTTCATGGCCGGGGCCGACTACGTCAAGTGGGTCGCCACCGAAGAGCAGCGCCATCGCGACCTCATGAAAGAGGCCGGGTTCCTCGCGCAATAACACAACCGCAGATCATCCACCGGCGGAACGCGCCGCCGGTGGCGTAACCGCAACAGCGTAGAGAGCCGATTGATGTCCAATGAGTCGCATCTGGCCGAGAATGGCCCGTCGCAACGCAATGTCGAGATAGCCGTTGCGCTGCTGACGCTTGGTTTTGGAATCCTGATCCTCGTCGGCAGCCTGCAGGTCGGCATCAACTGGGGCGTGGAAGGCCCGAAGCCCGGGTTCTTCCCGTTCTACGTCTCGCTCTTCATCATCGGGTCGAGCATCTACAATTTGCTGCAGGCGACCACCCTCGGCGGCATCAAGACGGGCCTGTTCTCCAGCTGGGAGGAGTTGCGGCGCGTGATGTCGGTGGTGGTGCCGTCGACGATCTACGTGGCGCTCGTGCCGTTTCTCGGCATGTACGTCTCCTCGATCCTGCTGATCGCCTTCTTCATGATGTGGCTCGGCAAGTACACCGCCTGGTTCACACTGCCGATCGCGGTCGGTGTGCCGGTCTTCGTCTACGTCGTATTCGAACGCTACTTCCAGATCCCCCTTCCCAAGGGGCCGATCGAATATTGGCTGGGGCTGTAACGGCTCTCGGCTGACGACGACAAAAACAACACAGCAAGCAAGTACGCGTACAGGGGCGGAATTCAGATGGAAGAACTCGCTAACTTGATGCACGGCTTCGCGACCGTCCTCGAGCCGTTCAACATCGGTGTGATGATCGTCGGCATCGTGCTCGGCGTGATCATCGGGGTGCTGCCGGGCCTCGGCGGCGCCAACGGCGTCGCGATCCTCCTGCCGCTGACGTTCTCGATGTCGCCGACCTCGGCGATCATCATGCTGTCCTGCATCTACTGGGGCGCGCTGTTCGGCGGCGCCATCAC
>Ga0075430_100000438_pt1 | contig 30974 bp, 33 predicted proteins | sample RhiMetdeltSRZDD4_FD_75294 | JGI IMG/M metagenome (GOLD analysis project Ga0075430, IMG submission 75294) | Populus rhizosphere microbial communities from Tennessee, USA - Rhizosphere MetaG P. deltoides SRZDD4 | ecosystem: Host-associated > Plants > Roots > Rhizosphere > Soil | place: USA... | reverse complement strand
GAGCGGAAACCACGCGCCCTGATGCTTGAGGATGTCCACCTGAATCGTCGGTGACAGCCAGATGAGCAGCAACGTCGTTCCTGTGCCGATCAACATGCTCGACACGATCCCTTCCGTCGTGCATCGCCGCCAGAAGATCGACAGCACGAGCGCCGGGAAGTTCCCGCTCGCGGCGATGGCGAACGCGAGCGACACCATGTACGCGACGTTCTGCCCCTTGAACAGGATGCCAAGGATCACGGCGACCACGCCGAGCGCGATGGTCGCGACGCGAGCGACGCGGAGCTGCTCCCGCGAGTCGGCCTCGCCATGTCGGACGACGTTCACCCACAGATCGTGCGAGAGCGCGGCGGCGCCGGAGAGGGTGAGCCCGGCGACGACCGCGAGGATCGTCGCGAACGCGACCGCCGCGATGAACCCGAGGAACGGCGTGCCGCCTAACACTTCGGCCAGCAGCGGCGCCGCCATGTTGCCGCCCGGATCGACCGCGCGGATCGCGTCCGGCCCGACGAGCACCATCGCCCCGAACCCGAGCACGAACGTCATGAGGTAGAAGAACCCGATGAGTCCCGTCGCGTAGAACACCGACGTTCGCGCGGCGCGCGCATCGGGCACGGTATAAAACCGCATGAGGATGTGCGGCAACCCGGCGGTGCCGAACATGAGCGCCATGCCGAGCGATATCGCATCGAGCGGTGCGGCGACGAGACGGCCGGGCGCGAGCACCGCGTCGCCGTAGCGCGACGCGGCCGCCGAGAAGAGCGCGACAGGATTCATCCCGAACTGGGCCAGCACCATGATCGCGAGCAGTGCTGCGCCGCCTAACAACAGCAACGCCTTCACGATCTGGACCCACGTCGTCGCGATCATCCCGCCGAAGATCACGTACGCCATCATCGCCGCGCCGACGATCACCACGGCCGTTTCGTACGAGAGGCCGAACATGAGTCGGATCAACCCACCGGCGCCGACCATCTGCGCGATGAGATAGAAGATCACCGTCGCCAACGTTCCGACCGCCGCGGCGAGACGCACGGGCGTCTGGCGGAGACGCGCCGCGACCACGTCGGCGAACGTGTACTTCCCGAGATTCCTGAGCGGCTCGGCGATCAGAAACAGCACGACGGGCCAGCCGACGAGCCACCCCGTGGAATAGATCAGCCCATCGAAGCCCGTCGTCGACACGAGCCCCGCGATGCCGAGGAACGACGCCGCGCTCATGTAGTCGCCGGCGAGCGCGAAGCCATTCTGCCCCGGCGTGACGGTTCGCCCCGCTGCATAGAACTCTTCGGTCGTGCGCGTTCGCCGCGCCGCCCAGTAGGTGATACCGAGCGTGATCGCGATGAACGCGAAGAAGAACGCCATCGCCACCGCGTTAGGCTCGCCGAGCCGCGTCTGCACCGCCTGGGGCGCGGGCGCCGCGGACTGGAGGACCGCGATCATCGACCGCCCCCGGCGCGCCGCACTTCATCGAGCCCGGCGTCGTAGTGCGTGTTCGCCCACCGCACGTAGACCCACGTCAACAGCCACGAGAACACGATGACGAGCGCACCGAGGAGGACGCCGACGCTCAGTCCGGGCACCAACAGGCGTCCCATGAGCGGCTTGTTATACGCGATGAGGAGGATGAATCCGAAGTAGATGGCAACGATCGCCGCGGTGAGCGAGATAGCGATCCGCCATCTCGTGGCGGCGAGCGTGCGAAACCGATGATCGGACATCGGGAATCGGGGCGCGGGAGAAGAATCGGCCGGCGGAGGGAGTTCGACCGCGCCGAAACCTGTCCGCGCCGCGCTCATTCGTCGAGAGCGCCCGCCATTCCGAGCGAAGCCGCGAAGCGGCGCAGTCGAGGATCGCGGTCGTCCCGGTCGAGAGGCCTCGGTCGGGCGGAGTGCGAGGCCCGGTGGGCCTGGACTGACAATTAGTCCTTACGAACCTGCACCGCCGGGTAGCGCGTCGTCGCATCGATCGTGATCACGAACGTGTATTCGCCGTCGTCGAGCGGTTCCTCTCCAACGTAGTCGATCGGCTGCAGCGTGCGTCGCTCGCCGCCGACGAGCACGTCGAGATACCCGTAGCTGTAGGCGCCGTCGGCGGACCGATACTCAGTGACCTCACCGGGGCCGATGCGGTCGAACTCGAGTCGCGGCGTCCCCGGCGCGAAGGTCACGTCCGTCAGCTCGAACGAGCTCGAGTTCCGGAGCCGGATCCGCGTGCCGTCGCTGCTGAACGGATTGCTGCACGCGACAACAACACTGAACAGCCCCGCGGCGACCAGGCTTCTCACATGGGTTGTTGGCATGGCGGAACCTCTGGCGACGTGACCGGCTTTCGCACTGGGGATTCTCGCCGAACCCTCGGCCACCTGCATCAGTCACGGCTCCCCGTTCCCGCGTACCTGTTTCCGGGTTCGCCTAGTCCCTCGTCCGCAGTCCCTCATCCCTGGCCCGAGTCCCTAGTCCGCGTCGTCCGATGGCGGGTCAATGATTGGCGTCAGGCCCAGCCACTTCCGTACGTACCCCATCTGTCCGACGTGATAGGCCTCATGGAGCGAGAAGTACCCGATCGCACCGCGAAGCGTCGCGTCCGTCGAGGGGACCTTCATCCCCGGCGGCGCGAGCAGCTCTTCCTCGCTCAGTGCCGTGAGCCGCTCCTCCAGGAGGGCCGAAAGGTCCTCCCACATCGCCACAATCTCGGCCGAGTCGGGATAGTTGGACGCCGGTCCGACCTTCGACCCCGTATCGAAGATCCGCTCCCACGGAAAATCCCGGGGCACGCCGACGAGCGTCAGCAACCGGCTCCGGAACTGGGTCACGTGCCCCGCCAGCCACAGCAGCGGATTGGACCGGTCCGCCGGCCGCCGCATGGCGTCCTCTGCCGACAGGCCGTCCATGGCCTTGATGAAGAGGTTCGTCGTGATCCGAAACTGCTCCGCCACGGTCCCGATGCTCGGGTGCATGCGCGCTCCGTCTATCCTGGGTCCACACTAAAGCTAGATTGCTCCTGCAACCCCTGGTGGTCGCTGCGCGTTGGGGTCAGAGTCGGACGGCGACGCTCCACTCGAGGTGCAGTGGAACGATGGTGTCCGACTCTGACCCCTTGGCCGGCACCACAAGCCCGAGCATTCAGCTACCAGCGCTGCCGTGTGACCTTGTTCCCGTTGCCCGAGTTGTCTTGTCGTGGAGACTTCTGACGCCGCGGTCGTAAGACGTGTCCTGGACGGTGACGTAGAGGCGTTCTCGATCCTCGTCGAGCGCTACTACGATCACTACGTCCGGTTCGCGGCGCATCTCGTCGGAAACAGAGAGGACGCCGAGGAGGTCGTGCAGGACACCTTCCTGCGTGCCTACCGCGCGCTCGGTCGATACGAGGAACGCGAGCGCTTCGGCGCCTGGATGCTGCGTATCCTGGTCAACCGCGCTCGCACGGTCAGCGCCATGGGGCGGCGTCGCGAGAAGATGTTCCCCGAGCAGATCGACGAGACGCTACCCGAAGCCGCCGAGGCTCATCCGGCCGAGCGTGCGGCGCTGCGCGAGGAAGTGACGAGAGCGCTCACCCAGCTCGGGCCCGATCAGCGCGAGGCGTTCCTCCTCCACTACGTCGAAGGGCTGAGCTACGAGGAGATGTCCGCAGTCACCGGCTCCGGCATCTCCGCACTCAAGATGCGCGTGAAGCGGTCGTGCGAGCGACTGCGAGAAATCCTACAGGGGGTGAATCGTGTCTGACCGCTTGCCCGCCCGCGACCCGCTCGTTGCGATGATTGCCGAGCTTCGCGAGCCCGTCGCGGTCGATCCGGGCTCGAAGCGTCGGCTGATGGATATGGTGCGCGAGGCGCCGCCTCCCGTTCCCGCCGTCGCTCGTGCCGCTCCGCACCGCCCTCGGAGCCAAACTGTCGCCGCGATCCGGCGCATGCGAGGTGATGGGCCTCGCGCGACGTCGTTCGGAACGTTCGCGACCGCCGCCGGCATCGCGCTGCTCATGGTCGTCGGCACTCGTGAGCCGTCCCCGACCGACTCGGGCGCGGTTCGCCGCGCCGTCGTCATCGGTGACAGCGTCGCGTCGGTCGCATCGGCGTTCCGCGACACGCTTCGCATCGTGCAGTTCATCCTCACCGCGCCGGCCGCGTCGCGCGTCGCGCTCGCCGGGGATTTCAACGGCTGGGACACGCGCGCCACGCAGCTGGCCCGCGCGAACGGCGACGGGCGGTGGTCTGTCACGCTCGCCCTCGCTCCCGGACGGCACAGCTACGCGTACGTCGTCGACGACACCCAATGGGTGCGTGACCCCGTCGGGACCCCCGCCGAGCCTAACGAGCTGACCCCGCCGAAGTCGGTGCTGGTGGTCGAGAAGGAGTGAGCGCGGAGTAGCGTGGCGCGGTTGGCGGGGGAAGCGCGCGTGCGCATCTTCCCTGCATGACCAGCGCGATCGCTCCCCCCCGCACCGACGACGAGCTCGAGGAGCTCCTGTCGCGCCCGACCGCGCCGGTGATCGACGCGCTCCGCCGCACGCCCGGCGACGTGATCGTCCTCGGCGCCGGCGGGAAGATGGGCCCGTCCCTCACGTCGATGTTGCGACGGGCCGCAAACGAGATCGACGACGGGCGCGCGATCATCGCGGTGTCACGCTTCTCGTCCGACGCCGCCACGCGGCGTCTCGAGCACGAGGGCGTGACCGTCGTGCGCGCCGATCTCGGTGACCGTGCGGCAATCGCGTCCCTGCCCGACGCCCCGAACGTCGTGTACATGGCCGGGCAGAAGTTCGGGACGCGCGACCTGCCGTCGCTCACGTGGGCAGTGAACACGCTGCTGCCGGCGATGGTCGCGGAGCGCTTCGCGGCGTCCCGCATTGTCGCGTTCTCGACCGGCAACGTGTACCCGCTGTCACCAGTGGACGGCCCGGCGTCCCGGGAGTCGGATCCGCTGACGCCCACCGGCGAGTACGCGAACTCCTGCGTCGGTCGCGAGCGCGTGCTCGAGCACGTCTCCCGTACCACCGGCGCGCGTGTCGCGATCGTGCGGTTGAACTACGCCGTCGACCTTCGCTACGGCGTGCTCGTGGACATCGCGCATCACCTCGTCGCGAACGAGCCGGTGAAGCTCGGGATGGGCTACGTGAACGTCATCTGGCAGGGCGACGCGAACGCGCAGGCCATCCGATGTCTAGAGCACGCGGCGTCACCGCCGTTCGTCGTGAACGTCACGGGCGCCGAGCGGCTCTCCGTTCGTCAGGCAGCGACGCGCCTCGGCGAGTCGTTAGGGGTCACCCCGGCGTTCGAGGGCATCGAGGCGCCCGACGCGCTGCTGAGCGATACCACGCGCGCGCAGTCGTTGTTCGGGGCGCCGAGCGTCTCGACCGACACGTTGATCGAGTGGGTCGCGAGCTGGGTCGCCCGCGGCGGCACGCGACTCGGCAAGGCGACAAAGTTCGAGGTGCGCGATGGCCGCTACTGACAGCACCGGCGTCGGCGACGCTCTGGCGGCCATCCGCGCGGGGTGCGTCATTCCCGCCCATCCGCTCGCCCTCACCTCCGACCGCAAGCTCGACGAGCGCCATCAGCGCGCGCTGACGCGCTACTACGTCGCGGCGGGCGCGGGCGGCATCGCCGTCGGCGTGCACACCACGCAGTTCGAGATCCGCGAGCCGCGACATGGCTTGCTCCGCCCCGTGCTCGAGCTTGCAGCGGAGACCGCCCGCGCGTCGGCCCTGCGTCCGAGCCAGCATCCAGGATCCGTCGCTCCGTTCGCGCTCGTCGCCGGCGTGTGCGGGACGACAGCCCAGGCCGTGGCGGAGGCCGCCCTGGCCTCATCGTTAGGCTACCACGCCGGGCTGGTGAGCCTCGCGGCGCTCGGCGGCGCCGCCACCGACGCCATGGTCGCGCACTGCACGGCGGTCGCTGACGCTATTCCCATCATCGGCTTCTACCTGCAGCCGGCCGTCGGCGGGGTTCCGCTCGATTACGACTTCTGGCAGCGGTTCTTCGAGATCCCGAACGTCGTCGCGGTGAAGATCGCGCCGTTCGATCGCTATCGGACGATCGACGTCGTCCGCGCGCTCGCCGACTCCGGGCGGACCGACGTCGCACTCTACACCGGGAACGACGACAACATCGTGGGCGACCTGGTGACGCCGTTCCCGTTCGGGAACGCGAGCGCGGCGCCTCGACGTGTGGTGGGTGGCCTGCTCGGTCAGTGGGCCGTGTGGACTCGGCGGGCCGTCGATCTCTTGAATCGTGCGCGGGCCGCGTCCGAGGGTGATTACGTGCCCGCCGATCTCCTCGCGACCGGCGCCGCACTCACCGACGCGAACGCGGCGCTGTTCGATGTCCGACATGCGTTCGCCGGCTGCATTGCCGGCATCCACGAAGTGCTCCGCCGCCAGGGCCTGATGCGCGGGATCTGGTGCCTCGACCCGGCGGAGGGATTGTCACCGGGCCAGGCTGCGGAGATCGACCGGGTGATTCGCCAATATCCGTACCTCACGGACGACGAGTTCGTCGCCGCGCACAAGGACAGCTGGCTCGCCTAACGACTCTCACCGACGGCGCACGCTCCGCGGCAATGCGATGGCGCCCGCTACCGCGTGATCATCTGGGCATGCCACGAGTCGCGCGCCGCGCGCTCGAACGCGTCGCGCCACGCGCGGGCTGACGTCAGCGCCGTGTCGAACACCGCGGTCTCGAGCGTCACACCGCCCGCCTTCGCGAGCTCGCTGAATGCGGGGCGCGTTGTGGTCTGCACGTGACCCGTCGCGTCGCGATAGTAGACGCGTGCGCCGCCGAGGAGCGTCGTGCCCAGCTCCGGCTCCAGCCGGGCGAGCGTCCGGAACAGGCCATCGATCGAACATCCCGAGGCGCCAGCCGTCGACTGGTCGACGCCGACCGCGAGAAACCGATCGTCGCGCCAATCACGACCGCACGTGAGCGGCGACCCATGGGCGTGCCAGCTGTCGAGGAAGTCATCGACAGCGGCGAGCAGCCGTTCCGACGCGCGCGCGTCCAGCTCGTTCGCGGCGCCGAAGACCCACACGCGAGCGTCCGAGGGGAGATCGTGAAAGGGAACGCGAGGCATTCGACCGTGAAGCGCAACCGTTAGGAATCGCGGACGGGCGCCCCGGTGACGCCACGTTCCACCGACAAAGCTAATCCATCGCACGCGATCGGCTGGCCGTCGCGAGGTGCCGACAGGCCGGGCAATGACGTACCATTCCGCGTGAGGATACCGCTCACGGCCGGAGCCAACTGAATGCTCGATCTCGGACTTCCCGCGCTTCTCTCGGTGGTCGCACCCGATCCGTCAGGGGTGTCGGTCGAACGATTTCTGCTCCTGCTCGCGACGATTCTCGTATCGGCAAAGGTCCTCGGCGAGCTGGCGGAGCGCTTCGGCCAGCCGGCTGTCATCGGGGAGCTGGTGGCGGGAGTGTTACTCGGACCGTCGGTTATCGGCTTCGTGGATCCGACGCTTCCCGCGTTGCATTTGTTCGCCGAGATCGGCGTCATCCTGCTGCTCTTTACCATTGGGCTCGAAACCGACCTGAAGCGTTTGTTGAGCGTTGGCGGCGCCGCGTTCACCGTGGCCGTCGTCGGCGTTGTGCTCCCGTTCGCGTCCGGCTACTTCGTCGCCCACGCGCTCGGCCTCGACCTGCTGCCCGCCATCGTCTCCGGTGCGGCGTTGACCGCGACCTCCGTCGGCATCACCGCACGCGTGTTCTCCGACCTCGGGAAGCTCAAGAGCGTCGAGGGGCAGATCGTACTCGGCGCCGCGGTAATCGACGACGTCATCGGCCTGATCATCCTCGCGGTCGTCAGCGACCTCGTTGCCGGTACGACGCCGAGTGTCGGTGGCGTACTCCGCACGACCGCGATTGCGTTTGGGTTCCTCGCGGCTGCCATCGTCCTCGGCCGCTTCCTCGTGCCGCCGGTGTTCAACTTTCTCGCGCGCACTGGCAAAGAGAACACGCTGGCGTCCATGGCTCTCGTGCTCGCGTTTCTGCTCGCGGTCCTCGCGTCCGAGATTGGCTCGGCGGTGATCGTCGGCGCGTTCGCGGCAGGACTCGTGCTGGCGCCAACGGAGCAGGCACACGCCATCGAGCGTGGGGTGATCCGACTGGCAAACCTGTTCGTGCCGATCTTCTTCGTCGCGGTCGGTGCGGCAGTGGACGTGCGCACGTTCGGGTCGCGCGACATCGTGCTCGTGGGGTTGGCGCTGACGGCCGTCGCGATTCTCGGAAAGTTCGCGGCCGGCTTTGCACCTATCTGGATCCGCGCGAACAAGACTGTGATCGGCGTCGGGATGATCCCGCGCGGCGAGGTAGGACTCATCTTCGCGCAGATGGGACTGACCGCCGGTGTGCTGACCGCTGGCACGTACAGTGCGCTGATGTTGATGGTGCTCGTGACCACATTCATGGCTCCGCCGCTCCTTCGGCAGCTGCTCTCCAAGTCGTCTACCGCCGAGCTCGACCAAGAGTCCCTTGCCGTGGCCGAGATGACCACGGAAGCCTGACGAGTCGTTCACCGTCAGGTGAGCGCCCCGTTTCTCCTCGTCCTCATCGTCGCCGGCGCCTACCTCGCGGCGCACTGGGCTTTCGAGCGCCTGGGCGATCGCTTCCTGCTCGTGTCGGGCGCGGAGTACCTGCTGCTCGGGATTCTGCTTGGGCCACAGGTGTCCGGGCTGCTCCACGCGAGTGTACTGGACGGCTTCGCGCCGTTCATGACGCTTGCGCTCGGGTGGATCGGCGCAGTGGTCGGGTCGCATTTCTACGTCCCGCTCCTCGTGCGAACACGCACCGTGTTGTACACCGTGGCGTTCACACAGGCAGCGCTCACGCTCGTCGTCTGCAGTGGGCTGCTCATAGGCGCGCTCGCGTGGCTGTACGAGCTTCCGCTCCCGGATACCGTAGCGCCGGCCGTGGCGCTGGCGGCCATCGCCGTCGCGTCCTCGCCTGCCGGCGTCGCATTGCTGACGAGACACCGGGTTCGACGCGGCCTCGTCGTTCGTCAAATCGAGGTCGCGACAGATATCGACGCCTTCACCGCCATCATCGCGTTCAGCCTGCTGCTCTGTGTGGCGCACGAGGCCCCGCAGTCGGCCGTCCGCGCGCCCACACCGACGGAGTGGGCGGTCATCAGCGTTGCGATCGGCTTCGTCGGCGGCGCCTTGTTCCACCTCTTCGTCGGCAGCGAACGAAACGTCGACCGTTTGTTCGTCTCGATCGCCGGCGCTGTGATTCTCGCGAGCGGTGCCGCGGCCTATCTGAAGCTTTCCCCGCTCCTTCCCGCGATGCTCATCGGAGCATTGCTCGTGAACACGACGCGCAACCGCGATGAGATTCGTGAGGCGCTCATGCGAGTCGAGCGTCCGTTCTACTTCGTGCTGCTCATTTTCGCTGGCGCCGCGTGGGATCCGGGCACGACCGCATGGTGGATCATACCGGCACTCGTGTTTCTCGTGACGCGCACCTTTACGAAGTTGGTGAGCGCTCGACTCGCCGCACGGCTCAACGGGATGATACCGCTGCTCGGTCCACACTGGGGCAGAGCGCTCCTTGGACAGGGTGGACTCGCCATTGCCATCGCGCTCAACTATCACCTGTTCCACGGCTCGCTGCTGTTTCCCGATGTCGTCTTCACGGCCGCGATCGTGTCCGTCATGGCGACCGAGCTCTCGTCAGCGAGACTCGTGCACTCGGTCGTGCGGCGTTATACGCGACGGATTTTCGAGACCCCGACTCCGGCCGAGCCACACCCCGCACTGCCACCCGATCAGCGGTGAGACGGGTCATCATCCTCGCCCTGCTGTACGTCGGGGTCCAGCTGATCCTCCCTCTCGGCGAAGTTGGGCGTGGCTCGGAGGCGCTACTCAGCTTCGGGTTCCTGATCCTCGCCGCCTATACCGTTGGTGAGCTTACGACGGTTCTCGGTCTGCCGAAGATCGTCGGCTATCTGTTCGCCGGCATGTTGTTCGGTCCGTCAGCCCTCGCCGCCGTCAGCGCGAGCGCGGTCGGTAGGCTGACTCCCGTCAGCGATCTCGCGATCGCCCTCATCGCGTTCCTCGCCGGCGTCGAGCTTCGCTGGAGCGATCTACGCGCGAGCGGCGCGAAGCTCCTGAAGATGCTATCGCTGGAGATGCTGTTCGCGACCATCGCCGTCGCGGCGTTGTTGGTTGCCCTGCGCGACCGCGTGCCCTACCTCGCGAACGCCGCACCGAACAACGCGATCGCATTCGTGATTCTCTTCACCGCGATCGCAGTCGCACACTCGCCGTCGGTGACGGTTGCCCTTCTGAGCGAAACCGGTGCTCGCGGCGTCGTGGCCAAAACGACACTCGGCATCGTACTGCTCTCGGACGTCGCGGTCGTGCTGTTATTCACCGTGGCTCAGGCAGTGGCTCGCGCGATTGCCCCGCCGTCCGCGACCATGTCTGCCGCATCCCCGTTGCTCGTCGCCTGGGAGATCGGTGGCGCGCTGTTCGTCGGCGGGGCCCTCGGCGGCTGCGTTGCGCTCTACCTTCGGTTCGTGCACCGCGAGCTGATGCTGTTCACGATGCTCGTCACGTTTTTCGGTGCCGCGTTGGCACGCGTGGCACACGTCGAGACGTTGCTGACCCTGATGACGGCCGGCTTCGTCGCCGAGAATGTGTCGCACACGGAACGGAGCGACGCCATGCGGCACGCACTCGAGCGCTCGGCCGCTCCCGTCTTCGTCGTGTTCTTCGCGTTGGCCGGTGCGCAGATCGCAATTCGCGAGGTCATCGCCGTGCTGCCGATCGTCGTTCCGATCGCGATCGCCCGCACAGTCGGTGTCTGGGCCGGCTGCCACGTCGGCGCTCGTTGGGCTCGTGCCGAGCTCGTTGAACGACGCCAGGCGTGGATGGGGCTCGTTTCGCAGGCCGGCGTCGCGATCGGGCTCGTATCGCTCGTCTCCGGTCTCTATCCGGAAGCCGCAGCACCCATGCGAACGCTCCTCCTATCGCTCATCGCGATCAATCAGATCGTTGGCCCGATCCTGTTCCGGCGGGCTCTTTCGGCCGCCGGTGAAATTCCCGGCGCGCCGCGACCTAACGCGGCTCTCGCGACAGCCCCGCGGGCGAGTCGCTAGGCCCAGTCCCGAGGCCGGCTTCAAGAACCGCGGCTCGAGCTCGCGCCGCGGACGTATACGCCGCCCTGATCCGATCGATCTGCCGGAAATGCCGCTCCGCGTGCGTGACGAGGATGGTGAACGCGTCGCCCGCGTTCATGCGAACGAGCGGCGACACCGGTGACGCCATACGCACCCGCATCCAGTCGAACGACATCGACCGTTCGATGAGCTGGACCAGCTCGCGCTGCCGCCCGAGGAACTCGCTGATCACGTTAGGTCTCGGCGCCGGGGCGGGGCGCCACCGCTTTGGCGCCGGCAGCTTGCGGCTCGACTCGAACGACGCGACGAGTATCCGCCCGGCGAGCGACGGCTTCCACCGACTCGCCGTTCGAGACCCCGGCGCGAACGGCGGCGTGACCGAGAGGCGCTCGCGCAGAGACGCGAGATAGTCGTCGTTCGCGACACAGAGATGCTCGAACACCTGGCCGACGCTCCAACCGCCGGCGGGCGGGTGCCACTCCAGCGCGGTCGCGTTCAGACTCTCTTTCAAGGTCGCGGCGCGAGCATTGAGCGCCTGCGTAGCGGTGATGAGCGCGGACGCCCGTTCGCCTTGTGTCGTTGTTGACATGATCACCTCCGTCCGCGACGCGATGCGGAGACTCGGCGCGTCCCGCAGAACCGCGAGACGATGAGCTCCGTCACCGCATTCAGCGGATAGCGTTGCGGGTCGAGTACGTAGTGTTGAGAGATGCCGTCGATGAGCGCGAACAGCACGGCGGCTTCGATTTCCGGATTCGGCACACCGGCATCGCGCAGGTAACCCTGCAATGTCCGGCGAATGGAAGCCGTCCATTCGTGAAGCGCCGGCCCGAGCCCGGCGAGCACGGCCGGTTGCATGCGGACACCGTACGAGAGCCGCCAGAACGGAAGGTTCCGCTCGAGAACCGCGAAGCTTCCGCGAATGAGTCGCTCGAGACGTTCACCCGGGGGCGCCGCGTCCGCGATCGCGAACGACTCACGTACGTCGCCGACACTCTCCTCGAAGATCGCGTGGAGGAGCGCCTGCTTCCCCTCGAAGTGGCTGTAGAGCAACCCCTGCGCGACCCCCGCCGCCTCGGCGATCATCCGCACCGAGGTGCCCTGATATCCGTGCTCCGCGAACAGCGCCAGCGCGGCGCCGATGAGGCGCTGCCTCGTGATTGCACGGATCTGCTCGTTCTGCTCGGCGGTTCTCGGGCTCATGACGGTTGAATGAACGTGCGTTCAATGTAAAGCATGCTCGCGACGGCACGCAACCACCGCCGTGCGGTCGGGCTCGAGTCGCAGCAGTCACCGGAACTCATCCGGCACGACTAGTATTTCCCTTCCCATGACCGCCGAGACCTTCACCGCGACCGTTGCCCTCATCGGCATCGTCATTCTGGTCGCGTCGCTGCTGTCCGGCGTCGTCGAGCGAACCGGCGTACCGCAGGTCGCGATCTTCCTCATTCTCGGCGCGGCCCTCGGGCCATTCGGCCTCGGCGTGTTCGACCTCGCGCTCGAGTCACCTGCGCTTCGAACGCTGTCCACGCTGGGACTCGTGCTCGTGCTGTTCAGCGACGCCATCTCGCTCGACCTTGCGGAGATCCGGCGCAACGTCCGCCTCGCGCTGCTCGTGCTGGGGCCAGGTTCGTTGATACCGGCGGCGCTGATCGCACTGAGTGCGTGGTACCTGCTCGACCTCCATTGGGCCGCGTCTGCCATCGTCGGTGCGTCGCTCGCGTCCACTGATCCCGTGCTGCTCCGAGGGCTGCTCCGGAGGCCGGACGTGCCCGCGACTGCGCGGTTGGCACTGCGACTCGAGAGCGGGATGAACGACGTCGTACTCCTGCCGATCGTCGTCGTCAGCATGATGGTCCTGCACAGCGCGACTGGGGGACCGCCCGAGGAACATCGAAGTGCCGCGCGCGTTGCGCTCGGCCTGCTGGTGCTCGGGCCCGGCGCCGGCGTCGTCGCTGGACTGGTCGGCATCACCCTCCTCGACCGCGTTCGCAAGAGCGTCGGCGTCCGCCGCGACTATGAGTCGCTGTACGCGCTCGGCGTCGCGTTCACCGCGTTCGCTGCGGCGGAGGCGGCCGGTGGAAGCGGATTCCTCGCCGCGTTCGCCGCAGGGATCACCGTTGCGGCGCTGGACGTCGAGCTCTGCGACTGCTTCCTCGACTACGGCGAGGCGACGGCCGAGATGTTCCTGCTGCTCACGTTCGTCGCGTTCGGAGGGTCGCTCATCTGGCGCGGGCTCGAAGTCCTGAACGTGCGCACCATCGCATTCGCGAGCATCGCGCTCGGCGTTCGGACCGTTGTTCTCTTCCCCGTTCTCGCACGCGCCGGCGTCGATCGCGCGAGCCGACGGTTTGTCGCGTGGTTTGGCCCGCGCGGACTCAGCACACTGCTGTTGGCGCTGCTGCCGGTGTTCGATGGCATAGCCGGCGCCGAGCAGTTGTTCGTGCTCTGCTGTCTCGTGGTGTTGCTATCGGTGCTGATCCATGGTAGCGCAATCGTTGTGCTGGTCCGTTGGCGACGGAACAACTCGACGTCGACTCACGCCATCATGCCGGGAGCGTCGGTCGCGCCGCCGCGGGCAACCGGCAATCTCGCTCCGCTCGACCATAAACCGGCGCTCCCGAGCGAGCCGACGCCCGTGAGTGCCGCAGAGGACACGGGCGATGTGCCGGAGCGGATAACACTGGACGAGCTGCGCGAGCTTCACGCCGCTGGAGAACAGGTCGTGCTGCTCGACGTGCGCACTCAGCGAACGTTCGAGAGCGACCCGTTCATCGCGAGCGGCGCGATTCGTATGCCGCCTGACGATGCCGTGCGCCTGGCCACGTCTCACCGCATCCCGTGGAAGGCGACGCTCGTCGCCTACTGTGCCTGACGGAACGAAGAGACAAGCACCCGTGTGGTGCGAGAGCTGAGGCGGACGGGATGGCGCAAGGCGCGGGCGCTCGAGGGCGGGTGGGCGGCGTGGCGCGAGGCCGAGATGCCGATCGTTCCGGTGGGCCCGGATGGCACGCCGGCACCGCTCCGGAGTGCCTAACGTCGGATCGACGTGTCATTCCGAGCCGGGCGCTCGTCGTACGCGGGCAGATGAGGAAACCGCCGCCCTCCTCGGTCGAGGAATGCTCCTCATTCACCTTCCTCCCGACCGAACATGAGGTGGATGAGCGGCCTGTCCTCCGACCGGGCGAACACGTAGACGTGATCGCCCGGCGAGATGGTCGTGTTCCCCCTGGGCGCGATGATGTCCTGACCGCGCACGATCATCGCGACTGACGCACCGTCGGGGAACGGCAGGTCAACGAGCGTGACCCCGGCGACGGCAAGCGCCTCGTCCACATAGAACGACATGAGCTCGCCGTTGAGCGGTTGCATCGACTCGATCTCCAGCACTGCAGGCGGAGATGGCGGTTCGCGAGCTTCGAGGCCGAGCTTTCGCGTCACCCAACCGACGGTGCCGCCCGGCACGATCGCCGTGACGACGACGATGAAGAACACGACGTCGAAGATCCGGAGCGCACCAGGCGCGCCGGCGATCACCGGGATGGTCGCCAGGATGATCGGCACCGCACCGCGAAGCCCGACCCAGCCGATGTACGCCACCTCGCGAATCGGATACGCGAACGGCAGCAGGCAAAGCGCGACGACGATCGGGCGCGCGATCACGAGCACGATCGCCAGCAACAACCCGATCCCGGCCACCTCGATGAGCCGCGACGGAAACACGAGCAGCCCGAGCACGAGGAACATCACGACCTGCCCGAGCCAGGCGAGCGCGTGGTGCACGCGGAGCAGCCCTGTGCGGTACGGCAGCGGACCGTTGCCGAGGATCAGCGCCGTGATGTACACGGAGAGGAATCCGCTCCCGTGCACGAGCGTCGGCACCCCGAACGCCAGAAATGCGACGGCGAGAGTGAGTGCCGGATAGAGACCACCGCCTGGCAGTCTGACTCGCTTCAGTAGCGCGCGGCCGCCGTACCCGAACACGACGCCCATTATCCCGCCGACGACGAGTTGGACGATGGCTTCCAGTGGCAGCTCCCAGGCGGCGATCTCCCCGCGGCGGATGAGCTGCGCCGTCAGCGCGGTGGTCAACATGACCGCCACCGGGTCGTTCATCCCCGACTCGACCTCGAGCGTCACGCCCACGCGGCGCTTGAGGTGCAAGCCGCTTCCGCGGAGCACGGAGAAGACCGCGGCTGCATCGGTGGACGACACCACGGCGCCGAGGACGAGCGCCTCGAGCCACGAGAACCCGAGCAGACGCGCGCCAGCCGCGACGATCACGGTCGTCCCGATGACACCTAACGTCGCGAGCACGCCGGCCGGCCTTGCCGCCTGACGGACCGTCTCCGCGGGCGTCTGCAGACCACCATCAAACAGGATCAACACGAGCGCGACGGTCCCGAGCCGGAACGCGAGCCCGTAATTCTCGAACGCGATGCCGCCGATTCCCTCCGAGCCGCCGAGCATCCCGATGAGCAAGAACACGAGCGCCACCGGAACGGCGAACCGTTCGGCGGCGCGGCTGAACACGATGCTCAGAGCGAGGAGGATTCCGAGCGTCGCGAGGAAAAGTGCGGTCGCGATGGGCTCGGTGCCGCTCACGTCGGAGACTCCGGGCAGGTCATGCCACAACCTAACCCGGAGCCTGCGTCGCGTCTCCTACTGCTTCGCCGTTCCAGGCAGCTGGATCATGGGCATCGCGCTTCCCGATACCTGCGGCATCTGGCCGTTCCAGCGCTTCGCCATCTCGTACTGCACGAGCGTTCCGGTCAGGCTCTCCGACAGGAGGCGGTTCGCCTTCGCCTGCGCCTCGGCCTCGGTGAGGATCGCCTTCGCCCGTCCCGCCGCCTTGATCGAGTCACCCTGCGCCTGGAACTGGTTCTTCTGCAGCTCATTCTGCGCGGTGAGCGCCTGCTGCTGCATCACGTTCTTCGTGTTGATCGCCTCGATCACCGCCTGCGGCGCGCGCAGCTCGTTGATCGTGAACTGCTTGACGACGATCCCATAGGGGGCGAGACGCTGCGAGAGCTTCGCCTGCGCCAGGTCGACGACGTCGGCCTTCTTCGGCCCGATCACGTCGGCAATCGGCTCGGTCCCCACGACCTCCTGGAGCGCCTGGCGGATCGCCTGCTTCACGTATCCATGCTGGATCGTCCCGATGTCGGTTCGAAATGTCTGGTACAGCGCGGGAACGCGAGCCGGCTCGAGCTCGAACGACATCGAGACGTCGAGCGAGATCGGCTGGCCTTCCACGCTGTTCACGTTGATCTCATCGTTGCCCGTCGTACCGGCGGTGCCGCGGCCAAGGACGAGCGTCTGCATGAACACGGGGTACTCCTCGATCTGACTGAGGAGCGGATTCCGCGGATGGAGCCCGGGGCCTAACGGCTTGGCGTCGACGCCGCCGCCAGCGCGGTGAATGAGGATCCCGACGTGGCCGGGGTTGATGTAGGTGATGGCCGAGGGTAGGAGCACGAGCAGCAAGAGGATGCCGACACCGGCCGCGAGGAGCCGGAACAACTTCACACTGACGTTGGTCGTCCGATCGCCACGCATTCCACCGCGAATCGCGCCGAGGCGACCCTCGAGGGAGCTCTCCACCGGTATTCTCCTTGATCGGCTGGGGCCAGCGTTAGGCCGCCGGCCGTATCTCGTGGGTGACGGCTCCTCTGACCCTCCGCGGACGCGGCGTCCGAGCCGTTGTGGGTACTACGATGATCTATCGTTAGGGTTTCTCGCCGTCCGGTCGTGCCACGCGTTGGGGCCAGGCCTCGTCAGGACGTGTCAGACGACGCTTCCGATGATGTCCCGGTAGCATTGCGGACACATGAGCTCTCCGGACTGCAACCGGACCATCGCGCGCTCCTCGTGCGTCCCATGACGCTCGCACGTTAGGCTCACGGCGCGATCGATCGCCCGCCGATTCCTGGTCTGCTCGAGCCGCGTCCCGACCGCTGTGTGGTGACCGATGAGTGTTCGGACGACCAGCACCACCACCACGAGCAGCACGAGAAACAGCACGCCTTCCACAATGATCATTCGCATGACCTGCGGACCACCTCCGTTGGCATCGGCGAACGCATGTCGAGCCGGTAGCAAAAAGGAGAGCGAGCCCCACCGCCCCAGGCGGTGACCGCATCGCTCTCCATGAGAATGGCATCCACGTTACCGATACTACGGACCGTGCCGGAGCGGTGTTTCTGATCTATGGCAACCCACTCACTGGCATGCACATAGGATCGACGGCCAACGTCACTTGCCGAGCTCGTATCTCAGGGCCGCGGAGAGCTCGGGATACTCGAATTCGAACCCCGCATCGAGCAATCGCTTCGGTAGCACGCGCTGCCCGGACAGGAGGGTTTCCTCCCCCATCTCGCCGAACATCAGCTTGATCACAAACTCGGGCACGGTCGCGATCGCCGGGCGATGCAGCACCTCGCCGAGCGTGTGCGAGAACTGCGCGTTCGTTGCCGGGTTCGGCGCGGTGACGTTGACCGGACCCGCGATCGCGTCATTCGTCATGAGGAACGTCATGGCGCGCAGCATGTCGCGACGGCCGATCCAGCTCATCCACTGCCCGCCCTTCCCGATCTTCCCGCCACCGCCGACGTTGAACACCGGCACGAGCTTCGCCAGCACACCGCCATCCGGATGCATAACGAGTCCCAGGCGCGGATGGACGACGCGAATGCCCGCGTCGCGCGCCGGCGCCGCCGCCCGCTCCCACTGCTGGACGACGTCTGCCAGAAAACCACCGCCCGCCGTGCTCGACTCGTCGAGCGGCTGGTCCCCCCGCGACCCGTAGATACCGACCGCCGACGTACTCAGAAACACGCGCGGTGGCGTGCGCACGGCGGTCATCGTCTTCGTGAGCACTTCCGTGCTCCGAACACGACTCGCGATGATCGCGCGCCGGTGACTCTCCGTCCACCGCTGCGCGATGTTCTCCCCCGCCAGATTCACGACGGCGTCCGCGCCGTCGAGCGCCGCGGGATCCAACCGACCCGCGTCGAGATCCCAATGGAACTCCGCGCCCTTGCTCGACGGGCGGCCGATGCGGCGGACACGGTACCCCTCCCCCGCGAGATACCGAGCGAGTCCCTCACCAAGGAATCCTGAAGCGCCTGCAATCGCGACCGTTTTCACGCCAGGAGTCACTCCGGGAGCTCGAGGCTCCGCCACAGATACCAGGAAGCGACGGTACGATACGGCGCCCACGCGGCGCCGATCTTCGTCACCCGTGCGGGCAGCGGCCGTTTCCGCAGACTGTATGTCCGGCGGATCGCATTCTGAATGCCGAGGTCCAGCTCCGGAAGCACGTCCGGCCGCCCGAGTCGAAACATCAGGAACATCTGCGCCGTCCAGCGCCCGACTCCCTTCACGCGGACGAGCGCGTCGATGACCTCATCGTCCGGAAGCTCGTGCAGCGACTCGATAGGCACCTCGCCGGTCGACACGCGAGTCGCAAGGTCCTTCAGGTAGGACAACTTCTGCCGAGACAGCCCGGCCCCGCGCAGCATCTCGTCGCCGGTCGCGGCCAGCTCGCCTGGCGTCGGCGCGCGGTCGCCATACAACGCCAGAACGCGCCCATGAATCGTCGCTGCGGCTTTCCCCGACAGCTGTTGATAGATAATCGAGCGGCAGACCGCATCGAAGTGCGTGCCATCGGCGCGGGGCCGCAGCCGAAACGGGCCGACGCGCTCGATGACGGCCGCGAGCTTCGGATCAGCCGCCATCAGATGGGCGACCGCCTTGCGCGGTGTCCGCGGAAGTGTGGACGGAATGAGATACGCTCGTGAAGGTGAGGCGGTGGGCAGCGACTCGCTCGCAGCACCCACCGCCAGAACGATCTCACGGCGCTGCCGGACTTACCAGTGGTGGCGAGTCGCGCAGATACACGGCGTGACGGACCGTTCGTCAGTCGTCGGTGCTGCGTGCAAGCCGGTTCTTCTCACTGTTCTTGTCCGCCTCGTCGTGCTGCTCGCGACCCTCATCGAGGCGGTGCTTCCCGAGACGCTGGTCAGGCTGTGCTTCGTCGTCCGGTGGCTCACTCATGCCGCTCTCGTGCTCCTCGCGGAGCCGCTCTCGTGTGCGCTCGCCGTGACCGCCCTCGGGGTGCGTCTGTGCACCCTGTTGTCGCTCTCGATCGCTCATATCTCCTCCATCGCGTCAGCTGACAAGTCGCGACGGCAAGCGACATGCCCTTACCCGGTCGTTCGTTCAGATATCCCGCCTTCTGAGCAGCCGGCGTGCGACCTCGGCGGCAACGTCGCGCGAGTTGTAGAAGCCCTCGGCGACACGACGCTGGTAGAGCGCAATCTCCTCGTCGGTCAATCCACCCTCCTCGGCGTCCGCAGGGTGAGCTTCCGATGCCAGCCGCGCGGGGATGTCCGTTCGCGGATCGCGAGCCGGTAGGCTTTCGGCCGGAGACGCCGGCGCGCCGTGCGGCGCGTTTCGCTCGGTGCTTCCGCCCTCGTCAGGCGACGCGTGTTGGTCAACCATCGACTCCTTCTCCGGGACGATTTCCAAGCACAGGTATTGGGGCGCTGCTCGGCGCGACACCGACGCGCGGTCTACCCGAATAAGTGTCGGCCGACACACGGACGGAAATAGTCGGAAAATTCTTCCGCCTGGAACGATATACCGTGTGATTCGTCCTGGGAGGACCGCGGTGCGACCCGACGGTTTCGCGACCCGACGTCGGCCACGCCTGCTGCCGTCGCCGTTGCGACCCAAGGACTTGCGCGCCGCGAACGACTCGCCCCGCGGCCGCGGTGCCCGATTTTGAAGCAGGCCTGGTTAGCAGTGGAGCAGAAGTTTGTCGATGTCTAGCATCGAACGGCGCCCCGCGCCGGCAGGACACGCGGATCCGGCTGCTCGAGACGCCGTCCTTCGGCAGCACCTTGGACTCGTGTACCACGTCGCGCAGCATCTGTCGCGGGCACGTGCGTCGGATGTCGAGATCGACGACCTCGTGAGCGCAGGCGTCCTCGGGTTGATCGATGCCGTCGAGCACTTCGACGCTTCCCGCGAGCTCGCGTTCAGCACGTTCGCGACGCCTCGCATTCGCGGTGCGATGCTGGATGAGCTGCGCCGACTCGACCGCGTTCCTCGTTCGGTACGACGGAAGGCTCGCCAGATCGATGGCGTCGCGACGACGCTCGCCGGCACACTCGGTCGTGAGCCGAGTCACGACGAGCTCGCGGAAGGCTTGGGAATCGACATGGCGACCCTCTGGCGCTGGCAGTCGGAGCGCGAGTCCACACACCTGGTTTCTCTCGACCGCGCATCGAGCGGCACCGACGGTGGACGCGGTGCCGGCGAGCGGCTCGCGGGTGGAACCGGTGAGGAAGTCGACGATGCGCTCACGTTCGCGCAGGAAGCCGAGCGCCTGCGTGACGCGTTGCTCGACCTGCCCGAACAGGAGCGCACGGTCCTGTCGCTCTACTACTTCGAGGAGGTCAAGCTGAACGACATCGCGCGGATCCTGCAGGTCAGCGAGTCGCGCGTCTCCCAGATTCGCTCGAAGGGAATCCAGCGGCTGCGTCGCTCGCTGGCCCGGCTCCGCGCGCCCGTCGCCTGAGGTCGCCGGTCGGCGAGATCGCAGGTCGGCGGTCGACCGCCTAACGCCGGCCTGCGGGCTACTTCCGGCGGGCGGCTGCGAGCTGGGGGCCTGACAGCCCGGTTCGTGAGGCGCCGCGTCGAGGCCGGGTCGCGGGGAGAGTGGCGACCCAACTTCCCCGCGGGTAGTCGCCAACTCGCGGCAAACAGCGTGGCTGCCAGCGCCAGGCCCCCAGCTGCCTGAAACAGCCCGTAGCCCCAAGCTCACGCTAGCAGCCTCCAGCGGCCAGCCAGTCGTTCAGTTTCCGGCAGCCAGGTACGGAAAGCTGGTGGAGAACGGTCGATCGTTCTGATCGACGTTATCGGTGCTGAGGCCCGGCGAAACGTTGTTCGGGCTGAGGAGCGGACCGAAGATCGCCTGCAGTCCCGCATCCACCACATCGTCCGTGAGCTTCCGGCCACCGTAGCCGTTCGCGAGCGCCCACGTGAGCCACCCGGCCGATGTCGCCGGCTTATCCGTCTGCACGATGAGCATGTCGGGGAGCAACACCGTCGCGAGCGTGTTCGCGACGGTCTGGTCGCGACCGGCCACGCCAGTCACGAACGCGCGCAACTCCGCGGAATGGTTCGCGACGTCGGTGCTCGGCCGGCCGGCGTTGTGGAATCCGTGGTTGCGCTTTGCGAGCGTTACCTCGCTCACGAGCGGGTTTCCGAGGCGTTCGACCTGGACGTAGATGCGGTCGCCACCGGTGCCGGTGATGTCGTTGTCGTTGTCGTCATCGTTGCACGCTCCACCGACCGCTATGAGCGCGAGGGCGGCGAGCGCGCGAATTCGCATGTGCATTGCAGCTGTCTCCGTTGTGTAATCGTTAGGCGTCGGCCGCGATCAGCGGCTGATCGTTCCCCAGATGCCGATCTTGCGAGTCCCGCCGTCGGTGAGCATCGCCGATGGCAGCTCGAGCACGATCGCGAGCGTGTTGAGTCCCCGGAGGTAATCCACCGCCTGGTTCGCCGGCCGGAAGGCAGTCGCCGACGGCTGGTCGGGGAGCTGCGAAAGCTCGCCGCTCACCGGTTTCCGGTCGGGGACGATGCGGAAGAACTGCTCGAGGTCGAGGAAGAACGGATCGTCGCGAATTCCGGCGAACGCCTGGATGCCGGCCGCTGAACCAACGGTCGTGTTCGTCGTGCCGGTCAGCGTTGGGGCGTTCGGCACGATCGTGTTCATCGGCCCCGTCTGCGCGGGCGCCACCGGGCCACGCACGGTCACCTGCTGCGAGCTGCCGGTGCCCGTGAACGTGATCTGAAAGACCTTGTCTTCGACGCCGTCCCCCGTGTTGTCGACCTTGAGCTGATACAGGAGGTTCGGATCGAATCCGGCGGCGGCCGACTGCGCTGGCGTGATCGGGGACGAAGTCGTCAGCACGAGCGCGATGCGATCGGCCGACGAGCCGGGAAACGCGTAGACATCGTTGATGTCCATGCGCTGGCTGAGCTCGACTTCGGGGGTGTCCTGGTGATCCGACGCGCTCGAGCTCCGCGCGACGGCCAGCGTGATCGTCAGTGCACCGATACCGGCGAGAAGGGCCCACCGGTGACGGCGCGCAAGTAGCTTCGGCATGCGACGCACTCCATCGTTAACGCACGACCTCACCGGCCCTGGACGTTCCCGGGCCGCCTCGCTCGAGGGCGTGCTCCGCGCAGTCGGCGGGAGCCGCAATCCGAGCGGGTCGTGCGCTCGGCTGAACACGGTACGGCCGCCGGGGTAAACCGGATTGGGCCGAACGGTCGCGAATCGGGCGAGAACGCGACCGGCGCCAAGCACCTGAAACGTCTTCCGACTGGTCGCTTCCGCATTCACGCGATGACTGTGTTGCGCTCCACTTCGAAATCATTGACCGCGGCGGCTTTCGCCGGTGCATTCCTGCTCGCCGCATGCAGGGATCGCCAACCAGACGAGGCGTCGAACGACTCCGCGCTGTCGCGCGATCTCACGCTCGCCGCCGCCGTCGCGGAGCCGACCCCGCAGCTCCGCGACACTCCCGATACCGCGCGGCGCCCGATCGTCGAGCGCGAGGAGCTACCCGTCGCGCCGCCGGTTCGGCGCGCGCCTGCGCCCCGGCAGCCCGCCCCGGTGGCGGAGCGGCCGCAGCCGGCACCGGTCACGACTCCTCCTGTCGTCGAAGCACCGGCGGCTGACCCAACACCGGAGCCCGCTCCCACATCGGCGCCGGCAGCGCCAGTGAGCGCGTTCGCGGTCGGAACGACCATCGGGCTCACGACTGGCGACCGCGCGTGCTCCGACGCCAATCGGCCCGGCGACAAGATGGTCGCGCAGACCGCTCACGCAGTGACGGGGGCGAACGGCGTGGTCTTTCCGGCGGGAAGCACGGTGGTGCTCGAAGTGGCGACGGTTACGCCGGGCAGCACCGCGGACGAGTCGACGATCACGTTCCGCGTGAAATCCGTCACCGCGAACGACGTCACCTACCCCATCGCCGGAGAGGTCGTGCCGACCGGCAGCCTCGAAAAGCGACGCGTGGACACGCCCGGTGCCGACAAGAAGAAGGTCATCGGTGGGGCGATCATCGGCGCGGTGATTGGCCGAGTCGCCGGCGGTGACACGCGGGGCGCTGTGATCGGAGCTGCGGCTGGAGCAGCAGCCGGCACGGCGGCGGCGAGAGCGTCGGCCCGCTACGAGACGTGCGTGCCGGCCGGCGCACCACTGCGTCTGACGGTCGCGGAGCTGGCGAACAGCTATTAGCTAGCCCGCGACCGCTGGCGGCTGGTAGCTTGTCGCCATCAATCCGTCCTCTTCCCGTTCATATGCGCTCTCTCGCGTTCTACGCGTTCGTTCTGATTCCCGGGACGTCGCTGTGCGGCCAGGATCGTCCCTCGATTCCGCCAGCCGTGCGAAGCGGCATGCAGACCATTACGGCCGCGGACATCAAACGGCGCATCGACGTTATTGCGCACGACTCGATGGGCGGGCGCGACACGCCCAGTCGCGGACTCGACCTCACCGCCGAGTACATCGCGAGCGAGTTCGCCCGGTTCGGGCTTCGACCTGCTGGCGACAATGGCAAGTTCATCCAGCGCTATCCACTCCCCGGCGGACCGGCAACGCGCACGGCGCCTAACGTGGCAGGGATCCTCGAGGGGTCCGATCCGGCGTTGAAGCGGGAGTACATCGTGGTCTCGGCGCACATGGACCACGTCGGCATCGGCGCGCCGGTGAACGGCGACTCGATCTACAACGGCGCGGACGACGACGCGTCGGGAACGGTCGGCGTGATCGAGCTCGCCGAGGCGCTCAGTCGCCCTGACGCGCGTCCCAAACGCTCCGTTGTGTTCCTCACGGTGAGCGGAGAGGAGCACGGGCTGTGGGGGAGCGCGTGGTTCAGCGATCACTCGCCGGTCCCGATCACCGATATCGTGGCGAACCTGAACATCGACATGATCGGCCGGAACTGGAAGGACACGATCGTCGTCATCGGCAAGGAGCACTCGGACCTTGGAGCGACTGTGGATCGCGTGGCGCAAGCGCACAAGGAGCTCGACATGCGCCCCATCGACGACATCTGGCCCGAGGAGAACTTCTACTTCCGCTCGGATCACTACAACTTCGCGCGAAAGGGCGTGCCGGTGCTCTTCTTCTTCAACGGCACTCACCCGGACTATCACGGGCCCGATGACGAGCCCGGGCGCATCGATGCGGAGAAAGAGGCACGCATCGTTCGGCTCGTGTACCTGGTCACGCACGAGGTCGGAAACGCGGACGAGCGGCCGAAGTGGAATCCGGCCAGCTATCGACGCATCGTGCGGCCGGCGCAGCGCGATTGAGAACGCCGCACCGGAGTTGCGCGCGCAGGTGACCTGACGACGACATCGGGCCGGCGAACGCGCGCGTTCGCCGGCCCGGTCGCATCCGATCACGCCACCGCTGCCGCTTCGCGCGCCACGGCCTGAACATCGATCGAGAACTTGACCTCGTCACCGACCAGCACGCCGCCGAGTTCGAGCGCCTGGTTCCAGGTGAGCCCCCAGTCCTTTCGACTCAGCTTGCCGGTCACCTCCGCGGCGACCCGCTGGTTGCCCCACGGATCGCGCACCGCATCACTCTGAACGACCTGCAGCTGCACTGGTCGCGGAAGCCCGCGAATGGTGAGCGTGCCTTCGACGTCGTAGTCGTTCTTCCCGCTGCGAGTGATGCGCGTGCTCCGGAACTCGAGCGTCGGGTGGTTTGCCGCATCGAGAAAATCAGGCGATCGCAAGTGCGCGTCACGCTGCTCGGCGTTCGTATCGATGCTGGTGGCGTCGATGGAAGCGGCCAGCGACAGCAGCTCTCCGCGCGCGTTCGTTTCCGCATCGAACGTGAAATTCCGGAAGTGGCCGCGCACGGTCGCGATGGCCATGTGCTTCACCGAGAACTCAATGCGGCTATGTGACGGATCAATGGTCCAATGCATGGTCCCGACTCCGGTGGAAGGTAGAATATCTCTTACTGCTTGATGTCTCACTACTGAGATTTCAATGCAAGCCTCGTTCCGGTTCACCCGCTTCCCTTAGACGTGAGTTCCGCCCCTATCGTCGTCGGCGCTCGTGCCGAGACGCCTGAGCAGTGACGTGAGCTCTTTCTGCTCCGCGGCCGTCAGCGATGCCTTTCCAACGACCTCGGTGATGAGCGCCGCGTGCGCCGGGAAGATCCGCTCGATCAACCGCTCGCCTTCAGCCGTGAGGGCCGCGTAGCGCGCTCGACGATCGGTTTCGCACTCCCGCCGCTCCACGAGCCCCTTCGACGCCAGCTTGTCGACGAGGAAGGTGATCCCGCCGCTCGAGACAAGGATCTTCCGTTGAACCTCGCCGAGGAGCATCGGCCCTCGATGATAGAGCACCTCGAGGATGCCAAACTCCGCTGGCGAGAGTCCGTGGCGCGTGACCGACTCGTCGACGCGCCGCGTGACCGCCGCGCTCGCCCTCATGAGAACGACATAGAGCTTGAGCGCCGCCGCCGTCCGGGCATCGGGAGCCGGGCGCTGTCGTATCGTGGAAGCGCGCGAGGACGTGGTTGCCATAATCTTAGTACTAAGATAATTGGGCCGGTGCCTCGGCGCAACCCACCCGAGAACGTGAAATCGGCCGCGATCGGCCTTCGATTTACCTGCCGACTCATACAGCGGCAGCCCGGAGCAGACCTAACGCCGATTTGGCCGATGTCGCCGCTTTCGCAGAGGCTTCGTGCGGCGCCTGTCCTAACGCCTCGCCCCGCCTGGCCGCAACGGCCAGGCGGGGCGCGAGTGACCACCTCGACGGTTGTCGCTACGGGTTCGGTCTTGTCTCTCTGGTAACTGGTTCTGCCCGTCCGCCGCAGACCCACCGTACCTGCTCTTCTTCCATGATCACGAGCTCGAAGATCTCGACGCGACGGTTCGCACGCTCGCCGAGCGGACGACCCTGCGGATCCTTCTCGTAGTCGCCAGGTGCGCGGTGCGGCACCGCCGGCGCGCAGAAGCTGAAGCCGCGGATGCGTGGCTCGAAGCGAGAGCGATCGACGCCCTGCGAGAGCAGGTATGCAGTCACGCTGTCGGCTCGCGCCAGGGAGAGCTGCTCGTTGTAGCGCCGAGACGCGGCCGGGCTCCGACTTCCCGCGGGCGGAATGGTATCCGCGTGACCCTCGACGCGAATCGTGACGCGCGGGTTTGCCCGCAGCGCGGTGATCAGCTGATCGAGACGCGTGCGTGAACCACCGTCGAGCGCGGACGCGTTGAGGTCGAAGTTCACGATCGTCGAGCGCAGCCGGACGACGCGAATGTTCGCGACGTCGGTCAGCGTGCGTCCACCGGCCGTCGCTGTCGCGGTGATCTGAACGACGCCAGTGTCATTGCCGGCAGTGAAGCGCCCCGCTGGATCGACGTTGCCGCCCGAGTACGTGACCGACATCGTCGTGTCGACGCCGGCGCAGGTACGCGCACTCACGGTGAGCTGTACGGTCTCACCGCGCAGCACAGTGGCTGTATCCGGTCGGATGTCGATCGAGTTGATGCACGGCCCGGCCGGCGGTGGAGGGGGTGGCGGCGCGGGACGATTGACCGTGACGTTCGCTGTGGCGGTGCTCCGCTGGCCACGGCCGCGATACTCCGCGGTCACAGTCGCCTGCCCCGGCGTCCGCGCCGTGTACATGCCCGACGGCGAGATCGAGTTGTCGGTGGACGTGAATGTGACGGCGCCGGAGCAACGGTTGCCGGTTCGCTCGCCGCGCGCGAGGGCGGTGAACGTTCGACTGTCGCCCTGGTTCAGCGTGACGGTCGTCGGCTCGACGCTCACCACACACTGCTCGAGCGGCGGGTAGATCCAGTTCACTCCCGCGCGAATGCTGTTGTTCCAGTATCCCTTCGTGTCGCGTGGCTCCTGATTCCCGGGCGACGGGAACCTGTCGAAGAGCGCTTCGACGTTGAACGCCCACGACGGTTTGAAGTAGTACTTGAGACCGACCAGTCCACCGGCAGCATCCTCGTACTCGTTCGCCGTCTCATCACCACCATAGATGCCGAGCGTGTAGCCGACGCCAAGCGCGAGCTTGAGCTGCTGGCTCAGCGGCACGTGATAGGCGACGCGCCCATGAAACGGGCGATACGTGATGTCGCCGCTGAGAGGACCGTCGGTCTTCGAAATGGCGATGTCCGCTTCGAGCACGACGTTCGGAAGGATGAACAGTCCCAGCATGCCGCCAACGCCGAACGCGTTGTCCAACTGCAGGACATCGTCGAACAGCGTGTACTGCCCGAAGGCGCCCACTTCTATCGTCCCCCATCGTTGGGCGGAGGCCGGCGCCGTCGCACCGGCGATGACCAGCGCAACCGTGGTCGCTAAGCGCATGGTTCGCATGTGTTGAGCTCTCCCGTCGCGTGTGGAGTCATCGAAACGTGCGTCATCGACAGCTCACAGACTGCTCTCACCCTCCGCCTACAGTATGGCTGGGAAAGCCGTCGAGCGCGAGCAATTTAGTCGAATCGCGCGAAGCGCAAGCGATTGCGTGCGATGTTCCACGTGCATGCGCGTGGACGCGTGGCACGCGATCGGGCGATAGCGTCGATGCCCGGCCGTGCACATACTTCGCGACGCCGGCGCGCGATCGCGCGTGAGGCACTCCGAAACTTTCACGTCGAGATCCGATGTCTTCCGTCAGCTTCCATCGCTGGGCCGATCTACCCGAAGAGAAGCTCTCTCCGATGCTGAGCCGCAAGCTCGTCACGGGCACGCGGATGATGCTCGCGCACGTGTACCTCAAGAAAGGATGCATCGTACCGAAGCACTCGCACGAGAACGAGCAGCTGACCTACATCCTCGAAGGTGCGCTCCGGTTCGAGATCGGGGAGGACGGCGCGGAGGAAGTCGTGGTGCGGGCCGGCGAAGTCCTTCACATCCCGTCGAACGTGCCGCACATGGCGGAAGCGCTCGAGGACACGCTGGATGTGGACGTGTTCAGTCCGCCGCGGGAGGACTGGATCAACAAGACGGACGCGTACCTGCGCGGCTCGACCGGCGCGAGTCGATAGCTCGTCGTGGATTGTCGATCGCTAACGGCGTGTCGATGACGCGCCGTTAGGCGAGCGTCGCACCAGGCCGCTCAGGCCGTCGGCGTTGCGGGCGAACCGATCGGCGCGGGGCGGGCGGCCTCGCTGCGGCGACGCATGGCGTGGCGGAAGCTCGATGCGAGCCCGATGGCGAGCCCCACACCGACCATCCCGAGGCCGAGCGAGGACTGCGCGCTGAAGTAATCGGCGCGCTGCGTGAACGACGCCACGCCCGGAGGCAGCACGTGCGTGCCGGCTGCTATCGACGCCAGGCCATTCCGCGCGAGCAGGAAGAGCGTCGTGCCGGCGAGGATCATCAACATCGCCAGCGCATCCCAGAGACGCTCGGCCGACTTCACCAATCCAGCCGCGGGCTGCGCCGCGACGGTACCGCCTTGCGCGCGAAGTTCGAGTGGTGAATGCACGGGTTGCCTCACGAGTCGCGGTTGGTGCGGTCGGTGATGTACGACGCCCACGACCCATGACGCGTCACCGCCGGGAACGGCACGCGCGCGACCCGTGACGCGGTCGACGCGCCGCTACGGCCGGTCCCGGATCATTCGCTCGAACTCGCGCATCCACTGCTCCTTCATCGCCGATACGCGGGCCCCCTTCCCGGCTCGGCGCGCCATTCCCATGAGGCCGAGAGGCGACGGATGCGTGATCTGGTGATACGCGATGGCGGGATCGTCTCGAAGACCGAGATGGGTGCCTAACAGCCAGTCCGCGACTCGACCGAGCACGACGACGCTGCGGAGCCCGCGGCGACGCGCCTTCGTGATCTCCGCGCGCACGCGGCGCACGTTGTCCGGACTGCTCAGCTCTGCCCTGGTGGGCGCCCGGAAATGCTGGCCGTCATCCGTCGGGCAGACCGGATAGGCGTTCGAGAGCGCGGCATCCGTGAGGATGGGCCGCGCCCCCGCTGCTTTGAGCGCAGCACCGTCCCACCGCACGCCTTCGATGGGCTTCGTGTAGCGGCACCGCTCCTCCTCGACGAGCGCGTCGTACACGGGCTTGCCAGCCCGGTCTCCGAAGAACGGGATCCCCGACTTGTCCGCGCCGTTCGGTCCGGGCGCTTCGCCGAAGATGAGCACGGACACCGAGCCCGCTTTCGGGAAGAGGGGTGGGACACGCGTGCCCAGGATGCGTCCCGAGGATGACGCGGATTTCTGTGACCTGGCTACGGTTACCATTGGCTCGCGCCTACCGTCTTTACCGTTGATGCTCCCATCCGCGATGCGCGTGCCGGTTCTCCGGCGCGCGCTCTTGTTTCTCGGGGTCCCTGTCCTCGTGATACTGGTCACGAAAGTCGTGGCCGGCACCGAAGTTCATCGTCTCCCGTCGGCGCTGTTCAGGAAAACACCCCCGCCGCCCGCCGAGCTCGTGAACGTACCGGTAGCGGTGCCGCGGGACCACATGATCGTCCTCGACGACTCGCTGTTCGGCCGCAGCGGAAAGCTCCGTGTGCGGTTGCTCAACAACACCGAGGCGCAGGCGGTCGTTGGGCTCACGACCCTCTTTGGCGCAGACGCCGTCGCGCGTCCGTCGGTGCTCGGCATGGCGACCGTGGATGATCCGCAGGCGTTCGCATTCATCACGCTCAAGCCGTGGCGCGAGAAGCGCGGTGCCTACGTCGGCCCGTATCGGATGGGATGGTGGCCCGGGGAGCGTGCGGTCGTCGCCGCGAACTACGAGAACCCGGCGGGCTTCATTGAAGTGACGCCCGACAACGCCTCGACTCGTGTGTCGGCACACTTCACACTGCGCGACTTTCTGACCCACGACCAGGATCGTGTGTGGCCGAAGTACGTGGTGCTGCGGGAAGCGCTGCTCGACAAGCTCGAGCTCGTCCTCGCCGGGATGCAGGCAGCGGGCGTGCCGACGCAGAACGTGCGCGTGCTGAGCGGATTCCGCGCGCCGTACTACAACGCCGGCCTCGTCGGTGAAGGTGCCGCACGGGCGAGCCGCCATCAGTTCGGCGATGCGTCCGACATCATCGTCGACAACGACCGGAACGGCAGGATGGATGACCTCAACAGCGACGGTCGCGTGGATTTCCGCGACACGGAAGTGATTCTTCGCGCCGTCGAGCGGGTGGAGCGGATGTACCCGGAGCTCGTCGGTGGCCTGGGGCTGTACGCCGGCATGGGGCCCAGCGGCCCGTTCGCTCACATCGACGTGCGCGGATCCCGCGCTCGCTGGACCAACCGTGGCGGCGCCAAGCGTCCGGCCGCGCCGCGTTATGCGTGGAGCGGCGCCAGCGATCCGACGCGCGCCGAACGCGTGCAAGGGTGCAGCGCGACGGGCGCGTCGGCGGCGCTCTGCGTCGGCGTTCGATAGCAGCGCCCGGGACAGACACGTGCCTCAGGGGTCGTACGCGGCGGTCGTTGACTCCAGTCCACAGATGTCGCCCGCACACCTCAGTCCACGCGAGTGCAATCCGGCTTGCCGGGATGATGCAAGCGCGATTTCGCGCGACTAAGTCACGGACTCCGGCTTACGCGCAGGAAAGGGCCATCGGCACAACGGTTGCTTTCCCCACAATCCGGCGTCCCTGCCGCGACGCCATGTCTGATGGTCGCGCCGGTGAGCGGTCACGTCAGCCTTCGAGCAAGCTCTTACGAGCTGTTCGTCGCTGGGGTGGCCGCCGCCAGGCGCCACCGCGCGCGCCACAGCGCGGGTGGCGAGTCGACGTGGCTACGCCGCACGTGAGAGTCGATAGT
>Ga0075430_100000431_pt1 | contig 31120 bp, 45 predicted proteins | sample RhiMetdeltSRZDD4_FD_75294 | JGI IMG/M metagenome (GOLD analysis project Ga0075430, IMG submission 75294) | Populus rhizosphere microbial communities from Tennessee, USA - Rhizosphere MetaG P. deltoides SRZDD4 | ecosystem: Host-associated > Plants > Roots > Rhizosphere > Soil | place: USA... | reverse complement strand
AAATGCGTCCCGGCGGACGCCAGATGCTTGATCGTGCGCACGTCGAGATGGTCGTAGTGATCGTGAGAGATGACCACGGCATCGATCTTCGGCAGCGCCTCGAGCGCCAGGGGCGGGGGATGGAACCGCTTCGGACCGATGCCGGCGAAGGGCGAGGCGTACTCGGACAGGATCGGATCGGCCATCAGGCGCAGGCCGTCGAGCTCCAGATAGACGCTGGCATGGCCGAACCAGATGGCCCGCAGACCAGGCGGGGCACGTCCCGCGCGGTTCTCCAGCACCGGCTGCACGACGGGGATGGGTGTGGGCGGCGTGCGTACTTCACTGCCAAGCACCTGCCGTTGCAAGTAGTCCCACAGCTGCGCGTAGCCGCGAGGCGTCTGCGGAATGGTGTTCTCGAACCGACCGCTGCGGAACTGCGCAGAGGCGCGTACCCGAGCCGACCTCTCCCCCTCGACGCTGCCACCGAAGGAGGGCCAGAAGCTCAACAACGCTGCACCTGTCGCGACCGCAGCGGCCGCGAGCACGACAGTGGCGGCGGCGAGTTTGCCCAATCGGCTCATCGGCTGGCTCCAAATTCACATCGGATGCGCTAGGCCCGGTTCCTTTCGGCCGGCCACTATTGGGGGGTGCTTCGCCGAACACAAGCCTCCAGCTGCCGCGTCTTGACTGCGAGGCCGAACGGCTGCGAGTTGCGCGTGACGCGCAAGAGCAGAACACAGCTCGCTCGCGCGAGGTGGGCAGTGAGTCGCTGGCGACCTATTTGGTGCGCTCACCTCTAGAGGGCAATTATCGTGTTGTTGCCCGGCGCCGACGGTTGGCTGGACATCGACAGTGCCGACCCCGCCAATGCCGTGCCACGCCGCCTCCAGGGCATTTTTTTTGGTGCGCGCGAGGGTTTGTCGGGACAAGCGTTCTTGACAGTGCTGGTGGATGCGCCTTCGGACCGGCAGAATGCTACTGGCATGAGCGGTGGGTTCCGCACTAGCGATGACCATGCAAGGGACCTCACCGCAATCATTAGCTATTTCAGGCCCAAGCTCGTTGGCGGTAGCGTCGTAGTTGGAGGCGTAAGCTATGGAGCAGACGCAATAAACAGCCCGGTCGTCGTAGTCGGCTCAAGTGCGGGGACAACCTCCGCCGTTCTTGCTGCCATAAGACCGCTGCCTCCACCATTTCCTCCGATATTTCCCTTAGGCAATCCAGACGTGGGTGGCGTCGTTCTCACCTCTTCAGTCACAACCGGACCAACTAGCATCGGGAGCTTGCCGTTCACTGAGATCAATCGGCCAGTGCTGTTCGTCCACCATGTCAACGATGGCTGCATCTACTCGAGTATAGGAACGTCACACAAGCCGCTTACAGTATGATGACGGCATCGGTAAGAGTGAGCTTCACAGAGATTACAGGCACACCAGTCGGCCCCGTAGACCCCGCTGATCCAGACCCATCACCTAATCCTGATCCATGTGGAGCGCCCGGCACGATGGGCTATCAGCTTCATGGGTTCAATGGAGCAGGGACTGCCGCCCTCGACGCCATCCAAAGATGGATCAGCGTTACCTTAAAGCGCTGAGGATGGCCATGCGCCGACACTGATGACACGTGGTAGCATGAAGGCGAAGGGTGGCCGTGCACGAAAGGTGTAGGAACCGCCGCGTTCGCGAGATCTCTGCGGCAGCCATCGGTTGGTAACGTAAGCCGAGCCTCGCGCGAGGAGGCAAGTCGGCGACCACATCTCGAACTCAACGGGACCACAGCCCATCCCGGTGGCGCGCCGTGACCACCGAAATGTAAATGATCGAAACTTCTCAAATTGGCACTCTTCGACCGTCGCAGGCTCGGCTTCCGGCAGAAGTAGTCCGAAAGCCGACAATCTTCCCAAGCCATGGGTTGCACAGACTCGCGTTTGCGCGCCACGGGAGTCTCTACAACGAGAGCTGATGATCAGACACCTGTTGACTAAAACAAAAGGCGATTATTGTATCCCACAATATTGTTTATGAGACGCAATCAATCATAGGGTGCAGAAACGTGGGCCGCACGCACAAGATGCGCCGAGCCAAGATCGCCTCACCTGCGCTCGCTCTGTTCGAGCCCGCGGCGCTCGTTGAGCGTGCGCCTGAGCGCCCGTTGCCGGCTCACTTGCTCCAAGGCGTGGCCGAGTACGTGGCCGCCGCACACGCCGACAACACCAAGCGCGCTTACACCCAGGCGTGGCAGCGCTTCCTGGCCTGGTGCGAGGATTATGCTCGCACGGCTCTGCCGGCTGGGCCTGAAATCGTCGCAGTGTGGATCGTGGCGCTTGCCACAGGTGCCGGTGGACGCAAGCCGCTCGCTCGAGCGACGATCAACCTCTACCTCTCCGCGATCGCGGAGGCGCATCGCACCGCTCGCCATCCCTTCGATCGGGGAGCACCCGGCGATCGCCGGGAGCTGGCAGGGGATGAGCAAGACCAAGGCCAGGCAAGGTGCGCGGCGCAAGGCTGCCCCATTGATGGGCGAGCAGCTCCGCAAGCTGGTGACAGGCCTGGACCCGGCTCGCACCATCGATGCACGCGACGCGGCATTGTTGACGCTGGGCTGGTCTGCCGCGCTTCGCCGCTCGGAGCTCGTCGGGCTCGACTGGCGGAAGCAGGGCGACGGCCGCGGCTTCGTTGAGATCGTGGACAAGGGCATTCGGGTTGTGCTCGCAACGTCCAGGGCTCGCAGGACGGCGCGGTTGAGATCGCCGTGCCCTGCGATCAGATGCGCACCGCTTGTGACGCCCTCGAGCGCTGGGCGGCCGTGGGCAATCTCCAGCTGGCCAACCCGTGTTCCGGTAAGTCGACAAGGGCGGCGCGATTGCCGCGGAGCGCCTCGCCGAGCGCAGCGTCTCTCGCATCGTCAAGGTCCGCGTGCGACCTTTGGTGATCGCCGGCGGAAAGTCCCAAGCTGAGGCTGACGAGATCGTGGCCCGGTTCTCAGGGCATTCGATGCGCGCCGGCTACGCGACCACGGCGGGAGCAAACGACGTGCCCGGCTATCGCATCCAACAACGGATGCGCCACAAGAGTATGGATACCACTGGCGGTTACATTCGTGCTGGCCGGCAGTGGGGGAAGGACTCAGGGCTCGACGGGTTCGGCTTCTGAGCACGAAAGACGCGACCATGAAAACTATATGCACCGGATTACTTCGTTGGCTCGGCCGCGGCGTCGTTGGCGCTCGCGCCCGCATCGATCTGTGGGAGCCGGACTACGCGGCCGCCGGCTGCCCGGCTGCTCGAGGCCTGGACCTCTAGCGGCGACCGATCGCAGAGAGCGGTGCGACGTGAGTTGGAGCCGTGCTCCCGTCATGCGCTGCCCGTTTGTGGGGGCAGGTGCCGCCATTTCGAGCGCGACCGCAATTGCAGTTGTAGCAGAGAATTCGGATATCCTCAGGGAAGCCGCTTTTGATGATCCAGCGGTAGATGCGTGCAGCCACGAATTGCTGTCGTCGGTGAACAGCGCCGTCGTTGTTGACATGATCTATCGTCAAGAATTGGCGCTCCATCTCGCCGCAGCACGCACATGCAGCGCCCTAGTGATCGAGGACCTCGCGGAACCATTCGGCTCTGTGACGCTTGGCAGCTAGGTTTGCGCGCGCTCTGCGTTCCGGGGTCCATTTTCTTCGCAGGGTTCGCCCTGTACCGCTCTCGCGCACTCTGCAGGCGATGCGCCTTGTTCTTGAGGTAGTGCCCGTTCATCCGGGAGTTGTGACACACGTGGCATTCGTGCCGGCGTAGGCCCGCGGCGCGGTTGAAGTACGGGAACTCGAGCAGGGGCTTTTCGCGATGGCATTTCTTGCAGAACCGGAAGCCGGGCCGGGCGACGGAGCAGGGAGCTCATTAGCATTTGAGCCGGCTCTATCGTTAAAGGGGATTGTGATGACGTTCTTGTACCTATTGGCAACAGTCATTTCGTTGCTTGCCGCTTCGCAAGATGCGTCGGCTCAAAGCGAATGGGTAGCCAAGCAAGGGGAAATCATCCCGATACCGGAAGACGCGAAAGCTTGAAACGCGAAACCTAGGATGAGGATCGAGGAGCCCCAGATCGCGTCAACCTTTTGAGCGCACTGCGATCGCAGCAGCTCAGGATCGGCATCCCAAGTCGTCACGGCTTGACGGAACAGCTCCGGCGACCGCGCCCAGATCAGCGCACGAATTAGAACGACCGCACCGACAATGTCGTACACGCTGCCGATAACAGCGAGCCACGAAACATTGCCGTCGAAAGTGATCATTGTTGTCCGCGCCCAATTTTGCTCACCAAGACCATGCGAAAGCGGCCCCTGTGTGACGCGAGGCCGCCCTGGCAGCAGGCCCACCTGGCGATGCGGGTCAGGCGCGGCAAGCGCGCTTGGCTGCACTGTGATGACTGCCGACACAGCGTCATGATCGAGCCGCACGAACTCGCCCGGCAGCACCAGCTCGACATGCTGACGCCGCTGCTCACGATCTCAAAGGCGATGCGGTGCACGCGGTGCGGAGCGCGTAAGGAGTGCTGCTGGCCGGAGCCGCACAACACGCGGGGCACCAAGTAAGAAAGCGCCCGCCTTGGTACGCACACGCTGGGGGCGCTTTCGCCCTAAGCTTCCGGGTATGGAAGCAACAGGACACGGCAGCCTTGCACGCGCGGACCTCATGGTCAATCAATGCTGCGTTGCACGGCAAGGCGCGATCGAGTTGGCATGCTCAAGCTGATCGGAGTAAAGGTGGAGGAGGAGCACAATCCGCGCAACAAGGTAGCGCGAGGGAAATTCACAGCGGCGTTCTTCCTGCAATGTCTGTCAGCAATTGGCGCAAAGGAAATTCGCCTCGACTAGGGGGCCAACTTGCTACGCAGTTCTACGAGAGTGCGCTCTGCGTTACTCCGCCATCTCGCGAGATCATCTAATTGCCGATCGGAGCGCGAGCCGCTTTGGTCCAATAAGGTTTTCAAACGCGTCACCCGGTGCGTCTTCTTTTGGGTACACCGACAGATACTGATTGGTGACGAGGAAATTGCCCATAGCGGAATCTAGAATAGCGATGTCGGTGGGCTGCAAGGCGGCGGCTATGTCCCCGTACTCAGGGGTTCCCCGCCTCAACTCAGCCATGGCGCCCGTGCAGGACGCCAGACTGTCTCGGCATTCCTTTAAGTCATCCACATAAGCTGATTGGTTGCGGTACGCGAAGGCGTTCCAGCCCTGCGATTCCAATGACCGCGCCCTATTTATGGCGGGTGGGAAGTCGCTTCGAAGAATGTGGAGCGCCCTGTCAATCAAGCGCGCCTTCTGCTCAGCCTCATAGGGGGACAGCTGCCGCGGGGCCGGCTTGCGCGGCAAGTCTGGCTGTCGTTTGCGGCACGGCATTGGCATCCAGCACCTGCTGGAGATGAGAAAACCTCCACACGGCCAGAAGAACAGCTCCGAAGGCCGCCATCCAAATAATCCACAAGGCGCTGGACGCTAGCGTGCTCACGACCGGCCCAAGTGTTTGATCCAGCCAGTGATTAATGCCGCTGTAAAAGCGGTCCTTGAGCAGCTCGCGTAGGAACATCCCCAAGAACGGGCCCAACAATGCCCACACGACCAAGAGCCAGGGCGGCACCCGCGACAACAATCATGTGATGCGATCAAACATGCAAAGACGCTCCCGGAATCAGAGCCGGGGGCATACATATCACGCAACCGGCCGATGCCCCCCAGCTTGGTGCTTTTGCACCCTAGAGCCGCTATCGTCTCAGGCGCGATAGTCGGGGGAAGCCAATCGCGACAGTGCTTGGGTCTGGGGGTGGGTGGTTGCCGGTGTGCTCGGTGCGCTGTTGTTCAGCACCGTAGTGGCAATGGGGCCAGCGCCAGGCAGCATCAAGCGCAGCGGCGAAGCACAGCAGGGCCAGCACCAAAAAGGCGGCCCCCAAGGCGGGGCCGCCAAAGACGCCCACAAGCCACACGCCGCCGAACACGAAGCATACTGTCAAGAAGCTAGGGAGGGTAAGGAACGCAAAGATTGCATCATAGCCCTGCGCTCCGCAGAGGCGACGGAAAGACAAGCCATCCTTTCTCTCATCGGCTTGGCCTTGGTGCTCGTAACGATTGTCCTGACTGCTCTCGGGTTGCTTCTCGTGAAGGGCACCCTGGAAGCCACGCGAGACGCTCTGGCCGAGGCGAAGACAAGCTCCGGTGCCGCCGCGCCATGCGGGCGCTCGTTACCTCGCGGCGTTATGTGCGCTGTGTGTAGGCGGGTGGCGTTTGGCGCCGTAATACCGCAAGGCTGCAATTAGAAGCGGCCCCGGTGATGCCGAGGCCACCCCGATACGCGATAGGGTTGGAAGTCAGCTTACGCGCGGCAACCTCATGCGCCCGCGCTTCACTAGCGGCGCGCCTGCAGCCGCCAAGATGGCACATGACAGGCCGTGATCGGCCGGGCCGTTTGCGTCAGCGCGTGCCAGCGAAAGGACGGCCAGCGTCGGCAAATCACATGATGCGACATCTCGATTGTAGCGGCGGCCGACGATGCGTTCCGCAACCTCACGGGCCCGCTTGTGAAACGAGGCTTTGCTATCCTCGTACTGTGCCCACAGCTCCTTGGCGGCCCGTTCGGCCGCTTGGCCCTTGGCGCTGCTCAGCTGAAACCATTTCTCATGCATGAGCATCAGACGGGTGTGCTCGCTCAGCAGCTCGCGGGCTTCATCTGTCATGGACAGCGCGAGCTTGCGAGTCATGCGTGCGCGCGGTAGTCGCTTTCTAGCCTTGGCCATGGGTCTTCTCCTCTTCATGGCTGGGGTCAGGCCGTAGCGCGGGTGTTGAGCCGCCCGCGCGAGGCCGCTGGACGCACGTCACGCAACCAGCTGGACATCGACGCAATAGACCTTGCTGCCGTCGCGACGCGTGCGAATGCCGTGACGCTCGCAACGCGCGGCAAAATGTTGCGCGAATGATCTTGGATCGAGGGTGGGCAGTGGCGGCTCTTGCTCGCTGCACCACCGTTGATGGCGCGCATAGATCGCGCCGCCGACAACTTCCTCGCCGGATGCCTTGCGTAGGCAAGCCAGCATGAACCGCCCGACTGTATCAACCTCAGGCAAGGCCACGGCGGCCGCCGGTAGCTCGATCTCGATCCGCTCAGCACTCGCAGCGCACGGCACCGTCACTTCGCCGGTGGGCTCCTCGCGGATGCGCGATTTTCCCTCGATCAGCTTCTCGCCGGCGGCGAGCAGGAAGGCGATCGCCAGCTCGACAAAGCCGACCAGAGCGACTTGTTGTGCCGTTGCGGCGGTATCGGCATCCGCCGGCCCGAGCGCACGAGCCAGCGCGTCGCCGTGCGGGTATGTGGTCGTCACCGGCGGCGCCGCCTTGAGCCGCGATCCCATGCATGAGCAGGCCCCCTCAGATTGGCGAGGAAAACGGTGAGCGCTTCCTCGCACATGTCGACGATGGATTTGCCCGTTGCGCGGCTCGCCTGAACAATCTGCCGGTGCAACTCGGGCCGCATCTTGCAATTGAACTGCTTGGTTCGCCCGGTGTTGCGCTTGCGCCGGCCGTCATCCGGCGACAGCTTCATTCGCTTCTCTCGGGCCCGGCGCTTACGCGGGTCGGCGAACGCGGCGACCTCCGGCGTGCCGAAAGCTTCGGCCAGCGCGGCGGTGATCGAGCTCTTCCCACTGCCGCCCTTTGTAGACGCAACCGCTATCGTTCCCGGTGTCTGTTTCATGGTCGTCTGCGCCTTTCAGCTATCTGCGAGAAAGTTGCTTTCTCGATCTGCGTTCGGGACTTTCTGCTTTCTTGGAGAAAGCGACTTTCTTTCTCCGGTTGCGGATTGAAATTGCTCGGACTTCTGCGCTGCGCGGGTGCGCGCAGTTGAGGCGTAGGCCGCAGTTCAGTGAGCGCAGGAACAGTCCCGTGGCTCAGGGTGGAGCGAGGATTACTAGTCGCGCGGTCGCCGGCGAGTTGTTGGTCTAACGGGTGAGCCGAGCCGCCGGCGCGGGGTCGTCGGATGGCAAGGGCGCCAACTTGGGCACCCTTTGGCCGTGGCGTCCTTGGCGGTGTTGGCGGTCTTCGAAGCCGAGATCGTCTTGTGGGTTGATCTGTAGGTCCGCATTCGAACTTTGAAGAAAAATCAACAAAACCCACATGTTATGTATACTCTTGGAGGAGGGAGTGAGATTCGAACCCACGATACGGTTGCCCGTATACACGCTTTCCAAGCGTGCGCCTTCAGCCACTCGGCCATCCCTCCGCAGGGCAGGGGCCGGGCGAACTGACGAAGGCGTATGCGAGTTCCATGGCGGCGATCGCAGTGAATCGTATCCCGCGGCCTGTGTTGGCTCGGTTGTGGCCCGTCTGGTTGGCGCTGTTGCAAGGACTGCGTCTCGGTTACGGCGGCGACGACATTGGGTGGAGCCGTCTGGCGCTCACGTTCCGCCTGGTCCGCGCGCCGGTGCTGGCGTTCGGCCTCTTCCCGCACGCGTGCGAGTTCTCGCTCGCGATCGCGTTCGGCTTGCAGCTCCTGTTCGCGCTGCCGTCGCCGCTCTAGCTGTTGGGCCTCAATGCGATCTCGGCGGGCTCGCGTGGCGGCGGCTTCATGGGTGGCGATGATGCGAGCGCGCTTGGTGATGAGGCGTTGCCGTCGTTGAAGTTGAGGTGGGGATAGGCGAGCGCCTGCTCGCAGGCACCCAGATCTTCCTGGAAACACGCGTGCCACTGCGAGAGGAAGAATTGTTGCTGACGACTGAGTTCCTGTCGGCGCTGGCGCTCGTGCTCGAGCTGCTGTTGGCGATACAGTTCCTGCTGAGCGCCCTGTAGGAACAGGTCGAAAGTGTGGTGTCCTCTCTGCGCCACGGCGGCACCGGGCGAGGCTGTGATTGCAGCTGCAATGACAGATCGAAACAGGATCGTGCGCATACGTTCCTCCGTCCAATGAGGAGCGTGCGATTTGGGCACTCCGTCAAGAGCAGGGGAGCAAAATGGAACACTGCGTGTGGCTGAGGGGACTCAGGAGCAGCCGTATGGCCGGGCGGGTGCTGGTGGTACAATGACCAGCATGTCGAACCTGCTAGGCGCATTCTGCACAAAGGCTCGCGCGTTTTCAATCTGTGGATGTTAGCGGCCGCGTCAGATCTCAACCGATAGGCCCGCCGTTACGATTCGCCGGGGTCGTGCGGCAAATTTTTCAAGCTTCTCGAGAGTTGCAATCATTGGATTGCCGATGACATTCTTTATTCGACCAGGCGGTTGAAATTCGCCACCGCAACCGCATTCGTGGACTCGATGCGGAGTGTAGGCGAGGGAGCCGACGTCAAAGTGCGGCTCCTCACGGCGGGGACACACCCGTGCCGCCACCCGAGATGAAAGGTGCGGCAGCGCAAGCTGCGCCATCAGCACCCGCAACTGATGGCTGTCAATTCGTATGCCGTCGATGATGAGCGGATGATAGGTTTCATCCAAGGATGGCATGTAGACGAACCAAGGCCGCGAGCGATGGACGCTAGGCGGTCGTTTGCGCAAGCGCGGCGAGCCGGTCGGCCAGCCGATTCAGTTCCCAGTCTCGCGCGAGGGCCGAGGCCTTGTCCCATGTGGGGGTCTGGTTTTTCAGGGAAGGGAGAGGCGCCGATCTGTCCATCGTCGCGATCGATCGATAGAGGCGCAATTCATCGGCCTGCGCCGCATAGCGGCCCTCGGCAAGCAGCCTGTCGAGCGATCCGTACTTGCGGATGAGCGCCGCCGCGGTCTTTGGACCCACGCCTTTCGCTCCGGGGATCCTGTCCGACGGGTCGCCCCTGAGCGCGATGAAGTCAGGGACTTGCGCCGGTTCGACACCGTACCGGTCGAGCACCTCCGCTGGCCCGATCCTCGCCATCTCGCCCGCCTTGACCGGGTGAAGAATGGTCGTCCTGGCTGAAGCCAGCTGAAAGGCATCGCGATCGCCCGTTGCCACGAGGGCGGATCCCCGGCGCTCCTCCTTTGTTGCCGCTGCCGCCAGGAAGTCGTCCGCCTCGTAGCCGGGAGCCTTGGCATTGGCGAAGCCGCATGCGGCGACGAAGTCGGGCAGGATGTCGAGCTGGTCGACCAGTTCCGTGTCGAATTCGCGTCCACCCTGGTAGTCGGCGAGGGCGCGGTGCCGATAGGTCGGCTCGTCCAGCGTATCCCAGGCCACCAGCACAGCTCTCGGGTTCTCGGCCTCATAGAGGCGCAACAGGAAATTGGCGAAGCCGACGATCGCGCCGCCGCCCCGATTTCCCTTGCGCCGGATGGTCTTCGGCAGCGCATGATAGGAGCGATGCGCGAAGGAATCGCCGTCAATGATGAGAAGGGGTTTGGTCATGCCCACATCGTATCGGCGCTCTCAGCAGAGCCAAGGGATTCCGGCAGGTTTCAGGCCAGGTTGCTTCGTTCGATGGAGGGATCAGGCCGGATCGAGCGCGCTGATGGTGACATAATATCCGTCAGGATCTCGGAGCGAGAACTCCATCGTTCCAGTGGTGAACCTATGCATCGCGCTCATCGTTCCCCTTCAAAGCTGAACGGTCGCAAGCGAACGTGGCCCATTGGCGACGGGCCGCCAACCATGACCATACGTGCAGGAGGTCCCGATGAAGCCTCGCATCTCTGTCCTTACGCTCGGCGTCGCCGACCTGGAGCAGTCTTTGGCATTCTATCGCGATGGCCTCGGGCTGCCGACCGAAGGTATCGTCGGCCGTGAGTTCGAGCACGGTGCCGTCGCCTTCTTCGAGCTATCGGGAGGAGTGAAGCTCGCGATCTGGGCGCAGGGCGACGTCGCAGCCGATACGGGCCTTCCGAGGACGCCAATCAGCCCGACTTCGTTCACGATCGGCCACAATGTGGCTCGCCGTGAGGAAGTGGATGACGTGATGGCCCAGGCCGGCCGGGCCGGCGCCAAGATCGTCAAGTCGCCGCAGGACACGTTCTACGGCGGCTATGCCGGGTACTTTCGCGATCCGACCGGGCACTTGTGGGAGGTCGTGTGGAATCCGGCGAACATTCCAGCCGATGACTAAGAGCGGGCCGGACGGCGACCGCCTGGAAAAGGTCAAGGATTATGGAAGAGACCAAGGATCATCGAGTCTCGATAGCGACTGCTCTTGTTGCTCTCTACGTCGGGGCAGGGGGAATAGCGAAGTTGCTCGGAGTGCCTTACGTGCACAGCAGTTTCCCAAAGCTCGGCCTGCCGGTCTGGTTTGGATATTTCATTGGCGCATGTGAAGTGCTTGGCTCGATCGGACTGTTGATGCCTCCACTGAGCGCTTTGGCTGCCATGGGGATTGGGATCATCATGGTCGGCGCGACATACTACCATGCCACGTGTCAATTGCGACACGGAACGGCGTGCTGTGGGTCAATCCTGGGAGCGCCGGGCCGAGGTGCTTCAGGCTGCCGGTCAGCGTTGCCCGCATGCGCGTGTCCGGGCAGAAAATCGAGTCGGAGATCGTCGAGCCGGACGTGTGAAGGCCGCGGCCTTGCCGTCAGTTGAGCGTGACCGTCGTGGTCCACGTGCCAATCCTGGTCGGCATGGGAGCCAGAACTGCATTGGCAACGACAGCGCCCAGAAAGAGCGTGGAGAGACAAACGGCGGCGATTGAGAACTTGATGAGACGCATCGGGTGTTCCTTGGGACTGACGCGGCACTCACTGGATGGAAAACAACGTGACGTGCCGGTCGTTCCGGAGCCCTGGAATCTGTCTGTGGATAACCCAGAAATTTGGACTTGAGCCCAGGTAGACGCGCCTTGAACCGGCGGATGATGGTTGGCCAGCTAGAGATTTTCCGGCCGGAACATCTTGCGAAAGCTCACCTCCCGGCCGGACACCATGAATTGCCCGTCGCCGCGATAGTGGATGGTGCGCGGGACGTTGGGCGAGTTGGCTGCATGAGCCTTCACGACCTCCATGATGAAGAAGCTGTACTTGGGCAAGAGACTCGCATCGACGACCCTGCATTCGAAATTGGCGTAGCACTCCTTGATCAGCGGGGCATCGACCCTGGCGCCCTCCACAGGGGTCAGCCTGAACTTCTCAAACTTGGCGACTGAAGCGCCGGAGCAATTGCCGATGCCGACCACCTTCTTGGCCAGGTCAAAGGTCGGGATGTTGATCACGCATTCCCTGCTGGCCTTGATCATGCCGAAGCTGTGATTGCCGCTGGAGATCATGCAGCCGACCAGTGACGGCTCGAACTCCATGACCGTATGCCAGCCCATCGTCATGATGTTGGTCTTGCCCTTCGAGGCTGAGCTCACGAGCACAATAGGACCCGGCTCGAGGAATCGCCGTATCTGCGATACGGGGAAGTCTTTCTTCGTGAAGGCTCTCATCGCGCTGTCCCGTTCGAAGCCGCTATCCATCGGCCTGTGCAAGCCAGACCGTGTGCAGTCCGCAGTCAGGGTCTTCTGCCTGGTGCCTGAGAACCTGGAAGCCGCAAGTTCGCAGCAACGTCAGGTATTCCAGAGGGTCAAGGCTCGCGTGAAACAGCGGATCGCCATAAAGGTCACCGACCGCTTCACCGTCCCGGGGACCGGACGTAAACAGCAGCAGGCCGCCCGGCGCGACGTGCTTCTGGAACACGGGAAACATGGCGCGTTGTTCGTCGCGCGTGAGATGGAAGAAGCTATCCCACGCGACGATGGCATTGAAGCGGAGGGGCAGGACCAGGCCGCGCATGTCCGCCTCGACCCACGTCGCGTGCGGGAACCGCTCTTTGCAGATGGCGATCATCGCCGGTGCTGCGTCGACGCCGGTCAGGTCGAAGCCGTGCCCGATGAAGAAACGCGCAATCGGCTCGCCTGCGCCGCAGCCCAGATCGAGAACCCGCGCTGCGGGGCGGAGCCTGACGGCCATGTCGGAGAGATAGCTGCGCTCCATGAGAGTGCGCCCTCGATCCCGGTCGAATTCGTGCGCGTGAGCCTCGTACAGCTTCCAGACATGCGCCATGCCCGCACTCATATGGCGAGGGTGTGAAGTTTCCAAGAATGGTCTCCGGCCAATCTCTACCGTTGCCGTGAACCCGGCGAACCGGAAAGCGTTGACCTCTCGTGGGCACACTGCGATCGGTCATGAAAGGAGATAGATCATGGGTAATCCCTTTGTGCACGTCGAGCTCATGTCGACCGACGTCGGCAAGGCCAAATCCTTCTACGGCAAAATGTTCGACTGGAAGCTGGAAGACATGGACATGGGCGACATGACCTACACCATGATCAAGGTCGGGGAGGGCACTGGCGGCGGGCTCATGAAAAACCCGATGCCGAATGCGCAGTCGATATGGGTCGCATATGTGAACGTCGACGACGTGAAAGCGGCGACCGCGAAAGCCCAATCACTCGGCGCGAAGGTGATGAAAGACGTCCACGAGGTGAAGGGTGCGGGCTCCTTCAGCATCATCACCGACCCGACCGGTGCCATGCTCGGTTTGTGGCAGCCGAAGAAGACGTGAATCCCGCAACGGCGTCCCTGCGAAGGAGAAGGGCATGGCAAAGGGTGAAGCTGAAATTCGCGCGCTGATCGACTCTCAGATCAAGGCTGTGCGTGCCAGGGATGTCGGCGGGTTATTGGCGAGCTACGCACCGGATGTGCTGGTGTTCGACCTGGTAAACCCGCTGGAATACCGCGGATCGGGCGCGCTGAGAAAACGCGCAGCAGAGTGGCTCTCCTCGTTCGAGGGGCCGGTCGGATACGAGGTTCACGATCTGCGCATCACCGCAGGCGATGACATAGCCTTCTGCCACAGCTGCAACCGGGTCATGGGAACGACGACACAGGGAAAGAAAATCGACATGTCATGGAGGGCGACGCTCTGCTGCCGCAAGATTGACGGCAAGTGGATGGTGACGCATGGGCACAGCTCGGTGCCGTTCGACATGGAGAGCGGCAAAGCCTCGCTCGATCTCAAGCCCTAGTGGCGGACGACGCGATTTTCATGGTTCCCGGACAGAAGCCCTTAGCAAGGAGGCCTTCGCTGCCGGCTTTGAAGGGCAGAGCAATTTCCAGGTTGATGGGAAGAGCGAGATTCAGGAGATACAGGTGCTCGGCGATTGGGCCTACTTGCGCAACCACCTGATCGTCACAGTGACGCCACGAGACGGGGGGAAGGCGACGACGCGTTCGGGGTTCACGCTGACAATCCTGCGCAGGCAGCCGACCGGAAATTGGGTTCTTGTCCGTGACGCGAACCTCATGACGGCGGACGGTCAGGGACGTTAGCGATCCTACGGACGGGGACGCCTGGTTCACGCTAAGGGGCGGTGCAGCAGACAACGCGGAACCCCGACCGGTTCCGGCCGTTGTGCCAGAATCTCTCGCTTTCGTAAGGAGCGTTCCATGGCTCAATGTGATGTGTGTGGTAACGACTATGACAAGGCGTTCCGCGTTACCCAGGGCGACCGGACGATGACGTTCGACAGCTTCGAGTGCGCCATTCACGCCATGGCCCCCCGACGCGCCCACTGCGAATGCCGGGTGGTCGGCCACGGGATTGAGGCCAAGGGCAAGATCTACTGTTGCGCCCACTGCGCCCGGCATGAAGGCGTCCGGGGCGTCAAAGACCGGGCTGCCTAAAGGCGGGTCATGATCCGCAAGCTCAAATCCGGCCAGTACCGCCTGTATTCGCGGAAGATCAACCCGAAGACAGGCAAACGCCGAAACCTCGGCACGTTCCCCACGCGGGTGAAAGCAGAGAAACACGAACGCGCGGCCCAGTACTTCAAGCGCCACGGATAGCGCCTGGCGTTTGCGGGCCGCGGCGCATGGAGGCAGGGCATGCAAAGCAAGTTGCTTCATGAGGCGGACGGCAAGCGCACATTCGCGGTCATCCTGCAGAAGGGCGACGAGGCGATGCGATGCCTGCAGGACTTCGCTGCCAAAGAGCGCCTTGGCGGGGCGCAGGTGACAGCGATTGGAGCCTTGAGCAGCGCGAAGCTGGCGTTCTTCGACTGGGAGACGAAGCAATACCGGCCCATACCCGTTGAGGAGCAGGTTGAGGTTGCTTCCCTGGTCGGCGATATAGCAATCGGTCAGGACGGTAAGCCAAGTGTACATGTGCATGCCGTGCTCGGGCGGCGCGACGGCACCGCACTTGCCGGACATCTGCAGGAGGGTCACGTCAGGCCGACGCTCGAGATCATCATCACTGAATCGCCGGTGCATCTTTGCAAGGTTAAGGATGCGGAGAGCGGTCTGGCCCTGATCAGCACACGCAAATAGTCAGGCAGTCAGGCGCATCCGGGAGGCTACTGAGCTAGCCTCGGCGTTTCCGCGCCTCAAGTTCGCGTTCGACGTGCGCAAGATCATCGTCGACAAGGGGTGCGTACTTGTCGCGCATCCGGGCAAATTCCTGCCTGACGAGCTCAAGGTCCTCGTGCGACATGTGATCGAGTTCGACCAATCCGGTCCGTGCACCTTCGACACCACGCAACAACTCGTCGAGCTTCAGGGCGACAATCCTTGTCTCCCGGTTCTGGGTGTTTTGGATGAGGAAGACCATCAAGAAGGTAACGATCGTGGTTCCCGTGTTGATGAAAAGCTGCCAGGTGTCGGAGTAGTTGAAGTAGGGTCCCGTCAATGCCCAGACGACGATGGTGAGGAGAGCGATCAGGAATGCCCAATAGGAGCCAACCGCATGTGCCGTTTTCTCTGCGAGGCGGCGGAATACTTCTTTCATGTCTTCACTCCTCGTCGTTGCACTATGATTGGCCGCGGCGCTTGAGCCTGGGCGTCAGGCATCGCCGCCATGGTACTCGCTCACGATTGCGCCGTGGGCCACCAACCCGCGCGCCGGCGTCGCGGCAGTGCTCGTATGACGGAGCGCGACATTGAAGAAAGCCCCATGCCGAAGCCGTGGATGATCTATGGCGCCAATGGCTACACGGGCGAACTGATCGCGCGGGAAGCGGTCAGCCGCGGCCGAACGCCCGTGCTGGCCGGGCGAACGGCGGCCAGGGTGGAGCAGCTGGCGATGAGCCTCGGCTTGCAGGCGCTTGTCTTTGATCTCGGAGACGCGGCGGCGACCGCAAGGAGCGTCGAAGGGATGGGGCTTGTCCTGCATTGTGCAGGACCGTTCTCCGCAACAGCTGCACCGATGATGGCGGCCTGTCTTGCCACGCACGCCCACTACCTCGACATCACAGGCGAGATCAGCGTGTTCGAGCACGCGCGGACGCTGGACGCGGCGGCGCGGGTTTCGGGAATTGTCATTTGCTCCGGGGTCGGCTTCGACGTGATCCCCACCGATTGTGTTGCGGCAACCCTAATAGCCGCGCTCCCCGATGCCACCCATTTCTGGCGCTGGGGTTTGATTCCCGCTCGGGCTTTTCGCCAGGAACCGCGAAGACCTCGATCGAGGGCCTCGCGCAGGGCGGCAAGGTGCGCAAAGATGGACGCATCATCTCTGTGCCGCTCGCCTACAAGACCCGGCGCATCGACTTCGGCGACGGGGAGAAGCTCGCCATGACCATTCCCTGGGGCGACGTCTCGACGGCCTACGCAACGACCGGCATTCCCAACATCGAGGTCTATATCCCGGGCTCGCCAGCGATGGTCGCCCGGGCGCGGCGCGCCAACCGGTTCAGGTGGCTGCTCGGTACGGGCGTGGTTCAGAACTTCCTGAAGCGACGCATAGAAAAGACGGTCAAAGGTCCTTCGGCGGCCAAACGCGATGCCCAGCCGACGTTCGTATGGGGCGAGGCTACGAACGCGCGAGGCGACAAACGCACTGCTCGGATCAAGACCGCGAACGGCTACAGCCTGACAGTGAATGGCGCGCTAGCAGTTGTGGAGCATTTGCTGGCCCATAACGTGCCAGGCGGGGCGTACACGCCTTCCAAACTGATCGACCCCGATCTCGTCACCCGCTTGCCGGGCTCAGGGCCGATGCAAGTAGCATGAGCTGACCGTGGCGCCTGGGCGAATTCCAGGCTGGGCTAAGCTGCAATAGCTCGTGTTACCGAAGGTAGGCCACTCAAGATGACGGCTCGGGGGAGACCCTCTTTCACGTTTTGGCATCGAGGAGGAGTATTTTCTCGTCGATCTTCGCACGCGAGCGCTCGTCAGTGAGCCCCCTAAGAGCATGCTCGATGAGTGCAGGGCGAAGCTTGGCGGGCATGTCAGCGCCGAATACCAACGGTCACAGATCGAGGTTGCAACAAGGGTCTGCACGCACGCCGCCGACGCGCGTGATCATCTCGCTGATCTGAGGAACGGGATCGCCGGCATCGCAAGGCGGCACGGACTGGCGCCAATCGCCGCGTCCACGCACCCGTTTACCCGGTGGCGGACCCAACGGCACACGGACAAGCAACGGTACAAGGCGATAGCCGATGACCTGAAGGGTGTTGGTCGACGCATGGTCGTCGGCGGCATGCATGTTCACGTCGGCATTGATGACGACGATCAGCGCATAGCGGTGATGAACGGGATGCGTCCCTACTTGCCGCTGCTGCTCGCCTTGTCTGCGTCCTCGCCGTTCTGGCAAGGCGAGAATACAGGGCTGAAGTCCTATCGCACCGCGATCAATGATGCGACCCCGCGCAGCGGCATGCCGGAGGCCTTCGCGAGCTGGAGCGACTATCAGCGGACTATCGGAATACTCGTCCGATCGCATGTGATCGAGGATGCGACAAAGATCTGGTGGGACCTTCGACCATCGGCACGATTTCCGACGCTGGAATTGCGCATCACCGATATCTGTCCACTGGTGGAGGATGCCCTTTGCATTGCTGCCCTCTTTCGCTGCCTTTGCCGTAGCCTGTGGCGGCGGAACAAGAAGGCGCGTCAGTCGCCGAGCTACCCCCTTCTTGTTCTGAACGAGAACCGCTGGCGGGCACAGCGCTATGGTCTGGAGCAGGGGTTCATTGACCTACGGGGCGAAAGCATCATGACGAGCAGTGCGCTCGTCGACGAACTCCTGGATCTTCTCGCCGAGGATGCCGACAATCTCGGGACCAATGCCGACATCGCTCATGCGCGCACAATTCTCGCTCGCGGCACCAGTGCCGATCGGCAGCTCGCTCTATACCGACAACAGCTCGATCAAGGCGTTACGCGGCCGCGCGCCTTACGAAGGATTGTCGATCAGCTCATGGCTGAGACCGTGCACGACATTTGAGAGCTTTTGAGCCGTCTTCGACGCAGCGATCTTGATTTGCGCGCGTCCAGGTCCATATTGCACTGCAGCATGTATTGTTGCAACGCAAAAGGGACGTTCCATGCCCGGCATCGGCATCTCGCTTTCCCGCCTGCGGGCTCTGCGCGACCTCTTCGAGAAGCGGCTCAAGGCTGCGTCGGGAAAATGGCCCGGGAAAGCGCCCGCGCGACCCAGCCGGCTACATGAGATTACTAGCTTTGGGAGCAACCCCGGGAATTTGCGCATGCACGTCTACATGCCAGACGGCATCGACCCATCGCCGCCCCTCGTCGTCGCGCTGCACGGCTGCACCCAGACAGCCGATGCGTATGATTACGGCGCGGGCTGGTCCGATCTGGCTGATCGCCTTGGCTTCATCCTTGTCTTCCCTGAGCAGCAGGCTGCGAACAATCCGAAGAACTGCTTCTCGTGGTTTCTTCCGGGCGACACCGTGCGCGATAGCGGCGAGGCGCGGTCTATCCGCGAGATGATCGCCCAAGCGATCGCCAAGTACGGCGTTGACCGCAGCCGGATTTTCGTGACGGGCCTCTCGGCCGGCGGTGCGATGGCATCCGTCATGCTCGCAACCTATCCGGAGATTTTTGCTGGTGGCGCCATCATCGCCGGGTTGCCTTACGGCTCGGCGTCAACCGTGCAGGAAGCGTTCGAAGCGATGTTCAACGAGCGTGCACCGTCGTCGCGCGCGCTGGGCGACCTCGTCCGCGCAGCCTCGAAGCATCACGGTCCCTGGCCAAAGATATCGGTATGGCATGGCACAGCCGATACCGTTGTGCGCCCATCCAACGGTGATCACATCATCAGGCAATGGATCGATGTGCAGAAGCTTCCCGATCGGCCCTCCGAGGAAGAACAGAACGGGAGTCATGCGCGGCGCGTCTGGAAGGACGCAACAGGCGCCACTCGGATCGAAGCGTACAGCATCAACGGCATGGCGCACGGTGTGCCGCTTGCCACGACGGAAGCTGACGGTTGCGGCATTGCCGGGCCGTTTTTTCTGGAGGCGGGGATATCATCAACGGAGCTGATTGCCAGGTTTTGGGGGCTCGATACAGGTGCTGCGCGGAAGCGAAGTGCACAGATGCAGCCGGAAGTCGGTCGCGTTCCGCCAAGCCTCCATCCGGCGCTCGCTCGTTCTGCGGCGTCGGCGGAACCATTGCGTGCTCAGGATGATAGTGCGCCTAGCGGCGGATTGATTGGAGACCCAGGCATGGTGATTGAGGCTGCCTTCAAGGCCGCAGGTCTGCCGGTGCCGGAACGAACTGCCGGGCGAATCATCGACCCTGCCGCCATAATTTCGTCGGCGCTGAAAGCGGCCGGGCTCAGACGCACCTAAGGGTTTCTGGCAAGGGCGATCGAGACTTGGCCAGCGGCTGACCACGCCGCGCATCGGTTGAGTAGCGGCATCGCCATCGAGCTCGACCATCGCACACGATGCGGCATGGCGATGCTTCGAAGGGGCGGCTGAATTGCCCGAAATCAATGCCGCCTGCGCGAAGGAACGGATGCTTTGCCGTCCCAGGGTATCTCCCTCAGGAGCGCGAACAGCCAGGCGATACCCGCATCCATCACGGCCGCCTTGGTGGCCACGGCACACACCGGGTCGCGCCGGCGCAACACGGGAAGATCGACGCTCACCAGTCCGAACTGCGCGGCGCAATGCGCCACCATGTGCGCGGGCAGGGTGCCCAGAAGATCGGTTTTCGCCAAGGTCGATAGCGCCATCATGAAGCTTGGCACCGTGAGCACCACGCGGCGCGACAATCCTTGCTGCGCGAGCGCCAAATCGACAACGCCATAGGGGTCGCCCGTCATCGACACGAGCAGGTGGCCCATGCTGCAGAATCGCTTGAGGCTGGGATTGCGCGCGAACGGGTGCCCCTTTCGCATGGTGACGACGAAGTGTTCCTCGAAGAGCTTGTGCGCAACGAACCTCGGTGGCACCTCATCGATCGGCAATATGACAACATCCAGCGCACGCGCCTCGAGCGCGGTGAGCGTGTGCTGCCAGACCTGGCTTGTTGGCTGGCCGCGATGCTCGGGCAGCAGCTGCACGAGGCCGATGTCAATGCCGGGTGCGCGCCGTTCCAGCGCATCGAGCAGATGCGTCAGCAGCACGGCCGAGATCGCATCCGGTGCACCGATCGTGAACCGCCGCCGCGACCGCAGTGCGTCGAAGGGCTCGGCGCCGGCGATCACCGCTCCCGCCCTGGCAATGATGTCTGCGATGGGCTGGGCCAACTCGGCTGCTCGTGCCGACGGGACCACGCCCTTCGGGGTTCGCAGGAACAGGGGATCATTGAGAAGACGCCTGAGCCGGCCGAGCCCATGGCTGACCGCCGAAGGCGTCAGGCTCAGCCGCTCGGCGGCACGCGCGACATGCCGCTCCTCGTGCACGACATGAAAGAGGACGAGGAGGTTGAGATCGATGCGTGAGAGATGAGCAGAGTTCAGCATGGCTCTGAAAACATATCACTGGCATCAGGACCACTTTGCGGCGAATAGCTCCCGCCCAGGCCGGACAGGTCCAACACCGGCACGAACAACATGGAGATGGTCATGAGACGCTTTTCACTGAGCCCGACATTGGCCGCCTTGCCGTTGCTGATGGCGCTGACGTCCAACGGCTTTACGGCGGACGGGCAAGGGTCGCGGTATGCCGACGTTCCAGCCGAGGCTCGCGCCGTCGTTGAGTTCTGGCGGGAGGCGGGTCCCCGGCTCTGGTTCGCCAAGGACGATGCTTTCGACAAGCGTTTTCGCGAGCGCTTCCTCGGCTCCCACGAGGCAGCATCGCGCGGCGAGCTGGCTGGCTGGGCCACCAGCGCCGACGGCGCATTGGCGCTCGTGATCCTCCTCGATCAGTTTCCCCGCAACGCTTTCCGCGGCACGACGCGCATGTATGCGACCGACGGCCATGCGCGGCTGGTCGCCGATGCAGCCGTCAAGGCCGGGCATGATCTTGCTGTCGATGATGAACTGGCAAAGTTCATCTACCTGCCGTTCGCCCATTCCGAGGACCTGGCCGACCAGGAGCGCTCGGTGGCGCTGGTGCGCCGCCTTGGCGAGCCGGATCTGTCGCACGCACTCGGTCACCGCGACATCATCCGCCGCTTCGGCCGCTTCCCGCATCGCAATCCGATCCTCGGGCGCGGCATGACGCCGGCGGAGCAGCACTACCTGGATACAGGCGGATACAAGGGATAGCCGCCGCGACCTCCTCCAGAAGTGCCCTCAGGCAAGGATGTGTCATGAGTGATCTCGAGCTCTTCAGCATGCCCCTTTGTCCGTTCGCCCATCGCGTCCGGCTGGTCCTGGCGGAGAAAGCTATTGCCTACCGCCTGACCGAAATCGACCTCAGGAACAAGCCCCCAGCGTTCCTGAAGGTGTCTCCCCACGGCAAGGTTCCGGCGCTCCGGCATGGCGACAAGCACATCTGCGAGTCCGCCATCATCAACGAGTATCTGGACGCGTCCTTTCCCGAGCGGCCGTTGCTGCCGCGCGACCCAGCAGGGCGGGCACAGGCGCGGTTCTGGATCGAATTCGCCGACTCGCGCCTGTTCGCGACGACGGCAAGCCTGCTGTACGGGGCCCATCGGCAAAACCGGCTACCGGCGTTGGAGCAAATCGCCATCGCCCTTCGCTTCATGGAGACCGAGGCGCTGGCAAAGAGGCCTGCTGCCGGGCCTTATTGGCTGGGTCCGCAGCCCAGTCTCGTCGATCTGACCTTCTATCCATGGTTTGAGCAGCTGCCAGCGCTGCAGCACTTTCGCGACCTCCACATCCCATCCGGCCTGCCTCGGCTGATGCAGTGGCGCGACGCTGTGGCGCAACGCAGTTCGGTGCGTGCAGTCGCAAAGACACGGCAATTCTATATCGAACAGTACGGTCGCCTTCATCCGGAGCTGGCGGCATAAGAGCGGACGTCTGTCAGTCTTTCCCTCGATCAGCTGTACCGGTGCCAAGCTTCGCCCGACGGATGGCCCGAAACCCCGAAGGGCGGGCCCATGGTTTTTGGTGGGTCCAGAGAAGTGATTGCGGTTGGACGGCGAAAACAGTGTTGATGCTTTCGATCCTGATCGGAGCGAAGGCGCGGAGCACGAGCGCGGTTGCAGCCAACAATGACGCGGCATGTGCCGAGCGGCGGCTTGGTGAAATTCGGTAGCCTTGCGGCGCGACAGCAAGCAGGCCTAGGCCGTGGGAATGGTGCCGCCGTCAATGACGTACTCGGTGCCGGTGATGGCGGTGGCGCGTGGCGAGACAAGGAACGCGATCAGGTCGGCGACCTCGCCTGGCTTGGCGGGACGGCCAAGCGGGATGCCGCCCAACGAGTCCATCAGCTGCTGCCGCGCGGCGCCCTCGTCGCTGCCAGCTTCAGCTGCAAGGCGCCTGACGAGGGCGGTAGCCGCGCTAGTCTCGATCCATCCAGGCGCGACGCGAACGACGCGGATTCCTTGCGGACTCACCTCCTTGGAGAGGCCCTTGCTGTAGCTGGACAGCGCTGCTTTCGCAGCGGCATAGGCGAGGGTGGATTTCGGCAGCGGCAGCTGGCGCTGTATGGACGTGACATGCACAATGACGCCCGACTTCTGTTCGATCATCCCGGGCAGCAAGCTGCGATCCAGCCGCACTGCCGGTAAAAGGTTGAGGCTGATTTCCTTTTCCCACTCAGCGTCGTCGAGCACGGCATAGCCGCCGGCAGGCGCTGACGAGCCGCCAACCACATGGACGATGATATCGGCGCCGCCAAGCTGACGGCGGACGGCATCCACGACGGTCGCGCATCCTTCCGGGGTTGCGACGTCGGCGGCGATGAACATCGGGTCGACCGGTTGCGAGGCAGACCGCGCCGTGGTGAGGACTTGGGCGCCCATATTTCGCAAGCGCGCTACGACGGCCTCGCCCAGGCCCTTGGTGCCGCCGGTGACAAGGGCGCGCTTTCCCACGAGTGGGGGATCGCCGAGCATCAGCGAATTTCCAGGGAAGCGATCGCTCCGCCCTTGATTTCGAAGACGTGGTCGAGTGTGACCGGACTGCCCGGGAAGTCCCCGGTGACCTTGCCGGTCACCACCACCTTCCCGTCCCGCGTGGTCACGGCGAGGGGTTCAACGGAATGATGGTATTTCCGGCCGGTTTCAACGCGCCAGGCCTTGATGCCGGCAATGCCGGTGATGGTTTTGCCCTCATCGCTTACGGTGGCGTCGGTGTGGAAACAGCGGTCAAGGCCCGAGGGGTCGTGGGCGTTCTCCGACGCGAAGTAGATGTCGATCGGTGCCGGCAGTCGGATGCTCATGCGGGTGCTCCTTGCTCGGGCACTGCAGGAGCGCATTGCCCGAGAGAAGACATGTGCCTAAGCTGGCCGGATGGCAAGAACGCACAAAAAAGTAAGGTACTCACCTGAACGTAAGGATCGAGGACACACGCCCGCGTCTGCTGCCGAGGGCGTGGAGCAGGCGCTGAAGGTTCTGGAAGGACGCTGGAAGCTCGTCATCCTGTTTCACCTGTTCGACGGCAAGCTGCTGCGCTTCTCGGAGCTGGAACGGGCGATCCCGTCGATCTCGCAGAAGATGCTCATCCAGCAGCTTCGGCAGCTGGAGAATGATGGCGTGGTGCGCCGCATCGTGCATCACCAGGTGCCGCCAAAGGTAGAGTACGGCCTGACTGATTGGGGCGAGGCACTCTGTCCAGCCCTCGACGAGATCCTGAAGTGGGCGGCGACGCGGGAAGACTTTATGGATGCTGTCGGCGCGGATGCCTAACGACGGCAAATGCCCTCGTGCGAAGAAGCGCCAGCTTAGAGAAGTGTTGGTGTGCCGGCATCCACTGGCTCGAACGGCTCGAGGATGCCCGGATCGTCATTGTCCGGCTTGTTCACCCGCGCCGAAATCGGCCACATCATCATGAGTTCGGCTGGGAAGGGCACGAGCAGATCGCGGGGATCCGGTTCGATGTCGGATAGCCAGCGATCGTTCGCTTGCGCGGGCAGGATCACCGGCATGCGGTCATGAATGTCGGCCACCAGTTCGTTGGCCGTGGTGGTGATGATGCAGAATGTGCGGACGATCTCACCCGTTTCCGGATGCTTCCACCCATCCCAGACGCCGGCGATGCCGAACGGTTCACCCGACTTCATCGCGATGGCATAGGGCTGCTTGGCCTTCGAGCCCTTGATCGCTTTCCACTCGAAGAAGTTGTCGACCGGCACGATGCATCGCCGCCGCGCATAGGCATCCCGGAACATGGGCGCGCCCGCGACGCGCTCCGCCTTCGCGTTGATCGGCTTCAAGCGCGGCGCGACCTCTTTCGTCCAATTCGGAATCAGCCCCCAGCGCAGCAGGTCGAGCTTGAATTCTCCGGTCTTGGGATGGCGGCGGATCACCAGCAGGTCCTGGCTGGGCGCACCGTTGTAACGCGCCTTGCTCTTGGTCACGCGCGGGTCATCGGGCGTGCCAAGCAGGATCTTGAGGCCAAGCTGCTCGGGTGGGCTTTTTTGGGTGATGCGGCCGCACATGGCCAACATGTAGCAGCGGACACTTGCCGTTCAAGCGCGAGGCCGGCCGCAAGGAGAACTCGACACGGAGCGCCGAACTGGATAGAACAAACAGAGAACATTCCAGCGTGAGGCCGACAATGGCAGAGACCTTGGCGGAGCTGCGGGCGAGAGAGCAGGAGGTCGCGCGCGAATGGCAATGGCTGCATGACGCGCTGAATGTCGTAGCCCGGGCCCGTGCCGAGCATGGGGATGTGCACGCGTTCCGGCTCATGCAGGCGCAGGCGATGGTGGTCGGCCAGCGCCGGATCACGCTGTCAATGTCTATCGCGGAACTGGAGCGCGACCGCGCTCATTCTGGCGGTTGAAGCCGCCGGAGGTAAGCGACGGCCTGCGAGGCTTTGGCGGCTGCCGTAAAGATGGCACGGCTGTCGTCCTTGAGCAGCTTGAGCCAGTGCGCGAGGTACTGCGCATGATCGGCGCGGACATCCTGGGTGATCCCAAGCTCGCTGCAGAGGAAAGCGGAGCCGATCTCCGCCACGAGTTCCTCGGCGGCGTAAGCGGCATCGCCAAAACGCTTGCCCATGTTGCGGTTGAGCCGCTTTTCCGAGCCCGTTGCGTGCAAACGCTCATGCAGCAAGGTTCCATAATATCCGTCGCTGCGCGTCATCGTGCCGGTGCCGCAGAACAGTCCTTCGTCCGGCATCTGGATGCGATCGGTTGACCGGCAGTAGAAGGCGCTTTCACCGCCAGTAAGGGGCCCATTTTCGGGGTGGAACGCCTTGCGCATGACGTTGACGCCAATAACGTCGTTGCCAAACCCCTCACTCGAGGCGCCCGCCGCCTTGCGCACGGCGACCTCCACCTCCTTGAACGCCTGAAACACAGCCACGTCGTGATCGCCGCGCAGAAACAGAGGTTGCGCCTTGTCCGCAAGCGCTGACTCGAGAAGCTCAACCGGCAGCATCCGGCCCTTTCGGTAAACCTCCACGTCCGCCCTGCTACGCAAGGTCTTCGCCCGCTTGGTCAGCACGAAGAGATGGGTCGTGCGGGTCGCGACGGGCGCCCCGCACAATGCATTCTTCTGTTCGACCCTGCGGACCTCGAAATCCACGAGCACCTTCAGGCCCAAGGCCGCCCAAGCGTGCGGCATCTGGAGCGACTCGAAGCCGCGCTCACCGCCTGGACAGACGAGGATCGCGCCCCGACCGCCGAGACGCTCGCCTACTCCGCCGGCGTACCGGCACGGATCTGCGAGGTGCTGCTGTCGGATCTTGAAGAGGTGGGATCCGTTGAACGGGACCAGGACGGAGGCGTCGCAATCGTCGTGCCGCCGGAGACCTTCAAGACCGGCGTCCGCGATCTGGTGACGAAGCTCAAGACCTTCCGCTACGAGGGCGAACGGCGTCTTCGTCTGATTGCCAACTATGCCCAATCGACGGAATGCCGCAGCGTCTTCATCCGGCGGTATTTCGGGGAGGAGTATCCACCGCGCTGCGGGACGTGCGACCGCTGTCGCGCCGACCGTGTTGTGACCGAGACAGCCGGCCCCGCACCGATCAGCCGGCCGAAAACTGGACCGCGCACACAAGGACCGGCGCCAATCACCTGCCAGGAACGCGCGACGGCGACGCCAACGCGTTCACTCATGAAAACCAGCGCCATTGCCGGTGCCCGTCAATACGCCTACTTCATGGGTTGCCGGCGCCGGCAATCTGACGCCTTCTGGATACGAAATGCTCGCACCAGCCCAAGCAACTGACCTGTTTCCCTTCGACAACAGCTACGCGCGGTTACCGGAGCGCTTCTTTGCCCGTCTGCCACCTACCCCGGTTGCCGGGCCCCGCCTCATCCGGCTGAATGAGGCTCTCGCTCATCAGCTCGGGCTCGATGCCGATTCGCTCGCCTCCCCGGAAGGCGTCGCGGTCCTTGCCGGCAACCGCGTGCCACACGCGGGCGAGCCGCTGGCCATGGCCTATGCCGGCCACCAGTTCGGAGCCCTTGTGCCACAGCTTGGCGATGGCCGGGCCATTCTCCTGGGCGAGGTTGTCGATGTGGAGGGTGTGCGCCGGGACATTCAGCTGAAAGGCTCAGGCCCCACCCCCTTCTCCCGCAATGGCGATGGCCGAGCAGCGCTGGGGCCGGTCCTGCGCGAGTACATCATCAGCGAGGCCATGGCTGCACTTGGCATCCCGACCACGCGCTCGCTCGCGGTTGTCGCGACCGGGGAGACCGTACGCCGTGAAATGCCCTTGCCCGGCGCCGTCCTCACCCGCGTAGCCTCGAGCCATATCCGCGTCGGCACGTTTCAGTTCTTCGCCGTGCGCGGAGATGTGGATGCGATCCGGCGCCTCGCCGACCACGTGATTGCCCGTCACTACCCGGAAGCTGCTGGCGCGGCCAACCCCTACCACGCTCTTCTCGAGCATGTGATAGCCCGGCAAAGAGACCTCATCGCGCAATGGCTGCTTGTTGGTTTCATCCATGGCGTCATGAACACCGACAACACGTCGATCGCGGGTGAAACCATTGACTATGGCCCCTGCGCTTTCATGGACAGCTACGACCCCGCAACGGTCTACAGCTCCATCGATACCTCCGGCCGCTACGCCTATGGCAACCAGCCGCGCATCGCCCGGTGGAACCTTGCCCGCTTCGCCGAAGCGATCCTGCCGCTCCTTGGCGAAGACAAGGACGCCGCCGTCCAGCAGGCGAATGAAGCGCTCGATGGCTTTGGTGCCCGCTTTGAGACCGCTTACACACTGGGCCTTCGACGCAAGCTGGGCCTGCTGCAGGCGCAAGCCGATGATCTGTCGCTCGCACAGGGCCTTTTGGAACGCATGGCGCAGAACGGCGCGGATTTCACGTTGACTTTCCGCCGCCTCTGCGAGGCTGCCGTTAATCCCGATGGTGACGCGGCTGTCCGCGCTCTCTTCACTGATCCGGCTGCCTACGATGCCTGGGCCGAGGCATGGCGCCGTCGGCTGGCTGACGACGGCACCGCGACCGCCCACGAGCGCATATCAGTGATGCGCGCCGCCAATCCCGCCGTCATCCCGCGCAATCATCTCGTGGAGGAAGCAATCTCGGCGGCCGAGAACAATGCGGATTTCGCGCCGTTCGAGGAGCTCGTCGCTGTGCTTGCCAGGCCTTACGCTGACTTGCCAGCGACCCTCGCCCGCTACGCCGACCCACCCAGGCCAGGTCAGGTCGTGCGCCAGACGTTCTGCGGTACCTAGCGTGAAGTCGCCGGACCGCGACTTCAAGAGCGCCCTTCGGTCGGCTTGCGATTGGCAATGGAGCGCCAGACGGCCAGCGCGATTGACCACACCAGCGCAAGTCCGCCGCCGACCAGCGCAGCAACCGCCGGTATTGCGCCCCCAATAAACAGCTGTACGTAGCCCTGCGCCTGCCCTCGTCGCATCTTTGCGAACGGATGCTCATCTGGCGCCGGCTCGCCCACAAACACATCAGGCAGCAGGTGATGGACAGCCATGAGGTAGAAGACGAGAGCTACCAGGCCAAGCTCGGCGACAGTCACCACGAGCGCTGTTACCAGCCCCCAACGCCATTGCGCCAATAGGGGCACCAGCAAGAGCACCAGAAGGTAAGAGAGGTAGAAGCTCAGAGCCATGATGGCGGCCACATCGTCCTGCACCACTGCTGCATCTGGAGCTTCAAATAAGACGCTGACGATGATGACGGGCGTGGGACCGCGGCAAGGCTTCGTCTACGTGTCCGTGGTCGACAGCACTGCAATGGCGAAGGCCGAGGCCGGTCGCACGGTGCGCATTCCGGGGCGAGGGCCGCCGTGGATCGCGGTCGATCACGAGCTGTCTTCGGTCGTCGTCGCGCGTTGGCCCGGACGGCTATGGGCCGTCGAGATCGTCGACGCTGTCACCGCGCAGGACGGCGCGGGTGGACTGCGTGCCGATGCCGGATACACACGAGCTGCGGCCGTGAAGATTCTGCACGCCGTTCCGGTCGCAGCCCTGTTCGGCGCTCACGGAGCGGAGGTGTGCGCCGTGATCGAGGCCGCTGCCAAGCTTGATTTGGCGGGGGCCGAGAGATTGGCGGAAATGCGGGTGCCGGTGATGCACAGAACCGGGTATGGAGGCGCTGGCTCGTCCGCGAGAACATCCCTCTCGATGGCTACAATGATCTGGATGGCACCCTGGCCGTCGGTGCGTCGAAGGCAGGATCGCCCATCGGCAAAGCACCCAGGATGATTCACAATATGGTCGGCCGGCGCGCGGAAGCCCTCGCGGGCCCGTCCGTGTGGGTTGTGGACGAGGCAGATCCGGAAGGCGCCAGGCTCTCAGAGCCGTGGTGTGCAGCCAGCATCGCCTTGCTCGACGCTGCACTGGCATTCGGTGCGCCTGACCTCCTTGAGCGCCAGGACCACGATATTCTTACTGCCGCGGCGCGACACCACCGGCTCCGGCTGATGGTGGGTTTGGCGGGCGACTCCACCGATGCCTGCGAATCGGGCAAGCTGCGGCTCAAATGCGCTGATCAAGCGCAACCCGCGATGGAGCATGATATGGCGAAACTTCCCCACTACACGCTCACACACAACGAGCGCAAAGACCGATGGGACCTGGTGAACGATGGGACGGGCCGCACCAAGGCCAACTTCGACACCAAGGCTGAAGCCACCAAGGGTGGCGTCCTGGAAAAGGGTCTCAAGTGAAAGAGCGACGGTCCGCGAAGTATGTTATTGCGGACATCGCGGGTGCCAGGCTCCCCGTCGATCTCGAGATCGAAGGACCGAAAGTCGCGCAAAACCAATGAATTGATCTGCCGCCGCCATGTTGTGGGGAGAGACTTGCCACTGGCCAACAAGTAGAAAAATTTCCACGCGATTGGCCGCCTAGCGCGTCATCTCCTGCTTCTGCAGGATTAACGCCGCATGGTCAGCGACTCGTCTGCCGCAGAGTCGGGCCGCGCGGGAAGCATTCGAAGTGCTGTTTTCTGAAGTGTTGCGCGTGCTCGCGCACGATCATGGAAACGTGCCGTGACGTCCGGCGAGGATGACCCGAAGACGCTCTTCCCACTTGCCGAGTGCCTGCCGCTTCTCCTTGTCATAGGCGTAGCGGTTGTAGACGGCCTCCGTGACCCCGCGGGTCTGCGGGCTGTGGTTGAGGACGAGGGAGCGGACATGCGCAGGCAACCCCATGCGCGCCATCTCCCTCGGCCGAAACAGGCTGGTCGTCCTCCATCTCGAGTGCGGGGAACACATACAAGCTGTCAGCCGGGGATGCCGCGACAGCCTTCTCGAACTCCGCCTTGGCGCGGGGACAAAGCAGGAGCCGATGCAACAAATCCGTTCTTGGTCCGCTCGCCAGGTATGGTCCACACCGGCTCCCGCCCTGTGAGCTCGAGTTCGGACTTCATGGCGCCGACGACTTCGCCGCGCCGGTGGCCGGTGAGCAGCAGGCGCAGGATCGATCGGGGGGCCGGGGATAGCATGCGGCCCTTCTCACCCTTGGACATGTGGTCGCCGGTCATGGCCTCCATGGCGGCGAGGGCGCTCCAGAACTTCCGGATGTCGGTTTCGGGCAGGACCCGCTCGCGCGGCTTCCTTACCCCCGCCTTGCGCATCCGGGCCGCCGGATTGACCTCGATCAGGCCTTCACCCATGGCCCAGTTGAGCACGCGCCCGACAAGCTCGATCACGCTGTTGGAGGTGAGGGGGGAAGCATCCTTCGCGACCTTGTCGCGGAAGCGGCCGATCTCCGCCCGCTTGAGATCCGAGACGCGCGTCTTGGCAAATCCCTTCTCGATGTGGCAGCGGTAGAGGGTGCGATCGGTTCCAGCCCGGGCGAACTTGGGTTCGGCATGGCGCGCAAACCAGTCCTCGAATATGTCGGCAAACGTCTTGGCTTCCCGCACCTGGGCCACCCGCTCGGCGTGCGGATCGCGGTCGTCCTCCTGGACGGCTTTTACGACCTTGGCGGCGTGCCTGGTCGCATCGTGGAGGCCGATCACCTTGGCGTCGCCGATCTTGTATCAGCGAAAGCGGCGGCTGCTCCGGCCGCCTGGCTGGTAGCGGACGAACCAGCACCTTTTGCCGTTCGGACGGACGTCGAGCAGGAGGCTGGGCACGCCCTGAATGCGATAGCATGTGCGTCTGCCGGCCAGCGGCTTTGCCGCCAGGATCTGGCGGTGGTTTTGAGCGAGAACGGGCATTGGCAGGCACCCAGAAAATTTGTCCGTGGACACCGGTTTTGCCGCACACCTGCCGCACACCGGGACGTTGCTTGAAGCAGCCGGACGTTACCCGATGTTCAGTCGCAAGTCCAATAAATTCAACTATTTCAATGCATTGACGTGAACCTGGTTGACATGCCTGAAGACGCCAGAACGGGCCTGGGACCAATCGCACTGCAGAGGTCAGGGGTTCGATTCCCCTCGGCTCCACCAATTAAGTCAGGCACTTGTCCCTTAAATGCTTTTGACCGCTTTAGGCCGGTGCACTC
>Ga0075430_100000430_pt1 | contig 31172 bp, 32 predicted proteins | sample RhiMetdeltSRZDD4_FD_75294 | JGI IMG/M metagenome (GOLD analysis project Ga0075430, IMG submission 75294) | Populus rhizosphere microbial communities from Tennessee, USA - Rhizosphere MetaG P. deltoides SRZDD4 | ecosystem: Host-associated > Plants > Roots > Rhizosphere > Soil | place: USA... | reverse complement strand
CACGCACGAACTGAACCCGAGTGCGTCGATCCTCAAGGCGGACAGCGTCGTGCGGCTTGACCGGCCCGAGATCGTCGCGGGGAAGGCCGTGCTCGTCGTCGAGGACGGTCCCACGCTCACCCACGGCGGGATGAAGTTCGGCGCCGGCGTCGTCGCGGCTCATCAGGCCGGGGCGTCCGTGATCGTCGACCCGCGGCCGTACGTGACGGGGACCATCGCGGAGGTGTTCGACAAGTACGACGTCGGACCCGTTCTGCCGGCCGAAGGGTACTCGAACGACCAGCTCGCCGAGCTCGAGCAGGCGATCGCGGCCACCCCGTGTGACGCGATCGTGATCGGGACCCCGATGGACCTGCGGCACGTCATCCGGCTCGACAAGCCGGTCGCGCGGGTGTCGTACGAGCTGCGGGAGCTCGACGGATCGGGGCTCGAGGACGCCCTGGGGGGCGCGATCGAGCACGTTCGTCCCGTCGAGTAGGAACGGAGGATCCGGCCTCGCCTCCCCCACCTGGCGAGGCCGGATCCCGTTCGTCACGCCGAGACCTCGCTCCTCACACGGCCGCTGGGAGGCCGTGTGGTCAGGGTACGGTCAAGGCTTTCGGGCTCGGATGATCGCCCCGTACATCTGGTCCGCCTCCAGATGCGTCGGGTCGATGCTTACTTCGACGAAGCCGGCATCGGCGAGCTCCTGCCGGTACTCCCCGAACGACAGGGCTCCGGCGATGCACCCGACGTAGGACCCCTTCTCGGCCCGTTCTGCAGGCGAGAGCTCATCCGCCGCGACGACGTCGCTGATGCCGAGGCGTCCTCCGCTCCGCAGGACCCTGAACATCTCGCGCATCACCGTGGGCTTGTCGGTCGACAGGTTGATGACGCAGTTCGAGATCACGATGTCCACGCTTCCGTCCTCGAGCGGGACGTCCTCGATGTAGCCCTTGAGGAACTCGACGTTGGTCGCCCCGGCCTTCCGCGCGTTGTCACGCGCGAGCTCGAGCATCTCGTCGGTCATGTCCAGCCCGTACGCCTTCCCCGTCGGACCGACGCGCTTCGCGGACAGCAGGACGTCGATCCCGCCACCCGAGCCGAGGTCGAGGACCGTCTCGCCCTCGCGGAGTTGTGCCACCGCCGTGGGGTTGCCACAGCCGAGGCTCGCGAGGACGGCCTCGTTCGGCAGGCTCTCCCGCTCGGCGAGATCGTAGAGGCGGACACCAAGGCCCTCCTGGGGAGGGCAGCAGCCGCCGACCTCGCCGGCGTCGTTCGCGGCCATGCCCTCGGGCACCGCCCGAGCGGCGGCCGCGTACTTCTCCCGGACCTCCTCGCGAAGATCAGTCATCGTCGATCTCCTCTCACACGATCGCGCTGGCGGCCGGCGTCACGAGGGCGCCTCGCAGCAGCTCCAGGCGTTCGGGCACGACGCGGTAGTAGGCCCATCGGCCACGTTGCTCCCGCTCGAGTAACCCGGCGTCGGCGAGGACCTTCAGGTGGTGGCTGACGGTCGGCTGGCTGAGTCCGAGAGGCTCCGTCAGGTTGCAGACGCAGGCCTCCGCGCCTTCGGAGTTGGAGATCAGGCTGAGGAGACGGAGGCGAGCCGGATCGGCCACCACCCTGAGTGCTGCCGCCACGTCCTCGGCCTCCTCCGCCCCGAGCGGTGCGCTCAAGACCTCCGGACAGCACGCCTCGGAGATGACCTGGACGAGCTTCATGTAGAACATATTGACGAGGGTCGATGCATCTGTCAACGTATCGAGGCTCGTCGATGGATGAAGGGGGTGCCGAGCGTGGAACAGCGTCTGGATGGCTGTTGCCCCGAGGACTGCTGCCCGTCGGGCTGCTGCTGAGAGTCTGAACGAGCCGCCGGTTCCCTGACCCCGGCGGCTCGTTCACCTTCCGTCCACGTTCCATGACTAGGGTCGCCGCCAGTCGATGAGGGGGCGTGCCTGGATCTGACCCACGCCGAGGAGAAGCTCGTCGAGGAGTTCGTGGGCATCTTCTCGCCCGAGACCGTCGCAGAGTGCCTGAGGGACTCGGCGGACCGGCTCGCCGGTTCTCCGATCCAGACATACGTGGCACTCTTGAGCTACCGATTCGCCCGAGAACGTCTGCGGGCGGTCGCACAGTCAGAAGGGAGCGTGATGAAGGAGGTCCCCGAGGTCCTGTTCGTCTGCGTCCACAACGCGGGGCGGAGCCAGATGGCGGCGGGCCTGCTCGATCGTCACGCGAACGGCCGCGTGCACGTCCGCTCCGCAGGGAGCACGCCCGCGAACGAGATCAACCCCGCCGTCGTGGCCGCTATGGACGAGCTCGGGATCGATCTATCGAACGAGTATCCGAAGCCGCTCACGATCGAGGTCGTGAAGGCGGCCGACGTCGTCATCACGATGGGGTGCGGGGACGCGTGCCCGATCTACCCGGGGAAGCGGTACCTCGACTGGGACCTCCCGGACCCTGCCGGGAAGTCGGTCGAGGAGGTCCGCGAGATCCGCGACGAGATCGACCGGCGTGTCCGCGAGCTCGTCGGCGAGTTGGTGGGCGTGGCCTGAGGGGTGGCCTCGGACACCCCCAGGGATCGCCCGCCGCGTCTCGCCGAGTTCATTGGCACCGCCCTGCCCCTCGCCGCCATCGTCGGTTCGGGGATCGCTGCGGATCGGCTCAGCCCGGGGGACGCCGGGGTCCAACTCCTGATCAACGCGGCGGTGACCGGAGCGGCCCTCGTCGCCATCTTGCTCGCGGTGGGTCCGGTCTCGGGCGCGCATCTCAGCCCGGTGGTGACGCTGGCCGACCGCGCGTTCGGCGGGGTCTCCAGAGGCCTGACGGCCGCGTACGTCGCTGCCCAGTTCGCCGGGGCGGGGGCGGGCGTGATGCTCGCCACCCTCGCGCTGCCGGCCACGGATCTGTCCTCGACGAAGCGGCTCGACCGAGGGCTGTGGCTCGGCGAAGCGGTGGCGACCTTCGGGCTCGTCTTGGTCGCCTTCGGGATCGTCAGGTCTCGACGGACCCAGCTCGCGCGAAGGATCTGCGCGGCGAGCTACAGGAAGGCCAGACCCGACGTGCGGAAGATGTCGAACCGGGCGTTCTTCAGATCGATCCGCGTTCGGGACGGCACGATCGCCGACTTCACGTACGAGGAAGCCCTTCGCGTCCCTCCTCGGTTCACACAATGGCTCGATCGTGGAGACGAGCGGACTCGAACCGCCGACCCCCTGCTTGCAAAGCACGGCTTGGTCAACTCTCTGACCAGGGGCTTTGTCTCCTCCGCAGGTCATGGGCGTGACTCGGGGGAGGTCGAGAGACGCAAAGTCCGCCAATAGAAGTCTGACCCGGTACATATCCGGTACACGCGAACGCGATGCGGGAAATCCGTTACCCGAGGATCCTCCAGCGATCCAGTGACGGCCCGTACAGCCTGAGCCGTTTGGGAGAACTAGAAAGCCTGCGCCTTAGGCGAAGGCTCCCACCCAGACAGACCGGCCGGCCTCGTCAATCGCCACGACCGCCAGCGGCGCGCCGAGCGGGATCGGCGTCGCGCTCGAGAGTTCGGGATCGATGCGGTACAGGTTGCCGTCCTCACCGTCGCCCACCCAGGCAAAGCCGAGACCGACGGCGATGCTGGAGGGGGCGGGGCCGACTCCGATCGGATCGCCCGGGGAGTTGCTCGAAGGATCGATCGGGGTCGCGGTTCCGGCGTCCGGATCCATCACCCAGACCCCGCCGTCGCCGGCGGCGATGTCCCTTGGGTTACCGCCGAGTGGGACCCGTCCGATGACCTCGTCCGATGAGGGGTCGATCCGGATGACCTCGCTCTCGAGGAAATCCAACGCCCAAACCGAACCGCTCCCGTACGCGAGCGCATCGGGCGTGCCGCCGATCTCGAACCCGTCCCGTCGTCGGCCGGTGAGCGGGTCGAAGACCGTCAACGTCCCGGCATCGGATCCGACCCACAGACTCCCACCACCTAAGACGATGTCCGTAACGACGCCGGAATTGATCGAGACCGGCTCGAGTCGCTCATGCGTCGCCGGGTTGATCCGAGAGACGCACGTGGCCGGTTGCGAACCGCTGAACCATACGGTCTGCGAGCCCACGGCCAGGCCGAATCCAGCGATTCCCGCGCCACAGCCGGGCTCCGAAGCAGTCGGAAACCGCTCGACAGGTTCGCCCGTCTCCTCGTCGAAATGCTGGAGGAGCGGGGGTTCTCCTTCGGGCAACCCGTACGTCCATACGCCTCCTTCGCCGATCGCGAGGTTAAGAGCCACGTCGTCCCCGCGCGCGAGCCCCTTCACACCGGGGATCGTGGGCGATGCCCGCCCGGTCTCGGGATCGATCTTGGCGAGCGAGCCCGCGGGCACAGCCGAGGCCCCGGCCGCGGGAGATGGTCCGCTCGGCCCTGGACCCTCCTCATCCCGCAGGAGCGCGAGGAGGGTGGCGGTGACGCCGACGGCAATCACCGCGCCAGCTATCGCCAGCCACCCCTTCCTTTTCGACCGCGTGCGCCCGGGCCTCGGCGGTCGGTCTCCGCTGGTCGCATCCTTGAAGGCGGCCGCCAACGCTCCCGCCGTCGTGTAGCGATCGGCGGGGCGCTTGGCCATCGCCTTCCCGATCACCCGGTCGACACCTTGCGGGAGCTTCGGTCGCCGCTCGGTTGCGCTCGGAGGTGGATCGTGGAGATGCGCGTACATCACGGCGGCCTCCTGCTGCCTGGTAAACGGCGGGAGGCCGGTGAGGCATTCGTACAGGACGCAGCCGAGGGAGTAGATGTCCGTCTGAGGACCGAGGGCCGTGCCCTCGAACTGCTCGGGTGCGGCGTAATCCAGGGTGCCCGCGAACACGCCGGTGCCCGTCAGACCAGATCGGGAATCCGATCGTTTCGTGAGCCCGAAGTCCGTGAGGTAGACGTGCTCGATCGCAGGCGAGCCGGCCGACCTGGCGATCAGGATGTTGCCCGGCTTCACGTCGCGGTGGACCAGGTCCTTCGCGTGCGCGGCGTCGAGCGCCCGCGCGACGCCGTCGATCACCATCAGCGCGTCGTCGAGGGCGAGCGGCGACTGGTCGATCAGCCCCCGAAGATCCGTTCCCTGCACGTAGCGCATCGCGATGTACAGGCTGCCGTCGTGCTCGCCTGCGTCGAAGACGGGAAGGACGTTCGGGGCGTCCAGGGAGGCCGCGAGCTCGGATTCGCGGATGAAGCGGTCCCGGAACCGCTCGTCGTCGGCGAGCTCGGAGGCGAGCACCTTGAGGGCGACCTTCCGCTTGAGACGATCGTGCTCGGTGAGGTACACGACGCCCATGCCGCCCCGCCCCAGGGTACGTTCGATGCGGTAGCCGGCAAACTCGGTTCCAAGTGCCAGGTCCATGGCTGACGAACCGTACACCGTGCTGCGGTGGACGTTTGGCACTTCGGCGGTGGAGACGGCGGGACTCGAACCCGCGACTTCCTGCTTGCAAAGCAGGCGCTCTACCAGCTGAGCTACGTCCCCGCCGGACCAGTCTAAGACGAGCCCGACCCGGTCACCCGGACGGTCCGGTCGGGCCGGTCGGGGACGGGCTCGGTCCGGGGAGCGGTTGCTCGACCATCCCCTCGTCTGGGACAACGTCGAAGCACGTCCGCGGGCAGTTGTCGCCAAGGAAGCTCGTGACGACGTTCCAGGAGAACGACGTCCGGTACGGTCCGATCGACAGGCGGTGGAGCGCGATCGTGAGCGCGACCGCGCGGCCGCCGGCCCTGCCGGCGTGCAACCGCCCGATCTCGACGAGGCGACCGTCGCTTCGAACGCGGTTGAGGACCCCGATCAGGGCTCGGCCGTTCGAGCCCACGACCGCGAGATGGTCGATCCGGGCGTCCCCCTTCGTGTCGAGCTGCACCGTGACGAAGCCGCGATCCCAGATGTCCCGGACCGTCCACCGCCGGAACGTCTCGCTCCGCCACGCGAGCGGGGAGACCGCGTCGTCCAGCGTGACGTTCCGGACGTCGAGGCGCCCGTTCGTGTCGTTCGGATCCTCGAGCGACGTCGTCCCGCCGAGCGCCGGCAACGCCAGCACGAGGATCGAGGCGGCGGCGAGTCCGAGCGCGGCCGTCCGAGCCCTCATCGGGCCGAGCTCCGACGCACGACGAGGATCGTCCGGACGGCGACCCACGTCGCGAGCGCGAGGCCGAACACCACGAGGAGCGCCGCGACGAGGTCGCTCCCGATCGGCCGCGCGAGCGATATCCCCGGCGGGGCGTCGGCCCCCTCGAGCCAGGCGACGGCCGCGATCGCCATGAGCAGCGCGTTGCGGAGGAGCAGGTACCGGTAGTCGCGGACGCGGTCGCCCGCGAAGCATCCGCACCCGAGCCTCGGCCCGACGTGCACGCGCGCCCACACGACGGCCGTGGAAAACGTCCCGAGCGCGGCGAGGGCGACCAGTCCCCCCGTCGAGGCGTACCCGAGGAGCGGCAGGACCGCGATCGCGAGCTCGGTCGCCGGCACGCCGATCCTGGCGGGACCTTCCGCCCACCCTGGAAGTACGTACGACGCGAGCGATCGGCGCCACGCGGACCACCGCACGAGCTTGGCGACCGACGCGACCCCGAACGTGACCGCGAGGGCGGCCGCCGCGACCGCGCCGGCGTCGGTGAGCCCGCCCACCTCGCCGAACGCGACGAGCGAGGTGGTGAGCACCGCGGACAGCACCACGCCGTGTGCCACCCGCCACCCCGCCCACGACGCGCTCCTCGCCAACCGTTCGACGAGCGCGGACCCCTCGTCGGCCGTCCGGACGTGGAACGCGACGGAGGCCGTCAGGCCGCGGGCAAGGCCGAACGGCGCGAGCGCGAGCGCTCCCACCAGCGGGTCGCCCGAGACGAACGCGGCGATCGACACCACCACTAGCGTCCCCCGGGTGAGATAGGTGAGGAACCCGACGCCGAGGCCGACGCCGTACAGGAACGATGCGATCCCGAACGGGAAGAACGACCGCCACCAGTTCGGGACCTGGCGCCGGAGCTGCGGGACGGGGACCCGGGCGCCGAAGACCTCGGCCAGATAGAGCGCCGCCGCGGCCGCGACGATCGCCCGACCGACATCCCACGGCGCGTCGAGGAGCGCGCCGAACGCTGCGAGCACCGCGCCGAACGCCGCGGCGGCGAGCGTCGCCCCTGCCGCATGCAGCGCGAGCAGGCCGACCCACCGCCGTCCCCGGCCCCCGTGGACCACGGGGGTGATGGTCTCCACCATCGAGAAGCCTCAGGGACCGAAGAGCGAGGTGATCCCCGCGACGACGGACGCCGCGACGACGGCGAGCGCGAGCGGGCCGCTCACCACGTCAGCACCGGACGTTCAGATCCCGGTACGTGATGCAGAAGACACGGCGCCCCCGGGGGCAGTAGCCGCGGACCGAGCCGTCGCCATTGATCCGGATCCTCGACGTCGAGCAGCAGTCCTGGATGTGCCGGATCCGGTCGTCGCAGCACCGGCTCCACCCGCCGCCGTAGTTCGGGTTCAGGACGAACGGATACGTCTCCGGAACGACCGTCTGGCACACCTTGCGCCGCGTCTGCTCGTGGGACAGGTAGATCAGTCCCTCGTCGTCCACCGGGTAGCCGTACGTCGGATGGACCGGGAAGCCGTGCGCGTCGGTGCGCGAGTGCGGCGCGTAGGGGTGCGGACACGACCCCGTGGTGAAGGTGTGGCCGCAGATGTGATGCGCCTCCGCGCGTTCGGGCGCGAGCGCCACCGCCACCATCGAGCCCCCCGCCAGCGCCACGAGGCCGCGGCCGACCCGGCCGAGGAACGAACGCCGGCTCGTGCCTCGGGCGAGCCCGATCCCCGCGCGCTCGACGCGGCTCAACGGCCGGAGCCCAGGGTCTCGGCTTCCTCGATCCTCCGGCCGGCGGTGTCGACCAGCCCCTCGACCTGCTCGAGCGAGTTCACGGTCCCCTTCGACCGGACGATCCCAAGCTCGTCGAGCACGACGACGAACGGCACGCCGGGCACGCGGTAGGCCGTCTCGAGCCCGGGATCGGAGACGACCTGGAGCGCGAGGCCGCCCGCGCTCGCGGATGCCGGCAGCGACGGGAGCACCTGCTCGCAGATCGGGCACGTCGGGGACACGAACGCGACGAGCCGCCGCGGGCCGGGGCCGCCGACGAGCACGTTCGCGCCCTCCCGGCTCCGGGCGACGCGCTCCTCGGGCGCCTCGCCCAGGGGCGGTCCTTCGTCATCGACCTCCAGCGCGCCGAGCGGCGCCAGCCGCAGGTGCAGCACGCCGATCTGGCGGGCGAGCGCGACCACTGCGATCGCGAGCACCGCGAGGAGGATCCACTGGACGACGAACGCCGCGGCCCACCATCCCGACACGCGACGTCAGCCCCGCTCCGAGGACTCCGCCTCCGCGGAGGTGGACGCCGCCCCATCTCCATCGGGCGGGCCCGCGGTCCACGCGGGCTCCCCCCGCTTGTCGAGGAACTGGAGGACGGGCGACCCGTCGCCCGTGAGCCCCATGATGGCGCGCAGCTCGCCGTCGCTGTTCAACAGCCGGATGATCGGCGCCCCTTCGGCCGCGAGCCCGAGGCGGGCGCGGACCTTGCCGTCCTCGTCCTGCAGCGAGATCGTCGGGGCGCCCTGCTGCGCGAGCGAGTACACGAACCCGAGCTCGCCGTCCTTGTTCCGGAGCGCGAGGGTGGGCGAACCCTCCGTGCCGAGGCCGAACTTCGCGCGCACCTTGCCGTTGCGGTCGACCATCGCCATGCTGGCCGACCCGTCGGAGAACAGGCCGAACGTCGCGCGGACCTTGCCCTCGTCGTCGGCGACGGCAAGCCCGGCGGAGCCGTCGGACTGGACGCCGAACCGTGCCCGCAGCTTCTCGTCCGGCCCGTAGAAGGACATGAACGGCAGGTCCTCGTTCGACACGCCGAACCGCGCGCGGACCCGGCCCTCCGAGTCCTCGATCTCGATCTCCCCGGCCCTGATGACGCGCTTCCTCATGTGGCGACCTCGCTCCCTGGAAGACGGCCCGACGCGATGAGTCTAGGACCCCGTGCCTCGACGGGCGCGACGAAGCGCGGAGCGGCCGCGGCGAGGGCGGGCGAGGAACGTCGATCCGCGGACGTGATCGGTCATACGCGGGCGGAGCGACCGGGGCTCGAGGATCGAACCGACCCCAGATGTGAGAAACCGCCGCGACCCGAAGGTCGCAGCGGTCTCTCATCGCGCACTGTATGGGCGGCCGTTCGAGCGGTCAAGCGGCGGCGAACGATTTTGTCACTCTTTCTCGAGCCGCTCGGACCGGACGGTGACCGACTCGAGGATCGACGGGTCGGGGTCCACGCCGATGCCCGGGCCGGAGGGGACGACCATCGTGCCGTCGGGCGCGAGCTCGAACGGCTCGGTGAGGTCCTCGTGGAAGTAGCGGCGGCTCGCGCTCGTGTCGCCGGGGAGCCGGAAGTTCGGCATCGCCGCGAGCGCGAGGTTCGTCGCCCGCCCGATCCCGGTCTCGAGCATCCCGCCGCACCAGACCGGCACCGAGCGCTCCGCCGTCGCGTCGTGGACCCTGCGGGCCTCGAGCAGGCCGCCGACCCGGCCCTGCTTCACGTTCACGATCCGGCAGGAGCCGAGCCCGATCGCCGCGCGGGCGTCGGCCGCCGAACGGATCGACTCGTCGAGACACACGTCGGTCGAGATCCGGCGCTGGAGCTCGGCGTGCTCCCACAGGTCGTCCTGGTGGAGCGGCTGTTCGACCATGAGCAGCCCGAACGCGTCGAGCGCGCGGAACACCTCGAGGTCGTCGAGCGTGTATGCGGCGTTCGCGTCGACCGACAGCAGGATGTCCGGGTGCGCCTCGCGGACCGCGCGGACGCGTTCGACGTCGGTGCCGGGCTTGATCTTCAGCTTGATCCGCCGGTAGCCCTCGGCGAGGTACCCGTCGACCTGGGCGAGCAGCTCCTCCGTCGAGGCCGCGATGCCGACCGAGACACCACACTCGACGCGGTCGCGGGTCGCGCCGAGCATCTCGGCGAGGGAGCGGTCCTCGGCCCGGAGCTCGGCGTCGATCAGCGCGTCCACGAGCGTCGCCTTCGCCATCGGGTGGCCGCGGACGGACGCGAACGCCGCCTCCACGCGCTCGGAACCGGTGTCGCCGGCCAGGAGCGCCGGCCCGAGAAGGTCCCGCAGGACGATCCACGCGCCGTCGTTCCACTCCTCGGAGTACTCGGGACGCACGTCGGCCACGCACTCGCCCCAGCCCGCCGCCTCGTCGGTCTCGAGCCGCGCGAGGATGCAGACCTTCTCGGTGCAGACCCCGAAGCTCGTGCGGAACGGACGCACGAGCGACAGCGCCACGATTCGCAGCTCGATCGACCGGACGCGCGTCACTCCGGTAGATCCTCACGAGCGACGAACAGGTACCGAGAGCCCTCCGCGTCGAACGCCGCGGCCACCATCCCCGCGCCGAGACACGACTCGATCGCGGCCGCCGACGCGTCGCGCCACGCCGAGGCGACCGATGGTTCCGCGCCGCGGAGCTCCGCGTAGTCGCGCGGGACGGCGACCGACGCCGCCCTCCCGGCCGGCGATCGGACTTCGCCGGGTCCCTCCCCCACCGGCTCGAGCGCAGCGTCGCCCACCTCGACGGCGCGGGGGCCCGGCTTCCGGGCGAGGCCCCATCGCACCGTGAACCGGTCGCTGCGTTCGCCAGCGTTCACCTCGTCCGACATCTCGCCGTAGTGGTTGCGTTCGAACCGGTCCGCCACCGCCCCGAGCTTGTGGAGGTTGAAGTACGCGTTCCGCGCGATCAGCGGGTCGAACGTCCAACGCACCACGTCGATCCCCTGCTCGAGCGCGAGCGCGCGTTGCGCGAGCTTGAGCGCGAAGCCGACGCCCCGATGTCGCCGGTCCGGCAGCGCGGCGAGCATGTGCGAGTGCACGTGGAGGCCGTCCTCGGGCTCGACGCCGCTCCACCCGATCACGTACCCGATCGCGTCCGGCCCGTCGAACGCCAGGATCGGCTCGTTCCCACTGTCGGCGAGCGCGCGGATCATCTCCCGGGGGAACGGCTCATGGCCTCCCCACGTCGCCTGCAGCACCTGGAGGATCCGGTCGGCATCCTCGAGGCTCTCGAAACGGCGAAGCGTCACGCCGCTCGCGTCCGCCGCCCGGTGCGCGAGCGCCCACGCCTCCATGGGGCCTCGGTTCGAGCCCGCGCCTGCCTCCTGCATCACGGCGCGGAGGATCTCGTCGGCGGATCGGGGGGAACGACGAAGGGCCCGTGCGGCGCACGGGCCCTCGACGATGCCGCTGGAAGGGTCGGGCTCAGCCGCCCGCCGGAGGCGGGAGCTCCTGCCACTCGTCCTCTTCCAGGTCCTTGCCTCGTCTGCGCTTGAAGATGGCAACGACCGCCGCCACGATCGCCGCGATGAACGCGATCTTCATGAGCTTCCCGAAGAACCCGCTCTTCTTCTCTTCAGTCTCTTCGGCCATCGCAGCCTCCTCTTCGCCCTCGTGGGCCTGGTTGGACTTGAACCAACGACCTCATCCTTATCAGGGATGCGCTCTAACCGAGCTGAGCTACAGGCCCGAGGTATCTCCTCGAGGGGCCTTCAGCCGGGCCCGAACGAGAGCGTACGCGTGGCTCGGAAACGGTGTCAATGGAGCGTGTGACCTGCAGCATCTGCCTGGAAGCGGGGCGACCACGAGCGCCTACCGCCGCTCCGAAAGCGTGACCTCGATCCCGCCGACGATGTCCGACAGCAGGTTGTAGAGGAACACCACGAACACGTTGACCAGCGTCCAGAGCACGACCATGCCGAGTCCGATCGCGAGGCCGCGGGTGAACAGCCAGTCCCCGTGGATCTCGAACGACTGGTCGGCGAACAGGTCGCGGATCAGGCGGGTGAGCGAGTCGAGCGCGCCGACCGCGCTCAGGATCCCGTACAGGATCACCATCGCGCCGAGGAACACGGCCATCACGCACAGGTAGAACAGGAACGAGAGCTTCAGCACCGACCACGGGCCGAGCTTGCGCACGACCACCCTCGCCTGCCGCGAGCCTTGGGGTTTCGAGCGCTCGACGCGGTGGGTGGACGGCGGCACACCCGTGGGCACGGTCGGCTCGGCGCCCGTGGGAGGCGTGGTGGGTGCGGCGACGGTGGCCTGATCGGCGGGATCGTTCACGGGTCTCGTCACTTTCTACGCGGCGGGGCGGGTCGCGGCAACCACCGGCACCCCTCGTCTACCCGGCGGGCCGAAGACCAACCGTGCGTGCACGGGGGCGAGGATCGCGAGCAGCACGAGGGCGAACGCCCAAGAGGCAGCGCCCACGTCCTCCTGCACGAGCAGTCCCCCGGCGGCCAGGCACATCCCGCACGCCGAAGCGACGACGAGCGCAAGGACCGCCGGGATGCGGTGCCATAGGAGGAAGACCGTCAGGAGGCCGACGACGGTTCCCGCGACGATCAGCGCGATCCCGGCACCGACGCCCACGGCGGGGACCTACACCTCGTCGACGACCTGCGAGATCACTGGGGCGAGCGCCACGACCGTGGCCCCCTCCTCGACCCGCATCGTTCGAACGCCCTGCGACGCGCGGCCGACCCGGCGGATGTCGCCCGCGGCCACCCGGATCACGATGCCTGAAGAGGAGATCACGAACATGTCCTGGTCCTTCGAGCCGACGAAGGCGCCGGCGAGCTGTCCGGTCTTCCTCGTCAGCGTGTGTCCGATCACGCCCTTGCCGCCGCGGCCCTTGATCGGGTAGTCCTTCAGCGGCGTGCGCTTGCCGTAGCCCTGCTGCGTGACGCTGATCATCTCCTCGCCCTGCGAGGCGACGCCGAGCACCATCACCTCGTCGTCCTCGGCCAGACGCATCCCGATCACGCCTGCGGTCTGCCGCCCCATGGGTCGAACGAGGCTCTCCTTGAACCGGATCGTCTGGCCCTTGCGCGAGACCAGGAACACGTCGTCCTTGCCGTCGGTCAGCCGCACGTCGATCAGCTCATCCCTGGGCTTCAGGTTGATAGCCGCGAGGCCGGTGCGCGGCGAGTCGTACTCGGGGAGCGTCGTCTTCTTCACCATCCCCTTGCGCGTCGCGAACAGCAGGTAGCGGCCCCCGGCGTACTCCTTGAGGTCGATCACCGCCTGCACCTTCTCGTCGCCGGTGATCGAGACCCCGGGCAGGTTGGCCGCGTAGGTGCCGCGGGCCGTGCGGCCCACCTCGGGCACCTCGTGGACCTTGACCCGGTACACCTTTCCCTTGCTCGTGAAGAACAGCAGCCAATGGTGGGTGGTGGTCGTGAAGACGTCGTTGATGACGTCCTCTTCCTTGAGGTTCGCGCCGCGGATCCCCTTGCCGCCGCGGCCCTGGCGGCGGAAGTTCTCGATCGGCTGGCGCTTCACGTAGCCGGCGCGCGAGACCGTGATGACCACGTCCTCCTCGGCGATCAGGTCCTGCACGTCGAGGTCGGCCTCGTCGGGGCGGAGCTGGGTCCGGCGCGGGTCGGCGTACTTCTTCTTGATCTCGAGCAGCTCCTCCTGGATCAGCGCGCGGATCTTCTTCGGGTCCTTGAGGAGCGCCTTTAGGTGACGGATCCGGGCGAGCAGGTCCTTGTGCTCCTGCTCGAGCTCGGCGCGCGCGAGGCGCGTGAGTCGGCGCAGCGGCATGTCCAGGATGTGGTTGGCCTGGATCTCGCTGAGCTTGAACTGCTTCATCAGCTTGCCGCGCGCCTCGTCGGCGTCCTGCGAGCCGCGGATCACCTTGATGACCGCGTCGAGGTTGTCGAGCGCGATCAGCAGGCCCTTGACGATGTGGTCGCGCTCCTCCGCTCGCCGCAGCTCGTACCGCGTGCGCCGGGTGACGACGTCGATCTGGTGATCGACGTAGTAGCCGACCACCTCGGCCAGGTTGAGCGTCCGCGGCACGCCGTCGACGAGCGCGAGCATGATCACGCCGAAGCTGTCCTGCAGCTGGGTGTGCTTGTAGAGCTGGTTGAGGACGACCTGCGGGTTGGCGCCGCGCTTGAGCTCGACGACCAGGCGGCGGCCCTCGCGCCCGCTCGAGTGGTCCTTGATGTCGGATACGCCCTTCAGCCGGCCGCCGAGGACCAGGTCGCGGATCTTCTCGGCGACGCGCGTCACGCTCACCTGGTACGGCAGTTCGGTGACGACGATCCGCTGCGTCCCGCGGGCGGACTCCTCGATCGTGGTGACCGCGCGCACCTTGATCGAGCCCCGGCCGGTCTCGTACGCCTCCTTGATGCCGTCCGAGCCCATGGCGATGGCGCCGGTCGGGAAGTCCGGGCCTTTGATGAACCTCATGAGGTCCTTCGGCTTGGACTCGGGGTGGTCGATGAAGTGCACGGCTGCGTCGATCACCTCGCCGAGGTTGTGCGGCGGGACGTTCGTCGCCATGCCGACCGCGATCCCACCCGAGCCGTTCACGAGCAGGTTGGGGAAGCGCGAGGGAAGCACGGTCGGCTGCTGCTCGTAGCCGTCGTAGTTCGGGACGAAGTCGACGGTCTCGGCTTCGATGTCGCGCAACAATTCCATCGCCATCCACGACAGGCGCGCCTCGGTGTAGCGCATCGCGCCGGCCGGGTCGCCGTCGGGCGACCCGAAGTTCCCATGCGGATCGATCAGCGGATGGCGCAGCGAGAAGTCCTGCCCCATCCGGACCAGCGAGTCGTACACGGCCTCGAGCCCGTGCGGGTGATACTTCTTCACCACCTCGCCGACCGCCCACGCCGACTTGCGGTACGGCCGGTCGGGTCGGAGGCCGCCCTCGAGCATCGACCACAGGATCCGGCGGTGGACCGGCTTCAGCCCGTCGCGGACCTCGGGCAGCGCCCGGCCCACGATGACGGACATCGCGTAGTCGAGGTACGAGCGCTGGATCTCGTCCTCGAGCTGGATGTCCTCGACCCGGCCGGTGAACAGTCCCTCTTGCGCCATCGTGCTCCCTACACGTCCAGGTTCTGGACGTCGGCCGCGTTGTCCTCGATCCACTCCTTGCGCGAGGCGACGTCTTCACCCATGAGCACGGTGAACAGCCGGTCCGCGGTGGCGGCGTCCTCGAGCGTCACGCGCAGCAGCGTCCGTCGCTCGGGATCCATCGTCGTCTCCCACAGCTGGTCCGCGTCCATCTCGGCGAGGCCCTTGAAGCGCTGCGGGTCGAGCGGCTTGTTGCCGTCCACCTTCTTGCGGTACTGGTCCCACTCGCGTTCGGTGTAGAAGTACAGCTCCTCCTTGCCCTGCTTCAGCAGGTACAGCGGCGGCTGCGCGATGTAGACGTAGCCCGCGTCGATCAGCTCACGCATGTTGCGGAAGAAGAACGTGAGCAGCAGCGTGCGGATGTGCGCTCCGTCGACGTCGGCGTCGGCCATCAGCACGATCTTGTGGTACCGCGTCTTGTCGACGTCGAACTCCTCGTCCCCCACCCCCGTGCCGATCGCGGTGATGAGCGCCTGGATCTCGGCGTTCTCGAGCGTCTTGTGCAGTCGCGCCTTCTCGACGTTCAGGATCTTGCCGCGGATCGGCAGGATCGCCTGCGTGGCGGGGTCGCGAGCCTGCTTGGCCGAGCCGCCGGCGCTGTCGCCCTCGACGATGTAGAGCTCGCACACCGCGGGGTCGGTGAGCTGGCAGTCCGCGAGCTTGCCGGGGAGCCCGCCCCCCTCCAGGAACGACTTGCGGCGCGTGAGGTCCCGCGCCTGCTTGGCCGCCAGGCGCGCCTTGGCGGCCTGCGACGACTTCGTCACGATGCGCTTGGCGTCGCCTGGGTGCTCCTCGAGCCACGTCATCAGGTGCTCGTTGACCGTGGTCTCGACGAGCGATCGCATCGTCGTATTGCCGAGCTTGGTCTTCGTCTGGCCCTCGAACTGCGGCTCGCGCAGCCGAACGCTCACGATCGCGATCAGGCCTTCGCGAACGTCCTCGCCCAGGAGGTTGTCCTCCTTCTCCTTGAGCAGGGTCTTGGTGCGCGCGTAGCGGTTGATCACGTTGGTGAGCGCCTTCTTCAGGCCCTCCTCGTGCATCCCGCCCTCGTGCGTGTTGATCGTGTTGGCGAACGAGTGGATCGACTCCGAGTAGGCTCCGGTCCACTGCAGCGAGATGTCGGCCTCCGCGTCGGACTCGCGGGAGTCCATCGAGATGACCCGGTTGTGGATCGTGTCCTTCCCGACGGACAGGTGCTTGACGAAGTCGGCGATCCCGCCCGAGGCCTTGAAGACCTGCTTCTCGTGCTTCGCGCCGCGCTCGTCGATCAGCTGGATCTCGACGCCCTTGGTCAGGAACGCGTGCTCCTGCAGGCGCTCGGCGAGGAGCTTGGCGTCGAACTCGACGCCCTCCTCGAACACCTCGGGGTCCGGCCAGAACGTGATGATCGTCCCGGTCTTGCGCGTGGCCTTGCCCTTGGTGAGCTTGGACGTCGCCTTGCCTCGCGCGAAGCTCTGCGTCCACGTGAAGCCGTCGCGCATCACCTCGACGGTCAGCTTCTGCGAGAGCGCGTTCACGACCGAGACGCCGACGCCGTGCAGGCCGCCCGAGATCCGGTACCCCTCGCCGCCGAACTTGCCGCCCGCGTTCAGCGTCGTGAGGACGACCTCGACCGCGGGGCGCCGGTCCTTCGCCTTGGGGATCGGCTTGACGGGGATGCCGCGGCCGTCGTCCTCGACCACGCAGGACCCGTCCTTGCGGAGCCGGACGATGATGCGGTCTGCCTCGCCAGCCATCGCCTCGTCGATCGAGTTGTCGACCACCTCATAGACGAGGTGATGCAGTCCCCTGCTCGACGTGGTGCCGATGTACATCCCGGGGCGGAGCCGAACGTGTTCGACCCCTTCCAGGACCTGGATGTCGGCGGATCCGTACTGTCCGGGCTTGCTCGCCCTCTTCGCTGCCGTGCTCGCCAAAGAACCTCCGTCGCGGAACGCGGACACGCCGGACTCGAGACGGGGCGTCTCGGGGGCCGACGGGAACCTCGTTGGAAACCTGCCTCATTCTACCAATCGGGGGTGACGCCGAAGGCAGTTTCGACCACCATCCGCGACGCCGGTGACAGGCCGCGCACCCTTGCGCTACAAGCCTTTCCGCGGGTGCTCTCGGATGACCACATGGACCCTGGCGATGCTCCCGGCGCCGATCGCGTCCTCGGCTCTCCGACGGATCTGATCGGCGAGGAACCGGACCTGCGCACCCCACGGACCGGTCGTCGCCGCGACCACGAGCACCCCCTGATCCAGGCTCACCGGGGCAGACTCGGCGGCCAGGCGCGGGCCCACGACGTCGGGCCAGCGGGCCGCGAGCTGACCGATCGCCTTGCCCCGCGCGAACGCGGGCTCGTTCAACAGCGCATCGACGACGTCGCCGAGCCGGCTCTCGTGCAGCGACCGCTCGTCCTTGCGCGACCGGAAGCCCTTCGAGTGCGGCATCAGCGCGGCTCCGTCGATCCGGCGGTGACGTCCCACACCCGCGTGGAGGTCTCCGGGACGTGGGCGTCGTCCGCCACGCTCACGAACACCTGCGCGCGGTCCGCGAGCCGGGTCGCGACCTGTCGCTGTCGGCGCGGATCCAGCGCCGAGAACGGGTCGTCGAGCAGCACGACCGGCGCGTCGCCGAGCTCCTGGGAGACCGCCGCCGCGAGCCCGAGCCGCAGGCACAGGGCCGCGGCCCACGCCTCCCCGTGGCTCGCGAAGCTCCGGGCGCCCAGCTCGCGGACCTCGAGCTCGAGCTCGTCGCGGTGCGGACCGACGAGGGTGGTACGGCGGACGAGCTCGTCGCCCCTGCGCTCCTCGAGCCGGCCCGCGAACCGTTCCTCGATCGGCTCGCCCACCACGTTCGGCGCGTAACGGCACGCGAGCTCGTATCCCGCGAGGTGCAGGTACTCCTTGGACGCGGATGGCGACAGCCGGTCGAACGCCTCCTGCCGCAGTCGCATGAGGGCCGCTCCCGCGTCGACGAGCTGCTCGTCCCAGGTCGCGAGCTCCTTCGGTGCCCCGCGTCCCTCCCACTCCTTGAGCAACCGGTTCCGCTGTCGGAGGACGCGGTCGTACCCCGTCATCGCCGAACCCTTGGCCGGCCAGAGCGACCGGATCGCGTCGTCCATGAACTCGCGGCGCTTCGACGGATCGCCGATCGCGATCACGAGGTCCTCGGGTCCGAAGTACACGGCCCGCACCTGCCGACGGACGTCGACGCGCCGGCGCACCGGCGAGCGGTTCACCTGCACGCGGTTCGCGCCCTGTCCCGGGATCTCGATCTCGATCAGGACGCGGCCCCCGGCGGTCTCGACCTCGCCGCGCGTGTATGCGGGACCGTCCGCGTCCCTCCGGACGAGCGGTTCGGTCGAAGACGAACGCGGCGACTGCAGGAAGAACAGGAACGCGATCCCCTCGAGCAGGTTCGTCTTGCCCTCGCCGTTCGCGCCGACGAACGTGTGCACGCCGTCGCCGAGCTCGTCCAGTCGCGTCTCGGCGTGGTTGCGGAAGTCCCGGAGCTCGACCCAGCCGAGCCGCAACGCGGGGTCAGCCGACCGGCGTCGGCAGCCGGACGGGCATCACGAGGTACGTGAACTCGTCCGACTCGCCGCGGACGACGCCGGGCTTCAGCCCGTCGCGCACCTCGAGCCGTACGGACTCCCCCGTGGCGGCCGACAGCCCATCGGCGAGGTAGCCGGGGTTGAACGCGGCCGTCACGTCCTCGCCCTCGTAGCGCGCCTCGACGGCCTCCACGGCCTGCCCGACGTCCGGGGAGGACGACGAGAGCTTGACGCCGAGCGCGTTGAACTCGAGCCGAACGGGCGAGTTCTCGCGGGCGAGGAGCCCGACGCGCCGCACCGCGTCGATCAGCTGCTGACGCGACACCGTGAGGCGGCTCTCGTACTTCTCGGGCAGGAGCTGCCGGTAGTTCGGGAACTCGCCCTCGATCAGCCGCGACGTGAGGGTGAGCGCGCCGGTCTGGAACGACACCTGGCTCTCGTCGACGAACACCTCGACCTCGCCCTTCTCGATCGCCTGTGCCGCCCGCCCCGCCTCCGACAGCGCGCGCTCGGGAACGATCGCCTTCGCCTCGCCGGCCGCGGTTGCGACGAGATCGCGCACCGCCAGGCGGTACGAGTCGGTCGCGACGAGCGTGACGCCCTCGCGACTCACTTCGAGCAGCACGCCGGTGAGCACCGGCCGCGCCTCGTCCCGCGAGGCCGCCCGAGCCACCTGGCCGACCGCCTCGGCGAACCGGGGCGCCTCGGCGACGATCCTGGTCCCCGAGGGCGGCTGGAGCGCCGGGAAGTCCTCGACCGGCAGCAGGCGCAGCGACCCCTCGTACGCGGCGCAGCGGATCCGCGCCTGCGACTGATCGGCCTCGACCTCCACGGGCGCGTCGGACAGGCTCTTCACCGTGTCGGCAAGCAGCCGGGCCGGCACGAGCGCCGTCCCCTCCTCGGTCACCTGCACGTCCGTCGACAAACGCGCCGAGACCTCGAGGTCGGTCGTCGTCAACGTGAGCGCGCCCTCGGCGGCCGCCTCCAGCAGCACCCCGGTCAGTGCGGGGATCCCGGGCCGTGCCGAGACCGCGCGCTGGACGGTCTGCAGGGCCTCGGACAGTGCGTCTCGATCGCAGCGGAACTTCACCGATCCACCTCCTGCCTGCTTCTACGTCGTTGCATCTCTTTCTATCCAGTAGTGGTAGGGGCGGTGGAAAACGGGAAAACCACCCCGTTCTCCGAGCGTAGCGGCCCTGTCGGACATGTGGAGAGGGTGGGGGAATCCGTGGATACGGGTGCCCCGCTCGAGGGACCGTCCACCGGCATCCTCGCGGTTCCCCCAGACGCGTCCACGGCTCACCCTCCGGCCCGCGCGCGCCCGCGGATGATCCTGGACAGGTCCTGGACCTGCCGGTAGGTCGCCGTGCGGGCCCGCATGTCGCGCTCGACCTTCAGGATCCCGTGTCGAGCGGTCGTGTGGTCCCGGCCGCCGAAGGTCTCGCCGATCTTCACGAGGGACTGACCGCTGCACTCGCGCATCAGGTACATCGCCACGTGCCGGGCTGTCGTGAGCGGTCGTGAGCGGTTCGGCGAGATCAGGTCTTGCACCGAGAGGCCAAAGTACCGGGCACTCTCCTCGAGGATCACGTCGGGGGGGATCTCGGCCTCGGCCTGGGGGCGGAGGTCCTCCAGCGCCTTCTCGGCGAGGCCGATCGTGATCGGCTGGGCGGTCAGGTCGGCCCAGGCCACGACGCGGACGAGGGCGCCCTCGAGCTCGCGGATGTTCTGGTCGAACGTGCTCGCGATGTATTCCATCACGTCGTCGGGGACCCGCAGCTGGTCGCGCTGGCCCTTGAGCTGGAGGATCGCGATCCGTGTCTCCAGGTCGGGCGGCTGAACGTCGACGCACAGCCCGAGGCGGAACCGCGACTGGAGACGCTCCTCCATGCCGAGCTCCTGAGGCGGCCGGTCCGAGGCGATCACGATCTGTCGGTCCTTCTGGTGCAACGCGTTGAACGTGTGGAAGAACTCGGTCTGCGTCTCCTCGCGCTTGGCGAGGAACTGGATGTCGTCGACGAGCAGCACGTCGACGTCGCGGTACCGGGCGGCGAACTGGTAGCCCTGACGTTCGCGAACCGCCTTGATGAACTCGGCCATGAAGCTCTCGCTCGTCACGTACTTCACGTGCAGGCGCGGGGAGAGCCCGAACATCTGGTGCCCGATCGCGACGAGCAGGTGCGTCTTGCCGAGGCCAACTCCGCCGTAGATGAACAGCGGGTTGTAGGCCTTCGACGGTGGCGTGTCGGCGACCGCCATCGCGGCCGCGTGCGCGAACCGGTTCGATGGGCCGGCCACGAAGGTCTCGAACGTGTAGTTCGGGAACGGCAGCCCCGGGGCGCCGAACGACGACGGTCCGCCAGTCGCGGCGGCCTGGGCCGGTGTGGGTTCCGGGTCTCGAGGCTCTGGCGAGGACGCGGGGGTTCCGCGTTGCGGGGCAGCCTCTTCGGGCGGTGCCGAGCCGAGCTCCACGCGGATGGGCAACCCCAGCGCCTCGGTGGCCGCCTCCCGGATCAGCTCGACGTAGTTCTTCGCGAGCCACTCGCGGACGTACTCGGAGGGGGCGACCACCTCGAGGACGCCGTCGTGCAGGCTCGTTGCCCGGACGCCCTGGAACCACAGGGAGAACGAGCTCTCCGTGAGCTCGGCCTGGGCGCGCTCGACGACGTGCGCCCAGGTGCGCTCCGCCGCCTCCTCGTACGATGCGACCGCCACTAGATATCCACAGCACCTTTCCACAGTTGTGGAAACGTTGGGGGAAGCGTGGCTCCGCGCGGGGAGGGAACCGCGTCGCCAGGAGGGAAGCGCGCGGGATGATAGCACCGGGGTTTTCCCAACCGCTCGTCCGCCGGGGGCTCTTGTCACACTTTCTCCCGGCGCGGCGCCGGGCGCCTGATCTACGGCGTCAGGTCGGTATACTTCGCTGACCGACCCGGCCGCGGCCGGACATCCGACGACTTCTCGAGACCATGGCCAAGCGAACCTTCCAGCCGAACAATCGTCGCCGCCACAAGCGGCACGGGTTCCGCGTCCGCATGCGGACACGGGCCGGGCGATCGATCCTGGCGCGACGTCGCGCGAAGGGTCGGGCGCGCCTGTCCGCCTAGCTAGGCGGACGACACGGACGTCGATCGCGTCCTCAGCGATGGCAGGGCGTTCCACGCAGACCGGGTGGTACTGTTCGTCGCGCCCGGGGCCGGATCGGCGGCGTTCGTCGCCGGCCGTCGGGTCGGCGGCGCGGTACTTCGCAACCGGGCCCGGCGCATCCTGCGGGCCGCGTGGCGGGAGCTCGCGCCCAGGGTCGTGGAAGGGAACGACGTGGTCCTGGTCGCCCGGGCGACGATCGCCGGAGCCCGGTCGCACGAGCTGGTATCGGAGGTCGAGGAGTTGCTGACGCGCGCGCAGGTGATCCGTTGAGACGCTTCCGCGACATCGTCTGGACCCTCGGGACGCCCGTGCGGGGCCTGCTGATCGGCCTGATCCGTGCCTACCAGGCGACGCTGTCCGGCTGGCTCGGCGGCCAGTGCCGCTTCTCCCCCACCTGCTCCCGGTACGCGGAGCAGGCGATCCGAACGCACGGGGCGGTCCGAGGAACGGCGCTGGCGGCGTGGCGGGTCGCGCGATGCGGACCGTTCACGAAGGGCGGCGTGGACCACGTTCCCCCCCGGCGCTCGGGGAGCCGAGAGTATGACGTGGTAATAACCCAAAGCGGCGCTCGGTGATCGCGTTCGCGCCGTGGCAGGCGCTGCTCGACGGGCTCGGGTGGGTCCTAGCCCAGATCTACGACCTCGTCCCGAACTACGGGGTGTCGATCATCCTGCTGACCGTCGTGATCCGGCTGATCCTGCTCCCCCTCGGCATCAAGCAGATCCGCTCGATGCAGCACATGCAGATCGTGCAGCCACGGGTGAAGCAGATCCAGCAGAAGTACAAGGGGAACAAGCAGCGTCAACAGGAAGAGATCATGAAGCTCTACCGAGAGTACGGGGTGAACCCGTTCTCGGGGTGCTGGCCCGTGCTGCTGCAGTTCCCGATCCTCATCGCGATGTACTCTGTGCTCCGCTGGCCGCAGCACCCGATCCACGTGCCGCTCGAGAGCGAGCTGTGCCGCGCGGTCAGCGAGCAGATCCCGCAGCAGATCCCGGTGTGCGATCCGAACGGAGAGCCGATCACTAGCCAAGCGCAGATCGACGAGCTCGGGTTGCCTGGGCCGGCCGGGGGCACGACCTTCCTCGCGACGAACCTCCTCTGCCAGGCCGGCCTTCCCTGGCAGGAGGCCCCAAGCACGCTCCCCGACCGGGTCGCCGGGGCGGACGGAGGGGAGGCCGTCGAGATCGTCTACCCGGTGGAGTGCGCCTCGACCCCGCTCGAACGCGTTCCGTACTACGTGTTCGCGGTCCTGATGTTCGCGACCACCTTCTACCAGCAGCGCCAGATGCAGAAGGCGAGCCCGCCCGGCGCCGCCAATCCTCAGCAGCAAGCCCTGCTGAAGGTGATGCCGATCCTGTTCGGCGTGTTCGGGATCTTCTTCCCCGCCGGCCTCGTGCTCTACTGGACCACCTCCAACCTGTGGCAGATCGGGCAGCAGCACTTCATGCTGAAGACGCGGCCGACGGAGGAGACGTTGGCCGCGAACGCCCGCTCGAAGCCGCAGAAGGCCGAGAAGAAGGGCTTCATGTCCTCGATGATGGACCGGGCGGAGCAGGAGCGGAAGCGCCGGGAGACCGGGGGGCCCCGTAACCCGGGCGGCCGGAAGCCCGGAGGCCCGAAGTCCGGCAACCCGAAACCGGGGACGAAGAAGCCGGGGTCGGGCCCTGGCAAGCCAGGCGGCGGAGGAAACGGTGGAGGAGATCCGAAGAAGCGGCCCAAGCGTTGAGGAGGCCGTCGAGGCCGCCCTCGGCGAGCTCGGCGTCAGCGAGCAGGAGGCCGACGTCGAGGTCGTCCAGGAGCCCCGCCAGGGCATCCTCGGGGTAGGCGCCCAGGAGGCCGTCGTCGTGGTCCGCGTCAGGTCGCGACCCGACCCAGTGAGCGACGCGGATCTGGATGACCAGGCCGAGCTGGCCGCCGACTTCCTCGAGGGGCTGCTCGAGCGCATGGGCATCGTCGCGACGGTCGAGCCGGCGATGGAGGCCGGAACGATGTACGTCGACGTGATCGGCGAGTCCCCCGACGACGAGGACATGGGCCTGCTGATCGGGCGGCACGGCCAGACCCTGGAGTCCCTCCAGGAGCTCGCCCGGGCCGTCATCGGACAGCGGCTCGAGGTGCGGCCCCGCGTGGTCGTCGACGTCGAGGACTACCGCAAGCGACAGTTGGACCGGCTCACCGCCCGAGTCCGGGATACGGCCGAGCGCGTCGCGCGGACCGGGCGCAGTGAGAAGCTGGAGCCGATGAACGCCTTCCTCCGGAAGATCGTCCACGACACGGTGGCCGAGGTCTCCGGGGCGGAGAGCTCGAGCGAGGGCGAGGGCGTTGATCGGCGCGTCGTGATCCGTCCGCTCGCGTGAGCGCCCGGACCTCCAGTTCCCGTTTCACGTGAAACATGGCTTGGACGCCGCGGTGCTGCGCGCCCAGGCGGGCGAACTGGGGGTCGACCTCGGTGAACGGCAGCTCACCAAGCTCCTCGCGTACGAGCGTCTGCTGGAGGAGCGGGCGGTCTCGACGGGTCTCGTGGCCAAGGGGGACGTCGGGAGGATCCGCGTTCGGCACGTCCTGGATTCGCTTCGCGCCGTCGCGCCGCTCGCGGGGGCGAGGGACGCCTATGACCTCGGATCGGGTGCCGGCCTGCCCGGGATCGTCGTTGCGGTCAGCCTCCCTGGCCTCAGGGTCGGGCTCGTCGACAGCCGGCGACGACGCGTGGCGTTCCTCGAGCTCGCGGTCGCCGAGCTCGGGCTGTCCAACGCGGGCGTCCTCGGCGTCCGCGCCGAAACGCTCACCGAGCCCGTCGACGCGTGCCTCGCCCGGGCGTTTGCCCCGGCCCCCAGGGCCTGGGAGCTCGCCGAACCGCTCCTGCGGCCGGAGGGTCGGCTCCTCTACTTCGCCGGCCGGGGGGAGCGGCCGGAGGATCTGCGGACACGGACGCCGGTCCTCGAGGTGCTCAGCACGCCCGTGCTTGAAAGCGCAGGGCCGCTCGTTATCATGGCCCGGCAGTGACGAAGCCCTCCGCCCCCCGGGCAGCCCGTCCGTCGTCGTCCACCTCCAAGAAGTCCGCTGCCGAGCGCACTGCGACGCAACGGAAGTCAAAGGCGGCAGCCAGGAAGGCCGCGCCCAAGGCTGTCCCCAACGGAGACGGCGCTCGCGTCGCGCGCATCATCGCGGTCGCGAACCAGAAGGGCGGCGTCGGCAAGAGCACGACCGCCGTGAGCCTCGGCGCCGCGCTGGCAGAACAGCGGCACCGGGTCCTGGTCGTGGACCTCGACCCTCAGGGGAACGCCTCGACAGGCCTCGGGATCAGGCACGAGGCCCGCGACGTGACGGTCTACGACGTGCTCGCCGCCGATGCGCCGATCGAGGGCGCCATCGTCCCCACGCCGCTCGAGAACCTGTTCGCGATCCCGTCCACGATCGACCTCGCCGGCGCCGAGATCGAGCTCGTGAGCCAGTTCTCAAGGGAGCAGCGCCTCGCTCGGGCGATCGATCCGCTCCGGAACGGCGTGTTCGACTACGTCTTCCTCGACTGCCCTCCGTCGCTCGGCCTGCTGACGGTGAACGCCCTCGCCGCGGCCGAGGAGCTCATCGTGCCGATCCAGTGCGAGTACTACGCGCTCGAGGGCCTGGGTCAACTCCTGCGGAACGTCCGACTGGTACAGCAGAACGTGAACACGGGCCTCCGCCTCACCGGCATCGTGATGACGATGTTCGACCCCCGGACCAAGCTCTCGGAGCAGGTGGTCGAGGAGGTGCGGAAGTACTTCGGCGACCGCGTGTATCGGACGATCATCCCGAGGACGGTCCGCCTCTCCGAGGCCCCCGGCTTCGGCCTGCCGATCACGAGCTACGATCCGAACTCCAAGGGCGCCGAGTCCTACCGGCAGCTCGCGCGCGAGGTCCACGAGCGGCCTCCGGACGAGTCCCCGCTGCCGGCGATGGAGGAGATCCCCGAGGTCGTGGTGGAGCCGCCCGAACCGGTGGTCGCACGTGCACCCCGGCCCCTGGTGGCGCGGCCCGACGAGGAGGCGCCGAACCGCGAGGACGAGGGCGAGGCCCCAGCCGAAGCCGAAGCCCCAGAGCCCGCCAGGGGGGACACGGATGAAGCGGGCCGAGCGGGCGAGGTGACCGTCGAGGACGCCCCGAGGCCTCAGGAGCCGGTGGCGCCGGAGCCCGCTGCCGATGACACTCCGCAGGAGGCTCAGGTCGAGCCCCCGTCGGCCGTGGCGGAGGCGGAACCCACCGTCGGTGGGCTGGGTAAGGGCGAGCACGAGGGCTCGGGGCCTCGAGTCGTGGTCGAGGCTTCGGAAGCAGCGCGGTGGACGCCCGCCGAGGCGCCGGACCCTGAACCGGACGGAGAGGAGCCGGCCGATCGGCAGGAGGGCGAGAAGACGGGGAAGCGGCTGCGAGGGCTGTTCCGTAGAGGAGGAAGGCCATGAAGCGAGGCGGGCTTGGTCGTGGGCTCTCGGCGCTGCTGCCGGGCGCGGTGGAGGAGGGGACTGGGCTGCTCGAGATCCCGGTCGAGGCCGTGGCCCCGAATCCGCGACAGCCGAGGACCTCGTTCGAGGACGAGGCGCTCGAGTCCCTCGCGGCCTCGATCCAGGAGGTCGGCGTCCTGCAGCCGATCGTGGTCCGGAAGGCGGGCACGGGGTTCGAGCTGATCGCCGGCGAGCGCCGGCTCCGCGCCGCCAAGCTCGCCGGCCTCGCGACGGTTCCGGCCGTGATCCGCGAGAGCGACGACACCGAGTCGCTCCGCGAGGCGCTGATCGAGAACATCCACCGCGAGGACCTCAATCCGATCGAGCTCGCCGAGGCGTTCCGCGAGCTGCTCGACGAGCTCGGCCTGCGACAGGAGACGCTCGCGGAGCGGCTCGGCATGTCCCGCTCACACATCGCGAACACGATCCGGCTCCTGCAGCTCCCGGTGGACGTCCAGCAGCTCGTCGCCGAGGGGAGGATCCAGGCCGGTCACGGCAGGACGCTGTTGTCGCTCGGCGACGCGGATGCCCAGCGGACGCTCGCGACCCGCATCGCGGCGGAGGACCTCTCCGTTCGCGAGGTGGAGGAGCTCGTGCGCAACTACCTCGAGCATCCGGCGACCCATGCGACCGTCGCGGCACAGACGCTGTCGGCGGTGCCCGAGGCCCGCGAGAACCCGCTCGCGGAGGTGGAAGAGATCCTGTCCGAGCAGCTCGCCACCCGGGTGACGATCCAGATGGGGAAGCGGCGGGGCAAGATCGTGATCGAGTTCGGATCGGCCGACGATCTGGAGCGGATCGTCTCGGAGGTCGTCGGTTCGGGACCCGGCCTGGCTCCGGACTAACGGCCCCCGGAACAGCCGGAAATCCTTGCACTGCAACGCGTTCCGGTTACCCGTGTCGAGCGTACGATACCTGCATGGGTCATCCGTCCGGAGACGAGGTCCGCAGGGCGGTCAAGGCGCTCGCGCTCGGCGCAGTGCTGGGCCTCCTCCTCCTGGCGATCGGCCGCCGGGCCCGCTCCTGACGCGGCGCCTCAGCGCCGGGCCAGGTCGGGCGCCGGCTTGGAGAACGCCTCGATCCCTCGAACGATCGCCCGTCCCAGCTCGGAGGCGAACGCCGCCTCGTCGCCGACGACGTGCGGGTCCGCGGACGGGATCGGCGCCTCGACCCTGACGGCCGGCATCCGCGTCTCCCGCAGGATCGAGATCGACCGCGGGTGGATGCCCCCGTCGGCGCCCGGCGCTCGGCCGGCCGCCTCGTAGATCGAGTCCGCGAGCCGCCGGCCCATGGGGGAGTGGGTGGTCGGCGTCCCGTAGTGGAAGCACGCCACTCCCGGCGTCGGGGGTTCCGACGCCCCGAACGCCACGGAGACGAGGATCGCCGCCTCGCTCGCGTTCGCGCGACGGATGCGATCGGCGACCGAGACCACGTCGGGACGATCCCGCAGGAGCAGCGGACGGACCCCGAGGCGCCGCAATCCGTCGGCGACGATCCGAGCGACCCGAAGCGAGAGGTCGTCGGGATCCCCATCCGAGCGCTCCGGGTCGAGCGCGACGACGGCGCCGGCGAGCGCGAACCCGGGTCCGAACGCCGCCTCCTGTTCGCGGACGAACGCCCGGCTCGTCCCCTCGGGCCGGTACCTCGAGATCTCGTGCACCGTGTCGAGCCCCACGATCCCGTCGACCCTGGTCGCCACGTTGCGCTGGAACTCCCGGACGCCCGACGTCGTCCTCGGCCCGAAGAGCCCATCCTCCTTGCCAGCGTCGAACCCGAGCGCGTTCAGCATCCGCTGGAGCTCGCGGACGTCGTCGCCGCGGAACGCCGGCGAGCGCAGGTACAGCGTCCGGTCCCCGAGCCGGTAGCCGGCCTCGACGAGCTGCTCCCACGTGTCCGCGCCGACGATCCCGTCGTCGGGGAGCCCTCGGGCGCGCTGGAACTCGCGCACGGCGACCTCGGTCGAGCGCCCGAACGTCCCCTCGAGCTCCTCGGGTTCGATGCGCAGCCCCGCGCCGAGCAGCCGGTGCTGCACGTCGCGAACGGCCTCGCCCCGCGCCCCGTTCTCGATCAGCTCCACGACCCGAGTCTGAGGTTCGGGAGCGTCCCGCGACAAGCTCTGAGCGCCGTGCCCTCAGGCGGCGACGTGCGGGTCGATCTCCTTGAGGAGCGCGTCCTTGCCGCGAGCGCCGACCACGCGCGCGATCTCCTGGCCGTCCTTGAACAGCATCAGCGTGGGGATGCTCATGACCCCGTACTTGCGGGTGACGTCCGGGTTCTCGTCGATGTTGAGCTTGGCTACCTGCAGGTCGTCGCCCTTGTCGCGCCCGATCTCCTCGACCACCGGGGAGACCATGTGACAGGGCACGCACCACTCTGCCCAGAAGTCCACCAGCACCGGCCGCTCCGAGCCGAGCACCCGCTCCTCGAAGTCCTGGTCCGTCACGTCACCGATCAGCGCCACGTCCGTTCCTTTCGTCTCGTCATGCGTTGCCCTCTGCGTGCGCAGCCTCTTCGAGGAAGCGCTCGGCGTCCATCGCCGCCTTGCATCCTTGGCCCGCGGCCGTTACCGCCTGACGGTACAGCACGTCCGTGACGTCGCCGGCCGCGAACACGCCGGAGACGCTCGTGTGCGTCGTCGGCTCGCGGACCACGACGTACCCGGCGTCGGTGAGCTCGAGCTGTCCGCGCACCAGGTCGGTGTTCGGCGTGTGCCCGATCGCCATGAACACGCCGTCCGTGTCGAAGTCCGTCTGCTCGTCCGTCCTCACGTTCCGGAGCCTCACGCCGGTCACGGCGCCGTTGCCGACGATCTCCTCGACCACGGTGTCCCAGATCACCTTGACCTTCGGGTTCGAGAGCGCGCGCTCCTGCATGATCTTCGAGGCGCGGAACTCGTCGCGGCGATGGACGATCGTGACCTCGCTCGCGAACTTCGTGAGGAAGGTCGCCTCCTCCATCGCGGTGTCGCCCCCGCCCACCACCACCAGGCGGCGGTCGCGGAAGAAGAAGCCGTCGCACGTGGCGCAGGCGCTCACGCCCCGCCCGCGGAGCGTCTCCTCGCCCGGGACGTCCAGCCATTTGGCGCTCGCGCCGGTCGAGAGGATCACGGTCTCCGCGCGCCACTCCTGGTCGCCCGACCACACGCCGAACGGGCGCTCCGAGAGGTCGACGCGGGTGGCGACCTGGGCGACGATCTCGGCGTCGAACCGGGCGGCCTGCTTCTCGAACGCGTCCATCAGCTCGGGGCCGAGGATCCCGTCGACGAAGCCCGGGTAGTTCTCGACGTCGGTGGTCAGCATGAGCTGCCCGCCCGCTTCGAGACCCTTCAGGACCAGCGGCTTCAGGTTCGCTCGCCCGGCGTACAGGGCGGCGGTGTACCCGGCCGGCCCCGACCCGAGGATGACGACCTTGCGTTGTTCGACCATGCGTGACAGTCCCTCCACCGAGGATAACCGGAGCCTATTCCCCTTCAATCCCGCGGCAGCGCAGCCCGGCGTACCTTGCCCGAGAACGTCATCGGCAGCCGTTCGACCACCCGGAGCTCCCGGGGGGCGGCGTGCCGGGGGAGCACGGCCGCGACCGCCTCGCGCAGCTCGTCGAGGGTCGGGGGGTCCGACGGGTCGACCGGGACGATCCACGCGACGACGCGATCGCCCCATTCGGGGTCGGGCAGACCCGCGACCGCCGCATCCAGCACGGCCGCTTGTTGGAGAACCACGGCCTCGACCTCACCTGGAGACACCTTCTCGCCCCCCGAGACGATCACGTCGTCGAGCCGGCCCAGGGTCCGGAGCCGGCCGCGCCCGTCGAGCTTGCCCGCGTCCCCGGTCCGGAGCCACCCGTCCTCGGACAGCGGCGGCCCGCCGGCGGGTCGGTAACCGCTCAGCAGGGTGGGTCCCCGAAGCTCGATCTCGTCGTCCGGGCGGACCCGCACCTCGGTGCCTTCGAGCGGGTGGCCGTCGTAGACGACCCCGCCGCAGCTCTCGGTGAGCCCGTACGTCTCGACGACGTGCGCGCCCTGCCGTTCCGCGCGGTCGCGGACGTCGGGGGAGAGCGCGGCGCCGCCGATGAGGATCGCTCGGAACCGCGCGAGGTCGATCCCGGCGTCGAGGAGCCGCCCGAGCATCGTGGGCACGAGCGACGTGAAGGCGGCGCCCTCGGTCGCGGCGATCGCATCCGGCTCGAAGCGCGGGAGGACCTCCACGGGGGCACCGAGGAGGACGCCGCGCAGCACGACGAGCAGGCCCCCGACGTGGGCAACCGGGAGACAACCGAGCCACGCGTCCTCGCTGGTCGCCCCGAGCGCGTCGGACGACGACGAGACAGCCGCCCTGACCGCCGGCCGCGAGAGGCGCACGAGCTTCGGGCCGTCGGACGTCCCGCTCGTGTGCAGGATCAGTGCGTCGTCCTCGTCCGCGGGCTCGCCGTCGAGGCGGTTCGTGCCGTCGGCGTCCCGGATCACGGTCGGTCTCGCCCGGTGCAGGAGCTCTGCCGCCATGGGTTCCGGTAGGCGGTGGTCGAGCGGGAACAGCGCCGCCCCGGCTTCCCAGGTCTCGGCGACGATGTCGAGCCACTCGGTGCCGGGTGGGAGGCGTACCGCGACCACGTCGTCGCGCTCGAGCGTCGTCTGCTGGGGGCGGGACACATCCGCTAGGCTAGCCAACCGTTCGAGCGACTGCTCTAGGAGTGAACGGTCATGACGTCGACCCCCGCGTGGACCACCGTCGAGGAGTTCACCGACATCGCGTTCGAGACGGCCGAGGGCATCGCGAAGATCACGATCGACCGGCCCGACGTCCGCAACGCTTTCCGGCCCCTCACGGTCAAGGAGATGATGCGCGCGTTCGAGCTGGCGCGCGACGACCCGGAGATCGGTGTCGTCATCCTCACCGGCCGCGGGACCGAGGCCTTCTGCTCGGGCGGCGACCAGAAGGTCCGCGGCGACGACGGCTACGTCGACGAACAGGGGATCGGCCGGCTGAACGTCCTCGACCTGCAGATCCAGATCCGGAGGATGCCGAAGCCGGTGGTCGCGATGGTCGCGGGCTACGC
>Ga0075430_100000428_pt1 | contig 31220 bp, 33 predicted proteins | sample RhiMetdeltSRZDD4_FD_75294 | JGI IMG/M metagenome (GOLD analysis project Ga0075430, IMG submission 75294) | Populus rhizosphere microbial communities from Tennessee, USA - Rhizosphere MetaG P. deltoides SRZDD4 | ecosystem: Host-associated > Plants > Roots > Rhizosphere > Soil | place: USA... | reverse complement strand
ATCATTGATCGTCGTTTTTAACTGATAAAATAATTCGTAATTAGAAGAATGGCGATGCCTGTCTAGTTTCTTGGAATAAGAGTTTTGGAGTGCAGAGTTAAAGTTTTTGTGGTGCCACAGTATGTCTATTACGTGATGTCAAAAAATGGGTTTAGATCTCAGGCCACTAGTAACCCCAAGGCAACTTAAGTTGTCAGAGCTAGCAGGGAAGGTTATTGCAATCGATGCGTACAATACGATCTATCAATTTCTTAGTATTATAAGGGGACCAACTGGTGAGCTGCTTACTAATAGTAAGGGAGAAGTAACAAGTCACCTGAGCGGCCTATTCTATAGGAACCTTAATTTATTGATGGATAACATCCGACTCGTTTACGTTTTTGATGGCAAGTCAAACGAGCTTAAGATGGCTGAGATAGAGCGCAGAAGCCAGCTGAAAAAAGAAGCGACAGAAAGGTATAACCTTGCGATCGAGGAGGGTAGAATAGAAGATGCTCGCAAATATAGTTCACGCACAGCAGTCCTAACTCATGAGATGGTAGAAGATTCTAAAAAATTACTGTCCTATCTCGGCATTCCATATATTCAGGCACCCTCTGAAGGGGAATCGGCAGCCTCGTACCTTACGAGGCAGAACATCGCTTTTGCAGTTGGCAGCCAAGATTATGATTCGATATTATTTGGAGCCAAGAAATTGGTGCGCAATCTGGCAATCAGCGGTAAGCGCAAAGTGCCAAACCGCAACGCTTACATTGATATTGAACCAGAGTTGCTTGAGCATGACAAGGTCTTACATGAGACTGGACTAACATACGAGCAGCTTGTGGATGTCGGCATACTTATCGGCACAGATTTCAACCCTGGGGGCTTTCCTGGTATCGGTCCAAAGACCGCAATCAAACTAATTAAGGAAAATGACAGGCTCGAAAATATTAAAAAAATCAGCGACTTACTTTCACAAGTACCCTACCAAGAGATACGTAGTATTTTTCTTGATCCTGAAGAACCAAAGGTCGACAAGATTGAATTTGGTGCAGTCAACCGAGAAAGTGTACTCGATTTTCTATGTGTCAAGAAAAGTTTTTCAACAGATAGAGTGAGTACTACTCTCGACAAGCTGCAAAAATCCATAGCAAATCGCAATGAGTCACTTGAACAATGGTTTGGTTAACTTGTGAGGGTGAGATAATGATAGAAACCCGCCGATGACCATAGTTAGAGTATATATCGTTGATAGAACTTAAAAAGGGCTATTTCTGTCCCGTTTTTTTAGCTTTTGTATATGAAGATATTTTATGCATTTAGGATATTGAACTAGGTCTTCTCTTCCCTAGAACTTTTTAGAGTCCCTTGACACTTTCAGTAAATTTAAGAATTTGACAATATTTACAGATCGAGCAAAAACTTTGCAGTAAAAATATCCTTTTCCTGCTTGATCTCCATTTCATGATACGTTACTGCCTTGATTTCTACCTTGTAGTGATGCCGGTCCAGATCGAGCAGTTCTCCTCTTGCAATCCCTTCGAGAAAATAGCCTCCTCCGTTGTTGTTATGATGTTTTATCTTGACTGAAAATTGAGACATTGCTATCCGATCTGCCACCAGTAGAAGCATCACTTGGTCGAGCCAGTCAAAGAGCAAGGAATAAAGGTCGTTGCCTTTTGCAGAAAATTTAAACTCCTCTTTGGGTACAACACTTTTTAGGTCAATCATTGTGTCGCACAGAGCCATGGCGGCGTTCTCAAACGCTTCTTCCAAAGTAGAGCCATAAGCCTCTATAACTGCATCTGTCATATGATCTAGGAATCGATAGCCGCCTGGCAACGTGTCTATGAATAAATGAAGACTATTTAATGCGTTATTCTGCAGTAGAATATAGCAAAATCTAAATGTTAACGGATAGTTGGCTACTGGTGTGGCCCGGTTAGAGCTTCCGCGAGGCATGAGAGACCTTGATCCTGAGGAATATGGTAACATAAATTATGTGCGCGAAAGGTTCTTTGAAATAGCGCGTCTCTTCAACTTTCAACTCACAGAGCCATCTCCTCTTGAAATGCTTGCCACTTTGGAAGCAAAGAGCGGTACGACAATCTCGAATGAAATCTACGCTTTTAAGGACAAGGGGGGCAGGGATGTCGCCCTTCGTTTTGACCTTACCATAGGTTTAACACGATATATTGAGTCAAGGCGCGATCTAAAGATACCAATAAAGCTGGCTTCATTTGCCGGCGTATGGCGCTATGATGAGCCTCAGGCAGAGCGCTATCGCTACTTCCATCAGTGGGATATAGAAGTGTATGGCCCATTCAACCAAGAATCAGACGCCGAAATAATTGAATTTGTTTATATGTTTTTCAAAAGATTGGGCCTAAAGGTAGCAATCGAAATAAACGACAGACAGCTTCTTGAACAGTACATCGTAAACAAACTTGGTATATCCAGAGAAGAGGAAATGCTTGAAATGTTTCATGCAGTAGACAAGGTACCAAAAAAGGGAGTACAGGCTGTTCTTGTAGAATACAAGGACAAAATTGAACCTGCAAAATTGCAGGCTCTGATAGAATTGTCAAAACTAAAGGGTACCGTAGACGAAGTTGCCAGCAAGGCAGATGTAAGGGGGCTTGACAGCTGGCAACAAATAGTCAACTTGATGGACCTGCTCAAATTAAAGAAGGTAGAAGGAACACGCATTAACCTTGGCATAGTAAGGGGACTTGACTATTATTCTGGAGTAGTCTTTGAAGCATTTGACCCAACAACAGATTCAGGCGCTCTCATTGGTGGAGGAAGATATAACAGACTGACTGAAGCATTTGGTAGAAAAGATATTGGGGCTAGCGGCGTTGCTGGAGGTGTCGAGAGGATAGTGATAGCCCTCAAGAGACACGGCCTGTTGAAACAGCATACTCGACCGCTCGTATTTATTGCAAATGCAACCGAAGGTCTCAGAGCAAAGGCGCTTGAGTTGGTTTCATCTCTACGCACAGCTGGTATAGCCGTAGATTATGACGTGCTTGGGCGTGCACTCAGAAAACAGCTTGAGCACGCTTCGAATAAAGGCGCAGCATTTGTAGTAATTGTAGCACCAAATGAAATTGCCTTAGGGCAGGTAATCCTCCGGTCGATGAATGACGGAACTGAAAGCAAATACCATGTAGACAGCTTGAAAGAAACGCTCCGTAACATGCTTAGAGTTTGACTGTGGCCATGCTCTTCATTTTGACCATACCATTTGGCTTCTTTTCATACACTACTCTGACGATAAGGTCTGGCGGGTCGTAGCTTATGTAAAGGTCTCCTGCCCTCAGCTGCTGTACATCGTAGTTAATCTCAATTCTGTCCTGATGAATTCCATTCGCTGCAAGTCTTTCTTTTGCCCTAGTCACGAGCTCTTGATCGGAAGAGTTTGGCGCGAGAAATATTTTGGCATCAGGAGCATTTGCAAAATAATTTGTCAAGTCTGTATTTTCCAATAGTATGAGTCAGCCAGCCAATTGCTATTAATGTTTTTTTCCTCTGTCGTAGTGGAATATTGATAATGATGTGTGAGATGCATTTGCTTTCTATACTATGACGTAATTCTAAAAGAGTCACCGTAAAGGCCGTAACTGCACATTAGAGTCTCTCTCTTTCTCTCTTTCTCTTTTTCTTTTCCTACTTGTCTAATAGATTGTGCCCACCTAAGATCTTTAGTGTTGTTATTTTTAGGTTCAATGAGTTAGCTCTTCATCACAAACTGCTTGGAGCCATAGTTCCTTTATTATATTACTACTTGATCGAGAATATCACAAATAATATTTAGTACTATGACTGCATGTATACTACAGTTAATTGCTTTTTGCTATGTAGCAATTAATTGCAGGAGTTCAAGGTATATATGAGAATTAGCTGCCTTCCTGAATGGAAGATAGAGGAGAGCCATATAGGTGTCTGATATTAGTACTATTTCACATGATATACTTATAATCGGGTCGGGCCTGGCAGGCCTCCGTGCGGCTATTTCCGCAGCTGCAGCTGACAGAAAGCTGACAATTGGCGTCATTTCCAAGGTGCAGGTAATGCGCTCTCATTCTGTATCCGCAGAGGGCGGCACTGCAGCAGTGTTATATGAAGAAGAGGGTGACAACCAAGAATCTCATATTTACGATACGATAAAGGGGAGTGATTTCTTAGCAGACCAGGATGTAGCGGAGCTCTTGGTAAAAAGCATGCCGTATGAGGTATACCAACTGGATCACTGGGGAATGCCTTGGTCAAGACGCAAGGATGGCAGGATAGCGCAGCGCAAATTCGGTGGTTATTCGTTCCCACGAGCTACATTTGCGCAGGACAAAGTAGGCTTTTACGAAATGCAGACCTTATACGATACATGTCAAAAGTATGACAATATTCAGTTTTACAACGAGTGGTTCTGCACATCAATATTACATGAGAAGGACACATTCCAAGGAGTAACTGCAATTGAAATGAAGACTGGCAACTTTACCATATTCAAAGCTCCAGCAGGGATAATATGTTCCGGTGGAGCTGGGCGGATCTACAGCTTTTCTACATATGCATTTTCGTCTACTCCTGATGGTCTAGATATGGCGTACCGTGCAGGCCTTGCGCTAAAGGACATGGAATTCGTGCAGTTTCATCCCACCGGGATATTGCCATCTGGTATACTGATAACCGAAGGAGCGAGGGGTGAGGGAGGATATTTAATCAACAACAAAGGCGAGCGCTTTATGCAAAAGTATGCGCCCGGAAAGCTCGAGCTTGCTCCAAGGGATGTTGTATCGCGTTCTATGATAAGGGAGATTCAGGATGGAAGTGGATTCAACCATGAGACTGGTGCAGACTGTCTTAAACTTGACCTTACGCACCTTGGAGGAGAACGCATAAAGGAAGTGCTTGCAGGCATCCGCGAAATAGGGATCAAATTCTCAGGCATCGACATCATCAACGAGCCTATTGAAGTAAGACCTGTTTGCCATTATATGATGGGGGGTATTCATACTCGTATTGATGGCTCAACGGAAATGATCGGCCTTTGGGCTGCTGGAGAAGCTGCTTGCAACAGCACACATGGAGCGAACAGACTCGGTGCCAACTCGACATCAGAATGCATCGTATGGGGCAAAATAACTGGAGAACTTGCAGCAAGATTTGCGAGTGGAAAAAAGGTTGACTCGATCAATAGAAAACAGGTGCTTGAGGAAGAAAAGCGAATATACGATGGGCTGTTCCGAGGTAGAGGCTCGGTTAATCCCTACGAAGTAAGAAAACAGCTGACAGACATGATGGATGAGAAGGCGTACGTCTTTAGAAATGAGCAGGGATTGATTGCTGCTCTGGAGAAGGTAAGAGAGCTAAAGTCTGCAACGTGGAAACACGTTGACGATAAAGCCAAGGAATACAATACCAACTTTATCAATGTCATGGAAACCGACTCGATGCTAAGAACAGCTGAAGTTTTGCTTATAGGTGCTCATAACCGGCGGGAGTCTAGGGGAGCCCATTCCAGAACCGACTTTCCATACCGCGACGATGAGAACTTCTTAAAGCACACACTAGCATACTTTACCGGCAACGGCGGGCCAAAGATGACGTGGTGCCCCGTCACCTTTACACGATATGCTCCAGTTGAGAGGAAATACTAACATGGAAAGAGAGATAGCTGATCGCAATAACCGTGAGGGGATGAAGGGGTGGCTCAATCCCGGGCGGTATGGATGGGAACGTGTGTCCTACTGGCTGCAGAGGTTGACAGGCGTGGGTCTGCTTGCTTATTTCATAGCTCACATCTATGAAACCAGCAACATAACTGGGGGGCCTGCATTATGGGAAGCATTCCTTGAGCTTACACAAAGCAGTCTTGGTCATATTATTCTGATACTCGTAATTGGAATGTGCGTCTTTCATTCAGCAAATGGAATCCGTCTGATATTTGCACATGGAGGAAAGGGACTTGGCAAGCCTGGCAGACCAGATTACCCCTACGATGCAGTATCGCTCAACTATAGGCAAAAATCTGGCATCTGGATTGCATTAATACTCACAGTAGTCGCAATGCTATACGGAGCATCTGTGCTCTTTGGAGGCGAATAAAACACACATGGCAATGCTTCGTGAGAGCCAAATAATGAAAATACACTATATCACAGCCATTGGAGCGCTATTCGTTGTTGCAGTGCATATTTTGATGCGCGTAGCGATTATGCCATATGGCATGAGTCTTGAATATGAGAATGTAATAGCTAACTATCAGAGTATCCCTTACATCGTGCTTCTTGAATCAATATTGGTGCTCGTGTCCATTCATGGTTTTAACGGCATGCGCGTAATCCTCTTAGAACTGCGTCAGAGCAAGAGGTGGGAGGATGGCGTGACTGTGTTGACGATAGCCGCAATGATCGCTTTAATAGCATACGGCACACGTACCATCATTATGGCTAACGGTCTTGGAGTTGAGTGAGTAAATATGACTGAACAGATAATTGAGAAAATAGAGACGATGGAAAAAAAGCATGAAAACGAAAAGCGCCAAAGAGAAAAGGAGTATTTGAAAAGCTCTGTAAGTATCAAGATATATCGAGCTAACAAAGCTGCAGGCGAATCTCCACACTATGATAGAGTGGAAGTCCCAGTACAACGTTGGACTACTGTCCTTGATGCGCTGCTGTACGCCAAAGCATACAAGGACACGAGCATCGGCATACGCTATTCATGCAGGATGGCATCATGCGGTTCATGTGGTATGAAGATAAACGGTATACCTCGCCTAGCATGCTATACCAAGGTATCAGAACTTCCAGGAAGCGAGATAACTGTTGAACCTCTCGCTAACTTTCCACATATTCGTGATCTTGTAACAGATTTTTCTCAGTTCTTTGCCCATCATCGCAACATGGAGCCTTACATGCAGAATGAGCATGCAGACATTGGAGAAAACAACAATTTGACAGAATTTATGCAAACTCCCGAGGACGTCGATAAATACCTGCAGTTTTCATATTGTATCAAGTGCGGCCTATGCTATTCTGCTTGCCCTACTGTGGCTACTGACACGAAGTTCCCAGGACCTCAGGCTCTTTCTCAGGCATACCGCTACTTTATCGATAATCGCGACACTGGAGCCAAGAAGAGGCTAGAGTTAGTGGACGATAGGCATGGCATTTGGCGTTGTCACTTTGCTGGCTCATGCAGCTCAGTCTGTCCAAAGGGCGTCGACCCGGCACTCGGTATCCAGCTCATGAGAGGACACCTCCTAGGCTATGCAAAAAATGAAAAGAAGATGGCAGAGCTGAAAGAAAGACTCAACAAGGAGAATTAAGCAGTCGGTTTGGGCGGATACTTGCTCTCATTCACCTGCTTATTTATGGCATCAGCCATGAAATGGTTGCTGACGTTCACGTTCACTCCGTCCACCTCTGGCAGCTTGTAGATATTATCTCGGACATCTTGTGCTATCTTAAAGCCAAAAACTGCAGGACAGAATGGACTAGTCAAATGCAAGTCAACCTTGATCTTGCCTGAATCAATGTCCACCTTGTCGACAAGCTCAAGTTCCATTATCGAAACTCCAATTTCGGGGTCGACTATCTTGGTCAACTCTTCAAAAATTTTTCTCCTAGTCTGCTGTATCTGCTCCTCTTGACTCATTATATAAGAATTTCACGGATACTATATTTAACTATTTTAGAAAAAGGCCCCTGGTAACGCCGAACACATCATAAAATCAGTGATTTATCAAGACTGATTAAAGTGGTTGTTGCTTCTCCTCCTCCTCCTCGTCTTATCAAGGCGTAGGGAGTTATTCCCCCACCAAAGGATGGTGGGAATATAGCCGCTAGGGTAATGTTTGCAAACGCACTTACTAGGCTACTCAAAAACAATTAGCTTCTAGGTTTAGTTATTATAATTGATATTGTCCCTGCTCTTGAATGGAATTATTGATCTTGCAATAACGAGCTTAGGCAAAGACAATAAAGAGTGCTAGATCAGATGCATAAAAGCAAGATTAACTTATAGGGTCAGTTTCTAATAAATTACATTACGTAGGTATCTGCGTTTCGATAACCTTGGATAACTCTACAACCTTAAAATAAAGCGCGTGTGGTGCACATTTGATACGATACATGTATAGGTCTCGTCCCAAGGAGAAACTCAAAGATGATGTTCTCAAGTTTCTTTCTTCTATGGACCAAGACCATTCAATATTGTATTATGACATCCTTGGAAGCGAGGCACATTCAATAATGCTCCATGAGAAAGGGCACATTACAGATAACGAATTAAAAAACATCCTAGCTGCTCTTGAGGAGGCAAAGAGCAGCCCATCTAACATCAAAACTGAAGAATACGAGGATATCCATGAAGCCCTTGAAGCGTTTGTTATACAGCGTTCAGGGATGGAAGCTGGAGGCAAAATGCATATTGCAAGGTCAAGAAATGACCAAGTAGTGCTCGATGTAAGGATGAAGATACGAGACGATATTAACGAAATTTGTGCAGCTTTATCTAGCCTAATACAGGGACTCGTGGAGAGAGCAAAAGAAAACAAGCAAGTTCCGATGGTGATGTATACGCATTTACAACAGGCCCAAATAGGGACTTTTTCACATTTCTTATTATCATACGCCTATGGCCTCATGCGTGATATGCAGCGCCTGTATCTGACGTATCATAGGATAAACCAATCGCCGCTTGGCGCCTGCGCAATAGGCGGCTCCTCTGTCGCTATCGATAGAAAAAGAACAGCAGTGCTGCTCGGCTTTGATAGCATAATAAAAAATTCAATCGATGCAACCAGCTCGAGGGATGCATTTCTGGAGTACGCCTCAACACTTGCGATACTTACTAGCACCCTTGGAAGGATTGCAGAGGATTTCATTATCTGGTCAACTACGGAATTTGGCTACGTAGAGCTTGCCGAATCCTATACGTCCACATCTAGTGCGATGCCGCAAAAAAAGAACCCTGATCCTCTGGAACTGACAAGGTCAAAAGCGGCGATTGTCACTAGCAACCTTGTGTCAGTACTTGGCATAGTCAAGGCTCTGCCGTCTGGTTACAGTCGAGACTTACAAGACATCAAGGCACCTTTGCTTGGAGCTTCTGCTATAACCCTTGATACCATCAAGATAATGGATCATATAGTAAGATCATTGCAGGTAAATGAGCAACGCATGCGGCAAGCTGCAAGTACCAGTTACGCAATTGCAGTGGATATAGCAGAGCAGCTTTCGATGCAAAAGAAGGTACCTTTCAGGACTGCTCACAGAATAGTTGGAGCGTTGGTGAGCAAGGCCGCAGGTAAGGGAAACACACCTCTGGCCACGCTAGAATTTGATGAGGTTCGTGTAGTATTGGACTCTTATAAAGTGAATGCCAAACCCGAAGAACTAATGAAAATAATCCATGAAATGACTCCGGAAAAGTCGATTGAAGCTCGAAAATCATCAGGGTCGCCTAACCTTCTGGAACAGGAAGAGATGATAAAATCTTTGTCTGAAGGAATAGCAAATTATAGCATTGGAATCCAAAAACGAACCAGGATGGTCGCAGGTTCATTTGACACTCTTGAGAGAACCGTCAAGGATTATCTTTCTGCGTGAATGTTATCGCAACATGGGTGACTTCATTTTGTTGAATTCCGTCCGATTTCAATGCGCTTTAAGGCGATTATATAATTGATCAGAGCAAAATACGTCATTTTAGATGCGATAACATTTATATTATATCCGAAAGCAGTTGATCATCTCATAAAATGTCATTAAAAACAGAGGATCCAAACTACTATGCACACCAGTATAACTGGATGAGCCAAACTGAACAAGATAGGAGTATAAGGATCCTCGACAGCACGTTGAGAGAAGGTGAACAGCATCCCGGTGTCTCCTTTACAGTTAAGCAACGGATCCAGATTGCATGGATGCTCGACTCCTTCGGCGTTGACCAAATAGAAATAAGTCCGGTGGTGTCGCCAGATCACCTTGAGGCCACCAAGACTATAATCAAACAAGATCTGCATGCAGATATTCTGGCTCATACTCGAGCAATCAAATCTGATGTCGATGTTGCTATTGACTGCGATGCGACTTGGATTGCAACCTATATGGGGATTTCTGACATACACTTGTCTGCAAAGCTAAAGATAACACGTGAAGAGGCTAAAATAAGAGCGTTAGAAGTTGCAGACTATATCAAAGCACATGGGATGAAGGCAAGATTCACAATGGAAGACGCTAGCAGGACGGAGCCACACTTTCTCCTAGAGATGTGCATAGAGATGAATAAGCGTGGTATTGAAAGGATAAGCATCCCTGACACTGTTGGTATAATGCGGCCACGCGGCATGTTTAATTTAGTAAAAATGGTGTATGACAACATCGACACAACAAAGACATCTATTGATGTACACTGCCATAACGATGTTGGTCTAGCACTCGCAAATGCATTAGCTGGGTGTGAAGCAGGCGCTAATCAGATTCATACTACTATAGATGGCTATGGTGAGCGCACAGGAATTCCAAGCTTAGCGGAGGCAGCAGTAGCATTAACTCTCATTTACAAGTCAAAGAACAATCTAAGATTACATATGTTGAGGGATCTCTCAAAGACCATCTCAGAATACGTCGACCTCCAGATCCCCGAATCAAAGCCTGTAGTAGGCGATAGTGCGTACAAGCACAAGGCCGGTACTCATCTTGCTGCGATACTACGGAATCCATCTGCATACGAAATAATTGAACCGAGGACGGTTGGCAACAGACGAAAGATCGTCTTTGGTGAGCTTGCAGGCAAGAATGGTGCGGCCTATCTTCTGTCATTGCTAGGACTCAAAACAGGTAAGGAGGAAGCAGAAACTCTAGCTTATGGTCTAAAAGAGTTAAGGATGGGTGATATACTTGAGCTATACCTTGACGACAGATTGGAGAGAAAGATACTTAATGATGCTGCAGTAAAGGTAAGTCCAACAAGGGAGTAGAGTAGGAAACATGGTAAAGTGTCCTGAATGTGATGCAGAGATCAAGGTGCCTTCTGATTCAATAGAGGGAGAAATTGTAACCTGTCCTGACTGTGGTGCAAGCTATGAGCTTGTAAAGTCATCGGACGGCCTTGGAATAAAACCGGCTCAAGTTGTCGGTGAGGACTGGGGTCAGTGAGGCGACAACAAGAACAAGAACAAGAACAGCAACAAGAAGCCAATCGATGGTCGTCACCATCACCATCATCACCATCATCACCATCATCATCATCAAACCTTTCCAACAAATCGCTTATTTTACTATATGACAGTATCAGGTGGGAGGAGAAGGCTCTGTACGAAGCCGGCGTAAAGAAAGGCGTCAAGATCGAAAACGTAAACTGCAAGAACCTTGCGGTTAACTTGAATGACAAGAATTCAAAATACAAGGAGCAGGTGGTACTCCAGCGAAGCATTAGCTACTTCAAAAGCGTCCATTCTACTGCAGTACTTCAAGGTCTCGGCGCCCGAGTCATAAATTCATTGCACGCAGCTATAATGTGTGGCAATAAGATGTATGCTCATATGGAGCTTGAAAAGGCTGGGATAAGAACACCAAAAGCTGTGGCAGCATTTTCAGAGGAATCTGCAATCGAAATACTTGATAAGATAGGTTACCCCGCAGTAATCAAACCAACAATAGGCAGCTGGGGCAGGCTGATAGCACTCTTGCGAGACAAAGATGCAGCAAGAGCAATAATAGAAGATAGAGAGCACATGTTTCCCTTGTATCATGTATACTATTTTGAAGAATTTGTCAACCGTCCACCACGTGATATCCGAGCGATTGTGATAGGCGATAAAGTAGCAGCGGCAATCTATCGCTATTCTGGGGCAGGTGAGTGGAAGACCAATATGGCGCTTGGTGGTCGTGCTGAAATGTGTCCGGTGACAAATGAGCTTGAAGATATATGCCTGAAAGCCACGAACGCATTGAATGGTCAAATTGTTGGTGTCGACTTGATGGAGAGCAATAGCGAGGGTCTAGTGGTACATGAAGTTAACAATACTACTGAATTTAAAAATACCGTCCGGGTTACTGGTGTTGATATTCCTGGATTGATGATTGATTACGCCCTTGGTCAAGGAAAGTAGTTAGCGAATTGGTATCACCAAGTTATGCTATAGAACTATTAAGAGAGGCGCTGGATCTTTATACACCCTCCAGATCAGAGGCTGCACTTGCCAACATGCTAAAGGATAGGTGTGTCAACGAGCTTGGGTTCGAGCAGGTAAATATTGATAACGTTGGTAATATTATCGCTACTAAAGGAACCGGTGAGCCCTGTATTCTACTGTGCGGCCACATGGACACTGTTCCGGGGCAAGTGCCAGTAAGGATAGAGGATGGCTACATCTACGGTCGAGGAGCTTCTGACGCAAAATCTCCGTTGATATCCATGCTCTTGGCAGCATCTGAATTTCCAAAACAGAGCGGGACTGTCATTTTTACAGGGGTAGTAGATGAAGAAGGAAATGCTACGGGCGTTAAACAACTGGTCAAAAGCAAAATAGGAGTCCATTATGCAGTCTTTGGCGAACCGTCTGGAATTGATAACATCACAGTTGCATACAAGGGAAGGCTTGCCTTGCGGCTTACATGCGATGTGTGCGAGAGTGCCCATGCGAGCGCACCTTGGCTTGCAAAGAACTCAATTGAGGAAATGTATGGCTTTTGGAAGGAGATCAAGTCAGAGCTAGTCCGCGTGGGCACCGCTGAAAATAACGCCAAATCGATCAGCTGCAGTCTCACGGAAATAACAGGCGGCTCGAGCCATAATGTGACACCGCAAAGGTGTAAGGTAACAATAGACATCAGGGTTCCCACCATTACCACATGTAGTAATGTGCTACGCATTATAGATGATGTCATTACAAGAGTTTCAGCAGAAAGAGGCATCAAGGCAACTTATAGAATAGAGGACCATACAGAACCCTTTGAAGCTGATCACACATCACCTCTTGTCAGAGCTCTTCTGCTTGCCGTCCTCGATGTGCGAAACAAACGACCTTTGCTTTTGCGCAAGACCGGCACTGGTGATATGAACGTACTTGGACACAGCTTCAGGATACCTGTTATCACATATGGACCGGGAGATGCACACGCCTCACATACCGCCGATGAACGGGTCAATATAGAGGAGTATGTGGCAAGTATAGAAGTGTATAAAAGAGCTCTTTTTCACCTTTCACGTCTACATCATCTCAAGATTAAGAAAAACAGGAGCAATATATAGCGATGACTGCCTTCGTGCTGCATATATGTTATGGTTTGTCGGAACTGGAATAGATGGTTATCGTGGTTTGAGTGTTGCTGCACTAGATGTCTTAAGAAAATGCCAGGTTGTTTATTTTGAAAGGTTCACCAGCGCAGTTTCTGAGGGCGACATAAAGGGATTGAACTCTTTGCTTGAAGTGAATATCCAGCCCGTGCAAAGATGGTTTGTAGAAGACGGCAGGGATATCATAGAAGCAGCCAGAACCAAAAATGTAGCACTTGTGACATATGGTGATCCGCTTATTGCCACGACCCACTGCGAACTACGCTCAAGAGCTGCCAGAAACTCGGTCAAATCGGCGGTTCTTCATTCAGCATCAGGCATTGCATCTACAATTGGCGAGAGCGGCCTGCATGTTTACAAGTTCGGTAGGATGGTCACAATGATGTCTGAGCTTCACTCTGCTATCACTGTCTATAACACCGTTTTTCAAAACCTTCTTACTGGTAACCATACGGTGATTTTGACAGAATACAACTACAATGATGAAAGCAAAGAGTCGTTTTTCCTCAATCCATCTTCTGTATTTAATATGTTGCTGGATGCAGAACGAACTCATAAGCACCAGATCTTCTCTGACGACACCTTTGCTGTAGTCGCCTCCAGAGTGGGGATGCAAGATCAAAAGATCATATCAGGCAAAGTCGGGTCCGTTAGGCAGTTGGAATTTGGAAATGGTCCCCACTCCGTCATTATCACCGGTGCTCTGCATTTTACTGAGATCCAGGCACTTACTTCACTCACAGAAAACATCGATGAGCCAACTGACAATTCTCAAAGTGTTAATAGAATTGAAGCTCAAATGGTGCAGCGCTATGCTCCAAAAGCCAAACAGGCGGTCCAGGAAATGCGCAACATTCTGAGCGATGGTACTGACAGTAACAAGGGAATATCTGAAACACTTGAAAATGCTGAATGTTATATTGCGGATGCTGAAGGATTCCTTCGTCAAGGCAAGCTCGAACTAGCGGTATTGAGCATTGGATACGCTGAAGGACTCATAGATGCGATACGGTATCAAAAGGGAATAAATCCTTGGAACACTCCTGCTTCTTGACAAGCAGAATTATATTATATATATGATAAGCAGATGAAATATTAGCTGACATGTCAAGCACACAAGAAGAAGGGTTTAAACTTCTAACTGAGGGCAAGATTCAAGAGTTTAACTCTTGGAGGATGATGGCTAAGAACCTGAGAGTCAAACTGGACTTTAGCGATAGAGACTTCTCAGGCAAGGATATATCCGGTGCTTTTCTTAATGGTGTGACTGCAGACAGGGCAAACTTTGTCAATGTGAACCTAACTCGCTCAAATTTAGTCCAGGCAAGCCTGAATGGCGCGAACTTTCAAGGTGCCAATCTTAGTGAAACGCTCTTAATGTATACAGAAATGAAAGAAGCTAGACTTACAAACACTAACTTAGTCAAAACGAACCTAATGTGGGCCAATTTACAGGATGCAGACTTAACAGGATCCAAGATGATGCAAACGATATTTGTTGAATCAAATCTACAAAGGGCCAAGGTCACAGGAATCGACAAGGCTGGAGCGTACGTAAAGTATGCGAAGTTGGAAGGCACTTCTTGGTTTGAACAGATCGCCGGACAGCATAAGTAGAAGTTTAAATTTTTATAGTAAGGAACGTACCCGTCATTGTATACTGGTGTTGAACTGATGGCCCTATATTGTGTTTCCTATCAACTAACTAAATTTCCAAAGGTTTATTAATTATCAAAGATTCTTTTTTATTAGGTATGGCGCAACCCCCTCCTGCAATTGGAGGAAGAGTATCGCGGCGCGATTTTCTGAAATTGATGGCTGCCGCTGGTACTGTCATGACGTTTGCACCCTTTGTCGATTGGGGCAAGTTCTTGCCAAATCCTGCTAGCAATGAGGGTCAGAGAGTTAAGGCTGAGCTTGCGGATGGCACGGTTGTCAACGTTAATACCTTTCCTGTTAATCATTCAGAGGTTATCATTTACCCAAAAAGTGATGATGCTGCGCTGAATAAGGAAGCATTTCGCACATGGCAGTTAATAAGGCTGCCACAGGAACTCGGCGGTGATAAGAATGATGCTTCTGCTTTTAGAGCATTTAGCATGGTATGCCTTCACCTATGGTGCCTGTGGAAATATTGGCCCGAGGAAGGTAGGAAGAGAGGCGAGTGCCCATGTCATGGAAGCATGTATGACCCCACGACTGGTCAGGCCTTTGCAGGACCTGCGTCGCTACAAGGGCCCCCCTCAAATGTACTCCCATACCTTGGACTTGAAGCTGATTCTAATGGAGATATATTGATTCTGCCCCCTACGTGGGACCCTAATGCAAATGGAATAGTTGGATATGGGCGCTACCTTAACGTATGAAAATAGCTTTGTAAGGTTTACCCGGTGGGTATACGCCGGAGTAGAGCGAACTATATTCATGGGGATGAAGTTCACCTTCCCCGGAAGATTCGTCAGCCCACTTGGTTTCCTTGGCATGCTTACTTTTGTCATTTTCATCATACTCGGTATCACTGGTGCACTGCTCATGCTATGGTATGAACCTATACTTGACAGGGCATGGCATAGCGTCGAGAACATAAACGATACCATCCCCTATGGGTTCCACATACGCAATATCCATTATCATGCATCAAATGCAATGGTAATGATGGCATTGCTTCATATGTACTATCAGTATTTCAGTGGCCGCTACAAGATCAGAAATGAGATACTCTGGGTCACAGGCATAATACTTGGTGTATTGACGATCCTTGAAGCATTTACCGGCTATGATATCATATTCAGTGAGCGAGCAGAGCTTGCAATTTCTATTGCTGCATCATTAACCAATTCAATACCCGTGCTCGGACCACAGATGAGGGAGGCGTTTTTTGGCGCGGGCTTTCATGATTTTATCCTGAGATTCTACGCGTTCCATGTATTCTTGCTGCCTATAGCAATGCTTGGGCTCATGGTAGTCCACTTCCCACGGTTTCTCGTATTTGATGTGCCAATGGTCATGGCAATTTCAGGTGCTATTATGTTGACAGGCGGAGTGTTCCCTGTAGGTCTGGGGCTGCCTTTTGAACCTGAGGTGCCGCCTGGTCTCACGGTTCCCGAGTGGTATCTTACTGGACTGTATGCGTTCTTGCGTACAATGTATGACAAGTTTACCACAGGTGTCGCTTGGCCAGGGCTTTTCATATTTGCACTGCTAATTGTTCCATTCATAGACAGGTACAAGAAATTCTCTTGGAAGGATAGACCAATTATCACTGCACTAGGCATTACGAGCCTTGCGCAGATTATTGTCACTACTTATTGGGGATTCTATATTGATCCTGACCGAAATAAGGCGCTGCTTGAAAGATTGGTAATTGATCCTATATTCTTTTACCTAGTTATGATATTGCTCGTACCACTATCGTTTGGATTCACTTACATGATGATCAAAATGGCAAAACATGCAGAAGCAAACGCCAAGCTTCAACCCAAGAAGCCACCCAAAGGTTCGATAAATATCTCGCAAAAGTGGCTCTATGTTCTTTTTGTAGCGCTCCTAGCATTCCAAGTATATCTCAACATCTCGGCATATTATGCGGTACTTCAAGGAATGAAGAACTACTCTCTCTTCATAATAGGCATAATGATGCTGGTCTTTGCAGCAATGTTCCATATCTATAGATACGGCAGAGCACGCGCAAAGGCACCGCCACCTAGACCTGTTCCGCCTACTCCAGCCAAGCCTGCAGCCGTACCTGCCCCTGCTCGGCCTGCACCTGCAACTACTGCAGGTGAGGTGCAAAAGCCAATGGCGTCTCCTCCGCCCACTGCATCTACAAGAGTTAGTTCAGAACAAATGGCCCAGCTCGCTCAACAACAACAACAACAACAGCAGCAACAACAATCCCAACAGCATACAACGTCTGGAGGGACAGCGGCAGCAGCAGGAGGCGGCAGCACCAAGACCGAGCAGACATCAGATCAGTCTCGCTTCACTTCATCAGCCAGTAACGAAGGTTCAGACAAAAAGACTCTCTGACAATCAAACTTTATATGTGAAAAAAGTGAATTTCAAGATCAAGGTATGGTGAATCACGCAGGCGGCATAAGCGTCATTACTTTCGTTGTTGCAGTTGCTGTGAGCATGGGTTATTATCAGTTTGTATATATTCCACAGGCTAATGCAAAACCTAGCCTGCCTGAAGAAGTGATTAATCCAGCGGAAGCTACAGAAGTGAGCATTGCAGAAGGTGCCTCTCTGCCAACTAACGCGCAGTTCTTTGTTCCAAAAGACGTGCGTGGAACGATAGGAGTTTCAAATAAAGTAGTGTGGACCAACACGGATATAACGGGTCATACTGTAACGACGGACGACGGATATACCGACCTCATTAATGGAGTTTTTGACTCAACCCAACAGTTAGGTACAATTATTATGCCCGGTGAAACATTCGAATTTACATTTACTCAAGTCGGCCAATACCCATACCATTGCGAACCCCATCCACACATGCAAGGTAGCGTTGAAATTGTCGAGAACTTTGCCTAGGCCTCTAATATTTTTGTAAAGGCGATATCACTTGCTACCTCTTTATGCTCTTGAATTATCGAAACGCGGAACTTAACGTTCGAGTATTCGCCTGAAGGAACATGGTTGGTGGTGGCGGTGAAGTTAATAGTAGTGCTACCTGCAAGCTCTGACCTAAAGATTGATAGTCGTGCATAAGGATGCTTGATATTTTTCCCATTTAGGTTAGTGTATGAAAATACGTCACTCGAGTTCTCAATCTGAGAGTTTATTACTACACTGTCAAATCGTCCGCTGTAATTAATGATTACAACACCATGTAGGTCATTCCCTGCTACTATGGAGCTTTCATCTAAAGAAATTGAGACTTCCTTCTGTGCGCTCAAGCAGACGACAAGATGTCAACAAGACAGATTTAAATCAATTCACGGGTCGTGAGCTTCTTTGTATCCACTCTTTTGTGTAATAAATCAAAGAATCGATACTGTATTTTGATATCGATTTATGCGCTACGTTGGTTGCGCAAGGAGAGATATCGCTTATTTTTGTCTCTTGCTGTTGATGTATTGTTTTTGCGCAGAGGGGATTACAGTGGATCATTACTTCTAAAATACAATGTTAGAAAGTTAGATTGTGAATTAAGCACCAGGCTTTAACTTTCTTGCCATCGTGCCTCTTGCTTTCACTACCTTGATCTGTGTCTGTAAAAGATCCTTGTAACTTTGGAGTAAATTTATCTGCTCGTCATAGCCTTCCTTGCGGATCTCAATCATCGTCTTTTCAAAGAGCCCAACCAAAGTATTGAGAGTATCTTCCAAGGATTGAATATCTTTTGAATCAGTTGGGTCAGCATTACCGATGGTTTCTTCTTTTAGCCGTTTTCCTGTTCCCTTTGCAGAATCCTTTGCATCCTTGATAGCCGCGGCTATCCATTCTTTTAGTGATTCTCCTGCTTTCCTGGCTTCATCATTAAAGGATATTTCCTGCTCTTTTGGAGTTTGAGAAGGAGAGGCTACTATAGGGCTCACATTGCTGCTGGAAGGATCAGTTGAAGATGATACCAATACTGACAAAGTTACAGGTACTACAATATCTTTGTCAGAATTAAGTACGTTTGCAGTTGCAGAAATAGTAGTAGTAGCAGTAGCAGTATTATTCGTTGTCGCTTCTACTGTCTCCAATGCTTGTCGAAGAGATTCCGACTGTGATTGTGACTCTTCATTTTGCTGCTGACTGTTAGTAATGGCAATATTGGTGAGAGTATTCGATTCCGACCTTGTCTGTTTCAGTAATTTGGTTCTTTGTAGCGATCTATGCATTGCTCTACGATTAACGATAGCAATTAATACAGCAGTCAAAGGAATGGCGCCTAGAGATGATGCTACTATTACTGCCTTTTTGTTTAACATCCTTTTTCTTCTCTACGCTCTTGTCGGTATATATACATCTCCAACCTTTCATTTTAGAATTAAATGCATGGTGACTAAGAATAGATATTATTATTATCTGGCTATCAAAACTATCCACTTTGATATGGTGTATATGGTCCTCTTTGCTAGAAAATGTTACAGAAGCGTGTGACTCAGTTCTGCCGGTTTGCCCTCCTTTGAAAAGAAGAGGAGTTAAAATAAAGCCTGCAATTATAGATTTTTACTGATGTTCACAGACGAGCAATTGCAGAAAGAAAAGTAGAAAGATATGTGATGATAGGGGATCGATAAAATCGTTGGTTCAATACTGGTGATGGTCTAGCTTGTTTAGAGAACAGGATGCACGCCTGCCCGACTGTCCTTACATCTTAGAAAATGCTTCTCATTCTTCTCTGGATAATATTCTATCTAAGTTGCTATCATCACAGTAAGAGCAGAATCTCATGTATTCATTCAAGTATTGGACTAAAAAATTGCCTTGTCATGCATACCCATGTATGTCTGGTCTGCAAGTACAGGATGTCCTTGGCATGAACGCCGATTATTTTGAGATTGATAGGCTCATAGAGGATCTTGCCAAGCTCTATTGTACCGCCTGCGCAACATCTTGGTTCAAGATACAAGGTAATAAGCATCCATCGAAGGAAGAATTCCGCCATAAGGTTGTGGAATTCATGAAGCATTTTGAATACACGCTTGCCTCTTTTCCACAGACAGACGAAGCTGAGCAATTCCGCGAACAAGCGAGGAAAAGCCTAGAAAGAGAAATTGCAAAGGTGCTTGCAGCAGAGAATAAGGATGTAGAAAAACGCTACAAGTATTACGTGGACTACAGCTAGACTTCCTTTTCCAGCTGTCTGATGAACAGTAACATGAACCTTGTACGCTCTTGTGCGATTTTCTTTGCAGCCTCGGTGTGCATAGTGCACTCCAATTTCAGCAACTTTGTCTGAAAATGGTCCAGAGTCCATTGCATATCGTCTAGGTCCCTAGTAGTTTTGTAAAACGGATCATTGACATTGTAAAATTTCCTGTTCTCCGATCCTCCAACGCTAAAGACTCGAGCAATCCCTATTGCTCCAAGTGCGTCAAGCCTATCGGCATCTTGAAGTATTTTTCCTTCAAGACTTGCTGGAACAAATCTCTTGGAGTAGCTGTGCATTCTTATGCAATAACATATCTGGTTTATCTGGTCTTGCTGATAGCCGTAGCTCTGCAAGATGTCTTCAGCCAAGTCGGCACTCTCATCTGAAGATTTGGATGACTTGGCGCTTCCCTTGGGGTACACCACAAGGTCGTGCAACAGGACTGCAGGAAGCAATATATCCAAATTTGTGCGTTCGTGCAGGCCTATTATCTTGGCATTTTTGTATACCCGCATGATATGATGGAAGTCGTGCGCAGGATCCCGTCCCTCTAACATCTTCTTCACTTTTAGTTTGATCTTATCATGCATTATATTATATTGAGACAGTCTTTCCTGTTTATTAATAAAAGTGTCCAGCTTTAGATTACAATGATGTATATCATTACTTTTAAAAGTAGTGCCCTACTTAAGTAGGAAATAAAAAGTGCCTTGTATTTTCTGCATATCCACTAATAAGGGTAAACTTCTGTTAAAAGAAGAGAAAGGCTCGGATATAACCCGATCTACTGGTCCTTACAGATCGTGCACTGAGGATTTCTAATACGATGATGACAAGCTACGAATACTCTGCTGCGCTCACTGGACTTCCATTAAGGAAAATTGATAGCAATTAACATTTGCAAATCAGACTCTTGGATGTAAATTAGCATATTCGAGTTCTGTGAATATTATAAATATATTTTCTCGTACTACTCTTAACTAATGTGCGGCTCTGTTCTATCCTGCCAACAATTCAAGCAAAAGCTGCCCTCATTTTGAAAAATTAACGCTTCCCGATCACATACATCACAGATTATTACCCTATGTTGTTTTCTATATCTGTGTCTTAGTCGTCTATTACAGCAAGGACAGCGTATAGCATTCATTTTAAAATATTTTTCACATTTTGTACAATATTTAAGACCCAATGCATACGGGCTTGGGGATGCAAAGCATGGGTATGCGATTTTCTCACACAAGTTTCTACATGTTGTCATGATATTAAGAAGATTCATCGAGCTTGCTATAATGCAGCTGTCACGGTGGGGAGAGGGAGGCTTCGTATGTTACCTAATTTGATTTTGCTTGTAATGTAAATAAAAGCCTTTGGACTAGCGCCTGTATTTTTTATAATACCTGTGATAGGACATTGAGTCCCAATGAGCGAGTAAGGGACGAGATATCAAACGAGATAGGTATGAAAGAAAAAGTTCTATTATTATAAGATATTACGGCTAACGATAATTAAAGGCCACACAGGCATATACTCATCTAAGTTGAGAGGGGCAATTTCATTTAGCCATATAGTTCCTCTCTTAAAGCATGTCTTCTATACGTTGATAACCATAAGCAGAATTTTTACTGAGAGGGAATCTAGGGAGCATGCATGAGATTATCTAAGTTTACTTGGGCTTTATGAAGCTACTAATCGTCGTATCTATCTCCACAATTATTTTCGATCTCGATCTTGTCGCGCAAGTCGGCGCCCGGTCCCGCATCACCGCTGTCGGCGTTAGGACCCCCATATAAGTAGTCGTTGTCCTGACCACCCCAAAGGTTGTCTCTACCGTTGTCATAGAGAGCACCATCACCATATAGATCGTCGTTGTCCTGACCACCCCAAATGCTATCATCACCATCGTTACCAGAGAGCATGTCATATCCTGCATCGCCAAAAATATTGTCATCGCCGTCGCCACCCCTAAGATCATCGTTCCCTGGATCACCTCCGAGCATATCACCAGACAGTCCGTCATCTCCATCACCGCCATTGACGCGGTCATTGCACCCTCACCAAAGAGTAAGTCATAGCTAGGACCGCCACAGATAAAGTCAGTCTCCATCTTGTGCCGTCACCGTATCGCCGCCTCCGAGAGTTACAATAACATCGTCACAGGTTGTCCCAGTTATATTATCAGAGCCATGAGTACCAAGAATGGTGACAGTGTGCCCCCCCCAACAGGTAAGGTTGTCGTCGCCGGCCTGGTCGGTTTGTGCAAATGTCTCCGGCGTGATAATAGCTGTAACACTAGGATTTGATGTGAGCCACATTATTGTTGAAAGTAATAATGTGCTGCCAATTGTCGCTTGTGCTGCAAGAAATAACCTCTGTGAGTTCAAATAAAAATCATTCAATTTCTCTGCTAAAGAGCAATCTGAGAATACATCTTTATGTATTGAACAAATAGTTCAACAAGAACTATCAGGAATAGTATTGAAGGGAAAAACATTCTCCCTAGGAGGCCAACTTTACCCAGTGTGAAGCCATGAGAAGATATAATGTGCTAATATTTGCAAGTTACTGCTAAGTTTGGGAGATAGATATCAGTCAAGCACTCTTGTCCTAGTATGTATACGATCAAATGAGATCTGGCATATGAGCTACAGCGTGTACATCTGATGAAGAGATCAAATAAATTTTATCGTGGACTTGCCAGTCCACGTCCTCTAGGTAAGTCCACTCCTTCTCCTATTAATCAAAAGGGAGGTATACTGAAACTCAAAAATGAAACATCACTGAGAGAGAGGTGTATCGGGAAAAGGGATAAACAAGAGCCTTTTTTGTGACAGAAATCTTATATGCGACATTGGGTCAAATATCTCTAATAACAGTGTTACACGAACATGATTTCCTTCTCATGGGGACGAATAGTCAGTTTGTACAATGCAAGACCTGTGATGCTGTTTATTGTATCCTTTGTGGAAAAAAAATTGCAACAGTGATTACAAGTACGGATCATGGGGTCGGAAAATGCACCAGAAGCGATACACCTAGAGCCCTAAAGTATCATTCCACTAGGATCAACTCTTTTGATCAGTCAGATTTGCATCAAGACAAAAAACCAAACTAACAAATTTGTGTTCGGTAATTGAAGTAAATGTCCTTATTGCGATATGAATGAGAAAAATTTAGCAGTACTTGCTCTCATTCTATCTTCTGTCGTTATTTTGGGTACATCGCCTCTGCCTGGGATGTCTCAATCAGTAACTCCCTCCACTAATGAGCCAACAATAGTTGACCCGAATTCCAACCTTGCAATTGAAAAGTATGCCGGGGGGTTGGAATTTCCCTCCAGCATGGCATTCCTAGGACCCGACGATATCTTGGTTCTGGAGAAGAACAGCGGACAGGTAAGAAGAATCGTCAATTCAACCTTGCTTCAAGAACCAGTATTAGACGTGCAAGTGGCCACAAAAGATGAAAGAGGTTTGTTAGGCATAGCAGTGAATAAAGATAACCAAAATAACGCCACATTTGTGTTCTTGTACTTTACTGAATCATCTAGAGATGGTGATGACCTAGATGGTATTAATCCACTTGGAAACCGCCTTTACAGGTACGAGTTTGTAGGCGGCAAGCTGGTAAACGGAAAGCTTTTGCTTGACTTATCTGCCATAGAAGCTTCGCATCATAACGGAGGACGAATAACCATAGGACCAGATGGGAATGTATATCTCGTAGTTGGTGATTTACAAGATCCTGGACAAACTACACTCACTCATTTAACTACCGCTCAGAATATTGCCAATAGCTTGTATCCAGACGGGACAAGTGGAATATTGCGAGTAACTCAAGATGGAGAACCTGTTAACAATATCTTTGGAGGTAGATATCCTATGGAATTGTATTATGCTTATGGGATTCGCAATAGTTTCGGCATTGATTTTGATCCTGTCACAAATAATCTATGGGATACCGAAAATGGTCCTGACTTTGGCGATGAGGTCAACCTCGTAGAACCAGGTTTCAATAGCGGCTGGCGTAGAATTCAAGGAATGGAAGAAGCTCCTGAACAACTTAGTTTACTGGTACGCTTTCCAGGACTGTCGGCCAGAGATGAGAGCCTGGTAGGTAGACTACAGGAACTCTGGTTTGGCATAACTGGAATATCTGGAGGAGTATACAGCAACCCTGAATTTGTATGGGATAATACAATTGCTCCAACGGCAATTAGGTTTCTGGATTCAGAGGCATTAGGTGAGCGGTATTTGAATGATTTATTTGTCGCAAGCTATAGCACAGGTTACATATACCATTTTGAGCCAAACGCTGATAGAACAGGATTTGTCCTTGAGGGAGACCTTGCTGATGGAGTAGCAGATGAATTTAATGAAGCTGATCAACTTGTATTTGCCAAAAATTTGGGCAGAATAACTGATATGGCCGTCGGTCCAGATGGCTATCTGTATATTCTAGCAATACACGGCGTGGAAGGAATAATATACAGAATTATCCCTACTGCCAATATACCTGACTGACCGCGATATGGACATAGAGACCAGCTATTGAACATCGGCCACTGGCACCACTACGAATATTTTCTCACATTATCTTGAACTAGGGCGATCAAATCCGGAATCGTAGAGAAGTTCCCAATCTCTTGCAGCGAATGTGCATCGCTTCCTAAATGAAATCTTACATCATATTCCCTAAATTTTAGAATCCACTTAGGCGGAGGTCTATGATATTTTGCATTAATCTCTACTACCTTACGGTTTGATGATATGAGTGAGGCTAACTCAGAAAGCTCATCATCATTCAAATCGAATCCCTGCTCAGGTGCTAGATGACCTATCACATCTACATGTGGATTTTGTATTGCACTCTTTAGAGCCTCTATCCAGGTTCTTTTATCTTCAAATTTTGAATGGAAGCTAGCGACTATGAAGTGATCTTTGCTATATTCTTCACAACAGTCAATGCATCCGTCCTTCAGAATCTTAGCCTCAAAACCTGGTATTACCTTTAGTTTATTACTGCTATCTGCAGCAGTCTCTGCTCTTATTTCATCTAAGTATCTTGGTATCCAATCAGACGTTTTTCTTACATGCTCTGTGAGGGCAATAACTCTCAGTCCTATTTTTTCAGCGTGGGCTATGATGTTTTTGATTGTCAGATCTGAGGCAGAGTGGTCATTATAATTACTGTGAACGTGGTAGTCATGATCCTTATTCAAATAGATATTTATGATCATGACGTATGCGCTTTTTATCGATTGGATATATATCAACTATAACAAGCTACTATCTAACTGTAGTAGTTTTAGAAAGCGCAATAGATAAAGAATCTGTCATCCCTTTTTTAATAGATTCATTAGTTTGAATTCTCCACATCATACAGTCCTAGTCCCAGGTGCTGCAGCTCCTGCAGGTATCAATACCATTAAATCATTAAAAATGGCGAATTTCAGCGGAAAAGTTATTGGAACTGACTCAGATTCATTGGCTGCAGGAGCCTTTCTCGCAGATTTATTCTCTGTTATGCCCGAAGCTAAAGAAAAGTCGTTATTTGTTGACAAATTGTTTGAGTTAGTCAAGGCTCACAGAATTACTGTCCTCATGCCTTCTTCTGGATTTGATATTTATCAATATAGTAAATATCGAAAGGAGCTCCAAGAATTTGGAGCTTATGCAGTTGTAAGCGATATAGCTGTACTTGAGGATTGCCAAGATAAAATGCGTACCTTTCAGAAATTGTCACCACGGTTCAAAGTTCCATTTACTACAACTGAATCAGAGAAAATTCCAAGCTTGCCGATAATAGCAAAGCCCAGATTTGGTAAAGGCAGTAAAGATGTCATGATGATTAAAAATGAATCTGATTTGCGATTTGTTACCCGTGGATATCGTGATATGATCTTCCAACAATATTTGCCTGGAACAGAATATACCGTTGATGTTCTTTCTGATTTATATAAGGAACCGCTTTTTGCCGTTCCGCGCATTAGATTACAGACAAAAGATGGTATATCGACCAGAGGAAAAATAGTGCATGATCACAGAATAGAAGAAGATTGTATGAATATTGCAAAAACTCTTGGGATAAGAGGGCCTAGCTGCATACAGATGAAAGAAACAGAAGACGGTGAACCACAATTAGTAGAAGTCAATGCTAGACTAGGGGGTGGCACAATATTCACTACGCTTGCTGGAGCGAATATACCTGCACTCATAATGGATTTGGTTAATGGGAAGAAAATCTCTATTCCCAAGATTTCCGAGATTACTGTAATCCGATATTTTGAAGAAATTGTTGTACATGACCATTTAGAGCGTCAGTCATCTCCAGAGCCAATAACGCATACTGGATAATGATGGCAAATCCAAGGCCATGCTGAGTTGCTAGCTCCCCTTCGGCAGTATTACTATTGCTAACAAGGATGCATGTCTTTGTATCGATGTTAAAATAATTTATGACCTCGCAGGGAGTTGTATGGGCAACCTTCGTGAGCAACAAAACAAATGCCAGAGAGAATCCAATGCCGACTATGACTGAATCCCATGTTCTTCTTTTTTTTGCTCTGAGATTACTTCCCCTTGGTTGACTCTCATTGTGATTCTGATTGGTAGCATTATTATAATTCACTTTTCATTTTTACCTCCAAGCTGATTTCTTAATTGTCATTGCAGCATATATTAAAAGCCACGTAAATACAAATGTCGAAAGTACTGTTATCAATGGCCTATACAACCATAGCGGGTTTCCTGGATTTCGCAATCTAAAATCAATGCCATATATCATCCCAGTGAATATTACGGATACTACGTAAAAGATGCCACTATAGTAATCGTTAGAAAGAAGGGGTAACAAAATCAATGCCTGAAACACGACATACGGCCTGATAATTTTCAGGCCCACCTGCAAATAATATAAAAGCGCAGCAAAAAAAGGCCTTCTCCAATACACTCCACCTGTGGCAAATATGCTTCTTATGAAACTTTTTCTCCACCTGATCTGCTGTCTTATCAGCGATGGAAAAGTTTCAGGCGGTCCGATGTAAACTCGAACATGTGGGCTATACTTAAGTTTCCACCGATAGCTTGGCTTGTCTTCTGTTACTACTTCAGAGTCGGAGGATCGTCTCATTGATTCATAGTCATCATTGCCTGTTGCTAACAAAGATATGTACGAGGAAGCACCTGCCGCACTCTGGCTTTCACCACCATTTTCTGGTTCCTCCTGAGATGGCGGCTTTGCCCCGAGAACATATGCTGTTAAACGTCTATCTGTGGCAAATTTGAATTCACCGCCTAGGAATCTATCGTGGGCCCATACATGCATATAGGGCTGTACTGCTGCTCTTTTAAATGCAGTAAATGCCCCCGAACAACAGGTAAGCGCAGAAAAAGAGCTCTCCATTCCTTTAATTATTCTATACTGACCGTCATACCAAACATCTTGCAATTTTTTCAATGTGCTTCCATTTTCAGCACCTCTGACCCTGCCGTGCGCAGTTACTGCCCCAATTGTTCTATCCGACAGGAAGATCTTAACAGCATTTTCCACCGCATCACTTGCCATATTGCAATCGCTGTCCATGAAAACATATATCTCGCCCTTAGCAATCTCTGTAGCCATTTCTATGGCCCTTTTCTTGCCTATGCTTTTTGATAAATGAATGATGTGCAGATCTGGATGTTCCTTATGCATTTGATCTAATGTCCTGGGGGTCTGGTCAGTGCTCCCATCATTAACCACAATAATCTCCTTTGGAGAGTAAGTGGAATCTACACAGGACTGTACACATCTCCTGATGTTTTCTTCCTCGTTCTTAACGGGAACTACTATTGTAACAAGCGGCTTATTGTCGTAAAGATGGGTGATATTGTCAGCTTTGATATACGGATCTTTGTATTTTAAGTACGTTATGAAGAGTATACTGGTTAGAACAAAAGTTGTGACGAAGCTATAAGCACCCACAAAGATGTCAAGAACATATAACATCATGTAAAATTTGACTGCTAGTATGCTTAATAGAGTGGCAAGAATCGCGTAACGTACTAGCCATCGCCTCTTATTTAATTCACTTTTGTGTTTAGATTTTTGTTCAAGAGTCATGGTGTCTTTTCTATCTCCTTTCCATCTGGCTTCGCTGCAACTGTCTCTACTTCCGTCTCTACCCAAAACTTGTAAATGGCCGCGTGGTGCTCCTGCTTTTGTATTGTCACTACCATCTAACTGTCTTTATTATCTCAAATGCTTCTGCATATTTTGTATTCATCTGATATCCTCTGTAGCTACATCTACCAAGAACTGCATTTATCCAAAGGTGACCTCCTCTGATCTTTTGTGATTCAAAGCATTCTAAAGCATTTGACTTAATATCTAATGACTCGCTGACGTCAACATAAAGCTGTGGTCTAAATGCATTCTCGGTAACCCCTCCTGGAATTGTCGTTTCATACATAAACAGATTGCTTATGTCCCTTGACGCAGCTATAACAGCTCTTGTCAGGATATGGTGATCCTGATGTGAGTCCCCTACCCATTGGGTGAAAACTGCTTCTGGTTGGTATTTGCTAATAATCCCATCCAAGAGGCCAACAAATTTTCTGCCAAATGTGATCTCATCTGGAGACAAATCTAGGAAATCTGGAGAGTTGACTCCCATAATCTTTGCAGACATCATCGCTTCCTGTCGCCGTTGATCTTTCTGATCTATCTTTGTAAAATTGGGTAATGTCGCTATTACCAAATGTACACTGTAACCATTCCTAGCAAGTTTAGCAACTGTGCCTCCCATGCCAATTTCAATATCATCTGGGTGCGCACCAAATGCTACTATAGATTGCTTCATTTTACTCATTTTACACGATCACTATTCTAGGTATTCATGAACTGTTAGGAATAGTATCTGCAAATCGCGATTTCAGGTTCTTTATAGTAGGCGAGGTGGTCATAACGTGTCTCCTGTATTCGTCGTCAGCTTCCAAAGCTGCCGCAATTATTTTACTTCTTACAAGGTTGGAAGAATTCAAAAACATCTTTGTGTCTTTTGGAAGGCAGTGCCCTCCTATTCCTTGTCGGGGCTCAAGAATATTCACATTCCATTTGGTATTAAGGGCATTGCGCAGCTCCCAAAAGTCTATACCATTAGCCTGAGAGTATAGTAGGAGCTCTTCTGCGAATGCTATCTGCAAATATCTGTGTGAATTTTCAATTATTTTGGTTAGCTCTGCTATTTCTATATTTGACAGTGGCAGCATAGGAACTCCAAGGCCCTTATGTGTCTTAGAACCACCATTTTCCGATTCGGTGCCCGCAAAGAATTGCATCCCTAACCTGAGACAGCAATCGTAAACACCCCCTATTACTCGTGGTTGATTGACACCGTGTTCGTCCTCTTCCTGAGAAAACCATCTGTGAGGTGCATGTACGACGTGCAACTTATGACCAACTATTTCACAAAACTGCATGGAGGTTCCTTTGGGAACTGTGCTTTCTATCACCACTAAAGCGCCTTCCTTTCCTTCCTGTGATAATTTATTGGCGACTGATATTAGACCTGTGGTATCTGGAACAAACATGTCATTGGGTTTGTGCGTTGATATGCAAACCATGTAAATGTCAAATCCAGAGAAATCAGTAGCATTTTTTATTCCCAATTTTAATTCCGCACGATCTCGAGCGGCAGGGCTTATATCGTATCCGTAAACATCGTACGATTCTTGCTTCTTTATGTAGGAAGCAACTGCAAATCCTATCTGACCCAAACCTATGACTAGGACTTTGTTAAAATTTCTTGCTGTTACTTTTTCAGTTTCCATAACGTAGCACAAGAGACGATTATTCTATATTAATGCATTAGCCACGAATACTATAGAGAATATTAAATCATCCAGAATACATCACATTCATATCAATAATTTTATTCTCCAAATGTGGAAAGCAGAAATTTAACTGTCTGTTTTAAGTGTAAATATCTATTGAAACCTACTCAAGGTATTATATCTTGAGTTATGCCCAATGACAAGGATCGTTTAACATAGTTTGCCTGATGTGGTATCTAAAGTCACATTGAGTATAAGGCAATTTTGAAAAATTATACTTCTTTAACAAGAAAAGATTTCATGAATGCTCTTATTCACTTATAATAAATGTAGCAATACTACTCGGTAGACAGATCAATGTTTATAGTAAGGATTGAGCATGAATTTTGTATTTATTGCTTAGAATAAATTTAATTCACATCTTATGCCCAGATCATGTTCCCTAAAACCGCTATTTTAACATGGTAATCAAAAAAATTGTTGGCTGATGGTTTATCCTAAAATCCCTTGTTAGGTGTGTAATTTCAATCAAACGCTTCTATTCTCCTTCCTAACAATTAGAAAAATTGAAGTCAATTTTGTTATTTTTGGACTATCTTAACATAAATTGCTTCTTTAGACTACCAATCCTTATTTTCTATTGTTTTGGTGAAATCAGAAGAGTTGGCCTAGGGTCTTGCAAATCAAAAACAGAGTTGGATTTCTGGTTCAATACTCCCTTAAGAGGGATTGTGAGGATATTCAGTCGCTGTGCACATTGGATGTGATAATATTTCTTCCTTTTGCCATTACTTACAATCTGTTCATCCGGGGTAAATTTCATTCCACAACATCTGCATCTTCCGTTCTGTTTTAACTCAATTGTCTGAGTGACACGTCCTGGTCCTTTGTTTATATAAAAGAGTCTTGAGGGCAATAGATATTCGGTTATTACTCCGGACAATCAGAATATTAAAGAGTGAGTGAGTTCGCTTTATATGCAAATAATACTTTTTGAGTAGGATGGCGATCAGTTATCTTCTTATTCCTCACTAGGCGAGATTTGAAGTTAGTTTCCGCAAGTAGAAATAAGTGACAGCTTGTGCGTCTACAAGGCGAAATTCGAACGAAATTTTCGGTTAACACAATAATACTACTATTACTCATTACGATAAATGCATATGCAAAAAAAACGAAGAGACAAGGAAGAGATTATGTACCAAATTCTCAACGCCGCAAAGGAACCAGTTACAAGGACACGGTTAATTTATGCAAGTTTTCTCTCAAATAGTGAGTTAAGACAATATCTTGCGCTGCTA
>Ga0075430_100000425_pt1 | contig 31531 bp, 33 predicted proteins | sample RhiMetdeltSRZDD4_FD_75294 | JGI IMG/M metagenome (GOLD analysis project Ga0075430, IMG submission 75294) | Populus rhizosphere microbial communities from Tennessee, USA - Rhizosphere MetaG P. deltoides SRZDD4 | ecosystem: Host-associated > Plants > Roots > Rhizosphere > Soil | place: USA... | reverse complement strand
CTTCGGTCCGCCAGTCGCCGGTGGGTTCCGCGGCCATGGCTGTTCCGCCGACGAAGCTGGCGATGCTGGCGGTCAGGACGCTGATTGCTAGGCGCATGGTGGGCTCCAATTTCATTGATGTCCCCCCGGCCCCCGGTGGGAACTAAGCTTAATCCTCAAAATCTGAAAGAGATTTTGGGTAATAATTGGACATCCAATAAAATTACGCCGATGTTCCGGCCCTCGGCCGAGAAGGTGTAAACGTCACCAAGCGCTTATCGCGCGTTTCAGCCAAGCTGGTTGCCCGGAAGTTGGTCACGGCCTCGGCCGGACCACCTGCTCGACCGTGCCGAAATGCCTGGATAAAGGCCGCTAGCCACGAAAATTCTTGCGACGATGCGTCGAATTGACCTTAGAAGCCTTCGAAAGCGGCTTGGGCACCGCCGGGATCACCACTAGGATAAAGACTACGTAAACGCTGCCAGGGGACGCCGGTGACATTGACGCCTTCAGGAACTCCGAGCCGCAGCCGGCTCTGGGGCAAAGATAACGATGCTTTACCCGAATGGGTGGACCTCGATCGCAGCGCGATCACGCGCCGGTATGACCGTTTCGCGCGGATTATTCCGCTGTTCGACTGGCTGTTCTTCATGCCGCCGCGCTTCCGCGAGAAGGCGGCCGAGCGGCTCCAGCTGAAACCGGGCGGACGGGTTCTCGAAATCGGATGCGGGACCGGACGCAATCTGGCGCCGCTGCGGGCGGCGGTCGGACCGGCCGGCACCGTTTACGGCGTCGACATCTCGACCGGCATGCTCGACCAGGCCCGCGCGCTGTGTGCGCAGCACGGCTGGTCCAACGTCAATCTGCTCCAGCAGGACGCCGCCGAATTCGTGGCGCCCGCGCCGCTCGACGGCGTGATGTTCGGCCTGTCCTACAACACCATGCCGCATCACCTCGCGGTGCTGCATCACGCGTGGAATCAGCTCCGCCCCGGCGGGCGGCTGGTGGTCATGGACGCCAAGCTCCCGCCCGGCCTCGGCGGCCGGCTGATCCTGCCGTTCAGCCTGTGGCTGATGAAGCGGACGATGCTCGGCAATCCGCTGATCAAGCCGTGGGAGGATGTGATGCGGGTGGCCGGCGCCATCGAGATGGAGCAGTACATGTTCGGCTCCTGGTACATTTGCGCCGCGACCAAGCGGCTCGACGCCCCGGCGCCGACCGCGACAAGCTGACCTTCCAAGCGCCGCCGCGCCGCTCTATCCTGCACCCGGACAATTTTTTGGGCCGGGAGCAGGATCACCATGAGCGAGCGTCCGCGCGAACAATGCTGGGTCATCAACAATGAAGTCGTCGAGCCGCGGCCGGCCTCAGCGCCGCCGCAGGAGGAGCTCGTCGACAAGCATCACGCCTTCGTCCACGAACTCGACGCCAAAGGCATCCTGGTCGGCGCCGGTCCGTTCCTCGACGACACCGGCGCGCGCTTCGGCACCGGCATGATCATCTTCCGCTGCGCGACCCGCGCGGAGGCCGAGAAGATCGCCAACAGCGAGCCCTATATCGCCAACGGCGTGCGCCGCCTGAAGCTGATGCCCTGGCAGAAGATCGCCGGAAGCTGACCATCGACGGAAACGTCGCGGGCAACTTCTCCAAGCGTCAGAACAGCTCGAAATATTCGCGCTGCTCCCAGTCCGTGACCTCGGACTGGTAGCGGGCGAGTTCGCCCTGCTTGATGCGGAGAAAATAGTCGACAAACTCCTTGCCGAAAGCGGCGGCGAGGCAGGCATCGTCGCGCAACGCGATCAGCGCCTCTTCCAGGCTCTTCGGCAGCAACGGCGCGTCCGTCTCGTATGGGCGGTCGGCCGACGGCCCGGGCTCGAGTTTGCGCTCGACACCGTCGAGCCCGCACACGATCTGCGAGGCCATGTAGAGATACGGATTGGCGGACGGCTCCCCCACCCGGTTCTCGATCCGCGTCGCACCGTCGCCCGCGCCGCCGATCACGCGCAGCATGACGCCGCGGTTGTCGTGGCCCCAGATCACCCGGTCGGGCGCCAGCGTGTATTGCCGGTAACGCTTGTAGCCGTTGACGGTCGGCGTGGTGAAAGCCGCCGCGCCGCGCCCGTGCGCAAGCAGGCCCGCGAGATAGTGGCGACCGAGCGGCGACAACAGCGCGTCATCTTCGGGAACGAAGGCGTTGGCCCCGGTACGCTTGTGGCGCAGTGACTGGTGCAAGTGCCAGCCGCTCGACATCACGTTGGGCAGTTTCGGCCGGCACATGAAGCTCGCGTGGTAGCCCTGTCGGCGGCAGATCTGCTTCGCCGCGCTGCGGAACAGCATCATCGTGTCGGCGGGCGCGAGGCCGGTCTGCGTCTGGAACGTGAATTCGCATTGGCTTGGCCCGAGTTCGACCTCGACCGAGCGCAGCGGCAGATCGAGCGCCACCACGTCGCGGCGGATGGTTTCGAGGATCGGCTCCAACTGATCGAAACGCGTCTCGGTCAGATACTGGTAGCCGGACGAGAGCATGCTGACCTCGGGCGGCTCGCTCGGCCAGCCCACGTCGGCGGGATCGAGGCGCGGGTTCTCGATCTTGAACACATGGAATTCAACTTCGAGACCGGCGACGTAGTCGAAACCAGTGTCACCCAACCGCGTCAGAACCTGGCGATAGAGATGCCGCGTCGAGAACGGCACCGGCGTTCCATCCTGGAAATAGATGTCGCACAGCACCCAGCCGGTCTGCGGCGCCCATGGCAGCACGCGGAAGGTCGTCGGATCGGCGATCATCAGGAAGTCGCCGCCGCCCTGCATCTCCGGCATGCCGAAGCCGCCGCCGGCGGTGAACACCGGGAACACGGTCTTGTGCGCGGTGTCCTTGGCCAGCAGCGTGGTGGTCATCGCGCAGCCGTTGCGCATCACCTTGGCGGCGTCGCCGGCCACGATGGTCTTGCCGCGCAGGATGCCGTGCTGGTCCGCGAACGAGAGGCGCACGACCTCGAGGTTCTTTTCCTCGATCAGGCGCTCGGCGTGCGCCGCCGCTTCGAATTGCTCTTCGCTCCACAACCCGTGGCGCTCGACAAAGGTCTTGGCGGCGGAGCGTTCCTGCGACGACATGACGTCCTCTTCCGCAAAGATTATTCCATCCGCGCAGCCAGGGCCACCGGCATAACCGGTCGGCCAGCTAACGCCGTTTTTTTCGCAGTCGCGGGCGAGCCGAGCTTTGCCGCCAGATCCGCGAGCTTGGCGACGGTGTTCATGTTGCGCATGGTGCCGGGCTTGGCGGCTGGGATTCTCAACTTCGAGGTCCCGACCCCGCTGCCGTAGTGGACGAATATCTCTCGGTTGCCGAGAGCCATCCGCTCATCCTTGACCCCGACCGCGTGCTCCAGCGCATCAACCGGCGGCGGCTTGTCGAGAAAGACCACGGCGGCCTGGGTCGGCACAGCTTTTGGAAACGGGTTGGCCTTGTGAATGGCGACCATTTCAGCGGGAGTCCGGACGATCACGGTGATCGGCCTGCCCGCATAGGCCAGGAGCCGCGTCTCGAGCTCCAACTTCACCTTCGCCGCCGAGACCTTGCTCTCAAACAGCGCATTGCCGCTGGCAATGTAGGTTTGCACATGCGCAAAGCCGGCGGCCTCGCACATGGCCCTGAGGTCGGCCATCGGAAGTTTTCCGGTCCCTCCGACGTTCACTGAACGCAGCAACGCGATGTATTTTGCCATCTTAGAGCGTGCGATCCTTGCTTGCGTGCCGAACCGTGACGTTTGAACCGCAACACTCATCCCCGGTTTCGCGGACAGGGTGTCACCCGCTATATGGAAGCATGGCCGCGCGGTTTTTCAAACGGCCTCCCGGGGAGCAAATGGCCGAGAAACAAATTTCGCAGGGACCGGGCACGGTCGAGAAACTCACCGATTGGGCGCTCAGCGTTCGCGCCGGTGACATCCCGCCAAAAGTCGTGCAGCAGGCAAAGCTGTTGCTGCTCGACACCATCGGATGTGGCTACGCCGCGCTCGACGAAGAAGCCTCACGCGCCATGGTCGCAACCATGGCGGAGACCGGCGGCGCGCCGCAATGCACGGTCATCGGCGGCACGGCCAAGACCAGCGCCCCCAGCGCGGTCCTACTCAACGGCGCGCTGGTCCGCATCCTCGACCTCAACGACTACGTCAACACAGCCAGCGGCAACATCGGCGGCCACCCGAGCGACAACATTCCGGTCGCGATCGCCGCGGCCGAGCTGAGCGGCGCGGCGGGGCGCGACGTGCTGACCGCAATCGTGGTCGGCTACGAGATCTACGGCCGCCTCAAGAACACGATGGATGACGCCGTCGACTGGGACGGCATCATGGTCTCGGGCTTCGTGGCGCCGGCGATGGCGGCGCGCCTGATGGGGCTCGATCGCCTCACCCTCGCGAACGCCATGGCGCTCAGCGGCGTGCGCGCGCCGACACCGCTGGTCGTCCGCCATGGCGCGATGTCGGCGGCTAAGTCGATCGCCAATGCGCTGATCGCCCAGAACGGCATGCAAGCGACGCTCCTAGCGAGCCATGGAGTCACCGGCCCGCTCGACCTGTTCGAGAACCCGCACGGGATCGGATCGCTGTTCCCCACTCTCGATGGCTCGCTGACCGCGCCACTGACCGCCGAGTGCCACCTGATGGGCTGCCACGTCAAAGCCTACCCTTGCCTCGCAACAGGTCAGTCGGTCGTGCATGCGGGCCTGGACATTCATCGGCAGGTCGGCGGCAACGCCGGCAAACTCGGCCAGATCACCGTTGCGATCGCCGACACGCCGTCGCTCCGGCGTCAGAAGGACGATCCCGGCCGCATCGATCCGAGTTCGCGCGAGGCCGCCGACCACAGCTTCAATTTCCTCGCCGCGGTCGCGATCGTCGATGGCGCGTTTGGGCTCGCGCAGTTCGACAACGATCGCTGGAACGCCGCAGCGGTGCGCAACGTGATGGCGCGTCTGGAGGTCGTGTCCGATCTATCGCTGAACGCGCGGTCACCGGGCGGCTTCCCCTGCGCCATCTCTGCCAAGGGCACGGACGGGAAGGACTATCTCGCGGCGGTGCTCGATCCGCCCGGGTTCTCGCGCCAGGGACTCGATGCCGATGCGGTCACCGGAAAATTCCATGCCATCACCGCCAACCGCCTGCCGCAGGCGACGCGCGACCGGATTGTCGAAACCGTGATGGCACTCGACCGCAGCCCGAACGTTGCCGATGTGATTGCCGCGCTGGCTGCGGCGAACGATGCGTGCGGTTGATTCTTGCTTAGAGAACTAAGTATCATGCGGCGATACCCCGAGCGCGGAGATCAACAATGAATATGCCGCTGTCCGAGCACCCGAAGCTCCTGCTCGATCCCTATATCGCCTGGACCGAGAAGGAAGGCGTGCCGGTCACCGAGGACTTCGGCGTCGACCTCCTGAAGTGCCCGACCGCACATTGGCCGCGCTTCGGCGTCGAGGGCGGCATCGTCAATCTCAAAGGGCGCGGCGACTTCGTCTCGATCTTCGTGCTCGACCTCAAGCCCGGCGCGCAAACCTCCCCGCAGAAGCATCTTTTCGAGGAAGTGGTCTATGTGCTGTCGGGCCACGGCTCGACCACCGTGGAATCCAGCGACGGCCGCAAGCATTCGTTCGAATGGGGACCGAAAAGTCTCTTTGCGCTTCCCCTGAATGCTCGCTACCAGCACTTCAATGCCAGCGGCCAGGAGCATGCGCGGCTCGCATCCACCAACAACGTCTGCATGATGCTCAACCTCTTCCACAATGACGCGTTCGTTTTCGACAATCCGTACGAATTCCCCGAACGGCAGGGCGCGGCAAAATCATTCAGCGGCGAAGGCGACTTCATCCCGGTGCGTCCCGGCCGCAACATGTGGGAGACCAATTTCGTTCCCGACCTCGCCGCGTTCGAGCTGAAGGAATGGAAGGCGCGCGGCGCCGGCGGCTCCAACATGATGTTCGTGCTGGCCGACGGCACCATGCACGCGCACATCTCGCAGATGCCGGTCGGCACCTACAAGAAGGGCCACCGCCACGGCCCCGACTTCCACGTCTTCGCCGTCACCGGGCAGGGCTATTCGCTGCTCTGGTACGACATCGCGAAGGAGATGGTGCGGATCGACTGGCAGCACGGCGTCGTGTTCGCGCCGCCCGACCAGATGTTCCACCAGCACTTCAATACCTCGCCCGATCCGGCGCGCTACCTCGCGATCGCGTTCGGAGGCTTGCGTTATCCGTTCACCGCCTCCAAGAAGCACGTGTTCATGGGCATGGACGTCAACGTGCAGGACGGCGGCTGCCAGATCGAGTACGAGAACCAGGACCGGCGCATCCACGAGATATTCCTCAAGGAGCTGGCCAAGACCGGCGCCAAGTCGAAGATGGGCCCGTTCATCGACGAGAGCGCCTATACCTAGAGCGGCGCTCTATCCTCCGCTCATTCCCGCGCAAGCGGGAATCCAGAGCCGATAGACTGGGTCCCCGCTTTCGCGGGGACGAGCGGAAGCAAGCTGACGTCCAAGGAGTGCGATGCACGACCTCGAATTCAACCACCTGCACTACATTCCGGATGACGAGGTCAACGAGGTCGCGTGGGCAACCGATAACGTCGAACTGAGGACGGTCGGCATCGACATCGGCTCCTCGACGTCGCACCTGATGTTCTCGCTGGTGCATCTGCAACGGCTCGGCACCGCGCTGTCGAGCCGCTTTGTCGTCATCAAGCGCCAGGTGATGTGGCAATCGCCGATCAAGCTGACGCCCTACCTGCCCGACTACACCATCGACACCGACGACCTCGCCGAATTCTTCGGCGGCTGTTACCACCTCGCCCAGGTCGATCCCGACGACGTCGACTCTGGCGCCGTCATCCTGACCGGCGAAGCGATCAAGCGGCACAACGCCCGCGCCATCGCCGAGTTGTTCTCCGAAGTGTCAGGCACCTTCGTCTGCGCCTCCGCCGGCCATCACATGGAATGCCAGATGGCCGCGCACGGCTCCGGCGCCGTGGCGATGTCGCGCGGCAACGCGAACACCGTGCTCAATGTCGACATCGGCGGCGGCACCACCAAGCTGGCTTTCATCGAGAACGGCGAAATCCTCGCCACCATCGCGATCGCGGTCGGTGGCCGCCTCATCGTCGAAGACAAAACCGGCATGACCCGCATCGAGGAGCCGGTGCGCGACGTGGCCCGCAGCCTCGGCATCGATCTCACGCTTGGGCAGGCGCTGGCGCCGCAAGATCGTCAGCGCATCGTCGAGCGCATGGTCCGGCAGCTCATGCGCATGATCGACCGGCGCCCCCCCGACGAGTTGTCGCAGCGCCTCCTGGTCACCGACCCGTGGCCCGCGGCGCTCGCCCACAAGACGGTCGACGCCATCACGTTCTCCGGCGGCGTCGCCGAATTTCTCTACAAGCGCGAGAAGCGCAATTTCGGCGACCTCGGCTCCGATCTCGCGGAGGGGCTGCGGCACATGCTCGGCCGCCGCAAGGACCTGCCACCGGTCTGGGATCCGGGACAGGGCATCCGCGCGACCGTGATCGGCGCTGCGCAGTTCTCGGTACAGGTCTCGGGCAACACCATCCTGATCACCAAGCCGGGCGACCTGCCGATCCAGAACCTGCCTGTGATCGCCTGCACGTTCGACATGCCCCAGGCGGTCGATCCCGCGGCCGTCACGGAAGCGGTGCGCAAGGGGCTCAGCCGCGCCGACACCGAAGAAGGCGCGGCGCCGCTCGCCCTCGCCTTCCCCTGGCATGGCGACCCCTCGCACGCGCGGCTGCATGCGATCGGCAGCGGCATCGTCGCGGCGATGCCCAACACGATCGCCGCCGGGATGCCGGTCGTGCTGCTGATCGACGGCGATGTCGGCAAAAGCCTCGGCCGTGTCATCTGCAACGAGGTGGCGCCGGGCGCGCATGTGATCGCGCTCGACGGCGTGCAGCTCAAGCAGTTCGACTATGTCGACATCGGCCAGGTGATCGAGCTGACCAACGCCGTGCCGGTCATCATTAAGTCGCTGCTGTTCAAATAGTCCGAGCGCATCGGCATTTCCGCCCCGCCCGGCTTTCCAGGGACGGGAGCGGTCGAGCGACGCACCGTGTGAACCCGGCTTCCGCCGGGAGCGCTTTTTGCCTATCGTCCCCGGCCTAACTGAAACCAACATATCCGGGAGGACACCATGTCACGCGTTTCGCGTACACTGACCGCTATCGCACTCAGCACCGCATTTGCCGCGATCGCTTCGTCGGCAAGCGCCCAAGGCGTCATCAACCAGCCGCGGCTGTCGGCCCCCCTCGCCAACCAAGTGGTCGGCGACACCGTCGCGAACTGCGCGCAGAAGAAATACAATGTATGGGCGGTCATCGTTGATCTCGAAGGCGTGCGTCAGGCCGTGCTGCGTGGCAACGGCGCGCCGATCCATTCCCAGGACAACGCCTTTTACAAGGCCTACGCCGCGGCGTCGCTGACGCTCGGCCGCAACGAAGGCTCGACCCGCGAGGTCGCAGCACGCATGGCCAAGGCGCCGCCGTCGACGGTGCCGAACACGCAGCTTCCCAATGTCACCTACGGGGTCGGCGGCATCGCGATCAGGGCGGCCGATGGCAAGATCATCGGCGGGCTTGGTGTCAGCGGTGCGCCGGGCGGCCAGTTCGACGAGGAGTGCGGCCAGGCCGCGCTCGACAAGATCAAGGATCAGTTGAAGTAGAACAGCAACCGCTACGACGGTTTGCAGAAACGGAAAAGGGCACCCCGGTAACGAGGTGCCCTTTTCCAATCCGAGCAACGCTCGATCAGGCAGCGCTGGTCTTTCTGGCAGCAGGCTTGCTGGCAGTGCTCTTCTGGGCGCTGGTCTTCTTCGTTTCCCGCGCGAGCCGCTCCGCCCGCAGCCGGGCGGTCCGTTCCAGGGTCGCGCGTTGCTGCTGCTCATACTCCGCCATGGCGGATACGCCTTCGAGCGCCTGCCGGGCCTTGCGGCTGGCGAGGTCTTCCCTGCTGGGCGGAAGCTTGGGAGGGGCGGGTTCGGACCGCGGGGGGCCCTTGGGGTACAGTCTGGTCTTCATGGCACCGTATATGGGGGTTTGGGAGGGCTTTTGCCACCCACCGTTCGCACAACCTTGGTTACACAAGCAAACAACATTCGCGGGAAACGGGAGCTACAGACGGTGCAAATCCGGCATTCCGACCTACCGTATCAACGGGCGGTTGGCTGGCGCGCGGATGCACGCAGTCCTTGAAATCGGCGAAACCCTTTCATGACCGGCTCCGTATCTCACGATGCCTTCTGCATCTGCGCGCGCTTCTCCGCGAGCGCGTCCTCCAGGTCCTTGATCCAGGGGATCTGCTCGCCGCGCGCCGCGCGGATCTCGCGGATCAGCTTGAGCTGCCGTTCGGTGGTCTCGAGATGCCAGCCGAACTGCGCCTTGGTGAGCGCGATCTCCGCCTGCTCCATCGCGCCGTTCTCGTCGCGGGCCAGCACGGCCAACTCCATCAGCGTTGCATAGTCCCAGTAGTCACCGCTGGCCTTGGCTTTCTGCGCCGCCGAAAACCGCACCACCGGCAGGATCTCGGCCTGGATCGGCGGTGGCGTGTCCATCAGCTCCATCAGCGTGACCGCGTTGACGCCGGGATAGGCATCGCGCCAGTCAGCCTGGAAGCCGGCGAGATAGGTCTCGGCGGCGAGCTTGAGCAGTCCACGTACTTGCAGCGCGCCGGCGCCGGACTTCTTCGCGGCGTCCCACTGATCCTTGTAGACGCGTCCGAGCAGCCCGTTGGTCTCGCTTGACGTTCCGAACTCGTCGATCACCGCCTTGAGCACGGCGATCGCCTCCTGCGCCTTGCCTTCGCGATTGAGCGCGAAGCCATATTGTTCGCGCACGATGCGCGCACGCTGCAGCGGCTCGGGCATGCGCTGGAACAGCGCGATCATCTCCTTGTGCGCCTTCACGTCGCGCAAGGTCAGGAACATGTCCACGATCACGCCGGTCTCGAGGTCGTGCAGATTCTCGAACGCGGGATCGGCGACCGCCTCCTTGACCGCCTGCTCGCCCTCTCGCAACGCGTCGGCAAGCCGGTTTTTGAACTGCTTCGAATAGTTGAAGCGATCGCGGAACGTATCGGTCTTGGTATGGTCGACCTCATTGCGCGGCATGTAGTCGAGGAGCTGGAACAGCGGACTGTCGTCGTGTGGGTTCTGCTTCGCCTCGAGCAGCTGCTTCGCGATCGCGGCGACGCAGCCGGCGGGGCTGGACGGCACACCCTGCTCGTTGGTCTGGTACGGGATGCCACGCAGCAGCGCGATGTCGAACGGCAGGGTGGTTCCGGCCGCGAACAGGATCACGGTCGAGCGTGGCCGCATCGCATGGCGAATGCCGAGTTCGTAATAGACATTCGGATTGGCGCCGGTGATGTCGGCAACCGCGTAGTTGCAAAGCATCAGCCGCTCGAACATCGGCTTGTGAATCGCCCCGCCGATCTTCTCCTCGTCGGCACGGATCGGATCGAGCTCGGCCTGGTTCACGGCCGGCGCAATGATCTCGCGATAGACGGCGTCGAAGTCGGTGGTGCGGCCCGCAGCGTCGGTCTTGCGGCCGAACGGCATCAGGACGAAGCAAAGCGGCCGTGGTGCCTTGAGGTCCTCGTCACCCTCTTTCATTACGATCCAATCTGCCGCCCGCCATCGCCTATCGCCGCCCGCCTATCCACATTCGCCGCCACGCCAGTTGGCCATCGCCGCGGCGAATGCAAGAGTGTATGGGTTCGCTATTCAACAATCAAAGCCGCCCGAGGAATCTCATGCCCGCGAAGAAAAAGCCTGCCAAGAAAATGTCCAAAAAGAAGCCTGCCGTGAAAATGGGGCCGGTCCGCCTCCCCGCGATTCCCGAGGACAAGCTGACGGCGGAGCAGCGCTCGCTGATGGGCGCGATCGCATCCGGCCCCCGCGGCACCTTCAAGATGAGCGGGCCGTTCTTCTGCTATCTGCACGCGCCAGGCTTCGGTGAGCTCGCGCAAAAACTCGGCGCCTATTGCCGCTTCGGCACCTCGATCGCTCCGCGCCTGACCGAATTCGCGATCCTCACCACCGCGCATATGTGGAAGGCGCATTACGAGTGGGCCGCGCATGAGCCGCAGGCGCTGAAAGCCGGCGTGAAACCCGCGACCATTCAGGCGCTGCGCGCCGGCCGCGAGCCGAAATCGGCGCCGAAGGACGAGCGCGCGCTCTATGCGTTCATCAAGGAGCTGTATGCGACGCGACGCGCGAGCGACCGGGTCTACAAGGCCGCGCACGCGGTGGTCGGCGATGCGGGCATGGTCGAGTTGGTCGGCCTACTCGGCTACTACGCCATGGTGGCGATGACGCTGAACGTGTTCCGGATGCCGGTCGCGGAAGGAACGCCGTTGCCGTTCAAAGAGCCGGTAGTTCGATAGTCAGTACGAGGCCAGGCACATTAGAGGTGTGAGCGGGTGGTGAACACGATGGGAATCGCGAACCGATGACCCAGACGCTAACCACCCGCGATGGCCGTGTTCTTTCCTATCTCGAAGTCGGCGATCCGCGCGGTCCGCTCGTCATCCACAATCATGGCGGGCCAAGCAGCCGGTTTGAGGCGCGCCTCTTCGCACATGCGGCTTCGAGGCATCGGTTGCGATTCATCTGCGTGGATCGGCCCGGCATGGGACAGTCCAGTCCGCAAAACGCACGCACTTACGCCGGCTGGGCAGCCGACGTGACAACGGTCGCCGACGCGTTGGGATATCGCGAATTCGGCGTGACAGGATGGTCAGAGGGCGGCCCTTGGGCGCTGGCGGCCGCCGCTTACATTGATCCGCATCGGTTGCGCCATGTCACCAGCGTCGCAGGCGGAAGCTACGGCGCGTTCGGCGACAATTGGGCCAAGGACTACTTGTCCAAAGCGGACGCGTTGGGGGGATTGCTCGCGCTGCATTTTGAACCCGGCTTCCGGCTCCTGTACGCGACCATTGGCTTAACCGCCGAACACTTTCGCACGACCTATATTCAGCAACTGCGGAAGGCCGTTACGGAATACGATCGGCAAATCCTGCTTCCGCCGGATGTCGAAACCGCCGTCAGCGAAATGAGCGCCGAATGTTTCGCGCAAGGCAGCGAAGGGCTGGTTCGCGATGCCGAACTCCTCTACCGCAGCTGGTCTTTCGACGTGACGAAAATCGAACGGCGCGTCCACGTGTGGCAGGGAATGGCCGATAACCTCGTGGTGCCTGCGATCAACAAAACAGTGGCCGACCGGATGCCCGGGGCGATGTGGCACCCGGTCGAGGGAGCCGGTCATTTCGTAGCAGTCGGAGCGGCGGACGACGTGCTGGCAATCGCAGCCGACGAACTGGGCGCGTAGCGACCTAGCCGCCGCTCTGGCGGCACTCAGGAAAGACAACACGCCTAGTGCTTATGGCCGCCAGCGGGCGCACCAATACCCTGCACGGTGAATTCGATCGCGACCGTGCCGGCCTTCTCGAACACCAGCGTGCCCTTCACGGTCTGACCCTGTTGCAGCGGCTGCTTGAGGCCCATGAACATGACGTGCATGCCGCCGGGCGCGAGCTCGACGGTCTCGCCGGGCTTGATCTCCAGGCCGGTGACCGGCCGCATCCGCGCGACGCCGTTCTCGGTGACCGTGGTATGCACCTCGAAGCGTGTGGCCGGCGCGGCGGAGCCGCCGATCAGACGATCGGGCTGCGTGCCCTTGTTGGTGATGGTCAGATAGCCGGCCCCCACCGTCGCGCCCTTCGGCGTAGCGCGGGCCCATGGGTTGCCGATCTGCAGACCGCCCGCCGAGTAGATTTCGGCCGCCGCCATGCTGCTGAAAAAGACCACCGCCGCGCCGACAAGGGCGAAGCGCCAAATCGCTGCCATGCGTCTCATGGCAGTAGATTTAGGGAGCAAGAGTGTGAGCGTCCAGCCCGCGGGCGGTTATTGCAGCCGGGTCCGGCGTGCCGCGCGTGGCAGCGCGTTCAGGCCCATGAACTCGGGAAGCTGCACGGTCCGCGTGCGATAACGGGCGGCGAGTGCCGGCCGCCGCTGCCAGCGCGGATGCAGCCCTTCCGACACTGCGGCCGACTGTGACGGCTCGCGGTAGGTGAACACGCGGTAGCGCATAAACGCCAGCGCAACGATCAGGCCGAGCAGGAACGGCCACGTCCACAGGCCAACGCGGTCGTCGAGCGCATCGCCGAACACGATGACCAGATAGAGCATTAGCGGCAGATAGAGCGCCGACGAGAACAGGCTCGCGAGCGCCACCCGCGTCCACGGCACGCGCGTCCAGCCGCAGGCGATCATGATCACGAACACCGCGCCCGGCACCACACGACCGAGCGCCGCGAGGCCGAACAAGTTGCGCTGCAAGGTCCCGCCGAAATTGGCGATCTTCTCGTTCACGGCGATGCGGCTCAGCCACGGCATGCGCCGGGCACCCAAACCGATGCCGTAGAGGGCGAGATCGCTCGCCACCATGCCGAAATAGATCGTCGCAACCACAATGCCCACCGGCATCAGTTGGTTCACGACCAGATATCCGCCCAGGAGAATTGCGACGTCCTCGTGCGCCGCCGGCAGCACGAGCAACGACAGGAACTTCGCCAACCACGAGTAATCGATGTCGGCGACGTAAAATAACTCGATGAGACGGTGGCTCACGCGCCGACCTCGGTTCAACGTTTCCCCGCCGGCGACTTTACGCACCGGCACTTGTTTGCAGCCTTTATCGGCTGACTTGTTCCGCCCGAAGGCGGATGGGCCGCTCAACGAGATATATCTAGGGAACTCGAACGGCTAATCAGTTCCCAGACAAATAGCTCATAACAGATTGTGACCTATTCCAGGGGCCCCGACAAGAATGTTGTACGTAAATCTGAACGGTCTTGGTTAGTTCCGGTTGAGCCATGCCGATCCAAAAAATCGCACAGCAACAGGAAATTAATCACAGGCCGCCAACCATGCAAGCACTCAATCGTGCTAAAGTGCCTGCAACTGCACCTAGTTGGGCTTGAACTGATTCTATCGGACCGACCGATGCCAGACCCCTCGCCGCCATCCAACGACACCGGACGGGTAATCCGCTTCCGGCCCCGTGGGGCGTCGCCTAGTGGGTGGCGCTGGCCGGTACAGCGCTCGCAGCGGGGCGAGACGCCGGTCAAGGATCTCAGCAAGTATGAAAACGTCAAGGGCGAGGACGACTATCGCCATCGGATGACGATGAACGCCCTCGCCCTGGTGACCACGAGCGTGCTCGTGGTTGTGGGCATCTGGCTTGCCGTCAGCATCGCAGACATGCGCAAGAAACAAGATTGCTATCTGCAAGGCGGACGCAACTGCAATCAGATTGCAGTACCGCAGGCGGAGCGTTGACTCCGGCTGCGGTAGCTCGACGTGTTACATGCGCTCGAGAGTGACCGGGGCGATCCCGTATCCCATGCCAATGGCATTGGCGCCGGCCATCGTCAGATCGATGACGCGTCCCCGAATGAACGGTCCGCGATCAGTGATCGTCACAACGACCGACCGACCATTGCGCTTGTTGGTGACCTTCACCTTCGTGCCGAACGGCAGCGTCTTATGAGCGGCAGTCATCGCACCATCGTTGAGCCGCCTGCCGCTCGCAGTCTTGACCCCAGTTTTTGTAGTGTAGACCGATGCGATCCCCGATTGCGTCTGTGCTTCAGAGTAAGCAGTGGTCCCCACGAAAAGTGCCGCCGCGAATGTGGCAGCAATAATAAAGTTGGACTTCAATGTACGTCTCCGTGTTTTTCATGACAGGTTTTTCACTGTTGAGGCCGTTAGGCCGAGGCCGCCATTGCTAGCCCAATGAGACCTCAATGCGGCAGCAAAGCTGTCATTTTGAGTTAATGTGAGGGCTCCTCCTTCCATGAATATTAATTAGGTCGATTTCTGCGGAACAAATGCTGAAATCGAAAAGTAGTTCCAAAAATTGGACACTGCGCGGGACACACGAAACAATGCCCATTACACGCGGGTTGCCCGCTACCGCACCAGCGCGTATCGTTAATTGCTGTCGTTTCGCGGGGACGCGGAGCGTGCCGGGAGGGACAGATGATATTGGGAATTCGCTGGCTGCTGTGCGCGAGCGTCGTTGCAGCAGTGGGACTGACCGACTCTGCTTCCACCCCCGCAAGCGCGCAGGACTGTAAGAACCGCGGTCAGCTCGATACGCTTTACTGCGACGACAACAACGATCTTGTCGCCGACGTCCCGACCGATCCGCGCAAATGGAAAGACCCGTCGACGCTGGTGTTCGCCTACACGCCGGTCGAGGATCCCGCCGTCTATCTCAATGTGTTCCGGCCCTTCACCGAGCACCTCGCGAAGTGCACCGCTAAGCGCGTGGTCTATTATCCGGTGCAGTCGAACTCGGCGCAGATCGAAGCGATGCGATCCGGTCGGCTCCACATCGCCGGCTTCTCGACCGGTCCGACCGGTTTCGCCGTAAACCTCGCGGGCGCGGTCCCGTTCGCGATCAAAGGCAACGAGAAGGAGTTGCAGGGCTATAGTCTGATCGCGGTCGTGCGCGCATCGAGCCCGTACCAGAAGCTTCCGGATCTCAAAGGCAAGCGCGTCGCGCACACATCGCCGTCGTCGAACTCCGGCAACCTCGCGCCGCGCGTGCTGTTCCCGCCGGAGGGGCTGACACCCGACACGGATTACCGTCCGCTGATGTCGGGCGGACACGACAAGTCCGCCCTCGGCGTCGCTTCGGGCGATTACGACATGGCTCCGGTCGCATCCGACGTCTACAATCGCATGGTGACGCGCGGAACCATCCGCGGCGCGGACATGCGCATCATCTACCGCAGTCCTTTGTTCCCGACGTCGTCCTTCACCTACGCGCACGATCTCAAGCCGGAACTGGCCGCCAAGATTCGGGAATGTTTCTTCAATTTCCGCTTTACGCCGGAGATGGTGAAGGAATTCGACGGCAACGATCGCTTCTTCCCGATCAACTATCTAGAGCACTGGAAAGTCGTACGGGATATCGCGGAAAAAACCGGGACGCCGTTCAACAAGACGGCCTATGATGCCGAAGCCAAGCGTGAGGCTGAGGCCCGCGCCAAGGCCAAGCAGACGCCGAAGCAGTAGCTCAGCAAAAGTTCCGCCCAGCCCAGCTCATCGCTCCAACGTCCGGCTCATGAGTGTGATGGTAACGGCCACGCCGGCGCCCGACGCCCGCAAGCGGGAACGGTCGCTCATCATCAACAAGCTCCGCAAGGAGTATCGCGCCGGGCAACCGGTGCTGCGCGACGTCTCGCTCGAGATCGAAAGCCGCGGACTGATCGCCATCATCGGGCCGTCCGGCACCGGCAAGTCGACACTGATCCGCTGCATCAACCGCCTGGTCGAACCGACCTCGGGCGAGATCCTGTTCCGCGGCCGGGACATCGTCCAGCTCACCAGCCCCGAGCTGCGCACCATGCGCCGCCACATCGGCATGATCTTCCAGGAGTACAATCTGGTCGAACGCCTGTCGGTGATCGAGAATGTGCTGTGCGGCCGGCTGGGCTATGTGCCGGTGTGGCGCGCCTGGCTGCGCAAGTTTCCTGCCGCCGATATCGAGCGCGCGTTTACCCTCCTCGACGCCGTCGGCCTCGCCGATTTCGCCAATCAGCGCGCCGATCAGCTCTCGGGCGGCCAGCGCCAGCGCGTCGGCATCGCGCGCGCGCTGATGCAGGAGCCCGATCTCGTGCTCGCCGACGAGCCGACCTCCTCGCTCGACCCCAAGACCTCCGTCGAGATCATGGAGCTGATCGCGAGCCGGGCCGCCGAGCGCAACATTCCGGCGATCGTCAATATGCACAATGTCGACCTCGCACGCCGCTTCGCCGACCGCATCGTCGGCATGTCGAAGGGCGCGATCGTGTTCGACGGACCTCCGCAAGCCTTGAAAGATTCCCACCTGCTCGAAATCTACGGCGGCGAAGGGTGGCTCGAATGAGCGACGCCGCCCTGCCCGCTACACGGCGCGTCGCTTTTCCCCCGAACTGGCCGGCGCGCATCGGCTGGGTCGTGCTGATCGCCTACGTCTTCTATGCCAGCACGATCCTCGACATCACCTGGGACCGCTTCCGCTCCGGCCTCGACCACGGCGCGAAGTTCATCGGACGGATGTTTCCGCCCGATTTCAGCGCCGACAAGCTGTCGCTGCTCTATGTCGGCATGACCGAGAGCCTGCAGATCGCGATCATCGCCACCGTGGTCGGCGTCCTGCTGTCGCTGCCGCTCGGGCTCGCGGCCGCGCGCAATCTCGCACCGCGCCCGGTCGCGTGGTCGGCGCGGGCACTGATCGCGCTGTTCCGCAGTTTGCATCCGGTCATCGTGGCGATCCTGTTCGTCAAATCGGTCGGTTTCGGCGCGCTCGCGGGAATTCTGGCGCTGATCGTCGCGTCGCTCGGCTTTCTCTCCAAGCTGGTCGCGGAGTCGGTCGAGGAAATGTCGATGAAGCCGGTGGAGGCCGTGCGCGCCACCGGCTCCCCGTTCCTCTCGGTCGTCATCATGGGCGTGCTGCCGCAGGTGTTCGCACGCTTCATCGGATTTTCCGCCTACCAGCTCGATTCCAACCTGCGCAACTCGGCGCTGGTCGGCATCGTCGGCGGCGGCGGCATCGGCGCCACGCTGCTGACCGCGTTCCAGCGCTTCGACTACGACTTCGTGCTCAGCATCGTGCTCGCGATCATCGCCATCGTCATGGTCGGCGAAGTCATCTCGGGCTGGATGCGCAGGATGTTCCAATGACCATCGCCGACGTCAGCGCCGGAAGGCCGCGGCAATGGCAGCGGTTCTCGCTGCCGCAGCGCATCATGCGCTCCGCGTTCTACCTCCTGGTCGTCATGGCGGTGCTGTGGTCGCTGCGCACCATCGAGATCATCCCGGAGTTCTTGTACGACGCGCCGCAGCAGACCGTCGATCTGTTCGTACGGATGTGGCCGATCGACTGGAGCTGGTACCCGAAGGTCGTGCACCCGGCGCTGATGGAAACCCTGCACACAGCGACCTTGGGCACCATCCTCGCAGTCATCATTGCGAGCCTCGTGTCGCTGATGGTGGCCCGCAACATCACGCGCTCGATTGTCCTCAACACCATCGGCCGGTTCATTCTTGTCGCCACCCGCTCGGTCCATGCCATGGTGTGGGCGCTGTTCTTCGTGGCGCTGTTCGGACCCGGCGCGCTGGCCGGCATGCTCGCGATCGCCGTGCACTCGATCGGGTTCACCGGCAAGTTCCTGGCCGAGGCGATCGAAGAAGCAAAGCCCGGCCCGATCGAGGCGCTGGCCGCCGCCGGCGCATCGCCGATGGCGATCCTGGTCAAGGGCTACTGGCCGCAGGTGAAGCCCGCCTTCCTCGCCATCGCGGCGTTCCGCTGGGACATCAATGTGCGCGAGTCCGCCGTGCTCGGCTTAGTCGGTGGCGGCGGCCTCGGCATGGCGCTCGATAGCGCGCTCAACAACCTCTACTGGGACCAGGTCGGCCTGGTGCTGGTCGTGATCTTTGCGGTCGTGATCGTCGCCGAGATCGCGACCGCCTGGATCAGGAGCCGCATCATCTAGTGGGAAGACGCGGCTCCCCGCCACGCGCCTACTTCAGCTGATCCTTGACCTTCTCGATGCCGGCATTGGCGCAGGCTTCCTCCTTGGGCTGCCCGCCAACCGCGCCACTCAACCCGATGGCGCCGATAGTCTCATCACCGACCATGATCGGCATGCCGCCGCCGAGCGGGATCACGTCGCTCAGCATCCGCTGGCCCTGATTGGTCGTCTCGGTTCGCTTCGCCCACGCCGCGGACGGCATCCGGAACGTGCGTGCGGTGTAGGCCTTGCGACGCGCGAGTTCCAGGTTGTGCGGCGAGCCGCCGTCGCCCTGAAACAGGATTTTGACCTTGCCGGCGCGGTCGATGACGGCGATCGAGGTAATCGCGCCGCACTCAGCCGATGCCGTCGTCGCGATCGTCAGCGCCATCGCGAGCGACACGTCGCGCTGCATCAACACCTGCGCGGTGGAAGCGTTCGACAACGTGCACGCCGCGACGAGCACAGCGCAAAAACCTGGCCGAATCCGCATGAGTAAATCCTCCCCAAATTGCGACACTTGCCGGTCGCGTGATGTTTCGCGTTGACATGATAGACCTCTCGGAAAATATTACCTATACGGCAGGAACCTCGCCGGTCAGGACAGAATGACAATTCAAAATGCAGTCGCCGGCGTAACTCGGCCAACCGAGACGCTGCCCTACCCCGGCGGCGTGCTCCCTCTCCAGATCGAATGGACCTATGCGATACCGGTGATCATCTATCATCTGGTCGCGCTGCTTGCCTTGCTGCCATGGTTCTTCAGCTGGACTGGCGTGTTCCTCGCGGTTGCCGGGCTCTACGTTTTCGGAACGCTCGGCATCAACCTTTGCTACCATCGTCTGCTCGCGCACCGGGGGCTGATTGTTCCAACCTGGCTCGAGCATGCATTCGCAATCCTGGCGGTCTGCAGCTTCCAGGATACGCCGGCCCGCTGGGTAGCGGTGCACCGCCGCCATCATCAGCACGCGGACGATCAAGAGGATCCGCATAGTCCGCTGGTCAGCTTTTTCTGGGGCCACATGGGATGGCTGCTGGTTGAAAATCGCGACCTGACGCGGCTCAAGATATTCGACCGCTATGCACGCGATGTCCTGCAAGACCGCTTCTATAAACGACTGGAGCGCAACAATTGGCTGCTGGTCGTTTTCGCGTCCTGGATATTGTTCTTTGCTGCCGGCTTCGGCGTCTCGCTCGCGCTCGGAGAAACCGTCGCGAGCGCGGCACAGTTCGGCCTGAGCCTGTTGATCTGGGGTGTCTTCGTTCGAACGGTGGCCGTCTGGCACATCACCTGGTCGGTGAATTCGGTCACGCACCGCTTCGGCTACCGCAACTACGAGACCGACGAGAGCAGTCGCAACAACATCCTGGTCGGCCTGATCAGCAATGGCGAAGGCTGGCACAACAATCATCACGCCGCGCCGCGATCGGCACGCCACGGGCATCGCCCGTGGGAACTGGACATCACCTACCTCACGATCCGGTTGCTCGCGGCGCTCGGCCTCGCGAAACGGGTGATCGTGACGGTGCCGGCAACCGCGTCGCCGGAACGGCCGCCATTGGCCACGCGCGGGGGGCAAGACCGCCCGGCGGACTGATCCAAGGCCGGCACCGGCCGCCGCAATGTTTCCGGCGGCGGCATTGAACTGACAGCCCCTGTTCGGTATACGGAGCGGCCGCTGGCGAAAACGGGCGCCGGCCGGTCCGTCCCGCAGACGCACCCCTTCTGGCGACGCGAAAAACGCCTTGAGAATCATGGGCTTATAGATGTCAGCAACGTTTGAAACGGTCGCCAATATCATTTCCGAGACGTGCGACATTCCGCGGGACAAGATCAAGCCCGAGAGTCACGCGATCAACGACCTCGGAATCGACAGCCTCGACTTCCTGGACATCGCCTTCGCGATCGACAAGACGTTCGGCATCAAAATGCCGCTCGAGCAATGGACGCAGGAGGTCAACGAAGGCCGCGCGACCACGGAGCAGTATTTCGTGCTCGAGAATTTGAGCGCCCGCATCGACGAGCTCGTCGCCGCCAAGAAGGCATGAGCTCAGTGTGGCGGTTCGAAAGGCCGCACCATTCTCGCAGCGAGTCCCGATATAGGAGGCTATCGCGAAATGGTACGTACGTCGGAATCGGGACACTAGTGCCGCATGCAGCTCGAGTATTTCAGGCTCATTGATCGCATCGTCGCCATCGACGCGGCGGCCCGCACGATCAAGGCCGAGGCGAATGTCCCGACGCACTCCACGATTTTCGAAGGGCACTTCCCCGGGATGCCGCTGATGCCCGGCGTGCTGCTGATGGAAACGATGGCGCAGGCCTCCGGCTGGCTAATCCTCGGCCTAACCAAGTTTGCCGGAATGCCGCTGCTCGCCACTTTCAAAGAGGCAAAACTGCGCTCGTTCATCACGCCGGGAACGGCGTTGATCGTCGAAGCGACGCTCAAGCACGAGGGTTCCGGCTTCGCCGTCACGCAGGCGGAGATCAAGCGGGGTGAGCGCGTCGTCTGCAATGCGGAGATCACCTTCCGCGTGATTCCGTTCCCCAATGACGAGTTCCTCACCAAGCTGAAAGAGGTCGCGGTCAGCATCGCCCTGCCGATGGAGACGCCCGTCGATGGCTGAGGCTTCGCGCGAAACCTGGATCACAGGCGTCGGCATCGTCTCCTGCCTCGGTGAGGGACCGGAGGCACATTGGCAGCGCCTCAATGCGCCGCCGCCGCCGCCCGACAGCACGACCTTCGCGCCCTACGTCGTCCACAAGATCACGCCGCTCGAGCTGGACAAGCAGATCCCGAAAAAGGGCGACCAGCGCCAGATGGAGGCGTGGCAGCGGATCGGCACCTATGCGGCCGGCCTTGCGCTCGACAGCGCCGGCGCCAAAGGCAATGCCGAGCTCCTCGGCCGCATGGACATGATCGTCGCGGCCGGTGGCGGCGAACGCGACGAGGCCGTCGATGCGGCGGTGCTGAGCGGCCTGCGCAGCGCGGCGAACAAGGGCACCTTCCTCAATGAACGGCTGATGAGCGACCTGCGCCCGACATTGTTCCTGGCGCAATTGTCGAATCTCATGGCCGGCAACATTTCGATCGTGCACGGCGTCACCGGCATGTCGCGCACCTTCATGGGTGAAGAATCGGCCGGGGTCGACGCGGTACGGATCGCATCGTCCCGCATCCAGGCCGGTCAAAGCGACATCGCCCTGGTCGGCGGATCCTTCAATGCCGAGCGTAAGGACATGCTGCTGCTGTTCGAGACCGGCGGCTACGCGATGAAGGAACCGTATGCGCCGGTCTGGGAGCGTGAGGCCCGCGGCGGTGGCCTGGCGCTCGGAACGCTCGGTGCGTTCCTGGTGCTCGAGTCGCGCGAAAGCGCGACAGCGCGCAACGCCAAGCCGCTCGCGCGGCTCAGCAGCGTGCAATCCGACCGCGTCCGGCGTCAGCCGGGCGCCGTCGCCGCCTCGCTGACACGCATGTGGTCGGCGATCGCGCCCAAGGTCACGTCCGGACGAGCAGCCATCCTGTCCGGTGCGTCCGGGGCGGAGCCGGCCACGGCTGAAGAGCGCTCATGGCTTTCGTCGGTCCCCGCCCTACCGGTACGCGCCACCGGAACCTATGTTGGGCATGGGGTCGAGCCGCAGTTCGTCATGAATATCGCGCTTGCAGCCATTGCGCTGGGACATCAAAAGCTGCCCGCCCCCGCCTCGCCTTTCGAGGCGGCGATGGACAAGCCGCTATCCCAGGTGGTTGTGACCGGGGTCGGACATTGGCGCGGGGAAGGCATGGCGCTGGTCGAAGCGGCTGGCTGAGATCGGCGAAGGAGAAGGCACATGGCATCTGCATCGCGCGCTCCTGTTGCCGTCACCGGTATGGGCGTCCTGACCTCGCTCGGGATCGGCAAGGCCGACAATTGGAGCAAGCTGACAGCCGGGCAATCCGGCATCCGCGCCATCCGCCGCTTTCCGACCGACGGGCTCAAGACCACGATCGCCGGGACGGTGGATTTCATCCCGGTCGATCCGTTTTGCTCGACCGACCTTGCCGAGCGCATGGCCGACGTCGTCGTCGAGGAGGCGATTTCCGAATCCGGGATCGGCTCCAAGGGAGATTTTCCGGGACCGCTGTTTCTCGCGGTTGCGCCGGTCGAGATCGAATGGCCACATCGCGAAATGGTTGCCGCGGCGTCGGGCGCCAACGACACTGTGACTTATGATGATCTGTTGCGCGCGGCGGCCGGTGGCCGTTTTCACAGCATCCACCAGCGCTGCATGCTGCTCTCGGTCAGCGATCATCTGGCGGAGCGCTTCGGCACCAAGGGTTCGCCGATCTCGCTGTCGACCGCCTGCGCATCGGGCGCAAGCTCCATCCAGCTGGGTGTCGAAGCGATCAGGCGGGGTGAAGCCGCGGCCGCGCTCTGCGTCGCAACCGACGGCTCGATCAATCCCGAGGCGCTGATCCGGTTCTCGTTGCTCTCGGCACTGTCCACGTCCAACGATGTGCCTGAACGCGCGGCCAAGCCGTTCTCCAAGAACCGCGACGGCTTCGTGATGGCGGAAGGCGCCGGCGCCCTGGTCCTCGAAGACCTGCAGCACGCCAAGGCCCGCGGCGCCAAGATCCTGGGCGTGATCGAGGGTTGCGGCGAGCTGGCGGATTCGTTTCACCGCACCCGCTCGAGCCCAGACGGCAAACCGATCATCGGCTGTATCCGCAACGGGATCGCGGACGCCGGGCTCACGCCCGACGACATCGACTACATCAACCCGCACGGCACCGGCACGCCGGAAAACGACAAGATGGAATCGCTGGCGGTGTCGGCGGTATTCGGCGAGCGTGCGAGCAGCATCCCGATCTCGTCCAACAAATCGATGATCGGGCATACGCTGTCGGCCGCGGGCGCGGTCGAGGCGGTGTTCACGCTGATGGCCCTGGAACATCAGCGCATCCCGCCGACCATCAACTATGAGGTGCCGGACCCCACCATCTCGCTCGACGTGGTCCCGAACACCGCGCGGGACGCCAAGGTGACCCACGCGATCTCGAACTCGTTCGGATTCGGCGGCCAGAACGTCTCGCTGGTCATGGCTCGCGAGCCCGCTTGACCGGCGGGCTGCACGGCCACACAAGTCATCCAATGCGCGCCCTCACCCTCGTCGCCGACCGCAAGCTCGAACTCCGAGACGTCCCGCCGCCGCCGCCGCCCGGGGCGGGCGAGGTGCAGATTCGGGTCAAGGCGGTCGCCCTCAACCATATCGACGTCTGGGGCTGGCGGGGCATGGCGTTCGCCAAGCGGCAGATGCCGCTGGTCGTCGCCGCTGAGGCAGCCGGCGAAATCGCGGCGGTTGGCCCCGACATCAGCTCCTTCAAAGCCGGCGATCCGGTGGTCATGTACGGCGCCCTCACCTGCGGACACTGCAAGGCGTGCCGCGAGGGCCGCGACAATCTTTGCGAGAATGTCAGCGGCATCATGGGCTTCCACGTCGACGGCTTCACCCGCGAATTGGTGAACATGCCCGAGCGCCTGGTCATTCCGGTGCCTGCCGGGGTCGCCTTCCGCGATGCCGCCTGCGCGCCGATCGCGTTCTCGACCGTGCAGCACATGCTGTTCGACAACGCCAAGCTGGAGCCCGGCGAAACGGTGCTCGTGCACGCCGGCGGATCCGGCATCGGTACCGTCGCGATCAAGATGGCCAAGGCCATCGGCTGCACGGTGATCACCACCATCGGCGATGACGCCAAGGCGGAAAAGGCGCGCGCACTGGGCGCCGATCACATCATCAATTATCGCACCGACCGCTTCGAAGGCGTCGTTCGCAAGCTCACCGCGAAAAAGGGCGTCGACGTCGTGTTCGAGCATGTCGGCGCGGACACGTTCAACGGCTCGCTGCTCTGCCTCAAGCGCGGCGGCAGGCTTGTGACCTGCGGTGCGACGTCGGGCGCGTCGACGACGTTCAACCTGATGCAGCTGTTCCAGCAGCAGTACCGCATCATCGGCTCGTTCGGCGCGTCCATGCGCAATATCCGCGAGAGCCTCGACAAGATGGCTGGCGGCATGCTTCCGGTCATCGATACCGAGGTTCCGATCGAAAATTTCGAGCGCGGCCTCGCCCGCCTGGAGAGCCGGCAGGTGTTCGGAAAAATCGTGGTCACGCTTTGAGCAGTCCCGACCTCCCGCGGAAGCCGACGCTCAAGCAGCGCTGGTGGCAGCTCAGATGGCACCTGCGGGCGAAATCCCATATCGCCGTCGGGTATCTCGTCGTCTTGCTGATGCACGTCATGCGCCGCGGCAACCGCAAACGCACCGCCAATTTCCTCGCTGCGTCCATGCGCACGGTTGGCCCCTGGCTGCGTGAGCACCGTATCGCCCGTGACAATCTCACCGCCGCCTTTCCGGAAAAGTCGCCTCAGGAGATCGATGCCATCCTGTCGGGCACCTGGGACAATCTCGGCCGCGTCGCGGCCGAGTTCCTGCACCTCGACCGGATCACGATCCGCGATCCGGACAAGCCGGTCGGCGATGCCGATGTCACCTACGGCGACGGCGCAGTCGATAAGATCCGCGCGTTCCAGGCGCCCGACGCGCGGATTTTCTTCGGCACGCATCTCGGCAACTGGGAACTGCCCGCGCGGTTCGCCCGCAAATACGACGTCGACTGCACATCGCTGTTTCGTGCCCCCAACATCCGCCCGATTGCCGACGCCATCGTCGAATTGCGGGCGGGCTGCATGGGCACGCTGGTGCCGTCGGGTTTCGACGCGCCGATCCGTCTGGCGCGCGCGCTCGAACGCGGTGGCAAGGCCGCGATGCTGGTCGATCAATACGATTCTCGCGGCATCGACATCACGTTCTTCGGCCGCGTCTGCAAGGCGTCGCCGCTGCTGGCGCAGCTCGCACGCCATCTCGACTGCCCAATCCACGGCGCGCGCATGGTGCGTCTGGCCGACCGGAACAAGTTCTGGGTCGAGATCACTGATCCGATCGAGCCGGTGCGCGACGCCGAGGGCAAGATCGACATCGCCGGCACCACCCAGGCCATTGCCAATGTGATCGAGGCCTGGGTCCGCGAGCATCCCGATCAGTGGCTGTGGCAGCACCGCCGCTGGCGGTGATCCAGTCCCGCCGCCGGCTCACGTCCCCTACTGTCCCGTCTTGATCCGGGTCCACATGCGGTTGATCAGCCGCACGGCCTGCGCATCGTGGGCGTTGACGGTGTAGAGCTTCTTCGTCAGTTCGGCATCCGGATAGATCGTGCGATCCTCCAGGATGTCCTTGTCGATGAATTTCTGGCTCGCGAGATTGCCGTTGGCGTAGGAGATGAAATTCGAATTGCGGGCGGCGATCTCGGGCGTCTGCAGGAAATTGATGAACTCGTGCGCTTCCGCCACGTTCCTTGCGTCGCGCGGGATGGCGAGATTGTCGAACCAGAGCTGCGCGCCCTCATTCGGTATCGAATAGGCGATCTCGATCCCGTTCTTGGCCTCGGCCGCGCGCTTCTGCGCCTGCTTCACGTCACCCGAGAAGCCGACGGCCAAGCAGATTTCGCCGGTCGCGAGGCCATTCAGGTATTCGGACGAGTGAAATTTCCGCACCAGCGGACGGATCGTCATCAACAGATCGCTGGCCTTCTTGAGGTCGGCCTCGCGGGTCGAATTCGGGTCGAGGCCGAGATAGCGCAACGCCGCCGGCACAATGTCGTCGGCGGAGTCCAGCATGTGGATGCCGCAATCCTTGAAGCGCCCGAGATTTTCCGGCTTGAAGACGATGTCCCAGCTGTCGATCTTGGCGTTGGCGCCGAGCACTTCACGCGCCTTGGCGACGTTGTAGCCGATGCCGGTCGTGCCCCACATATAGTTCACGGCATGGCGATTGTCCGGATCGTACTTGGCGAGCCGCTGCGACACTTCCGGCCAGAGGTTCACCAAATTCGGCAGCTTCGACTTATCAAGTGGTTGAAAAATCTTTGCCTTGATCTGGCGCTCGAGGAAGTAGCCGGTCGGCGCCACCACGTCGTAGCCGGAACGCCCGGCCAGGAGCTTCGCCTCGAGCACATCGTTGGTGTCGAACGTGTCGTAACGGAGCTTGATGCCGCTGCGCTTGGTGAACTCCTCCAGCACCGCCGGATCGACGTAGTCGGACCAGTTGTAGACGTTGAGCACCCGCTGGCGCGGCTCGGCCGCAGACGGAGCGGCAGCGAGCAGCGATGCAATCACAGCCAAGGCAAGAGCGGAAAACGCTCGGCGCATGGAAATCCCTCGCAAGTATTCAGCACGATCCCGGTCGCGCGAAAAGCTAGCGCCAATCGAACGGCGACTCAACATCCGGCGGCTTGTGATCCACTGGGGGAACGGGCAACAAACCCGCGGCGCAAACGGGTGTTCGTGGTCAGCCAGTATCCGAAGAAGAGCGAACCACGTTCGCTGCGCGGGGACGGTGATGGCAGCCTAGCTCTCGGTCGGCAGGCCGGCGGCCTTCCAGGCGAGGATGCCACCCGCCAGATGCGCCGTGTAGGGATAGCCCTTGTCTTGCGCGGCCAATGATGCCGTCACCGAGCGGCGGCCCGACCGGCAGGCGAACACGACCTGCTTGCCCTGCGGATCGGGTATAGCGGCGGGGTCGAAAGCCGACAGCGGCACCACCACCGCGTCAGGGTAGCGCTCCATTGCAACCTCGTTCGGCTCGCGGACGTCAACGAGCAGCATGCTCCCTTCGGTCAGGCCGCGCGCCACCTCTTCGACTGTCAGATTGGTGACTCGAGGATCGCCGTCGGACATCTTGAACTCCTGCATCACAGCGAGGCGAAAGACGCCTCATCAAAACATGGGCTCATCGTAGACCGGCTTGCCGCCGAGCAACAGCCGTTTGATGGCGGCGCGTCCTGCCGGCGTCACCGCCGCAACCACCGACACCTGGCCCTGGTTGCGGGCGCGTTCCAATTCCTTACCCTCATCCTGAGGAACGAAATAACGCTCGATGCCGTAGTTGATGTGCAGCGTCTCGCAGAAGCGCCGTCGGTCCGCCCCGCAAATCGCGCCGCTGACCACGCGGCCGCGGATCAAGGCCTCCCCGTCCGCGACCGGCACCGGCGCGGCGTGCACCGAGTCGGCGGCGTAGACGCCGTCAGGCTTACGCACGAGTTTGACGAAGACCGGCGTGCCCCGGCCCTTGCTCGCCGTGTCCTTGAGCGCCCCGGCCGGCAAGTTGGTGATCTCGTAGGTGAGGACGACATAGTCGCCGCGCAGGAAATCGCGCGGATCGACCGGTCGCGTCTGCAGCGTCACCTCGACTCCTTCACGCAGGATCCGGACCCGGTCGTAGACCATCACCGAGATCAAGCCGACCTGGATTGCCGCCGCGAGCGCGAACAGCAACGGCCGGGGGATCGCTGCGATCAGGGTCTTGAGGACGGTCATCGGCGGTGCCCCCTGCCGATCAGGCGGCCAAGCAGGCTCGCCAACGCCACCGCCACCAAGCCGGATACCGCGAGGAAGACCGCCCGACGTAACAGTGAACCCTTCACCGCCCAGGTGACGGCAGCGATCGTGGCGGCGAGCCCGAGCCAGCCCGCAACAATCCGCGGACGCACATCGTCAAGCATGCCCGACACCACCAGGCAGAGCATCGCGGTCAGCGCCAGCGCATAGGCCAGCCACGGCTCCTCGGCAGCGGCGGTCGGCACCAACCCCGATGTCATGATGAGCGCGAGCACAATCGAGATGCCGGCGAGCGCCGACCCGGCCCTCCCCGCCGCCAAGGTCGCGGCAAAGGCCAGGAACGGTGCCGCAGCGGCAACGCCCAGGATCGGGTATGGCAGGCTGTCGCTCACGGGCCGGGAGAACTCGACCACGGTGCCCGCGAGCCCGGCCGCAAGGCCGAAGCATCCATAGGTCGAGAGCGTGAGCCCGAAGGCACGCACGCCGGCGCTGGCGCGCGTCGTCAGCAGCAATCCACCGCCGATCATGAACGACACCAGCGCGACGAGCGTGAAGTTGGGGCTGGCGATCCGGGCCTGCGTCACGCCGACGGCCGCGAGAAACGCCCCGACGAGCGCCGCCACCGCCACCAGATGACGCGCCGCGGTCGTCTGCCAGGTCAGCGCCAGCACGGCCGCGATCGACCAGAAGATCGCGAATTGCGGATGCACGTCGGACATCTCGTCGACGCGCATGCCGCTCCAGACGCATCCGGCGGCGAGCGCTACCGCGAGCGCGCTGTGAGACCCGGTCAGCGCGGCCGCGGCCAGCGCGCCGGAAGCCCACAGCAGCAGACCTCCCGCGAAATCGTCGCCGAGGTGGTACATTTGCCCGACCAGCGCGATGGCCGCGCCGAAGATGATCGAGCCGACGCCGGCGGAGAGATCCGCAAGGTGGTTGCGCTCGGCGCGGTCGAACAGCGCCGCTGCGCCATAGGCGCCGACAATACCGGCGAGCAGGATCGCGAACCGCAGCGGCCGTGCAATGACGGTCCAGTTGGCGGCGATGAAGGCGAGGAAGGCGGCGGCGATCAACAACCCGCCGACGATGCCGACCACGGTCGCGATGGTGAGGCCTTCCGGCACCGGGCGCAGTGTCGCGCGAATGGCATCCGCCGACTTCGGCGGCAGCAAGCCCTCGGCCTGCCACCGCGCCAGATCGGCCTCCAGCCGCTCACGATAGGCTCGCTCAGACATCCCCCGATACCACCGCTATCCCCTTGCGGCGGCATCTTACGCCAAACCGGCGTCGAGGGAGGAAAATCCTGACTCTAGATGGTCACCTGCGTGCCCACCTCGACGACCCGCCCGGTCGGGATCTGAAAATAGTCGGTGGCATCGTTGGCGGTGCGCGACAGCGAGATGAACAGCCGATCCTGCCAGCGCGGCATTCCTGAGTCCGCGGCCGGCCGCAGCGAGCGGCGTGACAGGAAGAACGACGTCGACATGATATCGAAATTCCATCCAAGCTTTCGCGCAATGGCCAATGCCTTCGGCACGTTCGGTGTTTCCATGAACCCAAACCGCAGCACGACACGGGAGAACGTCTCGCCGATCGGCTCGATGCGCACCCGTTCGGACGCGTCGACCCGCGGCGTTGGCGCCGTCTCCACGGTCAGGATCACGTTCTTCTCGTGCATGACCTTGTAGTGCTTGAGACTGTGCAGCAGCGCTGTCGGCGCGCTGGAGGGATCGCTGGTCAGGAAGACGGCCGTGCCGGGCACGCGCTGCGGCGGCTTTTTTTCCAGCATGGCGACCAGCGTATCGAGCGGCGTCTCGTGCCGCCTGGTCTTCGCGAACAGCAAGTGGCTGCCATGCCGCCAGGTGTACATCGCGGTCATGATGAGCCCGCCGAGCACCAGCGGCACCCAGCCGCCTTCGACCACTTTGAGCAGGTTCGCGCCCAGGAACGTCAGGTCGATCAGGATCAGCGGCGCCATGACGGCGGCGGCCAGGAAGAGCGGCCATCGCCACACCTTCCACATCACGATGAAGGCCAACATGGCAGTGACCACCATCGTACCGGTGACGGCGATGCCGTAGGCGGAGGCCAGCGCGCTCGACGAGCGGAACAGCACGACCAGCAGCACGACGCCCATCAACAGCAGGGTATTCACACGCGGCATGTAGATTTGGCCGACCAGCGACTCCGAGGTGTGCCGGATCTCGAACCGCGGCAGGAGCCCGAGCTGGATCGCCTGCTGCGTCAATGAATACGCGCCAGTGATCACCGCCTGGCTGGCGATCACCGTCGCTGCGGTGGCCAGAAGGACCATCGGCAGCAAGGCCCACTCTGGATAGAGCAGGAAGAACGGATTCTCGATCGCCTTCGGATCAGCGAGCACAAGCGCGCCCTGGCCGAGATAGTTGATCGTCAAAGCAGGCAGCACGACCGTCAGCCATGCAAAACGGATCGGAACGCGGCCGAAATGTCCGAGATCGGCGTAGAGCGCTTCCGCGCCCGTCACCACGAGAAAGACCGCGCCCAGCGTGACCAGCCCGACCAGGCCGTGGCTCAGCAGGAAGCTCACGCCGTAGGCGGGATTGAAGGCCCACATCACGTTCGGGTTCTGGCCGATGTGCCACAGGCCGGCTGCCGCCAGCGTCATGAACCACACGAGACAAAGCGGACCGAAAAACGCGGCCACGCTGGCGGTGCCACGCGACTGCACCGCGAACAGCGCAACGAGGATCGCAACAGTCAGTGGAACCACATAGGGCTCAAAGGCCGGCGTCACGATCTTCAAGCCTTCCACCGCCGACAGGACCGACAAGGCCGGCGTTAAGATCGCGTCGCCATAGAACAGCGCGCCACTGACGATGCCGAGCAGAACGATGGCACCGCCGCCACGGGACAGCGCGCGATGCGCGAGCGCCATCAACGCCAAGGTGCCGCCCTCGCCGTTGTTGTCGGCGCGCAGGAGAATGACGACGTATTTGATCGTGACGATCACGATCAGCGCCCAAATGATCAGCGACAGGATTCCGAGCACTGCCGGCTCCGTCACAGCATTGCCGGCGCCGATGGCCGCATGCACGGCTTCGCGCATGGCGTAGAGCGGGCTGGTGCCGATATCACCGTAGACGACACCGATGCTGCCGAGCACGAGCGCCCAAAAGCTGGTTTTTGTCCGCGCTTCGCCATTGCCGGCAAGCGGCACTGCGCTCCCCAGGGGAGCCGTCGCAATCGTCATCGGTTTCAGGTCGGGGCTATGCCCGCTCCTATGCTGCACCGCAATATTCGATTGGCGATATAATCCGATCTGGCGGGAATTGCTCTGAAAACGCTATGCGGGAACGCCCGGCCAGCCATGCTGCACTGCACCAATGGACGGCTGCGCAGCCAATATTTTTATTGTTAGAACAATGGCTTATCTGGCAAGGCCCGGTTCCGGCCCGCTACACCGTCACCTGCGTCCCGACTTCCATCACCCGGCCGGTCGGAATCTGGAA
>Ga0075430_100000420_pt1 | contig 31586 bp, 32 predicted proteins | sample RhiMetdeltSRZDD4_FD_75294 | JGI IMG/M metagenome (GOLD analysis project Ga0075430, IMG submission 75294) | Populus rhizosphere microbial communities from Tennessee, USA - Rhizosphere MetaG P. deltoides SRZDD4 | ecosystem: Host-associated > Plants > Roots > Rhizosphere > Soil | place: USA... | reverse complement strand
GGAATTGTATTGATATTCTTAGTGAAGGCGGTTCGGTGGTTTTACTCTCGGAAGCGAGAGGGGGTCTGGGTTCTGAAGCTCTTGAGACATTCGTGCATGGGAGGCCACCCATTCCTTCGTCATCTGAAAATGAGAGAATAACTGACGGCAAGGAACACCTAATATTTTTGGAAGCCATGCGAAAGAAATATGATATAGGGGTAGTTTCCACAATTCCACAGTATTATCTCAAAACCAAACTCGGGTTAGATACCTTCGATGGTTTGAGACAAGTAATGACAAAATTATTATCGAAATATGGTAAAAACCACAAGGTGACGTTGGTGTCGGAAGGCCGCTCCACTCATGCAAGAATAGACCCCAGTTTATAGACAGTACCTAGGCAGTCAGATATTGTGAAGATGGTATTCTAATTCAGATTCTATAGCAGACAGAATCATTAATAGAATAAAGTATCTATTGAAAGACGAAGTGCGCGAACTGAGATTGACCTCGTATAAGGATGTCGGAATTAATAGAAGGGTTGTGGAGAAATATCATAAAGCTATCGGTCATCTGATTACATCCACTCATAGCAACTCTGCGGGAGTAGTGGTTCTCCCGATAATTGGGCATTATGCGGGTCTTATCGAGATTGGTAACAGCATATTTGCACTCCATTCGGATGGAGTCGGCACTAAGGTAATAATTGCTCAGCTTATGAGGAGGTATGATACAATTGGAATTGACTGCGTTGCGATGAATGCTAACGATGTGATCTGTGTTGGGGCGCGCCCTATTGCATTCATTGATTACATCGCATTAAAATCATCTAATAATACTCTTGTCAAGGAAATACTAAAGGGTCTGGTGAAGGGAGCAAGATATTCTGAGGTTACAATTGTCGGAGGAGAAACTGCTATTCTCCCAGATATTATATCGGGGGTGGATGAGACACACGCCTTCGATCTGGCCGGAACGGTACTAGGAGTCTTAGAAACCGGGGAGAGACCAGTTCTCGGCAATAGTATTCAAACTAATGACGTCATTCTGGGAGTAGAAAGTAGTGGACTACATTCTAATGGTTACACTCTGGCAAGGAAGATACTATTGTCAAGATACTCGCTTAAGGATCAACCATCGTATATGTCCAAATCAGTGGGTGAAGAATTGTTGGTTCCAACAAGGATTTATGTAAAACCAGTACTTGAAATTTTGAAGTCCCGTTCTTCCATCACTGTACATGGTTTGGCTCATATCACAGGTGGGTCGTTTACAAAACTTCTTCGTCTCAATAATAGGAAGAAATACTTCCTAACCAATCCACCACCTCCATTTGGAATATTTAAGCAAATCGCAGTTGATGGCCCAGTAGGCTTGAAGGAGATGTATAAGACCTTCAATATGGGAATTGGGTTTTGCTTAATCGTCCCGAGAGAATCGATTTATTCCATTTCTAAGATATTTCATAGGCACCGCATGTCATGTGTCGAGATTGGTAAAGTTGAGGGTACTGGGAAAGGAGAGGTAAGCGCCATCTTGAATGGTAAACGGTATTTGCTTGCAAAATGAAGACTTATACCAAGTAGTTAGAACGAATTCAAGACTATATAAAATCGTACACAAAAACTCATATTCGATCAAGGCTCCTTTTTCAGCTATTGGACCGTAAAAGGAACCAAACAGTACAGGAATCCCAATTTACGAATTCACCAACAGGTGAAGAACTCTGCAGGGAAATAGCCATGGAATTAGAAAGTCTTCAGAACCCCAACATGAAAGAGGTGATTGCTGTTATTAAGAAATCATGTTCAAAACACAGAGTCCGGTTCATACCTGGAAATCAGAGCATCTTGAGATATGTTAGCCATCATAGTATAATTAGAAAACTATTAAAAGTAAGACCGGTGAAAACCGCGTCAGGGGTGGCAGTGATAGCTTTGATGCCGAAGCCTTTTCCCTGTCCCCATGGGAAATGCATTTACTGTCCTGGGGGGGTGGAAGTGAATGTACCAATGAGCTATACCGGCACTGAACCGTGTGCTAGATATGCACAACAATTTGATTTTGATCCGTTCAAACAGATACAGTCTAAACTAAAACAGCTTTATTTGAGGGGTCACGGCGTAGACAAGATAGAATTGGTTGTAGTAGGTGGCACTTTCCCATTTTTCCCAGTAGAATACCAAAGAGATTTTGTCAAATCAAGTTTTGATGCTCTAAACGGTATCCGCTCCAGAAACCTGAAGGATTCGATGGAGACTAACGAAAAAGCGGGGAACAGATGTGTGGGGTTCACGGTTGAAACTAAGCCCGACTATTGCAAGTCCTCACATGTAGATACAATGCTAGAACTGGGCATGACAAGAGTTGAAATTGGGGTGCAGTCACTGCAAGAAGCCACATATAAGCTGGTAAATCGAGGACATACATTACAAGATGTCCATGAATCATTCCAAATAGCTCGTGATGCTGGCTACAAAATAGTTGCACATATGATGCCTGGTCTACCCGGTTCAACACCTACAAGGGACATTGAAGACTTTTACAAGCTGTACAATGATCCCTTCCTTAAACCGGATATGCTGAAGATTTATCCAACGCTAGTATTGAAAAATACTGGACTTTATAACTTACATAAGAACGGTAAGTACGAAGCTTACTCCGATGATGACTACATAAGAATACTCGTAGAAGTGAAGCGAGCAGTTCCTTCGTGGATTCGAATTATGCGGGTACAAAGAGAAATTGAGAATAAGTACATTGTCGCTGGACCAAGAAGTGGAAATCTGCGACAATCTGCACTCCAGAAACTGAGCGAACTTGGACTACGATGTCGTTGCATCAGATGCAGAGAATCTGGCCTCCAAAAAAGCATGTTGTTCCAAGAAAAAGAGATTCGTTTGACAAGAGATGATTATCTCGCATCAGGTGGAAATGAGGTATTTCTCTCCTTTGAGAGCAAAGATAAGTTTACTCTATTAGGATTTTTAAGGCTACGAATTCCGGCCTTTCCGCATAGGCCAGAGATTAGAGGACTGGACAATTTGGGATTTGGTGATTCTGCGATAATAAGAGAATTACATGTTTACGGTGTTTCCGTGGATATCGGATGCATTCCAGGAAACGATTCATATCAACACAAGGGCTATGGATTGAGACTAATGAAAGAAGCGGAGCGGATTGTAAGGGATGAATTCGGCCTGAGACGAATTTCAGTTCTCAGCGCCATTGGCACGAGAGATTATTATAGGAAAATTGGATACTCTAAAAACGGTCCGTATATGACCAAGATCTTGTGATGTATTTGCAGAGTCCGGATAGTGAAATCGTTGGCAAGGGCACTTGGATGGATAAAATTGCCTATTCAATAATCAATAGAGAGAGGAACCTAGGCAGACCGATGAATCTATTAAGAGTCGAGAGCGGTCTAGGCGCCTCTGGTATTCCGCACATTGGAAGCATGGCTGACGCAGTCAGGTCTTACGGTATTTCTATGGCCTTGACGAATTTAGGATATAATTCTGAACTAGTTACATTCTCCGACGATATGGACGGATTAAGGAAGATTCCTGATGGGTTTCCACCATGGTTAAAGGAATATATCGCTAAGCCTGTGTCTACGATTCCGGATCCACTAGGAGCATGTCATAGGTCTTACGGTGATCACATGACTGATTCTCTACTGAAGGGTCTAGATACTATTGGAGTCAAGTATAAATTTTTAAGCGCAACTGAGGTTTACCGTAGAGGGACCTTCGTAGACCAAATCGAAACGATTCTAAAGCAATCTAAAAAGTTAGGTCAGAAGATAGTAAAACTTGTCGGCCAGGAAAAATTTGTCGAAACTCTACCCTACTTTCCAATCTGCGAATCGTGTGGAAGGTTGTATGTTGCTCGAGCAAAGGTGTATCACGATGAATTGAAAAGTGTATCTTATAGTTGTATTGGTGCAAAAATAGGGAAAAATTTTATCCAAGGTTGTGGTAACACAGGGAAAGTCGACATTGTAAAAGGACAGGGAAAGCTAGCATGGAAAGCTGAATTTGCGGCAAGGTGGATGGCTTTGGATATTAGGTTTGAAGCTTTTGGTAAAGATATAATGGATTCGGTGCGTGTCAACGACTGGGTCTCAAACGAAATTCTTTCCTACCCTCATCCGTTGCACGTTAAATATGAGCTATTTCTAGACCGCACCGGAAAGAAGATAAGCAAATCAACTGGAAACGTCCTTACGCCCCAGAAATGGTTGCGATACGGAACACCAGAATCACTAATGCTACTCTTCTTTAGACGAATAGTAGGAACCCGGCTCATCGGATTACAAGAAATTCCACTACTTATGAATGAATACGACTTGTATGAAGACGTTTATTTTGGAAGGAGTTCGGAAGGAAATATCGCTAAGCGTATGAAAATAAACGGCATTTATGAATATGTGAATCACCTAAAGCCTCCGAAATATCCTGAAGATCACATTTCTTACGAGTTTCTAGTTCAACAAGGTTCTCTATTTTCATTACAAGAAAGAGAGGAGAAGGTGCTGCAACGACTTGAAAGGTATAAAATGATAAGAAAAAAGACTGATAGTCTAATACGAAAAATTAGGCTTGCTTCCAACTGGATAGAAGATAAAATAGTTGATGGGCACCAGGTTTTGACCATATCATTTAACACGAACGAAAAAAAAGCATTAATTGAGCTAGTTGAAACGCTACGGTCATACATTGGCACTGAAGGTAGACAGAACACTCCACTTGAACTTCAAACTAAGATCTTTGAGATAGCAAGAAATAATGACGTTCAACCGAAGGATTTTTTCAGGTTGATATACAACCTTATTTTGCATTCGGATAGGGGTCCACGATTGGGTAATTATGTGGTTGATTTAGGGATTCAAAAGACGTGCGAGATATTGACCGAACGTCTAAAGTACAAATAATATACCATTCGTCTGGTTAATCAACCACTTTGATTGGTACCTAGAAACCTTAACCTCTGGATGGATTATAGTAGATTTTGTAAACAAAATCGTTCTGCGTCTCCCATGAGATGGTTTTTATCTAGTTTCAGAATACCTATGCTATGAAATTGATGCGTCATGTTACGTGATGACAATGGAGGTACTGATTGTTTCCCACGAATCTGATTTAGACGGACTGTTTTCTGCCGCCATTGGCTTGATTAGATTTCCCCAGGCCCGAACACTTTTTCTAGGATATGGGAGAGAAAGCTTCGAAACCTTACAACACTTCGTCCACAAATTCAGCATATCTTCTTTTTCTGAGAAAGAAGAGAGACTAATAATAATTTGCGATTTGGCATTAAACGATGACCCCTCTCTCATTCACCAGTGTAAGGAAGCGTTTGCTGAAGCAAAGGGCTTCGGCTCTAGTATACTTTGGCTTGACCATCACCCATGGTCTGATTCGGCAAAGGTTTCAATAGAACCCTTCGTTGAAATTATTCTAGACGAAACAGGAAATAGGTGCGCATCCGAGCTCGTATACGAAAAGTTCTTGTCGGGAAATAAGCTCGCATATAGATTAGGAAACATGGCCCACTCGATGGACTTTTTTTCCAATGACCAATACCTACCCCCGATACCGGAGCTGATTGTCTACTATCGCAATAGTCCTTACAGATATGTGAAGCTTTCATCCCTTGCAGAAAAAGTTTCTCGAGGAATATTGTGGGATGTTGACATGCAGAATGAATACGCACTCTATTGCCGACTACTAACTAAAGCAAAGGACGAGGCATATCAAACCATGGAACTTAAACAAATAGGTGGCAGAGTTATGGCATCATTCATTCAAACATCACCCTATATACAAAGTAGTCTCTTTGCACATGAAGTTTTTGAAAAGACCAAGTCGGACCTGGTGATGCTTTATGGAAAAGATAATAAGGTTAGTATACGCCGGAATAACAATATGATTTCGTGTCGAAGAATTGCACAAAGACTGAGTGAGGGCGGAGGTCATGATTTTGCTGCCGGCGCAAGATTCAGAAGCGACCCAACGAAACGAAATGAAATTACAAATGAACTAGAGGAAGCGATTTTGAAGTCATTAGTGTAGAGGGAAACAATTCATGGTCCCCCTTTCATTTCTCCATTATTTCTTATTGGAACCAAAGGGCTAAGAACACATATGAGATATTAAATAGCGTCTGCAGCATGTTTTTATATGCCAGCCAAAAAAACGATTACACAATCTAGGGAGAAGCTACTGTGGACCAAATAATATTGTTGGACTGTTCACAGGATCGTGATGTATCAAAATGTGCAGACGTTGTTAAAAGCGGGGGAGTAATAGTCTTCCCTACCGATACTGTGTATGGTATCGGTTGCGATCCCTATAACCATGCGGCTGTCAATCGAGTTTTTGCTATTAAGGACAGAAAAACAGCTAAACCTCTGCCGATACTCGCGTCTACGTTGACGGATGTGAGAAACATTGCACTTTTAGACCTTAGAGCAGATATCTTGGCTAATAAATACTGGCCAGGAAAATTAACACTTGTATGTCCTCTTTTGGACCGCAGCATTTCATCCCTTGTCGTTTCAAATAAGGATACGATAGCTGTTCGAATACCTGGCAATCCCTGCACACTTGAACTTATTAGAAAATGCAGACTCATAGTGGGAACTAGCGCTAACATATCTGGAAAGAGGCCCGCTAGAGATATTCATCAGGTGTTGTCATCATCCTTAAAGGGATTCGATGCTGTACTTGATGGAGGGTTCATTACTGAGGAAAAAGAATCCACTATAGTCGACCTATCGAAGAGAGGTCAAATAGAAATCATTAGAGAAGGGTCCATAAAATCAGAAGATATTCGTAAGACGCTCTCTACTGGGGGTCATGAGGATCGACAATTTTAATATTTTAGCGTCAACTTTCAGATTCAGGGAAACTGAGGCCGAACAAGAGTTGCATGAAATATTTGATGTGCTAGGGGACTCGTTCGCAGAAGTACAGCGTACCTCCGTTAGCGGACTCCTTAGATGTTTAACTCATATCGATCTATTCATATTAGGTGGAATGCTCTCAGAATTGTTAAAGGAGGAGCCTTGGAGATTTAGACATGTCTTGAGGGTTTTGCCGATTGAGGTAGTAACTGAGGCAGAAATTGAAATTATACGTAAATCTGTCAGAAAAATATCTAAAAGAATACCTCCAACTCAAACTTTTAGAATCACTGTCGAGAAAAGACATAATTCTATGAAATCGATGGATCTGATACGAGCTATTGCTTCAGACATTGAAAGGAATGTAAATCTATCTAATCCTGATTGGATAGTTCTAGTTGAAGTCATCCAAAATGTTGCAGGTTTATCAGTTATCAAACCTTATCAAGTGTTTAGTTCGGTAGTTGAAATGCGAAAGTTAGGAGAAAAATCTATTTGATAATGAGAGCAGATCGTTCGATAAGGTATTTGGTAATAAAGCTATCGTCTAGATTTGAGGTGCAGATACGTTTGTTTGCCAAGAGCCTAAAAATGTGAAACCTGCTTTCTTTATCGATATTTAGGACTGTGTCATTAACGTTTGGAACAGTTTTCATAATTCTCGATTCTACAGTGTATACTTTCTTTTTATTAGTTGAATAAATAATAATAATGGCAGGTTGATTTGTTTTTAGACCGGCATGATTCAATGCTAGACTGATTTGGTTTGTTAACGATAATCTAAGCAATAAGTCTATTTCAGGTTTTAGTGTCAGAGTCAGGTTTCGTCTTTGACACTCCAGTGTAACTTTCAAAACGCCTAGAAGGTGATCAGTACCATACGCCGCTCGAGCGTTAATTACTTGAATTGATACACCTTTTAAAGAAAGTTTTTGGACCATAGTTATGAAATCAGAAAGCTTTGAAGTTTTGATGTTTCTAACCCCAATGAGACGGATGTAAGAATCGTTCAGTTTATAGTATTTTGTATTATTCCGGGTATGTGATAGATTCAATCGTGTTTTCCTATCGTTTTTCCACCGTTATCACAGTCGACTAGTCGCAAAGGATTTTCAGGAAGGTTGATAACTGACAGGATACAATTATCAGTATCAGATAATTGGATATTTTATCCACCATGGATTATGGGGATGACAGTAACAATATCACCATCTTTCACCAATGATTCATTAACGTCTAAAAGTGAGGAATCAACTCCGTTTACCACAATTAAGGAATGACCACTTTTGAAATCGGTGTCGTACCCTGATACTGACTTTCCTAAGAAAGAAACTATTTCATTTATTGAAGCTGCATGTTTTTTGAAGTTTAGGGAAGAACATCCTAATTCCTTTTTGTAACTTCCAAGTAATCTTATCTCTATCAAGCGGTCTTCGCCAATATTGGTTCATTTGTGTATCGCATATTCTTACTCCCTTCTATTCTCATGCGTCACAGTTTTTGATGGCTCGACGTCCTCTGATTCTAAAGAACCATCATTAACCTTTTGTTGATTTGAATTTTTTCTTATATAAGACGTAAGATAACCAGCGATGGTATTCCTAAGTACTTTGGATCTAATTTTGGCCAACTCATTTACCGTCTTTTTATTACGTTCGAAATCTGGATAGAACTTGTCTGGGTATTTTGACAAAAGGTCGCCTGAAATTCTGCGTACTCGGTCCATATCATGGGCTCCGTTGGAAGGATATTTTATCTTTGTTATACCCTTCGACCTAAATACTCATGCCAATTCCTCGTGAGCATTTCTAACGTCTCCTCATATGGTATCGTCACCACCTCACCAACCGTCTTTACAACGGTACCCAAAAATGAACTTGGTAGAGCAGGGTAATTTCCAAAACAGTGAGAATATTTATTGGGACCGTCAGTTTCAGTCAAGATTCGATTCTTATCAGTCTTTCCAAGCAGGATTCTTTTGTCCTCAGAGTAGACCAAAGCAGGTCCATACGAGACATAGTAACCTCTGTCCATACACTTTCTTAGTTCTCCCTTATTGCCCGAGAACCAGTGGATGAGAACGCCGTTTATATTATAGGTGCTCATCAGTTGCAATACTTCATCCAATGATCCCCGAGAATGGACTGAGATCGGTTTGTGATGTGACTCCGCGAGTTGTAACATCAATTCAAATACCTCCTTTTGCTTGGAGTAGGGCGAGTAGTCATTAAATGCATAAGTTTTGTCCAACCCGATTTCACCTATGCCATCGATAAATTCAATATTTTTGTCGAAGAGTAATTGGAATCTGACTACTTCTTCATGATTGGCATATAATGGGTGAATCCCAATGAACTGGGCTATGGCCTCACGGTTGGCATAGTTATTGAAAAGTCTAATGCTGCGGATCGACGTTTGTGTATCTACACAAACCGAGCATACCTTTATTTTCATCGCTTTAAATGTCTTCATAATAGAATCCGTATAATGTGAAAATTCATTATCAGTTAAATGAATGTGAGCATCGACTAATGACATAGGTTGTAGGTTAAATTCGAGTCACCTTTTAACATAGTCCCATCGATAAATCAAAAAATAGCCTGTTTAAACCTACATTGAAACCCGGCCTAATACATTTATCAATTTCATCGCTCTACCCCGACTATCATATCTTTTTAACGATTATTCCCAAAACCAAAGACTGGAAATAGTCCCAATATAACAGTAGAATTTACCGAATGGGTAACCTTTAACGTATACAAGTGAGGAGAGGAGAGTATTTAGGAATAGTACTGAAAATGAAACAATAATTGAATATCCAACGTCAGGCAGGAGAGTAGTTAAGGATAGCAACGGTAACGTTACTAGTGATTCAAATACGAACACAAACACACATAAGGTAAGGTAAGGGAAGGTGATGTCAGTCAACTCACGGACTTATTCGGAAAGATCATCTAATCCTTATAGCTGTCATATCTGCTCTTGTTATTACAAGCTCATCAATCAGTGCCTATAGTTACTTTGACATTACCAAAGCAGTGTATGGTCAACCAGCTCCAGACCAAACGAATTCCAATACTACGAATTTGGTAAATACGGAAGATATCCCATTAGAAAAAGTTCGTGTAGGAGATATTGATGTTGGATACAAAGTGTTTGGTAAAGGTGAGCCTATAATACTTTTCAATGGCGCTTCTGATAATAAGATGCCGCCTGGGATCCTTCTTTTCTAACGGCTCTTTCTTCAAATCACAAGTGATTGTGTTTGATCCACGTGGACTTGGAAATACAACAGCTGGTTCCAAACCATACACTGCTCAACAATTGGCAAACGATACAGCTGGTTTGCTTGATGCTCTGAAAATACCAAAAGCAGATGTTATGGGATATTCTCTTGGTTCATTTATAGCTCAACAATTTGCAGTTAGCCATCCCGAAAAGGTTAACAACCTTATACTTGTTGCTGCAACCTGTGGTGGAAAAGATGGTATTGATCAGCCACCTGAATTTAAGCAAATGCAATATGAAGTTGTAAATAAAACTCTAAATAATATTCCGCCCACTGCAGATGAAATGAAAGAGGCTGTAGCTGCCTCATTAGGATCAGGATGGATTAAACTGCATCCTGAATCTCTTGATAACCCGTTAATCACAGGAAACATAACATTACTACAATCGAAGCCTGGCTTGACCCCAGAAACAATGAATAATCAGAACAACGTAGGACATGCTTGGACGGCTACTAACTGGAGTGGTGTTTGTGACGAGCTTGCGAAAATAGCTAAACCCACCTTGGTCATAGCAGGAACAGATGATAATTACTACGTGCCACATGGAAACGCCTTAATTCTTGCAGGCAAAATTCCAGGAGCCTGGCTTGTACAGATCAAAAATGCTGGTCATGGAGTAATGGCTCAATATCCAGCTGAGATTGGTAATATATTGAATAAATTTCTATCGACTGCAAGCCAAAATAATGTGACCGGTGGAAACATGTCATCATAATGTAGAATAATCAAATGGACGTATCGGATTTCGTGGTAAAGTATTTGCCCCTTCAGACCCTAAAAATTCCGAATAAGTCAATCAGGTGTATACCTTATGAGACGTATTCTCATACGGCGTCCATAAGGGAGGCAATATTTAACATGCACCCTATTGCATAGCTTAGATATGTCCACCAATCCAGAATTAGGACTCGCAGCGATGTACCGGTTTATGAAGAAATCAGGAGCAGAGAGGGTGAGCGACGATGCTGCCGACGAACTGCGCAAGATACTCGAAGATGTTGCAAACAAGATTGCTTCCCAAGCCTTGGAATTGTCTATTCACGCAGGGAGGAAAACAATAAAATCTGAAGACATTAGACTTGCAGCCAAGAATTTTCTGAAGTTCTAGACCCCAACGAAGATGGATTTCTGGCAATACTTTTTATCACTCACTATAGCCTACCCTAGGAATAAGAATGATAATCCGTGAAGGTTCCTATGTGTTGCTATTTCATACCCCTAGAAAAAAATGGCTTATCAAAGTGACATTTGCAAAGAAAATGCATACTCATCTTGGGATAATAGATTTGTCAAATGTTATAGGAATGGAATACGGATCAGTCATACAATCAACTGAAGGAAAGACCATTTATCTAATTCAGCCTACAACCTACGATTTTATAATGAAATCAGAAAGAAAAACCCAAATCATCTATCCCAAGGATTTAGGCTTTATTGTTGCGCGAACCGGTTTAGAAAATGGATCAAAAGTACTTGAAATTGGAACCGGCAGTGGAGCGCTTACGACCTTTATGGCCAGTATAGTGAAGCCAAGCGGACACGTCTACACATATGACATAAACCCAGATTTCATGGCTGTCGCGCAACGTAACCTTCAGAAGGCAGGGGTAATAGAATTTGTTACATTCTCCCAATATGACCCACATATTGGCATAGACACTAAGAATGCTGACATCGCTACTGTGGATCTAGGCGATCCGTGGTCCGTGATCCCGCAGGTTTATCAATCCCTCAAAAACAGTGGTTCGTTCGTAGCGATATGCCCGACTTTTAACCAGTTAGAAAAAACGGCTGTTGAGCTGAGAAGAAACAACTTTGTAGATGTTGAATCCGTAGAAATAATTACCAGAACTCTTGAGGCTAGGGAAGGAATGACCAGGCCATCCAATCGGATGATAGCTCATACTACCTATCTGATATTCGGTAGAAAAGTGATCAACGAGCTACAGGTTTCACATCCGCTAGGACACTAGCGAACACAATAATACAAAGCCTCTACTTTCAAGGGATTGTACACAGTCTGATTCTTATCAGGAGAGATATTGAGTCAGCCATTCCAGAAACAAATCGTCTCATAGTTTCGGTTGCATCTTTTATTAATTGCTCTGCTCCCTTTCGGTTCGTCTGAGGGAAAAAGCCAGAAATTACATTCCAAGGATCTGCTTCAATAATGACCTGTAATCGATATCTTCCTTCTTGCTCCCGGGCGAAGGGAGTTCAAATATTAGCGGTATAGGTCGCTTGGCTCTGATTTCTGTTAGTTGGTAACGGATTTCCTTTCCAATATCGTCACTAAGGAGTAGAAGCCCAACATCATCCGAGGCTCCGATGCTGCTTATCTGCGAAAGCGCTTGCTCTGGCGAATCGGCAATAATCCCTTGGACACCAGCTAGCCTGAGGCTCGAAACGAAAACTCTGCTACCAATTGCAACCAATCGCATTTGGTTAAATGCTCCTTCGGCTTTCTTTTAATCCTTTTGGCTGGTGACGATGTCAATTTTTATAATTCGCTATTATAATCATAAGTGAATGGAAGATCATAATTGAATGAAATTACTAGATTGGGCAACTGGAGAAGGCCATTTTTTATGGGGAAGGATCCATTTATTTCTAAGTCTCACTTGTAATTGTACTTCGCTTGATAATTCTCAGACACAATACGTGTACAGAAGCATTTTTATCTTCTTCTACAGGAAGCAGAAAGGGTAAGAAGTGATCAGTAGGTCTGTATTATTACTCTTATTTGGAATCGCTCTAGCTGTGGGATTGTTTGGTTTCACTATGGCTTTAATTTTTTCATCTTTCCAATTCATAATCTATTCTGCGGTGAATCTGAGTCTTGCTGGATTCTTTGGTTACAAAATATATAGACGAAATTTACTTAAAAGAAGTTTGTAGAATAGGTTTAAAAATGGTTTAATTTGAGCTGGCCGGAGCAATACTTATCGGATCATTAAAACAAACACTGCTATAGCCCCGAGACTCGCGAATAACAAAATAGTAGCCTTCCAGAGGTCGGAGGAAGCTGCCTCACTGATATCCCACATTCCTCCTCCAACAGGATACCTGCCATATCTTCTTTTAATCTGAGAGTAGCTATAGATTTGTTCGAAATCAGCTGGAGCAGTCCATCTTCGTTGAGCAGAAGAGCCACTGACACCAAAACTCGTTAAGTCATAATTCTTTCTTGCTCTTTCATCAGAGAGTACCTCATAGGCCTCCACTATTTCCATGAAAGCCCGTTTTGATTCCTCTGAATTCTTATTCTTGTCAGGATGGTGTTTAAGTGCTAGACTCCTGAACGAGATCTTAATCTCGGCTAGGCTAGCATTATTATTAACGTTGAGGACCTCGTAGTAGCTCCTCATTCATCTACCTATATGCATTCTAGGATAATTAAAAATTTATGGTGAACAATCCGTCTATTTAATAATTTGACAATTTCAGCCAGACATTACCTTAGGTGGGTAGCAAAAAACTTATGATATGAGATTTTTATACTTGGTGATATCGATTTCTCGTGATGTCGAAGACCACGCCCCCTGACAAGAATTACTTAATATGATCCTATCGTGTCTAAATGGTTAAAAATGTCAAGTGTCCAGCAATAGTAACCGATCGTCCTACATGCAATGCGAACTATTGTGATAATAAGGGAAACCCCTTTGTAAATAAATCCCAAGTAATTAGATATATGAATGCGCAGTATTTTTTTGAAAACTAGCTGGTTATACTCTAGGCTTGTTCCTTTTGCGTCTATCAGCCTTAGCGTACTTTTTACTTCCTGATCTTTGTGCACTGTAAGCGTGGGTTTTATTTCCTCTACGATGAGCCATTGCAAGTATAACTTAATCCCGAGAAATATATTCTTACTTTTTTTCCTTTGACGACTTCGATACTACGGATCAATAGCATTCATTCATCATTCATCCTCAACCATTTATGCACTAGAAACCGATCTATAATCCTAATCGAACAAGAATTATGTGCTCTGTCGGAACAAATGTCTACAGATGGTTCAAGCTATGAATTCTGAAATCGGATTGGATTCTGAGTCACCTGGCCTCCTTATATGCGGTTGGCTCAAAGAAATCGATATTATGAATAATCATAGTCACGAGTCACTATCCCGTTCCTGGATAAGTAAAATTTATGTAAATCATCGGTGCCATGTTTTAAAGTTTTTGACTAATTCTCCCACTTGATACTTTAATTGCAGGAATTGAAAGTATATAATATTGTATTTTACAAGTAAGAGTAACACGGCCTCTCAAAATAAGACCATTACCTCAGCTATTTTTAGTAGAAAATCAGCTGTTCTAATGGGTATTATAATTATTTTTCTCGTAAGTATGGATTTGCTTGTTACAAGGCAAGTTCTACCTGCATATAAGAATATTGAGGCCATACTTTTTGTTTTGACGGTAACGATCGGATACGGGGTAGGGTCTTGGATTTTGTTAGCATATACTAAGCGAATAACCAAAGAAATTAGGGCAAAATCACGTTTCATTAATTTCATGTTCTGGATTGTAACTATCGTACAGTTCGGTTTGCTCGGCGTACTTTTAATGGTACTATTTAGTAATAGCCCTTCAAGCACAAGGTACCTGTCTCACTCAGTTTTTGCGATAAGCTCGATACTTGCGACGATTATTATGGGGATTATTTCGTTCAAGTTTTTTTCATGGTACAAATCAAGCGAATACAAGAATTTTACTGTGTTATTTTATGCAATTGCAGCTTTAACCCTTGGCGCATCAATAGCGGAAGACGTCGGAACCAAATTATTGATGGTACAAGAGGTAAATGAAAATACTCCTCCGGGGGAGGTTATTCAATCTACCTTTCAATACAAGGACTCAGAAAGATATGATGCTCAAGTGGTTCGTAAGGAAGTAAATCCGGATACTACTTCATTGCTAATAATACCATTTTCAAGCTTAGAATACTATAACCTCTTGAATTCTACGGTTTTACCTATAGCGTTTGTGTTTAGATGGATTGCTTCGACAACACTACTGAGAGGAGCGTATCAAATGGTAGGCAAACTTCCACTTTCTTTTTGGATAATCCTTTCGCTCCCCTTGATCCTATATCTAGTGGGAAAGATGCCCGGCTTTTTTTATGGAGAAAGTATGGCAGGGGTTGACGAAGCTTACCGGTATTACTTTAGAATTCTATTCAGAGCTGGTACTATAGGAGGTAATATTGTATTTGGCCTTGCATTCTTTGTGATAGCAAGAAGAATCGCGTCATCAAGAATAAAGGACTATCTTATTATCACTGGGATAGGGGACACTATAGTTGGCATTGCACTTTCGACCTCTGCTCTAGAACCAACTTACGGAGCGGCTGCACATTCGCTAGTATTGCTGTCTTCATATTTATTTAGCATTGGGTTGTACGTTTGTGCAATATCCTTGGCTCAAGATAGCTCATTAAGAAAAACGATAAGAAAATCCAGGATAGGGCTGGTAGACAATATAGGAACCGCTCAAATGGAGCAGGAGGTTCGAAAAAGAGTATTGAAAATGGTGGAGGAAGGTAAAGATAAGATGGAAGAACAGACAGGTGGACTTTCACATTCTGTCACTGAAAAAGACTTAAGGGAGTACGTCGAGTTGGTAATAGACGAAAGAAAACAATCAATGATGGGGAACAAGAAGCCAGATAGAGATACGAACTTAGAGAGAAACGGAAATTATTCTGCCACTTGACTCTGCCTATCGGGAATTCAAACACTTTACTGCTCAAGGGATCGATACGTCACGTTTGTCGTAATACGCAGTTAGGTTAAGCTAAGTGATTATTGTCCTGCGGACATGTAGATCCTAGACCGAGTTAAGGCTACGGGGTATGGACGCTTTCAATTCGCATAACGGAGTAACATAAGCGGAACATCGACATGCTACTATTTTGCTCGGCTGGGAGGAGTTGTCGATTCGTTCCGCCTCCCCCGTTACCCGATCTTGCTCTATGCCAACGTACTTACAGAGAACGACGAACAGAGGTATAATCAGGACCTTTACTGAAAAGTCATTAAGCTCATTGTTGAAAAAACAAGACGAAAGTTCTGTATTTAGGAATCCGAGTTCGCCACATGGTGATAGGGAGCTTCTAGAATTATGTGCGAATGGTACTGTTGTAACAGCGGTTGGTTTGACAATGTCTGGTACAAGTTTTGCTGCTCCTGCTGTCGCTGAGATAACAGCATTGATTCAGGAAGCTAATTCGACATTGCAAGTATGGCCCGAAGGTTGTAGGGCAATATTATTGGCAAGTGCGAACAGAAGTGTTACAGGTGGTACGTGGTGGAACGACGTTTCGTCTGGAATTGATTCAAAGGATGGAGCAGGCGCTGCAAATGCTTACAATAGCTATGCGATTACCGAAAATCGAGTTAGTAGAAATGGAATTGCCCAGCGTGGATGGGATATTGGAACATTATCATCTAGAGATTTTGATTCCAATCGTATGTCAACATTCACTTATCGTGTTAGAACTCCAATATTCGGTTGGAGCCCATTTGCAAGAGTAAAGATATCCCTGGCTTGGGATAGTGAAGTCAGGATTGGGGGTTTTCCCCCATCTTTTTCTTCTAATCTTACTTTAGATCTAGATCTATTGGTTTATGACGCAACTAACAATTTAGTAGGCTCTAGCGAATCCTGGGATAATAGTTACGAAATAGTTGAGTTCACGCCCCGTGCCAACACAACCTATACAATAAAAATAAGGAGATGGTCAGGAACTAATGATACCTGGTTTGGGATAGCGTGGAATGTTTATGGCTTTCTCTTCGTCGACCCTGGTTTTAACGTAGCTCTGTAGGAATGTTCTCCTTGTAATAGCCTCGGACTTGAATTAATATTGCTACGGGCCCAGAGGGACTCGAACCCTCGACCAGCTGCTCCGCAGGCAGCCATTCTATCCAAGCTGAACTATAGGCCCAGCCAATAAGCATTTACTAACCATATATGAAGTAACTTGAAGTGAGCGTTAAAATTTACTCCGCACAACCAAGAGCCAATTGATAACGAGATAAAATACTGTCTCCTCTGAAAAAGGTAAAATTATGGTCAAACTAAGAATCGTACTAGCAATGCAGCCCTCGTTGTTGGAAGTTCTGGATAGACGAATAATTCTTTTCGATGGAGCCATGGGGACCGAAATTCAAAAGCTAGCTCCACGAGCGAGGGACTTTCCTGATACCAAGGAAGGTTTCAATGATGGTCTAAATCTTACTAGACCTGAATGGATAAAGAATATTCATAGGCAATACCTCGCTTCGGGAGCAGACTGTATCGAGACTAATACCTTTGGAAGCAATTTGTACAAACTGCAGGAATACGGTTATGGAGAACATACAGTTGATTTCAATACCAGGGCAGTTCAACTTGCGAGAGAGGTTTGCAATGAATTCACAGATAAACCTAGGTACGTCATTGGAACAATGGGGCCATCAGGCTACCTCCCAAGTTCAAATGATCCAGAGCTAGGTTCTAAGAACCCTGACCAGATCAAATATTGCTATGCCCCGCAATGCGAAGGGCTTATCAAAGGCCACGTAGATGCTCTTCTAATCGAAACTAGTCAAGACATACTGGAATTGAAGATGGCAATTGAAGCGTGTCATGAAGTAATGGACAGTCTATCAGTAAAAGTGCCTATTATCGCAAACATAACCCTGGACCAGTACGGAAAGATGCTTCTAGGAACCCCAGTCCAAGCAGCATACACCACGGTAAGCACAATGGGAATAGATGTATTTGGACTAAATTGTTCCACCGGCCCTTCTGAAATGGTGCCAAGCATAAGATGGCTAAATGAACAGGATGATTTGCCAATCCTTGTGGTCCCAAATGCGGGAATGCCTAGTAATGAAGATGGCAAAGCCGTATACAGAATGACTCCAAATGAATTGGCACAAAAACTAGAGTATATCGTAACAAACTTTGAACGGGTGAGAATCATCGGAGGATGTTGTGGAACGGACGCAAATCACATCAACGAGCTGCAAATGATGCTGAATAAACAGATGGAATAAGGTTTTCTTAGTCGTCCCGTAAGGTTTAGAACTTCTTTCGTCACTAAATATATAGCGTTTTAATGTTTAGAACGAGAATGGCCATCCCTAGAGTAAGTTCGGCACTTAAGGCTGTGGACTTAAAGCAAAGTCCCCCACCACTCATTATTGGCGAACGACTCAACACACAGGGTTCCAGAAGGGCGAAAGAATTGGTCTTAAACGAGGATATGGATGGACTCCTAAGTTTGGCCAGAACCCAAGTCGAAGATGGAGCACACTGCCTTGACATATGCGTTGCAACGACAGAAAGAACTGATGAAATTGACATAATGACTAGACTCGTCAAGCGCCTTAGTCTTGAAATTGATGCTCCGTTAGTCATCGACTCGACTGATCCAGCAGTCATTGACGCAGCGGTCAAACAGATTCCTGGAAAACCTATTATCAATTCTATAAATCTTGAGGGAGATGGTTCTAGATTCCATAGATTGGCTCCGTTGATATCAAAATATGGCTTAGCATCTATTGCAATGTGCATAGGTCCTAAAGGTATGGCAAAGACTCCAGAGGAAAAATTGGAAACCGCACTTCTTCTCTTGGAAACAGGCAAAAAGTATTCTCTACAATCATGTCAGTACGTGTTCGATGTTCTTACATTTACTCTTGCTACAGGGGAACAAGAATTTGCCGATTCCGCGAAAAATACTCTTAAGGGAATTGAATTGGTGAAAAGAAACATCCCTGGTTGTTTTACGACCCTAGGACTAAGCAACGTTAGCTTTGGCCTAGATACTCGGGCAAGGAAGATAGTTAATTCGGTCTTCCTCCATCATGCCCTAAAATCGGGATTAGATGCAGTTATTATTAACGCCAGGGACGTTATCCCCATAGGTGATATTCCATCAGCAGAAAAAAAACTCGCTGAAGACCTGATCTTCAACAATCATTCTAATGCCCTTGCAGATCTGATTAGCTTTTTTCAAGAGAATAGTACTCAATCTGGGGGGAGGACATCTACAGAGAAGCTAGAACTAGACCCATCCTTTAGTGCAAGTCAGAGGTGTCATTTTAGAATAGTAAATAGAGTTAAGCCAGGAATAGAAGACGATGTTGTTGCCGCCATTTCAGACAACATACCATCAGGTATCGAAAAAAAACTCGAATGGCAAAATAGAAATGATTCAAAGGAATCGAGACTTGTATTAGTAGGGCCTAAGGACGATGTCCACGAGGCAGCGGTACGTACACTAAATCAGGTATTGTTACCGGCGATGAAGGAAGTTGGGGATAAATTTGGTTCGGGCGAATTAATATTACCATTTGTTTTGAAGTCGGCAGAATGCATGAAGGTGGCAGTTGCCGAACTTGAAAGTTATCTCATAAGACAAGAGGGTACAAGCAAAGGAAAGCTTGTACTCTGTACCGTGTATGGAGACGTACACGACATAGGCAAAAACCTAGTAAAAACCATTTTCGTAAACAATGGTTATAGTGTTTATGATCTAGGCAAACAAGTTCCCCTCCAGACTATAATCGACAAGGTAAATGAAGTTAATGCAGACGCTGTAGGGCTTTCAGCGTTGCTAGTGTCGACGTCAAAGCAAATGCAGTACTTCGTGGAGTACGCAAGGAACAATAACATGGATATTTCAATTCTCTGTGGGGGAGCTGCTATCAATAGTAACTATATTAACAGGATTGCAAAAGAGGGGGGGCTATATCGAAATGGAGTATTTTATTGTAAGACTGCTTTTGATGGCCTGAAGACAATGAACGCATTGATGTCAGATCAGAAGACAAATTTTATTTCGCAATGGAAAGAAAAAGTCGAGACCTGGCAAGAGAAAAAGATTCCTGGGGAGGGAACAACCTCAAGCACCAGAAGTAGAATTGTACCCGTGGTTCCACCGGTACCACCTCATGTAAATAAGAGGATTCGACTATGTCCTGATCAAATAGATCTTCATGAGGTATGGAAACTTCTTAATATAAAATCTCTTTTTGTACTCTCATGGGGGTTAAGGGGACCTGCTTCCGAGGGTCAGTCAGAATTCTCATACAACCTGTTAGAAGAGTGGAAGAGTAGAGTAAAGAAGGAAAACCTTTTTGAACCTAAAATTGTTTATGGTTATTTTAATTGTCATAACAGAGACAATAAGTTGGTAGTTGAGGTGCCAAACGAACAAATAGAAGTTAAATTCGACTTTCCTAGATCCTCTAAAGAGAAGCATTTATGTTTAACCGATTATTTTGGCGAAAATGATATAGCTGCGTTTCAATGTGTCACTGTTGGGAATAGGGTTACTGAGATTATCGACCAATGGAATAAGGATGATCTCTATACTGATGCTTACTATCTGCATGGTCTAGCTGTGGAAACTGCTGAAGCAATGGCTGATTGGGTCAACCTTAGGATAAAAAATGAATTAAAGCTTGCTAATAATCGTGGGCTAAGATACAGTTGGGGATATCCCAGTTGTCCAGACATATTGCAGCACCGTTTGGTTTGGAAAATCTTGGATCCTACGAAGTCGGGGATGACTTTGACTGAAGCCGGTCAGATAATTCCCGACCAATCCACTGCCGCGATAGTGGTCCATCACCCCGAAGCAGAGTATTTTGTACTTTGAATCTGATTTACTTGAATGAGCTATCTTTTTTAATATCTGGTATTTATAGAGAGCTCAAGTTCAATAACAATGGGAAACAAGATAGACTCATTATTCTGATTTCGTACTCGTAATGCTAAAATATGAAGAGGGTTGAACTTACGGTAAATCATTAATACTCAGGTATCGTCTTTGGTCCAAGGAGATTTGTGTGACAATGCCAATCAATGACTTTGCCTTTGGTTGCGCTCTAGACGAGTCCCCTCCATACTTTACCTATGAAGATCAAACCATGCTAATCATTGAGTCTAAAGAGAATGCAATCAAAAATATTAATGGATTCCTGTACATCGAACAGTTTATCGAATCTCTGGTTTCTCATGAATCTGTTCATGTCGTAATTAAAAATCTCGAGGGCCCTAAAATATCAGATTCACTAGACGATCTGGAGGTCATAGTAGACCGGGATGGATCTAGATTTCAGGTTACGCTTAATAATATGCTGTTTGCCAGGGACAGATCAGGAATCGTCATGTAATAATTTATATAATAACTATTCGAGCTTCTAAATTCCTAATATCAAAATCCAGTAATAAGTGCACTCCTTTATTTTTCAATAAGCGGGTGCTATTGATTGTAGGGAATGCTTTGAGAGCTCCCTTAGGTTTGTTCTTTCATTTAAGAAACCCAAAAAATGCCTATACTATGGTACTAATACTTTTGTCCGGTCAGATTCGGTACTATCATTTACCCCTAACTATTTGCACTCTCGAACATGCGTCCTTCAGCTGCCCTACATAAGTCCGAAGTTCGTTTAACTTCAGATTGTGGTTAGCGGAGACTTTTATGTGGTCTATAAGAGAGCTACCGACTATAACAGCATCAGCCCCAGATTTAACGAGTGATATTATCTGGTCAGGTCTACTGATTCCAAATCCTACTGCTATTGGAATCTTCCCATGTGTAATTCCCTTAATTTTTCTAATGCTCTGAAACGTATATTTTTCATAAGATAATTTTGTCCCAGTTATACCAAAGATTGATACCACATATATAAAGCCAGAACAAACATCCATTATTTGTTCGATTCGATGTTTACTAGAATTTGGGGAAGCAAGAAATACTGTAGCTAACCCTTGATCAGACGTGACCTTCACATAGTCAGCTGATTCAACAACTGCCATATCGGGAAGAATAAATCCATCAACCCCATGTAACCTTGCCGATTCGATAAAATTTGCAAGGCCCGCTTTAAAAACAATATTTGAATATGTCATAATCAATAACGGTAAGTTCGGAAATTTCTTTCTCAGCTTGGCACACAATCCCAGACACATTCGGGGTGTCACTCCATTCTTCAACGCAATATTGTAAGCCTCTTGTATAGTCGGACCATCCGCTATGGGATCAGAGAATGGGATTCCAATTTCTATCATATCCGCTCCTGCTTTTACCAAAGAGTTCACAATCTGTTCTGTTTGTGCAATTGTAGGATATCCACCAGCTACAAAGCAAATTAACCCTGGTCTATTTCTCAGAGTCAATTCGCGAAACTTGTTGTAAATTCTATTACCGTAAATATTTCTTTCCATAACTTCTTATTTAATTGAGCGTCCCTTTTGCAGGTAACGTAGAACAATCCCGAGGTCCTTGTCACCGCGCCCGGATAGGGTTACAACAATATTTTGATTCTTATTCCCATGTTTAGCCAGCTTCATAGCGTAAGCGATAGCATGTGCCGACTCTAATGCTGGAATAATACCCTCAAATCTGCACAATTTAATGAAAGCATCAACAGCCAACTTGTCCATGCATTCAACATACTTTACTCTCTTTGTATCCTTGAGATAAGCATGCTCAGGTCCAACCCCAGGATAGTCCAACCCGGCAGAAATACTGTGCGTAGGAGATATCTGACCGTACTCATCCTGCAGGATATAGGTACGCATTCCGTGCAATATGCCTTCAGAACCGGCCAACAGACTCGCACAATGTTGCTTCGATCTGAGCCCTCTTCCCCCTGCTTCGACTCCAACCAAGTAGGTCATTGCGTTATTAATAAATGGATAAAAAGAACCAATTGCATTGCTGCCTCCTCCCACACACGCTACAATAAAATCCGGCATTTGTTGTGAATAGTCTAGAATTTGAGCTCTAATTTCATTTCCGATTACACTTTGGAAGTCTCTGACCATGGTTGGATAAGGATGTGGACCAACCACAGATCCAATTAAGTAATACGTTTTCCTAACATTAGTTATCCAGTCTCGCAACGCCTCGTTAATGGCATCTTTCAAGGTTCGTGTACCGGTCCTTACCTCGTGAACCTTGGCACCAAGTAGCTTCATTCTAAAGACATTAGGCTTCTGCCTCTCTACGTCTTTTTCGCCCATGAATATTTCACATTGCAGTCCAAGCGCCGAACATGCTATCGCAGTACCAACACCATGCTGCCCTGCGCCTGTTTCTGCAATAACCCTCTTTTTACCCATTTTTTTTGCCAATAATGCCTGGCCTAAAGTATTGTTTGTTTTATGAGCGCCGCCGTGCAGTAGATCTTCTCGCTTTAAGTATATGCTAGATCCCCCTAGGTATTCGGTCAAATTTTTTGCAAAATAAAGTGGTGTTGGTCTACCAGCGAACTTTTTGAGATAATACTCGAGATTTTCCATGAAGGCAGGATCATTTTTATATTTACGGTAGGCCAATTCCAGTTCTTTAATCGCTGGCACAAGTGTCTCTGGTATGAACGTCCCTCCATATTTTCCGAACCTACCTGTATCATGGAACGCAGTCTCCAAATGCTTTCTCCCTAGTTTATTGTCTGTGGGACATATTAACCGATGCAGGGACTAATATGATCGACATAATTCCATCACCTTCGATGAGATGTCTTCAGACTCTATGATACTGGTTCCAACCAGAAAAGCGTCGGCGCCGGCGTTCTTCAAAGATAGGATTTGTTCAGATGAAGCTATGCCACTCTCACTGACTATTACATTTTTTGCCTTGTCATATTTCTTTAGCAACCTCATCGACACCTCTAGATCTGTTTCGAGCGTGCCGAGGTTTCTATTATTAATGCCTATCAAGTCATAATTCTCTGTATTATCCAAAACCTCCTTAAACTCCTTCTCATAGTGTACCTCAACCAAAGTAGATAGTCCTTTTGATCTGGCCAGATTCGAGAACCTTTCTATGCTGCCCTCTGCAAGGCCTAGATCAAAAATCGATTTTATTAGTAAAATACAATCAGCACCTATTTTCTTGGCGCTGTCGATCTGAACCTCACTGACTATTATGTCTTTCATTAGCACTGGTACTTCCACTTGTTTTCGAATTCTAGCAAGATGTTTAATAGAGCCAGAGAAAAGATATGGTTGCGTCAATACGGATAATGCAGCTGCTCCACTCTCAATCATGCCTTGGGCCGTAGTAATCATAGTTTTTTCATTGATTGAAGTGCCAAGTCTCCCTCTGCTAGGTGAAGACAATTTGATTTCTGTAATCAATGGGACATGTTGGCATTTTAGAATCGATTTCTTAATGCTTATAGGTTCGTGACTTAAATGGTATTCGGGTTCAACGTCATATGCACCTTCATTTATCGATCTGTACGAATTATCGGTTAAGCTTTTTATTCCGTAATTTAATCTAAAGAACCTGCTTGCATTCGTCATTGCATTAAGTCATAAATTATAATATCAGTATTAAATCTACCTTTATCTTTGGTCATCATAGTATATAGATTGGGAACCAGGATAATTAATATAATATCATACACAACCTATCTAGCTGCACATGTCAGATAGTTCCATTTTTCTTGATAGATCTAAGTTGTCACCAAGGTATATACCCAAGGAACTGCCCCATAGAGAAAGAGAAATAGAAAAAATCTATCACGCTTTTAAAGACTCACTCGGTAATCCAGATTCCTTTCCACTCACAATACTGCAAATAGTCGGTCCCGCAGGAATCGGTAAGACTTCAACGGTTTTATCCACAGTACGCATCCTCGATGATCAATTTGCAAAAAACAGATTAAAGATGAAAACTGCATACGTAAACCTGAAGCTGCAAGGGGGGAACAAGTATGCGATCTATAGATACATCCTAGAAAAGATTGCGCCAGAATTGCCGGCGCAAGGGTTAAGCGCAGAAGAAATGTTAAGGTATCTTCTGCGATATCTTATTGAAAACAGAATCTTTGCGTTCATAATTCTCGATGAAATTGATTACTTGATAAAAATAACCAAGGATAGTGGAATAATATATGATCTCACAAGGCTAAATGAATTCGACCCTGAAACTCCCTGTCTTGTTAAGGGAGTGATCTTCATATCTAGAAGTACGGAATTCTATTCAAAGCTAGACCAAGCAGAGATAAGTAGCCTTGGACGCATTCCGATAAAGTTTCCAATGTACACGCTTAAGCAAGTTGGTGACATTTTATCAAAGAGGTGTTCTGAGGCATTTCGTCCTGGCGTGATAGGTTCTGATTTGATAGATAAGATCTCAGAAATAACAATTTCTCCAGATGTAAAAGGAGACATTAGATACTCTCTTGAATTGCTTCTGTATGCTGGCAATCTTGCAGAGTCTGATGCCACCAACATGGTTTCTTTAACAAATATCCTTAAAGTCCATAACCAATTACATCCATCACTTGGCTTGGAACAAATACACGAACTAACCAAAAATCAACTCATTACACTACTCGCAATTACGGTAGCGATGCGCATCAGGGATAGGAATTATGTTGATCTCCGAGAAATTCGAAACCATGCCATTGCAATTTGTGAGGATCTGAAAATCCGCAGGATTGATGTTGAAGATTATTTGGACGATCTTAGGATAAAAAATATAATTGAATTTAAATCGATTAAAGAAATTGGCATTCATTCTGTTCCAATCGACGAAATTCAGACATTATTGCGTAAGCAGATTAAGGATCACACTTTGAATGGTGTACGCAAGAGGAATTGAATGCAAAAGATACCATAGAAAAAGGGCTAGGTAGCCTGGGCAAGATTAAGCTGGTTAGGGCATTAGCGGAAGAAGACAAAATGATGACAATTTATAGCTTACATAAGAAAACTCATCTCAAGAGGGAGGACATAAAAAGAAATCTAGGTGACCTAGTTGAGATAGACTGGGTAATAGAAGAGAAACTCGCTAATGTTCTCTATAGGTTGAACAGACAAAACGAAAATGTCCAACATCTTCTAACTTTTTTCAAAAATGTGGAGTACATATATTACCCGTAAAAGCTCAGATCTTTCTCCGATGGAATGACCTTTCTTACCAGGAAATCGATCGCAGCTCTTTCTAACAGAAGTCCCTTTGATACCTCTCTGGCATAGTCCTGGATATCAATGAGGTCTAACTGGTTAACCAAATCGTATTCATTCAAATCGTATTTTCCAACTCGTTCCCGCAGTGCAATACCTATTCTATCAAGATGGTAGTTAACATGTATTTCGTCTGCTTCCTCTATGGGGACAGAGTAGATCTCTGATATTTTGAAGTTGATGGTGTTTTCGTCGCCTTGCGATAAGTTCCTATGAACATCATATATTGCATCCTTTCCTCGAAGCTTATTTGCTTGGCTAACATGAAATCCGTCGCTCATATTCTTGATTATATTGACATACTTTCTTTGAAATCTAATCTTATTAACTTATCTTAAAATGGCGTACACCGAAAAGCTCCAATTAACTTGGACCGAACAAATGAACAAATGTGATTGAAAAAGGAATAAAAAGCTGATGAAACAATATCCAATGTGCGGTTAAGAAAACCAGTCTTCGAGTCAACCGGACCGAAATACATTTTTGTCACAGGTGGAGTGATGTCGGGCTTAGGTAAAGGTGTCATATCCGCATCCACGGCAAAACTTCTGCAGCTTACCGGGTTAAAAGTATCATGTGTTAAAATTGATCCATATGTAAACTACGATGCTGGAACTATGAATCCAGTTGCACACGGAGAGGTTTTTGTTACAAAAGATGGAGGGGAGTGTGATATGGATTTGGGCAATTATGAACGTTTCTTGGATATTGCATTGACAAGGGAACACAATATTACAACTGGAGGGGTCTATCTAGAGGTAATCCAGCTTGAGAGAAAAGGAAAGTACCTTGGCAAATGTGTCCAGATCATTCCGCATATTACAGACAAGATCAAAGATAAGATCAGAAAGATTGTACGAGACGAAGAACTGGATGTAGTCGTGGTAGAATGTGGAGGAACGGTTGGAGATATAGAAAGCTTGCCCTTCCTCGAAGCATTTAGACAAATCGAATTGGAAGAAGGAGAATCGGACACTCTATTCATCCATGTTACTCTCGCCCCGGTATTGGACGTAGTAGGCGAGCAGAAGACTAAACCAACACAACATAGCGTACAGGAACTCAGAAGAATTGGTATTCAACCTGATATATTGGCTGTCAGGTGCAGAGAGCCGCTGACTACGGAGACTAGGAGAAAAATATCCCTATTCGCGAGCGTAAATGAAAGAGCTGTCATTTCCTGCTATGACGTTACATCTATCTATCAGGTTCCAGAAATACTTGAAGCGCAAGGAATGCTTAGTGCTATATCTGAGAAAATAGTCCTAAAAAGGAATAGACTCCATTGGTCCAAGTGGAAGCAAATTTCAAAGTCGTCATACAATTTTGATTCTGTTGGCCTAAAAATTGCCGCGATTGGTAAGTATGTCATCCTTCCAGATAGCTACGTAAGTGTGTATCACGCGTTATGGCACGCAGGTGCACATATCGGAAGCAAGATCGACTTAACTTGGGTTGACTCGGAGAAATTTGAAAATAGCTCAGCGGGTTCGAAGCTAAGGTACTTTGACAGCTTTAATGGGATTATTGCTCCCGGAGGATTTGGAAAACGTGGCAGCGAAGGAATAATAAACATAGCCAATTATGCGAGGATAAAGAGAATTCCGTATCTGGGAATATGTTTTGGATTTCAGCTTGCGATAGTTGCATTTGCAAGAAACGTATGTATGCTGGATAAGGCTAATTCCACTGAATTAGATCCAGACACAGATTATCCCGTGATAAAATATATGCCTGAGCAAGATTTACAAAAGGAAACTGGCGGCTCAATGCGACTTGGGGAGCATGAGATTGAGATCCTAAGGAGTAGTATTGCCAGAAGGCTATATGGAAGTAGATTCATTTATAGAAGGCATAGGCACAGATTCGAATTCAACCAGGATTACCGTCAAAAGATAGAAGAGATGGGGATGATCCCATCGGCTCACTCTGATAGGGGCCTGAGAACTGAAACCATTGAAATACCAGAGCATCCCTTCTACTTTGGGGTTCAATACCACTCTGAATTCCATAGCAGGCCAGGACGACCAGAGGAGTCCTTTGGCGCTTTCGTGAAAGCGGCTTCAATTAGATCCTAAGTTCATAAATTTTTTGCCTGGCGTCTCTTAAAGATGTCTTTCTGTTCACTAACCCTCTAGTAAGAAGATGACTTAAGGAAAGCCTTACAGTCCTTTCCGGAAGCATAGTTCTGGCGGAAAGATCCTTCTGACTTAATGCCCCTTCGTATTCTAATGTCTTAAGGACTAGCTTGGCACTTGGAGGCATACTAAGCAAATCCTCGGCAAGCTTCACCTTTTTAGCTATCATTGATGTAGCGGAAAAATCTCTTGATAACCTGACAAGTCGTGCTGGAAATTCATGTTTGTAACATTCAAGAGTTTTCTTAACTGCTACTCTTGCGCCGCCATCTAGAACAACTTCACAGTGGTATCTACTTGTTATATTGGCCACTTGAAGGTTAGTATCATAAGGTACGATCAGGGGACGTCTAGTATTATCCACAGAATTTACGGATACTACTACAAATACGCGGGATTTTTCCAAAACCATGGGGCCACCGGCTGACATTGAATACGCAGTAGATCCAGTTGGCGTAGAAACAATAACCCCGTCACTACTGTCATGCCATAAATCTTTGCCGTCTATTTTAAGAATGTGCTCCATAAGCATAGCACTTTTACTAGGAAAAACGGCGACATCATTCAAAACCGGTTCTACTTCTCTTCCGTCCACCTTTACAGCTAGGCGGAAAACATTGTCTACTTGATAATCTCCCGCAAGTATCTGTGACAGGGCTGAATCAAGGTACTTGATGTCAAGTTGTGCCAGGAATCCGGTTGCCTCGGACTCGTAAAGGCCAAGCACTGGGGCAGAGTTTGTCACCACCTTATGGAAATAGTCGAGGATTCCTCTGTCCCCACCAAGTACCAAGATCATATCTGCTCTACCGGCCGCGCTATAATCTCCGTCCTTAATTGTAGAGATGCTCATGTTCACAGAATCAAATACTTTCCTGATTTGCGCCAACGAAATACTATCGCTAGGTTCCTCTAAAGATAGAGCGATATTCATGAATACCTAAATAAATTAAATTAGGTAATATTTTTGATTTTGGATACATCCCTCGGTTTTTCCAATGTTTTCCATCCATTATCACGCTGTATAATTCTTCGATATGAAAAATAATCTGAGAAATATGTTTGATAATAGCATATCTCTGAAACAACTTAGAACTGCTTAAAACAAGTAAAGCATGTAGAGCTGAAATTCCCGAGAATTGTACTTCTGATTGCATCTATTCTAATTTCTGAAATATTATGAAGAGATAATTCCATTTTGCTTACAATTCATGCTGGTCACAGTAGAGGTTATGACAGAGAATTCAATATTAGCTTGTGACAATAAAGAAAATGGGAAAGAATCTACAGTTTAGAGGGAGAGCATTTGGGATGGCGGCTCCCCTGTTAAACTGTATTATGAAACAGGTATCTGGAACGAGCTATAAATCTTCTGGAGTATTTTGGCTAACAAAGGCGTTAAAGATTTTATGCCTCCCTCTAAATACTGTTAAAATGACTGAAAAATGCTTAAAATGTTAGGATAGACTGTGCAGTATTGCCATAAGATTTAAAGGATAGAAAAAGAAGAATGCTACCAGCATGCCGAAAAAGAGGACTAGCAGAGGGCGGACCAAAGGTGGTAAGGGAAGTTCTGGTACGGTTCATTGTAGTCAGTGTGGAGCAATGGTACCCAGAGATAAGGCAAAGAAGATCACTGGAAGAATAACACTTGTAGAACCTACTCTCGCCAAAGAATTAAGAGCGCAGGGTGCATACATAGCACCATCAACTGATGTGAAATTTTACTGTGTATCTTGTGCAGTCCACAGGGGTGTGGTCAAGGTAAGATCTGAAACCGATCGGCGCACAACAGGTAGACTCAGATAAGTATTTACAATTTCTGGATCGTAAAAGACACTCTCTGAAATAGGGTGACTCCTGCAAGGATACACACCAGAATAACAGCGCCTTGTAATATCCCTTCTACGGGTATCAATCCCAGTATTCCGATAAGAAGTAATCTCTCGGCTCTTTCCCCTATTCCAATCCCCTTCAGATCGAATCCGACCGCTTCAGACTTCGCACGTGTATAGCTCACCAGTAGAGATGTAGATATGGCAATTTGAGAAATTATTGGATTGACCAGTCCTCCTATTGCCAGACCGATAAAAATTATTGATTCCGATATCTTATCAAACACCGAGTCCAAATAGGCTCCCTTTTTGCTGCTTTGCTTAGTTACTCGGGCGACACACCCGTCCACTATATCGAAGAACCCCGAAAATAGAAGCAATATACTCCCGACCATGGAGGAGAGATACCAATTGCTCCCAAAGTATATCGCCGACATATACGTTAGACCGCTAGACGCCGCAAGAATAAGACTAAGCGTGGTCCAGAAAATTGGGCTCATTCCAGTGGAAGCGAATAGAGAGCCCATTTTGTCTAATCCAGGATTTATGGCTTGCCTTAACTTGTTTAACACACCCTTTATCCCCTGTGCGAATATATTAAATTCATTACCACATTACTGAAGTTAGGCTGGGGCCAACGCACGCTTTAATGTCATTGTGCGATAAAATTATTGAAAATCGTTTGGATCTCTAAGAGGAGTATTGCGATTTCTTTGTACATTAATTGATAGACCAACCAGGCCATGAACTACTCAACGAATTTGCTCTTCCTAATAAGGTCATCAATCATTTCCCTTAATGCCATATTTCAAACCATTACCAGAAGCAATGGCGACAAATACACAAAATCAAGACTGCAATATATTTTAGAACTAGACTAATAATATATGGAAGAGAATGATTTTTAACTTGTTCTTCTCGTCAATCTACCTTTTTCAGTAGTGCATTTCATCCTGCGAAATCTCTTTTTCCTCCCTGCTCCCAACTTATACGATGGATGACATTATTCATTCTGACCATGTACTAAGAAGAATAAATAAGACAATGCTAATTGGATCTTATATCAACTAAGATATTCTGATTAAACTAACAGGATCTTAACAGATTTAAACTAATAGCATGGGTAGATTAACCAAATTTGTGTGTCTAGTAAGACATATCTTTACATTTGGTACTGAATATTTTATCTAAGTTTATTTCTTAATTCCTTAATAAGCATTGTTTCGGAGTTAATGCGACCTTTGCAGACAACTGAACGAGACAACAATCGACACTTCGAAGAGTTTCATTGGCCGAATCGGAATAATGCTTGGATCTCTTTTAACAAAATCCTAGTAATAGGACTAGGTCAGTTAGGACTCCCAGTTGCTAAATATGTTAAAGGTAGAGGTTTTGATGTTTATGGATATGATATTAGTCCAAAAGCAATTGAACGT
>Ga0075430_100000415_pt1 | contig 31698 bp, 26 predicted proteins | sample RhiMetdeltSRZDD4_FD_75294 | JGI IMG/M metagenome (GOLD analysis project Ga0075430, IMG submission 75294) | Populus rhizosphere microbial communities from Tennessee, USA - Rhizosphere MetaG P. deltoides SRZDD4 | ecosystem: Host-associated > Plants > Roots > Rhizosphere > Soil | place: USA... | reverse complement strand
AGCTGCGTCGGCGCGTTGATCATCTCGAAGGTGACCTCGAGCGCCTTGCGGTTGTCCACCATCTCCATCGGCTGCGAGGTGAAGAACATCTCGCGCATGTACTCGCTGGGCCTGCGCTTGAGCAGCGGCGCGTCCGAGGTACGCATCATGAATTCGTTGTCGAGCCGTTGCATCATGAACGGGATCCAGGCGAGGCCGGATTCGATCCAGATCGTCTTGAGCTTGGGAAAGCGCTCCGGCATGCCGTTCACCAGCCAGTTCGCCATGTGCAGCATGTTGCACCAGGTGAAGCCGAGCCCGTGCACGGCGATGAAGCGGTTGGTGAGCGCCAGGCTCTGGTCGGCCCAGGTGAATGCCGCGTGGAAGCCGAGCGGCATGTCCCGCTCCTGCAGCATCGAGTACATCTTCATGTACGGATTCTGGTAGTTGCGGGTGTAGTGCGTCGCCGTCACCATGAAGCCGACGACGCCTTTGCGTTCGCCGAACTGCTCGATGATCTTGCAGCACGCTTCGGGATCGTGGAACGGCAGATACAGCATCGACTTGATGCGTGGTTCCTTGTCGAGGATGGTGTCGCAGAGCCAGCGGTTGTAGGCGAACGACAGACCGACCTCGACCTCGTGGCGCGGACAATTCGAGAGATTGAGCATCGGCGTCGGGAACATGACCGCGACGTCGACGCCGAGCTGGTCCATCCAACGCTCCATCAGCACGATGTCGCGATGCGGCTTCGGCGGCACGATCTCGTTCTTGCGCTCGGGATAGCGGGTGATGCGGCCGGCGATCTCCTGGTAGGAGCCGCTCTCCGATGAAATGCCGCCGCGCGACGTGCCCTGGAACTTGGCTTCGTGGCGCAGCACCGGGTCCTCGATGAACTCGGCGATCTCCTTGAACGCCTCGGTTTCGTAGTGGTGCGAGTCGACGTCGGCGATGAAGAAGTCCTCGTAACGGCGATCGATCGCCTGCTCGGCGGCATTCTTCAGGAGCGTGCGGGTATCGAATGTCTCGGAGGAGAGATCGCGGAAGCTGCGGGTATGTTCGTTCATGGTGTCCCTCTGTGTCCGCTCATCATTATTGCTTTGCGCAGTATCTCGTCCGAAACCCGGTTGCCAATTTTTGGGATGATGCGTCAGACCGCGACGTAAATCTCGCCGCCACGCTGCACCACATTGTATTTCTTCAGCCGAATCTGCCGGTCGATGACGTGGCAGCCGTCGGCGAGATGGAACTCATAGCCGTGCCACGGGCAGACGATGTGCATGTCGTCCTCGTCGAAGGTCTGGCCGAGCAGGATGCCGCCCTCGCCGATGCGGTCGACGACCTGTGGCATGCGCAGCCCCTCGCAGGCCGGCCCGCCCTGGTGCGGGCACAGGTTGCGGTAGGCGTAATACTTGTCGCGGTGGCGGATGACGCCGATCTCTTCGCGTCCGACCCGGATCAGTCTCACGCCGCCCTCGGCGATCTCGCCATCCTTGCAAACCAGAACTTCGGGCATTTTTCAGCAGTCCCTTGCTTGCTCGCTGCGTTTCACGGCGGGGCTTTGCCCCGGCCTTCCCTGGAGTCCTTCGTAAGGCGAACAATGCCCGGGTCAAGTCCGGCGCATGACGCCAGCGCATGGCTACCGCCAAGCATCCAGTTCCGGAACCTCGAATTCCTCCCAGCCGGGCACGTCTGCGACTTCCGAGAACGGCTTGCCGAACGGCCGCGTCGCGTCGACGCCGATCGCCGAGGCCACCCGCATGGGACGCGCGATCTTGGGATCGTCTATCGAAGGGTCGGACGGGCCGGCGGGAATATCGCCGACGATGATGACATCCTCCTGCGGCTGAGTGCGGAACGCCATCGCCCATTCCACCTCGGCGGAATTGTGCACGTCGATATCGGGCTCCACGATCACCGTCCACTTCGGGCGGATGTTGCTCGCCATCGCGTTGAGGATCACCTGACGCGGCTCGCCCTTGAAGCGCGGCGTCATCGAGATCACCACGTAGAACGACACGCCGGCCGACGCGCGCACCGACACGTCCTTCACGGTCGGGAACTGCGCCTTGAGCGCGCGCAGGAACGACGCCTCGAACGGGATCTGCTTGAGGATGTGGTTCTCGGTCACCGGCTTGCCGGTGAGCAGGCCCTGGAAGATCGGCTTCTTGCGATGAGTGATGGCGGTGATCTTCCCCACCGGCTTGAGCGAGGCCGGCGTGTAGTAACCGGTGTACTCGCCGAGCGGGCCTTCCATCACCGTGTTGTTCATGTCGACTTCGAATTCGATCACGACCTCGGAGGTCGACGGCACTTCGACGTCGCAGGTCTTGCAATGCGTCAGCTCGACCGGCGCGCCGCGCAAGCCGCCGGCGACCTCCCAGTCGTTGGTCTGGTCGTGCACCTGCACCTGGCAGGTATAGGCGAGGATCGGATCGACGCCGATGATCAGCGCCGCCTTCGGCTTGACGCCCATCTGCTGGCACTTGGTCAAGTTCTTGCCGAAGCGATGGAACGGCTGTGCCGAGAACGACACCGTGTCCTTGTCGAGGATCAGGAAGCGGTAGTGCCCGATGTCGGGGACGCCGGTCTCCGGGTCTTTCGACACCACGATGCCGGGTGTGATGTAGGGGCCGCCGTCCTTCGGGCTGTAGGTCGGGATCGGGAAGCGCCTGATGTCGATGTCGTCGGTGATCACCACCTCGTGGCAGGGCGCGCCGCCGCCGTTGCTGATCGTCGGCTTGATCGGATTGTTCAGCCCGTTGAGCACTTTCTGGGTGACGTTCTTCTCGTCGGTCTCGAAGGCCAGCAACGCGTGCTTGCGGCTGGAATACACGCCGCAGACCAGCGGAAACTCGGTGCCGTTCTTGTTGAAGCTCGTCGCTTTCCGCCCCTTGGCGTAGGCGTGCTTGAGCGCCTTGCCGACGTCGGTGAGTGCGACCGGCTGGTTGATGTCGACGAGCTCACCGTTCTGGCGCAACACATCGAGGAACTGACGGAAATCGTGAAACGGCATTTTCTTGGCTTTCTTCGCGCTTGCTGCTGCCCCTACCGCAGGCCGGTGGAGCCTCCCATGCGTCATTATCGCTCGCCGTGATTGCCCAGGCAAACCGCGGATTGAAGCCGCTCGGCGGCCCGTGCCAGACTTGCCGGATAAACGACAAGAGACGCCTGGGAGTTAAACGCTTGGGGAGTTAACGCATGACGCGCTTCAGCCTTGCGCTGCTATCGCTATGTGTCCTCGTTCCCATTCCCGCTGCCGCGCAGGAGGCGTGGCCCAACCGACAAATCCGCATGGTGGTCCCGCTGCCCGCGGGCGCGTCGGTCGACGTTGTCGGCCGGCTGGTCGCGGCCAAGCTCGGCGAACGGCTGGGGCAGACCGTCGTGATCGAGAACCGCGCCGGCGCGAGCGGCGCCATCGGCGCCGATGCGGTCGCGAAGGCCGCGCCTGACGGCTACACGCTGGGGATGGCGACAACCACCACACACGTCACCAACGCCATCGTCAATTCCAAGCTCACCTACGACCCGGTGAAGGACTTCACGCCGATCGCCATGATCGGCGTTGTGCCGTATGCGCTATCGGTGTCGCCGAAGCTGCCGGTGAAAGATGTGCGCGCGCTGATCGCGCTCGCGAAATCGAAGCCCGGCATGCTGAACTATTCGTCGGTCGGCCTCGGTAGCGTCGCGCACCTCGCGACCGAGCTGCTCTCGAACATGACTGGCATCAAGCTCAACCACATACCGTATCGCGCTGCGTCGCAGGCGGTGATCGATCTCGCCGAAGGCCGCATCGACATCACCTTCGGCACGCTCGGGTCGAGCCTGCCGTTGATCAAGGACGGCAAGATCAAGATCCTGGCGGTGAGCACCGCGCGGCGTGCGAGCCAGGTCCCGGATATCCCGACGCTGGTCGAGGCCGGCGTGCCCGGCTTCGAGACCTCGCTGTGGTTTGCGCTGGTGGGGCCGCCGGGCCTACCGGCGACGATCACGGCGCGGCTCAACAAGGAGGTCAATGCGATCATCACCGATCCGTCGGTGATGAAGGGCTTCGACCTGCAGGCGATGCAGCCCGATCCGATCCCGCTCGATCGCATGGGTAATGTGATCCGCGACGACCTCACGCGCTGGCGCGAGATCGCCGCCAAGGCGGGCGTGAAGGCGGAGTGACCTAAAGACGTGCCATGGACGCGGTGCATGTCGCTGTGCCCTCGCCCCGCTTTAGCGGGGAGAGAGCTTGAAGGTATTTCAACGAGTCCCGACTGGGTGAGGGGCATCCCATCACCAACATCAGAAATTGCGGAGAATCCCCCTCGCCCAATTCCCGATGTCGCGAGACCACCTCGCCCTCTCCCCGCAAGCGGGGCGAGGGCACAGCAACTGACGCCGTTGCGCGCTGCTACAACCCCAACAATCGCTTCGCATTCCCTCCCGCGATCGCCGCGATCGTCGAGGCATCGAACTCGGGCACATCGACCACATGCCCGACCGGATCGTAGTCCGCCATGTCGAACGGATAGTCGGTGCCCATGATGATGCGGTCTGCCCCATAAAGCCGCACCAGTTCCGCAAGCTGGTACGGCGTGAACACCACCGAATCGAAATAGATCTTCTTGAGGTAGCTGGTCGGCGGATGCGGCAGGTTGCCGTGCGCGTCAGAGCGCGCGCCCCAGGCGTGGTCGATGCGGCCGGAATAGCCGGCGAGATAGCCGCCACCGTGCACCGAAAGGATCTTCAGGTTCGGGTGCCGCTCCAGCACGCCGTCGAAGATCAGGTAGTGCAGCGCGATGGTGGTATCGAGCGGATTGCCGATGGTGTTGTTGAAGGAAAAGCGCGCCAGCCGTTTCGCTTCGCTGAAGCCGAGCGGATGCAGCACCACCAGCGCCTGCAATTCCTCGGCCTTTTTCCAGAACGGCGCGAAGGCCGGATCAGATAGCTCCTGCCCGTTCACATTGGTGAGTATCTGCACGCCCTTGAGCCCGAGCGTCTTCACGCAACGCTCGAGCTCGTTCGCGGCCTCTTCTCCGGCCGGCAATGGCGCGCTGCCGAGTCCGGCGAAACGGTCGGGCTTGCCGGCGACGAATTCGGCGATGCCGTCATTGACGATCTTCGCGGCTCCGACTGCGATGTCAGGCGGCACCGTGTAGTAGCACTGCGGCGGTGACGGCATCACCAGCTGGAAGTCGATGCCCATGGCGTCGAGATCCTTCAGCCGCTGGTCGTAGCCGGTGATGCGCGGCCGGATGTCGGCTTCCTGCTTCTGGTTGATCGCGCGCGTCTCGTCGTTGGCGTACATCACCATCGCGTTCTTCATCGGATCGAAGTGCGGCTTCACGAACTCAGCCGCCGCGGGCACCGCGACATGCGAATGAATGTCGATGGTGATGCTCTGCGGCCGCGTTTGACGTCCCGGCTTGCCGTGTTTGCGGGCGGCGGTCGGCTCGTACTTGTTCCACAGGTTCATCGGGTGCTTTCTCTCTCCGTCATTCCGGGGCGCGCGAAGCGCGAGCCCGGAATCTATACTCCGCAGTGGTGGTTATGGATTCCGGGCCCGGCGCGGAGTTTATCATCGGGCCGCGCGTCGCGCGGACCTGGTGGCGCCGTCCCGGAATGACTGGCGAGAGGATCCCGCTTTTTTTCCGCGGCGGGATCGCCGGTACCAGCACGAAGGCCTGCCGCCTGCCGCCGAAGTGCAGCGTGGTGACGCCGGAGAATATTTTCGGCGGCCGGTCGCGCGGATCATCATGCAGGAACGGCCCGCAGCCGGTCAGCTCGTTCTTGAAGTTCGAGAGCTTGCCGCCGCTCGGGCCGGGATAGACGTAGTCCTTGCCGCGGATCGAGAGCCCGAGGCGATAGCCCTTCGGGATGACGATCGAGGTCGGCCAGATCTCGACGTCGAGTTCCACCACCTCGCCCTTCTTGAGCGGCTGTTTCTTGTCGTGGCTGTGATAGGGCCGCCACGGTGTCGAAAGCTTCTTGTCGAGCTTGCGATGCGAGGCCCGGAGCCAGCCCTGCGCCACCGGCGTATGCGGATCGATCGCGCCCTGGAACACGACCTCTTTCATGTCAGGCGAGAACACGCGCACCACCACGAAGATGTCGGCGTCGCTGGTCGAGGACGATACGAACAGCTTCAGCGACGACGGTCCGGTGATCTCGATATCGGTCTGCGACGGCTCGGTCAGGAACGTGACGCCGTCGCCCATCGCGTCGAAGCTGATGCTGGGTGCCTTGCCTTTGGGTGGCGTGCTGCGGAGCGACCCATCGAGCGGATGCAGGTAGATCTTGCGCCAGACCGTGCGCTTGAGCGGCCACTCGCCCTCGTGGCGTTCGACGAATTTGTCGGTGTGACGCACCTGCAGCTGTACGCGCGGCTGCTTGTCCCAGCCGTTCTTCTTGCCGTGCAGGAAATAGTCGAAGAAGCGAAGCTGCAGTTCGCGGCCGTAGTCGGTGTAGAAATGCGTCCAGTGCTCGATGCCGTGCACCTCCAACCATTTATTCTTGGCAGCGGCGCGGAAGAAGCCCTCGAAATTGCCGCGTGGGTGCAGCGGCTGGCCGCCCCAGTTGGCGGATGAGAGGAACGGTGTCGTCACCTTCGACCAGACCGGCGCGCGGGCGCGGTGGTAGTCGTCTTCCAGCGGATGGGCGCGGATGTCGTCGCCGAACGGCACGCGGTTGCTGGCGAGCTCCTGCTCCGACAACGTATCCGGCCCGCACACCAGTTCGCCGTGCACGCGGCTGCGCTTGCCGCGTTCGCCGGCGCCGTATTGCACGGTCTTCACCTGCATGTCGTACCAGTTTTCCCAGAACGTGCAGAGGATGCCGCCGTGGTGCGTCATGTCGCGATACCAGTCGGCGCAACCCTCCCAGATGCACATCGCGGCGAGGTGCGGCGGCTGCAGCGTCGCGACGTGCCACTGGTTCGAGCCGTAATAGGAAATGCCGTTGAGCCCGATCTTGCCGTTCGACCACGGCTGCACGGCGGCCCATTCGATGCAGTCGTAGTAGTCCTTGGTCTCGCGCGGCGAGAACGGATCGACCCGGCCGGGCGAACAACCGGCGCCGCGTGAATCCACGCGCACGCAGACGTAATTGTGCGGCACCCATTTCTCGGGATCGACCACTTCCCACTGCTGGTAGAGGTTCGACGATCCGGCGGTCACATCGGGATGTTCGCGCGCCATGCGTTCCCACGCGCTCGGATACCCGTCCTGGAACGCGAGGCCCTTGGCGTAGGGGCCGTAGGTGAGGATGACCGGATAGTGGCCGTCCGCGACCGGCCGGAATACGTCGGCGCGCAGCACCAGCCCGTCGTCCATCGTGATCGGCACGTCCCAATCGACGCGCATGCCGTCGCGGACTTCGCTGCGAAGATTCAAGATCGGTCTGTTCACGGGGACCCTCGATCCGTCGGGAGCTGCGCGCGTGAACGCGCCTGTGGCTCGGGCGCCTCAGGGTGACGGATCGAGGTACGCGTGTGAAGACCCTGATTGCACCTCTCCCCGCAATCGCGGGGAGCAAAGTGCCGCGGCGCTTGGCCTACTTCTTCGGCGGCGAGGCCGCGAACTTCGAGCCGCGCACGCACATGCGGCCGCGCGGGTCCTGCCAGAGCTTCTCGGTCGCGTGCAGGTGGCCGATGGCGCGGGCGACGGTGCGGAAATCATACGCCGAGAATTTCTCCGCGATGTCGGTGTAGTAGAGCGGCGCTTCGTCGATCGTCGCGAGGATCAGCTTCGCCAGCGCCGCCACTTCAGCGTCGTCCGCCGCCTTGCCGGCCGCGTCCTTCTTGCCGTTGACGTAGTCGTCGATCTTCGCGGTCTCGGCATAGGCGTAGGTGATGCGCTCGTAGTGCTCCTTCGGGATGCCGTCCGGGATCGTCGCATCGATGCCGACCTTGGCGCCGGTCGGCACGATGCCCGCACCCTGCAGCAGGCTCGGGTCAAGCGGCTTGGCCCGCGCATTGCCGATGATCATCACGTCCTTGTCGCCCTGCACGCGGGTGGCGATCGCCCACTCGACGTCCATCGGATCGAAGACGTCGATGTCGTCGTCCACGACCACTACGTGCTTGAGGTCCATCACCGAAAGCGCCGCGAGCAACGCATTCTTGGCCTCGCCCGGCTGCTTCTTGATCGAGATGACGGCGTGCCAGAATGCGCAGCCGCCGAGCGTGACGTTGATGTCCTTGACCTGCACGCCCGCGGTGCGCAGCGCCTGCCGGATCGCGGCATAGCGCGTCGGCGCCGCCAGCCAGGTGTTCTCCCACGGCATATGCAGGTTGTAGTAGATCGCGTCCTTGCGCATCGAGATCGCCTTGATGCGCACCAGCGGGTTCCAGTGCAGGCCGCCCATCAGCCGCGTGAACTCGCCGAAGCGTCCCTCCGGCCAGGTCCAGCCGGTCGGCAGGATCTCGCCCTCCAGCACGATTTCGGCGTCGGCAATGTAGGGCACGTCGATGGTGGAGCAGGGCGCGAGCTCGACCGGCATGCCGCGCAGTCCCCCGGCGATCGCCATCTCGTCGACGCCGAGCGGTGCGCGATAGCCCGAGCCGGTGATCTCGATCGGATGGGTACCGATCGAGATCGAGATCGGCAGCGGCTCCTTGCGCTCGAGCGCGCGTTGCGCAAACAGCCGCATGTTGTTCGGCGTGACGATGTCGATGCCGGTGAGGTTCTTTTCCTTCACGATGAAGCGGTAGATACCGGAATTGATGCCGAGCTCGGGATCGCGCGCGATCACCACGCCGGCGGTGATCATCGGGCCGCCGTCGTAGATCGACGACATCGGAATCGGGATTTTGTAGAGATCGACCTCGTCGCCGGTCATCACCACCTCGCGCGTCGGCGAGGTCTTCACGTGTTTCGGCGGGATCGGCTTGGCGATGGCGGCGGCGAGCTTGTCTTCGATCTCGCGATAGGTCTCGGCGCCGAGCCCCATCATCGCGCGCTCACGCGAGCGGATGATGCCGGAAACCACCGGAATGTCGTAGCCGATCACTTTGTGGAAGAAGAGCGCGGTCTTCGCCTGATCCACCAGCGTCGCGATGTGGCGGATGTCGACGGGCTGATGCAGGTCGACAAGCTCGCCGGTCTGTCGCAGCCGGTCGAGAAACTGACGGAAGTTTTCCTGCATGACGCACTCCGAAAATTGGATCGGCGATGGGTAGCCGAACGGCATCCTCTGTCAATCAAAGGTGCTGGAGCGGATGACGGCCGGTCGGCCCGCTTGTGGGAGGGATAGCGGATCGTCCGGCCGTCAGGGGCTTGCAACGAGTAGAATATCCTAAATAATCGTTATTATGCAATACGATCATGCTAATTTTATTCTCAATAATAGTATGACTTGCCAAAATCATATACTTATATAGAATATTGCTACTGAATCGAATGCGTTTTGGAGCATGCCATGCTGCAAACCCGCCCTGCCGGGCTTGAATCGCCCTCGAGGCCCGTCATCGCGAGCCCCGCGCTGACCTATCCGCTCGCTCTGCTGATGGCGCAGATCGGCGATGCCTGCGACGGCCCGGCCGACGCGATGGCAGTTTGCATCACCAACGCGCTGCGCAACGCCGCCCTGGTTCCAAACCTGCTGTCGGAGGAGCTGCGCGCCCCGCGCGCCGGTTGCTACGCCCGCCACACCATCGCCGCCGATCCGGCCGGCCGCTTCACGCTGCTCGCGATCGTGTGGAGCCCGGGCCAGTTCAGCATGCCGCATGCCCACGACACCTGGTGCGCCTATGCGGTGGCGGAGAATACGCTCACTGAAACCCTGTTCGACTTCGACCCGCAGAGCGGCAAGGCCATCGCAGGCGATACAGCGCAGCGCGATCCGGGCTATGCTTGTTTTGCCCCGGCCGGACTTGAACAAATCCACCGGCTTGGTAATGCCGGGGGCACTGGCGCGATCTCGATCCATGCCTATGGCGTCGAGGGCTCGCGCGTCGGAACGCATGTCAATCGGCTGATGGACGTCGTCGAACGCGAAAGGTGAGTCTCGTGAGTGGTACGATGAAGGCGCTGCTGCTGCGTGAGCACGGAGGTCTCGAAAATCTCGAGGTGGTGACCGACAAGCCGATCCCGCAGGCGGTCGAAGGCCATGTTGTCATCCGTGTCCGCGCTTCTTCCTTCAACTACCACGACGTTTTCACCATGCGCGGCATGCCCGGCATCAAGGTGCCGCTGCCGGTCGTCATCGGCCTCGACATGGCCGGCGAGATTTCCGAGGTCGGCCCGGGTGTCACCGGCTGGAAGGCCGGCGACCGCGTGCTGGTCAATCCGCTCAACAAGAAAAAGGGCCTGATGGGCGAGATGCTCGACGGCGGCATGGCGGAATACTGCCTGGTTGCCGCCGACCAGCTGGTCGCCATGCCCAACGGCGTGACGTTCGAAGAAGCCGCATCGCTGCCGGTCGCCTACGGCACCGCGCACCGCATGATCGTCACCCACAACACCATCAAGAAGGGCGACAAGGTCGTCATCCTCGGCGCCTCGGGCGGCGTCGGCACCGGCTGCGTGATCCTGTGCAAGCTGTTCGGTGCGGAAGTGATCTCCTGCACGTCGAGCCCGGAGAAGGTGGACGCACTCAAGAAGCTCGGCTCCGACGAGGTGCTCAACATCAAGGAAACCGACTTCTCGAAATGGGCGGTCGAGAAATACGGCAAGCCGCAGCGGCGTAACTATGACGGCGGTGTCGATGTGGTGATCAATTTCACCGGCGGCGACACCTGGCATCCGTCACTGCGCTGCCTCAAGCGCGGCGGCAAGCTCTTGGTGTGCGGCGCGACCGCCGGCTACGACCCGAAAGAGGATCTACGCTACATCTGGAGCTTCGAGCTCAACATCATCGGCTCGAACAGTTTCTACGACGAGGATCTGAAGGGTCTGATGGCGCTGATCGCCGAGGGCAAGATGAAGCCGGTGATCGACAAGGTGCTGCCGCTCGAACAGGCCCGCGAGGGTCTGCGCCTGATCCAGGACCGCGAGGTCATCGGCAAGGTCGTGGTGGCGCCGTAATCCCTTATCCGTCATCCTGAGGTGGCCGCTCGGCGGCCCTCGAAGGATGCACGGCCACCGACCGGGCCGTCGCCCTTCGAGGCTCGCTTCGGTCGCACCTCGGGGTGACGGCGATAGTTCAGGAGCAAATTTCATGTCCGAAGAGATCACTCTCGAAAAGGCCCAGGCCTCCATCACCCGCGGGCCCTATCATCAGTGGCTCGGGCTGAAGGTCATCGCGCTGCATGACGACGGCATCGAGGTAAAGGCGACCTGGCGTGAGGAGTGGGTGGTCAATCCCGAGCGGCGCTACACCCATGGCGGTATCCTGGCGGCGCTGGTCGATCTCGCTGCGGATTGGGCGATGCTCAAGAAACTCGGCCGTCCGGTGCCGACCATCGACCTGCGGGTCGACTACCACGCCGCCGCCATGCCCGGCGACCTGACCGCGAAGGGCAAGGTGGTACGGCAGGGCGGGCAATTTTCCTGCTGCGAAGCGCATGTCTACGACAAGGACGGCAAGCTCGTCGCCTCGGGCCGCGGCACTTATTTCACCGCGCCACCGCCGACGCCGAAGGGCTGATCGAGGCTACGCACGATGCCGACCTTCACCAACCTCGGCGACCTGATCGACCGCGACCGTGACATGTCCAAGGTCGCGGTGGTCGATCTCGGCGGCGAGGATCCGCCGCGCGAGTTCACCTACCTCGAGCTTGATTCGATGGCGAATGGTGTTGCGCGGGCGCTGACCCGGCGCGGCCTCGCTCGCGGTGACCGGGTCGCGATCCTCTCGGCCAATCGCGCCGAATATCTCGCCGCCTATTATGGCATCATGCGTGCGGGCTTCGTCGCGGTGCCGGTGAATTTCAAGTTCCCGCGGCAGACCATCCATTTCATCATCAAGGATTCCGGCGCCAAGCTCGTGTTCTGCGATCCGCAGCGGCGCAAGGATTGTCCGGGCGATCTGCCGGTGGTCACGTTCGGCGCGGAGGGTGACGATAGTTTCGATACGTTCCTGGACGAGGGGCCATTCGGCGCGATCGTGCCCGCGGACCGCGAGCCGGCGATGTTCCTCTACACCTCGGGCTCGACCGGAACGCCCAAGGGTGTCGTGCTCTCACACCAGAGCCACCTCTGGGTCGTGCAGGCGCGGCTCACGCCTGGGCTCGACCGCCACCGCTATCTGATCGCCGCACCGCTCTACCACATGAACGCGCTGGCGCTGTCCAAACTGGCCTGCGCCGCGCACGCCACCATCGTGCTGCTGCCGCAGTTCACCGCGCGCGCCTATATCGAGGCGATCGAACGCTATCGCGCCACCTGGCTCACGGCGGTGCCGCCGATGATGGCGATGATGCTGCGCGAATCCGATCTGATGGCGAGCACCGACCTGTCCAGTGTCGAGTTCATCCGCATGGGCTCGGCGCCGGTGAGCCAGAGCCTGATGCAGGCGATCCACCGCGCGCTGCCGAAGGCGGCCGTGACCAATGCCTACGGCACCACGGAGGCGGGACCGGTCGTGTTCGGCCCGCATCCGAAAGGATTGCAGCAGCCGGAGATGTCGGTCGGTTATCCACATCCGCAAGTGCAACTGCGTCTCGTCGACGGCGACAACCGCAACGCCGGGCAGGGCGTGCTCGAGATGAAGTCTCCCGCGGTGATGAACGGCTATCACAACCGCCCGGACGTGCCGACGCCGATCACGCAGGACGGCTTCTACATCACCGGTGACGTGTTCCGCCGCGACGAGAACGGCTTCCACTATTTTGTTGGGCGCACCGACGACATGTTTGTGTCGGGTGGCGAGAACATCTATCCCGCCGATGTCGAACGGATGCTGGAGCGCCATCCCGGCGTCGCGCAGGCCGCGGTGGTGCCGGTCGATGACGACATCAAGGGCACGAAGCCGGTCGCGTTCGTGATCCCGAAATCCGGACAGTCACCGAGCGAGGACGAGATCAAGAAATTCGCGCTCGCCAACGCGCCGGCCTATCAGCACCCGCGTTCGGTCTGGTTCGTGGACGAACTGCCGCTCGCGTCGACCAACAAGGTCGACCGCAACCAGCTGATCCGGACCGCGGCCGAGCGCGTGCGCGCGGCGCAGCAGGTGTCGTAAGGTTATTGTGACGGATTCCGCTCGTCCCCGCGAATGCGGGGACCCAGTTCAAGAAAGACTCTGGATTCCCGCTTGCGCGGGAATGAGTGGAGGGATGATCAGGGTTGCTGCAGCCCAGCCGTCGCCAGCACCGGCCGCCAGCGGTCGTCCTCTTCTTTCAGGAACGCCCGCATCTTGTCCGGGCTCGATCCGATGATCGGCTCGAGGCCCTGGTCGGTCAGCGCCTTCTGCATCGCCGGGTCCTGCATCAGCTTCTGCGTGGCCTCATAGACTTGGTCGACGATCGGCTTGGGTGTTCCCGCGGGCGCGAGAAGTCCGGTGAACAGCGTCGCCACCATGTTCGGCAGCCCCGCCTCGACGGCGGTCGGGAAGTTCGGCGCGCCCTTGAGGCGATCCTGCGACGTCACCGCGAGGATGCGGACTTTGCCGGAGTCGTGCAGTTGCAGGAGCTGGCCGGTCACGTTGATGGTCGCGTACTGCACCGCGCCGCCAACGAGATCGTTGATGCTCGGGCCGGCGCCCTTGTAGGGCACGTGCACGATCTTCGGCGTATCGGTCAGGTGCTTGAGCAATTCGCCGGCAAGATGCGTCATGGTGCCGGCGCCCGCCGAGCCATACGAAATCTTGTCCTGGTTGGCTTTGATGTAGGCGATGAACTCCTTGAGGTTCTTCGCCGGCACGCTCGGGTTCACGATGATGCCGCTCGCGGACACCGCAAGAACCGAGATCGGCTCGAAGTCCTTGGTCGCGTTGTAGGGGATCTTCGGCATGATCGCCGGATTGATCACCATGGTGCTGGTGTTGCAGAGCCCGAGCGTATAGCCGTCGGGCTTGGCGCGAGCGACCTCGGCCATGCCGATGGTGCCGCCGGCGCCGCCGACGTTCTCGACGACGATCGTGCCGAGATGCGGCTTGATCCGTTCCGCGAACTGGCGCGCGACGGCGTCGACCACGCCGCCCGCAGCAAACGGAACGATCAGCCTGATCGGCCGCTCCGGATATTTCGCCTGGGCGAACGCCGGCAGCGGCGCGAGGGCCGATGCCGAGAGCGCGATGCCGCCGCCGAGGATCTCACGTCTGTTCATCAATCCGCTCCGAATCCAGCTTGGAATCGATCCAATGTCGTAGACAATCTAGTCATATGGTCCATTGATGTCTCCTAAGATGGTTAGGCGTGTCCAACGCTTTGATGGCTCAAAATGGCGCAAACGATAGAAACTGACCGCCCGTTACCGTTTGGAGATGAAATTTTTCTCGACCATGTCGGCCATTTCGTCCGCGACCGGGACGCGGCCGGTGCGGCGCTGCAGCGCGCCGGCTTCGCGCCGACGCCGGTGTCGGTGCAGGTGGCGCCCGATGGCGGCCCGACCGGAACTGGCAATGTCTGCGCGATGATGACGCGCGGCTACATCGAGGTCCTGTTCAAGACCGCCGATACGCCGCTTGGACGCGAGTTCGAAGCGGCGCTCAACCGCCATTCCGGGCTCCAACTTGCGGCGTTCGCCGTCGCCGATGCCAACGCGTGGCACCGCCGGCTCGGTGAAGCCGGCTTCCGCACGCGACCGATTGCGCCGTTCTCGCGGCCGGTCGACACCGTGACCGGGAAGGATACCGCCGCCTTCACGGTGGCGCGCGTCGAACCTGGCGAGATGGTGGAAGGCCGCATCCAGATGCTCACCCATCACACCGAGCATGCTGTGTGGCAGCCGCGCTGGCTCGCGCATCCGAATGGCGCGGTCGGGCTCGCGAGCCTCGCGATCGTTGTGGCCGATGTTGACGAAGCGGCGGCGCGCTACGCGCGCTTCATGCATCGGCCGGCGCAGCCGACGCGGGCAGGGCAGGCGGTGCAACTCGACCGTGGCCGGATCGATCTGGTGACGCGCGAGGCGTTTGCGGCGGTGCTGCCGGAGATCGCGATCCCATCGCTGCCGTTCATCGGCGCTTGCGGCCTGACGGTGACGTCGCTCGACGGGGTGGAGGCGACGCTGCGGCGCGGCGGCCTGTCATCCCGCCGCGCGGGCAATGTCGTGGTCGCACCGTTTCCCGAAGAGTTAGGCAACGGCGCGTGGTTGTTCAGCGAAGATAGTAGGATTTCGATCTTCCGCTGATGTCTCTCGGCCTCATGGTGAGGAGCACGCCACAGCAGGCGCAGCCTGCGTACACTTGGCTGCGTGCGTACGTCTCGAACAACGCAAGTCGGGTTTACCCGACTTGCCCACGTTGAGTTGCCGATCTCGGGTAGACCCGAGATCGGGTGCCGCCCATCCTTCGAGACGCGCCTTTCGGCGCTCCTCAGGATGAGGGCGGAGGCAGAGCTACTTCGCCAGGATCCCGCGCAGCCGCTCGGTGACCGCCTCAGGCGTGGCGTAGATGTCGGCGATCAGTTTCTGCGCGGCTTCGCCCGAGGTCTGGTCAAGCTCGTCGCCGAAGGTCTTGACCGCCTCGGCGCGCAACTCCTTGTCCTTGAGCGCTTCCGCGAACGCCCTGCGCAATTCCGCGGTACGCGCCGCCGGCATCCCGGGCGGACCGAAGAACGGCTTGTTGAGCGCCAGCGGGCCGAACATCAGGGTCATCATCTGCCGGGTCGCTTCGTCCTTGGCGAAATCGAGCGCCAGCGGCGCGTCGACCTTGGGGTTCTTTTCGAGCGCGAGCTGCAGCAGGTAGGTCACCTTCTTGTCGCGCACCCAGTCGGGCTTGGTGCTGTTGAGGCTCGACCAGCCCCAGCCGCAGCGCCCGTCGACCTCGCCGCGCTCGATCGCGATGATCGTCTCTTGTGAGCCGAGATAGCCGGTGATGACCCGGAATTTCGTTCCCATCACCTCGTTGAGAAACATCGGATAGATGTCGGTCGACGAGCCGGCGCCGGTGCCGGCGACGTTCATCGGCGTGTCGATCACGTCCTTGATGGTCTTGAACTTCGACGCACCCCAGGCGAGGCAAAGCGTGACGTCCTTGTCCATCGCCGCCAGCATCGTGAAGTCGGTCATGCGGTAGCCGATCTGGCGCTTGCCGATCAGTGGCTCGATGATCGGGCCGGGCGCCACCGTGCCGAGCACGGTGCCGTCACGCGGGGCGATCTTGTTCATATGGTCGATCATGCGGATGCCGCCGGCGCCCGGCATCAATTGCGCAACCACGTTGGGATTGCCCGCGATGTACTTGCCAAGGTGCCGCGCCATCACCCGCGCGCCGATGTCGATACCGCCGCCGGCGGTTCCCGCGACCAGAAGGGTGATCTGCTTGCCCTTGTAGAAATCTTGCGCTTGCGCAGGTGCGCCGATGAGGAACGATGCCGCGAGAGCCAACGCGCGGAACGCCGTCATCGCATTAGTCTCCCAATAGCTTGCGCATGCGCGCGACTGCCGCTTCGCCGCTGGTCAGTGTTTTCGCCGCAAGGTCCGGCGGCATCTTGGCACGGGCCGGGGCCATCGAGATCATGCTGAGCACGACGGTGTTGAAATCGCCGGCCGCCGCCGATTGCTCCGCGATCAGGCGGTCATGCCGGTCGGTGTCGCCGGCAAGGAGCGCGTCGCGCGCGCCGGAAATCCAGACCTCCTTGATGGCAGGCGACTTGCCGGCCGCCTTGGCCGCGGCGTCGAGCGTACCGCGCACCACCGGCATCGCGCGCTTCTGGGTCGACACCACGAGGATCGAGCCGCCGCGCGCGACCGCTTCGTCCATCATCGCTTCCTCGATGCGCAGCACCGGCACGCGCATGCCCTTGCGGCCTTCGTCCACCGCCGGGCCGAAGGTCGAGCCGGAGAACACGATGCCGTCGGCGCCGCTCGACTCGCAGTGGCGCAACAGGCTCGCGACGCGGGCCAGCAGTCCCGGCGTCACCTCGCCGTTGGCGCCGACGTCGGCATAGAGCGACTCGTCGAGCAGGTTGAGCACCTGCGCCTGCGGCCACAGTGTTTTGAATGCTTCGTCGACCGGCGCTAGTGCGAGCGGGGTGGGATGAACCAGGAAGATGCGTTTAGCCATGGGATTTCTTTGTCGCTGTTATGGAAAGTCGCGCGGCAGATCCGGTGCGCTCCCTCGCCCCGTTCTTACGGGGAGAGGGGTGGGGTGAGGGGCAGCTTAGGTCTTCGGCTTTGCGAGGGCGTCGATCAGCGGCGTCACGTCCGCCGCCTGGTCGATGTCCCACAGCCGCTGCGCCAGTTCCTGCGCCTTCGCGCCATGCACCGGCTCGACCAGGCCGATGAATTTCGCCTTCAGGCCGTCGTCGTCGAGTGGGACCAACCGCGAGCCCATCGCCTCGTCGGCCTGCTTGACGAACTTGCCCTTCGGCGTGGTCACGGTCACCCGCGCCGGTCGGAGTTTCGGATAGAGCCGGTCGATCTCATGCGGTGCGCTGATCTCGAACTTCGATGCCAGCGCGGCCCAGCCCGGGTCGTTGCGGATGGCGTCTTCGAAATAGGCGACCTTGATGCCGCGGAACTTGAGCGCCAGCGACATCAGGTATTTGAAGCTGAGTTGTGCGCTGGCGTAGTCGTCCCAGCCGGTGCCGGCATGTTCGGCGGCGATGCGATAGGTCTCGACCGCGACGTGCTTGACCTCATCGCTCGCGATCTTTTCCGCATTGAGGACGTCGATCAGCGCCTCGACCGCCGGCTGGATGTGGCGGCAGCACGGATTCGGCTTGATGTAGCAATCGGTGATGCCGAACGCGACCGTCGGCGGCAGCTCCACCGGCCGCGCGCGGTCGGCATTGTAGGCATAGGCCTGCATGAAGCCGTCGCGCGCCTCGATCACGGCGGGCGGGCCCTCGACGCCGGCTTCGGCCAGCAGCGCGGCCTGCAGTCCTTCGCGCGAGGCATGGCCGGCGTGCAGCCGCTTGATGTCGGCACCGCCGTTGACGAAGGCGAACAGCCCGGCCGAACTCGAACCGGCGATGCCGAGCGCGTGCGACAATTGCTGCGGCGTCAGTCCGCGCAGCTTGCCGACCGCCATCGCCGCGCCGAACACCGCAACCGCGCCGGTCGGATGGAAGCCGCGGTGGCGCAGGTCCGGATGCACGGCGCGGCCGATCGCGGTGACGGTCTCGTAGCCCGCGACCATCGCCTCGATCAGTTGCGCGCCGCTCGCCTTCTTCACGTAGCCCGCCGACAGGATCGCCGGCACCACGGTGCAGCCGGGATGCACGGAACCCTTGGTGTAGCCGTCGTCGAGCTCAATGCCGTGCGCGGCGGTGCCGCCGAGGAAGGCGGCGTCGATCAGGTCGGCGCGGCGCGCGCGGCCCGCGACCGGCACGTTGCCGGCGGGCCGGGTCGCGATCAGCACCGACTCTGCTTGCGCGGCGATCGTGCCCTGTGCACCGGAGATCATCACCCCGACGGTGTCGAGCAGGTGCCGACGCGCATAGTGGCGCACCTCGTCGTCGAGCGCGTCATGCCGCAGCTTCGCGACGAAGCTGACGATGTTGCTGGTCGCGCCCGCGGCGGGATGATGGGTGTGAAGGGCTTCGGCGTGCGACATGCGCGTTTCCTCTTGATCGGCTTTGAGGCCCATTATGCCTCGTCAATTTTGGAAATCACAGGACGCTGATTGCTAATCCGGAGGACGCGGCGAGCGCGGTCGGATTCCCTCTCCCCGTGGGGGAGAGAGTTAGGGTGAGGGGGTTCGAACTCATCGAGGGACGTAGTCCCCCTCACCCCACCCCTCTCCCCAACGGGGAGAAGGAGCCGACCGAGTGTGCCTCACGAACTCAGGCGAACTTCACCAGCGCGTTGACCGCGACCATGCGCCGCGATGACGACGCCAGTCGCACTCACTTGACCAGCGTGTTCTTGTAGATCGTGCCGTCCTTCATGATGACCACAAAATTCTTGGCCGGGTCCGCGACGAGCTTGATGTCTTCCAGCGGATTGCCGTCGACCAGCAGCAGGTCGGCGAGCGCGCCTTCTTCCACGACGCCCAATCTGCCGGGGTAGGGATTGCGAAGGCCGGACAGGCGGAACAATTCGCTGTTCGTCGCCGTCGCCATGGTCAATGCTTCGGCCGGCGTAAACCAGCGCGTCAGGTCGACGATGCCGTTGCCCTGCCGCTCGGCCAGCGCCTGGGAAAACAGGATGTCGGTGCCGAATGCGGTTTTGATTTTGTACTTCTTGGCCAGTGCATAGACGTTGTCGGTGCCGGTAACCACCTGCCGCATCCGCGCCTGGTTTGCGGGAGGCAATGCGGCGGCGCCTGACAGGTCAAGAAATGGCTGCGTGCTCAGCCAGATTCCCTTGTCGGCAATCAGCCGAGCCGAGGCGTCGTCGATCAAGTGGCCGTGCTCGATGACTTTGACGCCCGCCGCGATCGAGCGCTGGATCGAGACCGGTGTGTAGGCATGGGTGCCGACGTAAGTGCCCCAGTTCTCGGCGGCTTCCACCGCGGCGCGAAGCTCGGCCTCGGTGAAGGTCGAAACGTCGAGCGGGCTGAATGGGGATGCGACGCCGCCGCCAGCCGTCAGCTTGATCTGCGATGCGCCCAGCATCAGCTGCTCGCGCACGCGCAGTCTGACTTCGTCCGGGCTGTCGGCGATCATGGCGCCGCCAAGCTGTTCGACACGGCTCAGCATCCCGCCGATGGTCCTTGGCAGGTCCGTCGGCTGGCGAAAGTCGCCGTGGCCGCTCGTGACAGTGATGACCGCTCCGGACGGATAGATTCGTGGCCCGGGCAACACGCCTTCGTCGATCGCGCGCTTCAGGCTGAACGAGGGGCCGCCGAGGTCACGGATGGTGGTGAAACCGCGCATCAGCGTGGCGGTCGCCTCGGCCCCCGCGAGAAGCGTGGAATAGCCGAGGTCGCTTCCAAGCATCACCGCGGGCGTGAGCCGCACCATCGTCGCGTGCCAATGCGCGTCGGTCAGGCCGGGCATCAAGGTCCGGCCGCCGCCGTCGATGATCCGGGTGGTCGCGCTGCGATCAACGGGAATAGGCGCCTGGGAAATTCGTTCGATCAGGTTGCCGCGAACCAGCACGTTGGTCGGTGCGGACAGCAACGTACTCTTGCCGTTGAAGACTCTGACGTTGTTGAACAGCGTCACCGCCGCAGGACCCTGCTGGGCGCTGGCGGCACCTGCGGCGAGAAATAGCAAACCGACTAGGATCGCCGACACCAAGCCGCGGAAAGACAAAAAATTCATTCAATCCTCCCATCAGGGTGGAAAAAGGTTTGGCGGAATAGCTGATCGTATCTCGCACCTTCGACGTAAAGAAGACTGAAACAAAATGCCGAAGCTCGTCTGAGGTATAGCCTCAGGCGAGCTTCACCAGCGCGTCGACCGCGACCACGCCGTCGCTCCGCACGATCAGCGGGTTGATCTCGGCCTCGACGATGGACGGTTCCTGCGCAAGGCGCGACATCGCCACGATCGCCTCGGCCAGCGCGTCGAGGTCGCCCTTCGGGCGGCCGCGGAAGCCGGCAAGCGCCGCGAAGCCGCGCACCTCGGCGATCATCTCCCTGGCGATGGCGAGATCGACCGGCGCCAGCCGCAGGCTGCGGTCGCGGTAGAGCTCGGTCAGGATGCCGCCGGCCGCGACCATCACCAGCGGGCCGGCCGCGGGATCGACCCGATAGCCGATCAGCGCCTCGCCGATACCGGCGATCATCGGCTGCACCAAAAAGCGCAGGACGCGGGTTTGCGGGCGGCGTTGCGCGACATTGGCGCGGATCTGCCGGATCGCCGCCAGCAGCGCGGTGCCGTCGGCAACGCCGAGCACGACGCCGCCGGCTTCGGTCTTGTGCGCGATCTCGGCCGAGAGCGCCTTGACCACGACCGGATAGGCGAACGGCAGCGACGGCGCGCGGGTGACGCCGGCATCGACCACGATCGCCGGTGCGCGCGGAATGCCGAACCGCTCGATCAGCGTGCCGGCGTCGATCTCGTCGAGCATCCGGCCGGGACCCGGTGCGGGCCGCGCAATGCGCTCGGGCATGGGCCGTGGCGGCCGCCGCCTCAGCGCCGCGGCAATGGCGTCGGCGCAGGCTTCCGGCGTGCGGAAGTTCGGCACGCCCGCCTCGCTCAGCATCGCCAGAGCATCCGGTGCGTCGGGCACGAGGCAGGCGGCGATCGGCGTCTTGGCGTTGGCGCTGTCGACGATCGGCTTGACCGCCAGCTCGGGATGGAAGCGCGCCGACGAGCCGATCACCGGCACGATGAGATCGTATTCGGGCGCGGTGGTGAGGATATCGAGCGCCGCCTTCATGATGTCATAGCGGGCGCCGGCAAGCGTCACGTCGACGATGCGCGCCGGCTTGACGTCGATGCCGGCGGCCTTGAAGCGCGCCAGCGTCTCGGCGCTCGGCTGCGTGACCGCGACACCCGCACTGCTCAGCGGATCGACCACCATGGTGGCGCCGCCGCCGGTCGTCGTCACCACGCCGACATTGGCCCGGCGCGAAGTCGACACCGGCACCCGCGTGAGCAGCGGCAGTCCCTCGATCAGGCCATCGAGCGTCGTCACCCGTGCGATCCCGCAATCGGCGAGGAATGCGTCGGCGACGTCGTCCTCCCCGGCCAGCGCGCCGGTATGCGACACCGCAAGCTCGCGCGCCGCTTCCGAGCGGCCGAGCTTGTAGGCCAGGATCGGCTTGCCGCGTTCATGCGCCGCGAGCGCGAAGCGCCGCAGCGCATCGGCGTTGCGCATGGTCTCGAGGAACAGCATGTAGCCGTCGATCCCGGGGTCATCCAGGGTCGCTTCGCAAATCTCGCCGAGCGAGAGATCGACCTCGTTGCCGACCGACACCAGGCCGGCGAAGCCGATGCCGCGCGCCTTGCCGCGCGACAGCAGCGAACCGATCATGCTGCCGGAATGCGAGGCTGCGAAGAAGCGGCCGGCCGGCAGCTCCTTCTCGTCGAAAGCCGCATTGGCGGTGAGCATCGCGCGACTGCGCAGGTCGACGATGCCGAGGCTCGACGGGCCGACCACGCGGATGCCGGTGGTCGCGCAGATGTCGCGCAGCCGCGCTACGCGCATGTCGCCCCATTCGCCGGCCTCGGTGAAACCGTCGGCGAGCACGGTCGCAACCTTGACGCCGAGCTTGCCGCATTCCGCCACCGCTTCGATCGCGGCGTCGGTCGGCGTGACGATGTAGGCGTGGTCGGGCGGCTCCGGCAGCGACGCGAGCGTCGGCCAGGCGCGCTGGCCCAGCACCGTCTGCCGGCCCGGATTGATCGGATAGATGCGGCCGGCGTAGCCCATCTGAAGCAGGAATTTCAGCGGGCGTCCGGCGGTCTTGGTGAAGTCGTTCGATTGTCCGACGATTGCGACCGATTCCGGCGCGAACAATGCGTCCCGCAACGTGCTCATGTCACTTCACTACCATTCGCGAGGCCCATCCATCGTCATTGCCGGGCCGCCGCGAAGCGGCGAGGCCCGGCAATCCATCCTTGACGAAATGACACTTGTTTTATGATGGATGCGCGGGTCAAGCCCGCGCATGACGATCCCGGTGTGTGACATCGATCGTCACTCCGCCGCTTCCGCCCTGCGTGGCGGCCGCTGGTCGAAGCGGCGGTCGAACACGTGTTCCGCGATCCGGTTCTTGAGCATTTCGATCGAGCCGCCCGCGATCATCCAGCCGCGGCAGCGCCGCATGCAGTATTCCACCAACGCCTCGCGACTGTATCCGAGCGCGCCCATCGCCTGCACCGCCTCGTGCGCAACCTCGAAGCCGGCCTGGTTGCAGGCGGCCTTCGCCACAGCGGTTTCGTATGCGGACGGCAGCCCGCGGTCGGCATTCACGGCAGCGCGGTAGAGCAGGAGCTGCGCCGACTCGAGCTTGATCGCCATATCCGCAAATTTCCACTGCAGGCCCTGAAATTCGCACAGCGGGCGGCCGAATTGCTCGCGGGTCGTGCAGTAATCACGCGCGGTGTTGTAGGCGTAGCGGCCGAGCGCCAGCGAGCGCGCTGAATTGCCGAGCCGCTCGACATTGAAGCTGGCGATCTGCTTCTTGAAGCCGCCGGGGCCGAGCAAGATGTTCTCGGCCGGGATGCGGCAGTTCTCGAAGTGCAGCTCCGACCATTCTTCGCCGCTCATGAAGCTCGATGGTGCGCCGACGGTGAAGCCCGGCGTGTCGCGTTCGACCAGCACCGAGCCGATGCCGTCGAGGCCGCGGCCGTAGCGCACGTAAACCAGGAACACCTTGGCGTCGGGGCTGAACGTGGAAAAAACCTTCGACCCGTTGATGACGTAGTGATCGCCGTCCTGCTTGGCGCTGGTGGTGAGCTCGGTCACGGCCGAGCCGGCGTTGGGCTCGCTCATGCCGAGGCTGATCACGGCGCCGCCCGAGAGCAACGCCGGCAGCCAGCGCTGCTTCTGCGCTGGCGTCGCATATTCCGCGAAGGTGCGGATCGGGCCGAAATTGCCGAACTGCACGACGTCGGCGCTGCGCGGGCACACGAGCGCGACCTGTTCGATGGCGATCACCGCATCCATCAGCGTGCCGCCGACGCCGCCGTCCTTCTCCGGAATGGTGATGCCCATGAGCCCCTGGTCGCTCATCAACTTTGCCACGTCGAACGGGAAGCGCGGGTCGTGCGCGCGCTTGAGCGCGCCTTCAGCCAGGTGCGCCTGCGCGAATTTGTGCACGGACTCGGCGAACAGTTTTTGTTCTTCGGTGAAGTCGAAGTTCATGAATGCCACTCAGGGGTCGCGGCCGAGGAGGGATACCAGCCTACGCTACCGCCGCCGTGGCAAAAATGCCACGGCCAACGGCTGTTAGCGAATGATGGCGGGGAATGGCCATATTTGGCCGCCGTTGAGCCAAAGTTCGCGCCTGGATTGCTCACGGGATTTTCGGGGGCGACCATGATTCCTTTGACCGGTAACCGGCGGCGCGTCTTGTCGCTATCGGCCGTGGTTCTGACAGCGGCGATGCTGTCAGCCTGCGCGCAGACCGCCACGGTGTCCGAGAGGCCGACGTCACGCAGCGTTGCGGCGTGGCAGCCCGCGCCGAAAGAAGTTGCCTCGGTCACGCGCAAGCAGAAGACCCGCAGTGCTTCGTCGCCGGGCTCGCTCGGCGCCTCCAACGGCCTGGCGAGCTTCTATAAGCAGGGACAGAAAACCGCGAGCGGCGAGCGTTTCAACCCGAACGAATTGACCGCGGCGCATCGCACGCTGCCGTTCGGGACGCGGGTGCGCGTCACCAACGTCGCCACCGGCAAGACTGTCACCGTGCGCGTCAACGATCGCGGCCCGTTCATCGACGGACGGGTGATCGACGTCTCGCACTCCGCCGCTGAATCGCTCGGCATGGTCGGGCAGGGCGTTGCCAAGGTGAAGCTCGACGTCGTGGATTAGGCATCCGCTTAGCCGACGCACAATCCCGCAACGCACTCGGTGTGTTCCCTCTCCCCGGAGGGGAGAGCGTTAGGGTGAGGGGGGCGAACCTATCGAGGGAGTCAGGCCCCCTCACCCCACCCCTCTCCCCAACGGGGAGAGGGAGCAGACCGAGTCGGCCGCAGTAGTACGATCCACAAGGGACGAATCGCCCGCGCTATTTCGCCACCGCGCCGGACCGCTTCACCACCTCCGACCACTTGCGCTCCTCGCGGTCGATGTCGGCGGCGTATTCCTCCGGGGTCGACGACACCGAGTCGGTGCCGTCGCGGGCCATGCGGGCGATGACGTCGGGTTCGGCCAGCGCCTGCCTTAGCGCGGCATTGAGCTTGTCGATGATCGGGCGCGGCGTGCCCGCCGGCGCGACGATGCCGTAGCGAAGCACCGCCTCAAATCCAGGCAGCGTCTCCGCCACCGTCGGGACATCCGGGAAGACATCGGAGCGTTTGCTGCCGGTGACGGCGAGCGCGCGCACCTTGCCTTCCTTGACGAGGCCGATCGCCGACGGCAGCGACGAGAAATACATCGAGACGTGGGCGCCGAGCAGATCGGTCAGCGCCGGACCGGTGCCTTTGTAGGGGACGTGCACCAGCTTGATGCCGCCCATATAGGCGAACAGTTCTGCGCCGAGATGAATGCCGCTGCCGACGCCCGCCGACGCATAGGTGTATTTGTCCGGCTCTTTCTTCGCGAGCGCGATCAGTTCGGCGATGTTGTTCGCCGGAATCGACGGGTGGGTGATGACGATCATCGCGCTCGACCCGATCATACCGACCGGAGCGAAATCCTTGCGCACGTCGTAGCCGACGTTCGGCAGCAGCGTCGGATTGACCGCGAGCGAGCCGGTGCCGCCGATCACCAGCGTGTAGCCGTCGGGCGCGGCCTTGGCGACCTGCCGCGTCGCGAGCGCGCCGCCGGCGCCGGCGCGGTTGTCGATGACGACCTGCTGCCCCAGCGTCTTGCTCATCTTCTCGCCGACGATGCGCGCCATCACGTCGTTGCCGCCGCCGGCGGCGTAGGGCACCACCAGCGTGATCGGGCGGTTGGGATAGTCCTGCATCTGTGCCTGTTGTGCTTGTGCCACGCTGAGCGCGGCGGCGATGGCGGCAAGCGCGATGAATGGGCGTGCGAGCATGCTGTTCGGTCCTGTTGCGGGCGATTGGGTTGTTCTAGTTCTCGGTCGCGCCGGAAGCCTTGACCACCACCGACCAGCGCTTCTCGTCGCGGTCGATGTGCGTGCCGTAGTCCTCGGGCGAGCCCGGCGTCGCTTCGGCGCCGTCATTGGTCAGGCGTTTCTGCACGTCGGCGGTGGCGAGCGCTTCGCGCAGCACCTGGTTCAGGCGGTCGATGATCGGGCGCGGCGTGCCCGCGGGCGCGACCAGCCCGTAATACAGCGACGCCTCGAAATCCTTGATGCCGGATTCCGCGATGGTCGGGAGCTCCGGCACCAGGCTTGAGCGCGTCGCGCTGGTGACCGCGAGCCCGCGCAGCAGCCCTTGCGAGACCGGGCCGTGCGTGGCCGGGATCGGCGCGAACGCCATCGGGATGTGACCGCCGATCAGATCGGCGAGGGCGGGGCCGGTGCCTTTGTAAGGAATGTGGACGAGCTTCACGCCCGCCGCATTGGCGAAATATTCGCCCGACACGTGGCTGACGGTGCCGACGCCGGCCGAGCCGTAATTGACCTTGCCGGCATTCTGCTTGGCGTAGGCGACCAATTCCTGCACCGACTTCGCCGGGGTCGATGGATGCACCACCAGCGAGTTCGGTGCGTGGCCGATCATCCCGATCGGCGCGAAATCCTTGCGCGGGTCATAGCCGGCACTTTTGTAGAGCGTCGGCCCGATCGCGAGCGTCCCGGTATAGCCGAGCAGCAGCGTGTAGCCGTCGGGCGCGCTCTTGGCGACCGCGCGGGTGCCGACCGTGCCGCCGGCGCCGCCGCGGTTGTCGACCACGATCTGCTGGCCGATGATCTCGCTCATCTTGTCGGCGACGGTGCGGCCCACGATCGACGTCGACCCACCGGGGGCAAACGGGATCACCAGCGTGATCGGCCGGTTGGGATAGGTCTGGGCGGCGGCCAGGGCGGGTAGGCCGGAGATCGCAACGGCTGCCAAAACGGCGGCCAGGGATAGTCGCAAGAACATTGCTCCTCCGGCGTTTCCTGGAAGCGGTCTTTCCGCCGCGCGACCGTGACTGTGGCTGATCCGCCATGATAAGGAAAGGCGACAAAACCGCCGCCGTTCGACGGCAAGTATGTAGCCAAGTACGCGCAAGCCAGGGAGTCCGCGCTCGATGACGTGGTCCGGAACGTTTCTCGATGTGTTCAAGAAGAACGACGTCCGGTTCGTGAGCTATGTGCCCGACAACGTGCTGACGCCGCTGATCAAGAGCGTAACCTCCGACAACTACTTCATCTCGGTCAACGCCACGCGCGAGGACGAGGCGATGGGCATGGTTGCCGGCGCCTGGATGGGCGGCATGAAGGGCGTGGTGATGATGCAGACGTCGGGCTTCGCGGTGGCGCCCAACGCGCTCGCGTCGCTCCTGGTGCCGTTCCAGATCCCGGCGATCCTGGTGATCTCGGAGCGCGGGACGCTCGGCGAATTCAACCTCGTGCAAGTCGGCGTCGCCAAGATCATGCGGCCGATCCTCGATACGCTGTCCGTCGAGCATCACACGCTGACCGACGAGAACAAGCTGGGCTTCGTGCTGGACTCCTCGATCAAGCAGGCGGTCGCCACGCAGAGCCCGGTCGCATTTATTTTATCGCCGCTGCTCACCGGAGGAAATCCGGTCTCGCATGCGCGGCTGTCGAACTAGTGAAGACGTTTCAGTGTGTTCGATGCAGGGAGGAGAACTGGGTCTGTTCCCTCTCCCCATGGGGGAGAGGGTTAGGGTGAGGGGGTTCGAACCTATCGAGGGACTTAGACCCCCTCACCCCACCCCTCTCCCCGCTGGGGAGAGGGAGCAGACCGAGTACGCCGCTGCATCAAGCTACTTATGCATCAAGTGCCAGGAGCTGCCGTGGCTGAAATGACCGTGCTCAACCGCACCGAATTGACCAAGCGCCTCGTCGCCAAGCTCACGCACGAGGAGGCCGTTGTTGCCGGCATCGGCAACACCAATTTCGATCTGTTCGCTGCCGGACACCGGCCGCAGAATTTCTACATGCTGGCCAGCATGGGGTTGGCGGTGCCGATTGCGCTCGGCGTCGCGATCGCCCAGCCGGAGCGCGGCGTGATCGCGCTCGAAGGCGATGGCTCGATCCTGATGTCGCTCGGCTGCCTGACCACGGTCGCGACCGTGCGGCCGCGCAATCTCACCATCATGATCATGGACAACGGCGTGTACCAGATCACCGGCAAGCAATTGACGGCGACCGGCAACAACACCGACATCGTCGCGGTGGCGAAAGGCGTCGGTCTCGCCAACAGCCATTGGGTCCGCGACATGGCGCATCTCGACGAACTGCTGTCACGCCGCTTCGACGACGGCGGACCGATGCTGGTGGCGGCGAAGATCGACGACAAGCCGGGCGCCGCCCAGACTCCGCGCGATCCCGTGCTGATCCGCCAGCGCTTCATGAAGGGACTCGGCACCAGCCGCGGCGCCACGCTGGATTGATTCTCTTTGAGGTCAGCGCGGACTGCAGCCTTGTTCGAATGCGTCTCTGGCCTGGGCGAACGCTGTTCCATTGAGGCGACCCGATTCGACCGCATCAAGCATGGCGCCGGCGAGCTTTCTGCACTGCGCCGTTCCAATTGGCTTCGGAGCGGTTTTCGATCGAGCGGCTGGCCCGCAGGTCTCAATCACCGCAGAAGACGCTTGCTGATAGTCGGCGCTCTTCATGTCGCCGTCATCGAGCATGCCGATAAGCGCCAACACGCCTTGCCGGCAGGGACCGACGCCACTGCGCTGTTCTGCTGAAGTCGGAGCTGCCGAACACAGACAGCCGATCACAAGCGCCACTTGGACGGCAATAGACAATCGCGAGTTCTGCATCCGACGCTCCTGCCAGGGCCAGGGATCATGCTGAGCCTGACATCCATCGTGACGATCCGCAATCGGGTATGACTAGGGTGCGGCGCGCAGCGGCGCTCAAACGATCCGCAGATTGATTGACAACGTCGTGTCGCGACGGGAAAAAGGACGCCGCTAAAATCGGGTGTTAGGCGAACCGCGTCATCGATTGCGCACGCAGCGACCACGCGCTGAACGGCTGCTGCACCAGGAAACTATTGTAATACTCCGGCTGTGCGGTGACTTCGCGGCCGACCCAGTCGGGCATCTCGACCGTCTGGTCGACGTCCTTCAATTCGACTTCCGCGATGATCAGGCCGAGATTTTCGCCGGAGAAAACGTCGATCTCCCATGTGACGCCGCCGTAGGGGACGACGTGCCGGACCTTCTCGACGACCGAACCTTCGCGGAGTTGCATGAGTGCCTCCGCCTGGATCACCGGAATGGGATACTCCAATTCCAGGCGGCGCAGGTCAGCAGGACGCGACTTGATCGTGAGCGTCGCGGTTCCGTCGCCGCGGATGCGAACCCGCGTCGACGACTTCGAGGTCGAGCCGAGATAGGCCTGCCGGATGGTCGTCTGACTTGAAACCAGCGCGCGCCAGCCATCGCCCCGCAAAAGGAATTTCCGTTCGATCTCGAAACTCATCGATCACACGATGGGGGGCTGAAACGAGGAAATAGGGCCGCGAATCCAGGACGGACGTGACAGTCCCGTGACGTCTAAATGGCCAATTACGAGGGGGAATGCAAGGCGGGTCAGGCGACTGTTTTCGACCCGAATCCGGTCGCCGCCGCCGGATAAACCACGCCGACCCAATTTAACTGAATGCGTTTGGCATCACGGAGAGTCGTAACCCTCCGTGATGTTCTCGCGGTGTCCGCCAGAAGCCTGAAGCGTCAGCAGCTCTGGACCCAGACGCGCCGATACGCCCAGCCGTTCCAAACCAACTGCGGGGTGGTCACGCACCCATACCCGTAGCTGCTGGCATAGACAGGCCGGTAGCCGTATCCGTTCCCATAGCCATAGCTGGCATAGCTTGCATATGGGTCGGTGTACGCCGGTGCATAGCCGTATCCGTAGCCATTGCCGTAGCCATACGGATACGAATAGGCGGCGATCGCGGCGGCCGTGCCGAGCGCGGCCGCGCCCCACAGAAGCGGGCGATACGGCCGATAGCCCCATCCGCCACCGCGCCACACGCCGCCGCCATTCCAGCCAACGGCGCGGAAACCGCCACCATAGAAGCCGCCACCACGCCAGGCGCGTTGTGCAAAGGCCTCGCTCGCAAATGCGCTGACCATCAGGAATACGCCGACGGCAGCAATCAGGACTTTTCGCATGTCACTCTCCACTGCTCGGTTCTTCGGCCCGCACGCGCGTGCCGGCGACCAAAATTGCGGCGCAGAGGTAAAAGAATGTCGTTCCGGATCGGAGCGATATTAGGCAAATTTCGCGATGATCGCTGACGCCAAGAGCAATCTTGCTGCTTGAGATTGCTCTCTCCTCCGCTCATTCCCGCGCAAGCGGGAAGGTAGAGTCTTCCTTTGTAGCCCTGGGTCCCCGCTTTCGCGGGGACGAGCGGCGAGGGCGCGTCAATCTCAACGCGGTGAACGCTTTAGTTCTAGCGTCCGTCCGTCGCCGGCAGCAGCACCGAGGGCTCGCGCGCCTTCGCCGCGGCTTCGTGCGGCGGCAGCGTGTCGTCCCACAGCTTGCCGACGAACCGTGCGCCGGTGACGTTGTCGGACGCCCGCGATGCGAGCCACAGCACCGGCGGCACCATCACCGACGGTGGCAACAGCGCGCGGCCCATCGCGGCCAATTCCTTGCGCGAGGACGCGTGCACGAAATCGGTGTCGGCGGCGCCGCCGGGGATCAGCGAATTCACCGTGACGCCGGTGTCCTTGAGCTCCTGCGACCAGATCAACGTCTCCGCTTCGATCGCCGCCTTAGTCACGCCGTAGGGCGAATTGTTGCGGCGCTGCATGGTCGGCAGGCTGGTGGTGATGTTGACGATGCGGCCGAAGCCGCCGCGCAGCATCGCCGGCACGGCCGCGCGCGCCATCAGGAACGTGCCGTTGATGTTGGTGACGATGACGTCCTGCCAGATATCCGGGTCGGACTCCCAGAACGTCAGCGACTTCGTTTGCGGCGAGCGTTCCAGATGCACCTGGCCTTTGGCGGCGTTGTTGACCAGCACGTGCAGCGCGCCGAATCTGCCCAGCGCTTCGCCGACCAGTTGCTCGCAGGCTGTGCGGCTGGTGACGTCGCACCGGATGCCGAGTGCACGGCCGCCGTTGGGCTGATTTGCGGCGGCGGCGGTTGCATCGACGAGCGCGGCAGCGTCGATATCGGCGAACACGACGTCAGCGCCGGCACGAACCAGGCCGGTCGCCATCGCCTGGCCGAGGCCGCGCGCGGCGCCGGTGACGATGGCGACGGTGCCGTCGAGACGGATATCCGCGACGCCCATCGGCGGTTACTGCCCCATCGCGCTCGGCGCGAACAGCTCTTCCAGTTTCATCAGCCGCGGCGTCAGGCCCTGCTCAAACGAATGCGCCGCGGCGGCCTCGAGCGTCTTGCGGTTGGCCTTGATGCCGTGACGGATCGCCGGCGCGCGCAATGCCTTGCCGGCCTCCTGCGAAATCAGGCCGGCCCACACGTGGTACTCGACGTGCGTGGTGCGCAGGCGATCGGCGATTTCGTTGGCCTGGTCGTAGGCCTTGAGCAGGTTGAGCACAGTCCACGGATGCTTCTCGGCGATCTCGCGCCGGATCACCATGCCGTGGTTGATCGGGAAGATGCCGGTTTTCTGGTGGTAGCGGACGCCTTCGGCGACCGGGTCGGGGAACAGCGTCTTGATGTCGGGATGAGCTTCGAGGTCGATGCGCGAGCGATCGACCAGGTTGTTGTCGCGCAGGTAATGGATGGTCGCCTGCAATTCGCCCGAAACCATCATCTGTCCGAGGCTCTTCTCGATCGGAATCTGATTGACGGTCGTGCCCGGCGGCGCCTTGAAGCCGGTGGAGCCGCCGTGGCTGTGGGTCGGCACCCTTTCCATCCAGTTCTCCATCTCGCTCTGATGGACGCCGAACTCGTGCTGCAGCGCGCCGCGCGTCCACAATGCCGCGGTCTGCTGATACTCCGGCACGCCGACGCGCTTGCCCTTGAGGTCTTTCGGCTCGTTGATGCCGGCGTCTTTGCGGACCAGGATCTCGGTGTGGAAGAACTTGCGCGTGGTGAAGATCGGGATGC